>JAABUO010000516.1_pt1 | contig 73424 bp, 65 predicted proteins | sample 5559291 | NCBI WGS metagenome assembly JAABUO01 (sample SAMN10711878, study PRJNA513372) | rock metagenome | isolation source: Antarctica rocks | place: Antarctica: Victoria Land, Finger Mt sud
TCATACAAAATTAATTCGTCCTAGAGGGCGAAACCTTAAATCCTGGAGCGATCATTTCCGCATGAGGCAATGCTCCTTCCCGAATCAGTGGATCTGCTGAGCAGAGACATTCCGCATGCCTCTTAGATCAAGGAACGAGGTGGTGGTACAATGATTGCTCCTGAAGGAATTGGAATGATTGCGCGATATCTCGCGTCACATCCAGAGGGAGTGAAACCACTTCAATTTCCAATCAACGATATGATTCAACAATGCTGCAACTTTGTTGAACTTACCGGCAGACTTGGCGATGTTGTACTAATTCATCCATTTATGCTACACTCCGCAACTCACAACAGTTTGCCCATTCCACGATTCATTACAAATCCCAGAGTAATCCTGAACGAACCTTTCTGCTTTGATCGACCAAGAAACGCTCTATCATTAGTTGAAAAGAAAACACTCCTCGAGTTGGGGATGGAGAGTCATGCTTTTGCACCCAAGGCGCCCCGACAACTGATTCGACCTAAACGGGAAGACATTTGGATAGAAATGCGAGAGGATGAACAGAGGCGTATAAAATCGCGAACCCAGCTAAGTACATAGGTAGGCTTTACATTGATATTTATGAAATTCAAATTGACATTTTCTATTGCCTTCTGTGCTTAAGACAACGGGCTGCCAGTCAAGTGAATTGGAAGTCAGTGATCTTAGAACATATTAATCATTGTATCTCACTTTGGTCTACTCCTCTACATTTACTGCATTTTCTACCGATATCAGATGACCCGGTAGAGGCCGCACAGGAGTCGCTTGTCTGCATCAAATTCCCGGAACACGGGACGACCCCACCTGCGCGTCGGCTATTTTGACTCCTTCCGCGCATGACTCTCCGCAAATTCCCCCACTTTTATATAACTTGTTACATACCTCCCTGCCTGCCATTACTTAAATTCCTGACACGATGGCGGAAGATATTTCAATGTCTCGAGTGGTATCAAGTGGTACTCACAAGCGCATGTCTCACGGTCAAAAGGTAGACGCTTCGCATGATGAAGCAGTCAAGGTCACTACTGTCAAAGTCATCCAAGGGTCAGAAGCTTTGCTCGAAGCCATTAAAAAGGAGCCACCTCGTCCAAGGAGTCGAAGTATGTTGAAGCTATACGTCATCCTTTGTGTGGCATTCTTGTGTAGCTCTATGTCTGGTTTCGACGGTTCTTTGCAAGGCTCGTTGCTGGTGTTGAAACCATTTCAAGACACTTTTGGAGCAGGCATTGTGGGTGCTAAAGCAGGTTATATTACCGCAATGTATACTATAGGAGGGGTGTGCTCTACTCTATTTGTCGGCCCATCTCCGACCGATGGGGACGCAGATTTGGAATGTTTTTTGGCTGTTCTGTCGTGATTATCGGGACAATCATCCAAGGAACATCGAGACAGCTTCCTCAATATCTTGCCGGAAGGTTTTTCTTAGGATGGGGTAATATAATTTCTAGTGCGGCTGCTCCAGGTATGGCTCCTTGATGAAGAGGCTAATTGCAAAGTGTACATTATTGAGATGAGTCATCCGGCCTATCGTGGACGTCTCGGAGGCCTCTATAATTGCTGTTATAGCGTTGGCGGCATAACGGCAAGTGGAGCTCTTCGTGGTGCGGTGAAATATAACAACAATCTTGCGTGGCTCATTCCAGTTTGGTTGCAGCTCATTTGGTCTTCTGTTGTGGTCCTAAGTGTATGGTTCTTCCCAGAATCTCCGCGATGGTACTATGCCCATGGAAATCCCGAGAAGGCACGCAACATGCTTGTGAAATACCATGGACAAGGCAATGTCGACAGCCCGTTTGTGGCGCTACAAATGGCAGAATTTGAAAGTGAAATTCGTGAAAATGCTTCAGACAAACGCTTCTGGGATTATCGTGAACTCTTCAACTCCAGGGCTAGTATGTACCGAATTTTGTGTTCATGCATCGTCACTGTTTTTGCCCAGTGGTCAGGTATACTTTGCAAGTATGAAAACTTACCCAGGTAATGCTGTCGTCGGTTATTATTTGCCAGCGACTCTAGCGACTGCAGGAATTACAAGTGCAACGACTGTCTTAAGTGTGAACCTTGGGTTGGGCTTTGCTAGCTTTATTGCAGCACTAAGTGGAGCAAGCCAGGTCGATCGATTTGGGAGACGATCTCTTTTATTCATGACTTGCATTGCAATGACAATAGCGTGGATTGCTGTGACTATAAGTACTGCAGTGTATGGTCAGACTTCAGCTCCAGGTGCAGCAATAGCGACTGTGTTCTTGGTTTTTGCCTTCAACATGTCCTATGCGTTCGGCTTAACCCCATTAGGTTCGCTGTACCCTTCAATGCTTACCGATTAGGTCCCATGTACCCTGTGGAATGCTTGAACTTTGAAATTCGTGCGAAAGGATTTGCCTTCAATCAGATTGTCCAACAGATTTCGCAGCTTGCAAACAGTTATGTGTGGCCAATCGCATTGGGTAATATTGGTTGGAAAACTTATATCTTCTTCATAGCTTGGGATTCATTCCAGGCGTTCGTGGCCTGGTTTGTATTGGTGGAGACTAAGGGTAGAACGCTCGAAGAGTTGAATGAGGTGTTCAATTCACGCAATCCCCGTAAAGCATCGCTTGCTGTTAAAAAGGTTGCATTGGACCATAATGCCAATGTCATGGTAGTGGAATAGTCGTGAGATTGCGTACTAGTTGAGTTTGTAGGCATTTACATTCTAGTTTGTGTGATCTTCGTTCCCGCTGCTGTATCCCCATAGTAATTTGAATTTTCTTTGACATACACACACTCTTGAATAGGACTCATTACTGTCCCAAGTACTAGATTTAGGATTACTCAGCATCGAAAAGTGTGAGCTGCAAGGTTTTCCCCTATTGTTACCTGTATCGGCAGTTCGACCCCAACGGAGTGTGCTCCAAACGACCGCGAATTAGCAATGCATCTGGTGTACTCAGTGAAAATGTTTATCGAAACGCTCGAGCGGCAATTCGTTGTGATTTGAAATTGACTTTGTTGAATTGCCATGGCCGGTCTAAGACGGACATCGGAGTCCATTGTCCGCGCGCACTAGAATTGACAGGGTTCCTGGGAGTCAATCCCAGCTACGAAGGCGTGCATGAGAGCGCGGCCGCAATCCGGAGAGCGACCTACACCGAAAAAAGAAGAACACTAGAAGTACCTGATCGTGTTAAGTCACTCATGACGACTTCTATCCCGTCATTGAGTGAAGGCCAGCTGTTGCCAATGAGCTCAAACGAATTTAGCACTGAATTATTCAACAACCCGCCTGCACAATATCGCGGTGCTCCATTCTGGGCCTGGAATAACAAGCTAGATCAGGCGCAGCTTTTAGGTCAGATCGAAAACTTCAAACTTATGGGATTGGGTGGCTTTTTCATGCATTCCAGGACGGGCTTGGATACGGATTATCTCGGTGACGAATTTATGGCAGCTATCAACGCCTGCGTAGATCGTGCCAAGCAACTTGGAATGTATGCGTATCTTTATGATGAAGATCGGTGGCCCTCTGGCTCTGCAGGGGGTCTTGTGGCAGAAAATACAGAATTTCGTGCTAGGCACATCTTATTCACACCTTTTGCATATGGCACTATAAACTCGGTAGACCGAGAATACATGTACCCGCATCGCCGATAGTATACTAATATTACAGTGACCGTCTCGAGTCTCCGGGAAAGCCGTCAAGGAATGAGAATGGTAACCTGTGGGCGAAATATTTAATTGAGCTCGATGAGGAAGGTTATCTGATTTATTTTTGTCGATTATCACTAGATGAGGATCAGGATAGTGCAAAAAACCCCAGAGGACGTATTTGGTACGCTTACGTTGAATTGGCCGCTGAATCGGAATTCCACAATAAGAAGACCTATGTCGATACCCTAAACAAAAAGGCTATTGAGCGCTTTCTTGAAATCACTCATGACCGTTACCATAAAGTTGTCGGTCAAGAGTTTGGCAAAGCTGTTCCGGCTATTTTCACGGACGAGCCTCAATTTGCACGCAAATCTCCTCTGGTCCATGCTAGCAATATGGAAGATTGCTTCATGCCATGGACTGATGACCTCCCGGAAAGCTTTCGATTAGAATATGGCTATGATCTTGTTGATCATTTCCCAGAATTATTTTGGGAAACGAAAGACAGGCTCCCATCACCTACGCGATATAACTATCACAACCACGTTTGTGAGAGATTCGTAAGTGCGTTCAGCGACACGATTGGACATTGGTGCAATGACCATCGTATCGGCCTGACGGGACATATGATGGAAGAGCCAACTCTATACTCGCAAACATCGGCATTAGGCGAAGCCATGCGTGCTTATAGATCATTTTCCCTTCCTGGAATTGACATATTACTAGATAGAATGGAGCTTAACACGGCGAAGCAAGCGCAATCTGTGTCTCATCAGAGTGGTTGCAGGGGGATTCTCTCTGAGATGTACGGTGCCACCAACTGGACAGCGACTTTCCAGGATTATAAGGGTCAAGGTGATTGGCAGGCTGCTCTGGGAGTGACTCTACGGTGCCTTCATTTGAGCCTTGTCAGCATGGCAGGCGAATCCAAAAGGGACTATCCCGCATCAATCAATTATCAGTCGGCATGGTACAAAGAGTATTCACTGGTGGAGGATCACTTTGCCAGGGTCAATACCGTAACGACAAGAGGCAGACCTTGCGTTCGTGTTGGGGTGATTCACCCAATTGAATCCTCTTGGCTCTGTTGGGGCCCGGCTGACCATACCTCAACCGAACAGAACGAGCGAGACGAAAACTTTCTGAGGCTTTCTGAGTGGTTACTTTTCGGAATGATTGATTTTGATTTTATATCTGAATCTTTATTGTAAGTTGTGATTTTTCTGTGGCTAATTTGAGTCCAGAACAATGTCCCATTGAAAGTGTCACAGGTGATAAGCTACCTGTTGGCCAAGCCCAGTATGATGTAATACTAGTGTCAAATTTGAGAAGTATTCGAGCAACGACCCTGCTTCGGCTTCAGCGTTTTCGAGAAAGAGGTGGTGCTCTTTATTTTGTAGGTGAGACTCCTACCGTTGTTGACGCACACGCATCTGATGACGTACACCTGTGGTTACAGAAAGATACAGATCTAGCAATCCCATTTGCAAGAAGATCAGTTCTGAATGTACTGGAGGCGTATCGAGAAATAAGAGCAACATCGTCGCGAGGACATATGACGAGAAACCTTTTGCATCAGATTCGCGATGACAATGACGAACGGTTCATTTTCGTCTGCAATGTTGATCGCAGTATGCACGGCAAACTAGAGTACCCAGATTTGTATCAGCGCCTGAACAACTGCGACGTGTCATTTCGAGGGAAATGGTTTGTCACTCTGCTTGATAGCCTTAGTGGGAGTGAATTCAGCTTGGACTCGGTGACCACCAATGGATGGACCACAATCAGTTTTGCTTTCCCTAGTGCTGGAAGCGCTGTCTTTCATCTGACCAAAACATTCAAACCCAAGCAGAAATTCCGTCAAAGTCGCCTTCGCTATATAAGAGAGTGTTCTGGACCAAATTCTTTCAAGTTATCGGAACCAAATGTCTTACTCTTAGACCAGGCTCGGTTTCGATTAGCAAATGAAAATTGGCAAGGTCCAGAGGAAATTCTGCGAATCGACAACTTGTTGCGCGACAAATTGGGCTTGACTTCCAGAGCAGCGGCATTTGCACAGGCATGGACTGATAAATTTACTGGTCGGAGAAAGCTTACCAATGTTGTGGAGCTGGTTTTTAGGTTTCGTACGAGGGTCGCTGTTTCAAATGCATTTCTCGCATTAGAGAATGCCCCTGAAACAGCAATATACTTGGACGACACCCATGTCCCTTCGGATGTGAGCGGCTATTGGGTTGACGAAGCAATAGAAAAGGTCTCTCTTCCGTCTTTTGGGGTAGGAAAACATGAAATTCTCCTCAAATTACCATTCGGTCTCCGTACCAATTTAGAGCGCGTTTATATACTGGGCGACTTTGGAGTGGAGGTTCGTGGACGATCTGGGGAAATTATTGCTATGGGTGAAAGCCTGACATGGGGAGATTGGACCCATATGGGATTGCCCTTTTATGCGGGAAATGTGTCATACTCCTTTCCTTTTCAAGTCGATATACAGGAAGACACAATTATACAAGTCCCGCATTTCAAAGCACCTCTACTTAAAGTTGCCGTGGATGGCAAAGAAATGGGTCGTATAGCATTTCCTCCATACCAGCTCAACCTTGGAAAACTGGTACCAGGTGAACACGTAGCTACCATTGAGGCGTTTGGTAATCGGCAAAACGCTTTTGGAGCTATCCATTTGGCAAACACTGAGTTCAAGAGCTTTGGGCCTGAAGCATGGAGGACAAATGGTTATGACTGGTCTTATGAATATGTGCTCGAGAGCATGGGTATTCTAGCAGCTCCCAGTATTTTCCACGATCAGGAAGACCTGCTATAATGATCAATAGAGAAAATTACACGAAAGATTACGTCGCATTACTTAAGAGACTTTCAGCTCCCTCAGTGGCTTATCTTACCTTAGCATTCCGAAAATTGGTTTTGGTAATGTTGAGATCGTGTATTTTACTTCCATCTATCTATGCACATGAATCTTCCGCTTATTTTCAACAGCGTAGCGCACCAGACTCTAACCTCCTCATGAGCATTTAGCATGTGTCCATTTCTGTTGCAAATTCTCACAGAGGAAGGAATCTTATCTTAGCCAGCAAATTATCAAGAGCTTGACAATCGCATGATCGAAGATTTTGTCTTCGCTATATCCACTGCATTTATGATAATTACATGGACAAATACTTCACTTTCATCGCGTCTTTCTTGAAAGCCACTCCTCACTCAGTCTCAGACTGTGCACCGTGACATGACGTGAAAGACACAAAGGTTTGAGTGTAGGATTCAAGTCTTTCCTTGGTGGCTGTTATCTCCATCCACCTGTGGGGGTATAACATACAAGTGAAAGGTGCCGGCCTTTTGGTAGCCCATCCGTGTGTAAACAAAAGCACCCTCATATGTCGCATGCAAAGCTGAGCGCTTTACACCGGTATTTTCTGCTGCCACTGACAATGCATGCCGCATTGTTGTGGTCGCATAACCCTTTCGTTGTGCCGCTCGAGTGGTCGCCACCAATGCAACGTATAGAGTATCTGAACTAAGAAGAACAGAAGCCGTCGATACGGGCAGTCCATCCATATAACCGACAACGGAGTATGCTTCCTCCTTCCATAGCGGAGATTTGGCAATCCCAGCCGTAGTATCTTCTAGATTTAATCCATGTGCGTCACCATTGATGTCTGCGTATTCTTGCAACATCTTTTGGTTCGACACGCGCTTCAGCTCCAACGAAGGATGCGGCGACCCTTGGGGGATTGTATCACTCACCATTCCGGTGAAGGTTGTTGCGTTTACTAATCCGACATCCTTGAGAATAACTGGCAATGCTTCCTTTGCATCATCTGAGAGGTATTCTTCACATACAATAACGAACCCGGGAAAACGCTTCGTCCTTGCAAATGCAATGGCTTCTGTAAATCGCTGCCGTAAAATTTGAGAATCTATCAGCGAATTGATCAGAATAAGAACGTTCCAAAAGGTGAAGCGAATGTCCGCCCAGGCAACTACGAAGCCCTTCTGATCGGTCAGGTCAGCTCCGGGGTGATCACCAGCATACGCCTTAAATGCAGTCCCGAATACTCGACGCAGCTCGGAAACTTCAGCAGAAACCATTTGAAACACAGCGGTGTAACGAAAGGCTTGAGCTGGTTGTTGTCCAAGTTAACTCCTGCGCTGTGATTTTCAATAATAACGGCGTAATTCGTTATTCCGCCTCGCACGTGACCAGATTCGCTCTCCTATTGTGAAAGCTGCTCAGTTCATGGTACGGATCGTATATAAAGAACGACGAACTAAATTTCTGCACGACAGTAGGAGACGTTCGCTATCACTACAATTCCACTTCATGTTCGGCTCAGGGATAGCGTGTATCCAACATCACAGCAGGAAACTCATTCCCCATACGGTATTGCTGAATTAGCTCAGTGGTTAGATTGAGGTAGTAGTAACCCCATCCATCAGAGTTCACACCCGCAAGCTTATTGACCACTGTAGGCTCCATGTCGTTACTTCCTTCCACACCAAATTGGTCAGGTGATTGAAACTCATTCCACTGCTGAACGAGGACAATGTCGGGCTCGTAGTTGTATGCTCCAATCATGTTGTACACGAGAGTGGCTCCAAAATAGCGAGAGTGCGCATCCCAGTCATTACTCATTCCAAAAAACTCGTTGCCTCCGAGTTGGGCATTGACAGTCATGAACTCACTCTCTAGTTGGGCAAGTCCATAGAACCCAAGCCATCCTAAAGTTGAAGGAGCAGATGCGCCGGCGTTGCTGACGGCTTGAAACACCACATCACGTCCTTTAAGATCACGCACATTCCATTGGCGGAGAAAGAACGTCGTAATTGATCCTGGGGGACTCTCGGACCTAAGAATTGTACCAGTCGTGGCATCTTTTAGCAGATAGATGTTCCTTGAGCCAATACTCGCTAAACCAGCTTGAGCAATTGGGTCCGTGCCGATTGCATTAAATTGAATTGCATCTGCTGTAATTGTAAAAGTAGGGCTGGTAATGTTGCCGGTTTGCTGGGTCGCAGTGCCATTGGGTTCCGTCGAAGCGTACATTCCGCCCGTAATGTGCCATGCAGGGTCTTCCGTCCATCCCGTGAGGCCAGTCTGGTCAAAGGTGGAGATGTTTGTCAAGGGACCGTCAATAATCGGCTTACGATTAGTCCAGGCCCAAATGCCACCAGCGTTCAGTGTAATTTCTTGAAACGCACCCAAAAATCGGATGGTGAAATCAGGATTTGTGTAATTGGGTTCTGCATGGAATATCGCCCCTGAGTAGATTTGCAGCAGCGGTTTGCCCTTATATTGCAGGAATAAGTCCCTGTTTGAGGAATTGCTAAAGTACCTGTGCTTGATCAAGTCTGCTTTTGACTGTAGCGTGCCTGCGGTGGCCGTCCCGAGCAGGATTGCTATTTTGGGTTTCGTGTCCAGGGTCAAGTACACATTCACCAGCTTGTCCACAGCAGACAGGGCTATTTCGGAATCGGAGTTTGAAAGGTCCACCAAGACAAAGTCTATTCCTGCATTGCTCAGCCACTTGGCGTGCTGTGTGATCACTGTTGCATTCAGCGATGAGTATTCACCCAGCACAGGAGTGGCTTCCGGGCTCGTCCAGTTGACAATCGTCTTCCACCATACTTCATAACCAACACCAAATTGCGTATTGCATCGGTTTGTACGATTTGCGGGCTCCGAGGGATTCCCTTCGTAACCAGGAGTGCCGCTAGAAGGAGACGTAGTCGACTGCGACTGGCAGCCGGATACTACTGAGGATGTATTCACCGAGGCACTACCACATGTCTGCGGGTATGTGGAAACAAGAGCCAGGAAAAGAAATAAATTTGACGTGAAGCCACTGGCTGTAGTGGAGGTGGTGTGAGCTTTGGTAGGCATACTGTTTGTTGGCCCAAAGGTCGGAAAAGCTACACGCAACGATTGGAGGAGTTTGGTTGCCTTTTTATATCGGGCAAGGGACTGGGTGGCGCTGCAGCTTTCCGCGGCGATGCCACTGTCCGGTATGGATGCATGGAAGTACTAATTGATTCATGCAGTTACCGCAGCTACTTCACCTTGAAAGGTTGGGTCACTGGAAAATCTACTTGCCTCCTTGCATGCTGTTTGCCTCTCGTGGTGCGTGATTGGCCCGATCTCCTTCGCTCCCGCTCTCCACAGTTCTCTCGCCTCGCGCATCATTCGGCCAACTCCCCACTCAGCCGACTTCCCCACTCCCTGTTCGGACCATTCGGAGTCCGGGGACCCACACCACTTCCTCTTTAAACGGGTACCACCCGCCCATCGCCTCGTCCACCCATCGTCAGCATGGACACCCGACGACGACGCGCCTCTGAGGAGAATGTCGCTATGAGTAACGAGAAGGGCGACGACGTTCAGCAAAGCGAGAAGGACGGTGTCCGCGAAACGAAAATTATCCAAGGGTCGGAGGCTTTGTTCGATGCGATGATTCGAGAGCCGCCAAAGAAAACAAGCAAAAGGATGTGGCAGCTGTACGGGTGCTGTGCAACCGCATACCTGCTGGCCACTATGAACGGCTACGACGGGAGTTTGATGGGAGCTATTCTGGTGATGAAACCATATCAGCAGACCTTTGGCGCCAGCATCGTGGGCGTGAAGGCCGGGCTGATCAATTCCTTCAACACCATTGGAACTGCATGCGCGCTGCCGTTTACTGGTCCATTGCTTGATAATTATGGGCGCCGGAAGGCAATATTTGTTGGATGCTTGTTCACCATCCTGGGCACAATCGTCGAAGGCACTTCAGGCAATTCGAGCAACCTCGGTCAGTTTCTGGCTGGCAGATTCTTCCTAGGGTTTGGGACTAATTTCTGCAGTGCTGCTGGCTCCATGTATGTCCTCGAATTGAGCCATCCAGCTTACAGGGGCGTTTTGACAGCTATGTATGAGATTGGTTAGTATACATAGGGAAGCAGACTAATGATCCAGGTTATTATGTGGGCTCCATCACTGCAGCTGGTGCGACTCGCGGCAGTGTCGTCTTTTCGACAAACGAGTCTTGGCTCATCCCGACATGGTTGCAGATAGTTTGGGCAGCAATTGCAGGCTCAATTATTCTCTTCCTCCCCGAGTCTCCTCGCTGGCTCTTTGCTCATGGACGACCCGAAGAAGCCAGAGCAATAATTACAAAATATCATGGCGAGGATAACCCAGACAGTGTCTACGTGTCTTTGCAAATGCGTGAGTGGGCTGAGGGGATTGAATTGAACGGTGCGGACAAGCGCTGGTGGGATTATCGGATTCTCTTCAACAATAAGGAGAGGCGATACCGAATGTACTGCTATTTCCTCTTTGCTATGGCCATCTCATGGAACGGCAGTTCTCTCGTGAATTACTATCTAGGTGCATTTCTAAGTACGGCTGGAATCACAAACCCCGTCACTGTCCTTGACATCAACTTGGGTCTCAGCTTCGCTTCTGCAATTGCAACTGCTGTTGGTGCCTCCTTGGTCGAAAAAGTCGGGCGTAGGACATTGTTCTTCTGGGAGTTAGTGGTTGTGTCGGTCATTTGGATTGCAATAACCGTTGCCTCTGCTTTATATCAAGACACTTCAGCAACGGCAGCTGCCACAGCTGCGATTGTTTTTATTTTTCTCTTCAACATAAGCACAGCTATGGTGATTCTTCCTCTTTCAGGTCAGGCTCAAAATAAGGCTTCCATGCTAACCCCCTTAGGAGTCTATGTTATCGAGATCTTCACGTATGAACAACGTGCTAAAGGTTTTGCCGCAGGAACGGTCATCACAGTGGCCATGTCTTTGCTGAACTCGTATGCATTACCAATCGCAATTAAAGCAATCTCGTGGAAAACGTACATCATCTTCTGTGCATGGTGTCCTGTTATGGCAGCTATCGTATGGTTTACCATGGTCGAGACAAAAGGAAGAACTTTGGAGGAACTCTCTGAAGTCTTCAGTGCCAAGAATCCGCGCAAGGCATCCACGCGGATGAGAAAGGTGGAGATTGATACCACCCACCGCGTTGTTGTCGACACGAAAGAGCTTTAGCAAATGGTAGGTAACTCATCTAGTTTGTATTCGTCAATTTTACCTGATTGTAGAAATACGCCATCCTCCGTACTTTGAAGAAAATTGCATCCGCAGCGATCATTCGAACGCACTTCAGAAATCAGGCGTCGCCGATGAATGTTCAAACTTTTTGGTCTCGGTGCCAGGGACATTTGTTAAATAGTTAGACTGCTCCTCTCAACGAGGTCTATATGTAATTCAACACGGAGAACCAAGCTTGCAGATCCGGTTCTGACAGCAAGATTGATGCCAACTGTACGAGAATTAAATACAGTCCAATTGTAAAGTTGCGTAATCCATACTTAGATATGGTACCAATGAACAACTTGTCTTCTTTTTCTCCTTTACACGATTGGTAAAAGGAAATGAGATTTTGCTCAAGCAAAGCGATTGCTCGTTTCTAAGAAATAGTAGTCCGCATAAACGAAACCGTTATCGCTAAGGCGAAGGATAGAATCCCTGTTATTATTGATAATCCTGTGCTCCAAAATGGTATCTCCTTGGCCCCAAGCCTCAGAAATTGTGTGCTTAAGGCGCAGGCAGCAAATTAGAAGTCAGATCCAATTGATTGATGAGCAACATACCAGACGTAGCAATCATAGCTGCAGACGTGTCCCATGCGCAAGGACGCGATGCGTCGAAGTCCCAATAGACCGTGCCATTCTCCGTCACCCTAGAGCAGAAATAGTTTGCTAAGCGAGTTGTGGCTTCAAGAAATTTCTTATCTGCAGTGTGTTTGTATACACTTGCAAATCCGTATAATGCCCAAGCCTGTCCTCGGCTCCAACAACTTTCGTTTCGGTAGCCTTGATGGGTGAGTTGTGCTTTGACTTCCCCTGTTCCTGCATGTAAAACTACAAGATGCTAAGTAGAGTTAGCCGGCCGAACATGATACTTCAAAGATGTTTCAGCATGCATTGTGGCAATCCGGGCTAGGTCTTTGTTTCCTGTCTTCTCGGCTGCATAGTACAGCAAGTCTAGATTCATCATGTTGTCAATAATCACCACGTAGTTTTCTTCCGACGTGTACTTATATACGTTATTGGCAACCCCGTTCCAGGAGCAAATCGCTCGAGCGGTCTCGCTCCATCGAGAAGCAAGCGATGTAGCCGCCTGAGAGATAATTTGATGGGATTTTTGTATTACCAGTGAGCTCATAATCCCTTCGAAATGCGGGCATGATCATGAGGCCAAGATCATGAGTAGTGGTATTAAACTCCTCGTTCTCCATTCCCTGCTGCCATTCTCGGCCAAGACGAATCCGTTCTTCTTTTGGAATTGTCAACGTCATTTTCAGCCATCGCAGCTAAAACCCGCATCATCTCGGGAAGAGAACCCCGAAGTCCAATCGTTCGAGAGGGCGTAGATGTATTCTACTATCCCATGTTGTGTGTAGTGTAGAATTGGATCGGGCATTGGTCCTTGTTCCCATCTGTCAACTTTGACGTTACTTTCCACACCGTTCGCACGGCTTCATTATTCAAAGCTGAACTTTCGATGGCTTTCAATTTGTGCTCTGCCGCTGAAATCTGATTTTATGTTGCGTAGTGCGGAAGTCCGCTCGCTGTCCATTTACTTGGTTGTCTATCCTCCTTCCCTCCCGATACGACTACTTCGCTGTGGTTGTCTCAATTGGTCCGAAAAGCGGGGTCGCTTAATCGGATAGCTTTGGCCGATCAATTCCCGGGAACGAGGCAGTTCGTTGTCAGAGTCTGGTATTATCAACAATCGCATCATTTGCAGCGCCTCGAAGTCATTGTCGAGTATGCTACGTGCAAGTTCCAATCCATGTTAAACTTAAACTAAAAGATATGAATCGTAAAGCAATTATCCTGCGAGATCTACGATGGCAGAATAGGCTTTTTTCATCATTCTCATTCCGGATCGTCTCGTTTTCCAATAGTTGACCCACTTATGGGTTCCCACCCTCGATTGTCTGTCAGCGGTGGAATTGGGGACCAAGTTGTTCCTGCCAGGCCGTGGAAGCCTGTCTATCTTGAACTTTATGAGAAGCGAATTGTGGACACTGATGTCTACAGTAATGTCAGTGAGAATTGGCCATCGGCCACGATACATTGAAAGGAGATGTAGATGCACCTGATGGCAGTGAATTCAGGTTGAGGTTGCCTTGCTGAATGGCAGTACTGAACAGCACTCTAAACAAGTCTTGAATGGCAAGTTTGGGTGCCAAGTCGCCATTAATGAACCACTCCTATGATATCCTCATACACATGGTGCTCAGCCCATCTACGAAGTTCAGACGACTCTGGATGATGCTCACTCGGTCACGAAACGAATTAGTCTAAAGTGCCTAAAATGTGTTGCAGCACTCATTAAACTCTGCGGATGGAACATCATATGAATGCAAACACCATTTTCTGTGGAGGAGCCGCTTATGTCCCTGACGATGTTCTCCTTCCTCGCACAACTGTGGCACGCTATCGCTCGCTACTGTGTCTCATGAAATCTGGCAATCAAAACTTGGTACGTGTATGGAGAGGAGGTATTTACGAAAAACCGACCTTTATGATATTTGTGATGAGCTGGGCGTTTTGGCTTGGCAAGACTGCTGTTTTGTTTGTGGAAACTACCCAGCCACTGACAATTTTGTTGCCAATGTCAGATCGGAGGTGGAACAAAATGTGCGGCGCTTGCGGCATCATGCAAGTCTAGTATTCTTAACTGGTAAAATGGAGGACTACGGGGCGCTGAAAGTTGGGGCTACGATTATAAAGATAATGACCCCAAACATTGGGCGAAAATTTGCTTCCCCCGCCAGAAGAATATATGATTTGTTAATGCCAGAAGTATTTGCAACCTTGCACCATACATCTCATATTCGCCATCTTCGCCCTACGGAGGCCCGAATGCCAATGATCATACCGTGGGTGTTGCTCGCGTCTGGCTTATATGGTCGGTCACGTCTTTGAGTCACCGCCAGATATCCGTACTGTAAAATACATGCTTACAAAAGCCGGTGACCGCCAATTCATTCGCTCTCGAAGCCCACGATAAAGGAAACGCTTTTGGCAAAACCTATGCAGCATACTTGGCCGAAACCTTTCGTTTCAGGATGCATCCAATGGAAGATTACCTCTATTGTGTGCAAATTGATACAGGCCGAAGGGCTTGGATTCGCATACAATACGTGGCGTCGAGACTTTCGTAGTCCAAGCAATGAAGTATGCCCAGGTGCGTTGATTTGGCAGCTAAATGATTCGTGGCCGGGAGCATTATGGGCGTTGGTGGACATTTGCTTGCGTCCAAAATCGGCATACACTATGTTATTAAGCGCGCGATGCAAAAGTTTCGCCATCGGATTGGAGCAAGTGGCTGTGGACAAGTTGCCAATAACAATTCGATCCTATCGAGAGGAAAAGAAAAAAGTCACAGTATGGGTAGCATCAAGCGATCTTCAAGAAGTCATGCTAAGCTTGACCTTGTCGGGTGGGACGTTACTTACCTCTGGAAAGCAAGTGAAATTGCCGCAGCCATCGATTGATGTCGTTCTCAAACCCAATCGTATCGGTGGCTTTGTGATTGGGAGTCAATTGAGCTACCAAAAAGGACATCCTTCTTAGAAACGGACTGACGGCACTTATCGACTTCTTATGGTATGATCAATGAATCATTAGATTTAGCGACAACTCTTCTTCGCCGTCTGAATGAGAACGCGTGCTTACTCAGATATTCATCTGTCCCAGCCTTGGACAGCTCTTTTTATTCTAACAAATACAGCCTTGCTTCATATGGTCTTAGTGTCATAACTTTTCCCAGCTCTTCAACCTTTTCATAATTTGACTGCAACAAGGAAGCTCCTGGAGTTTGGAATCTTTCGTCAGGTATCTCCCACACTATCTGTTTATCAACAAAACTTGCAGTAAATAAGAAGGTCTGCTGCTTATAGGTGCGCGTATAAGCATATACTTGTTCATTTGGCCGATCAAGCATGGTGAAAAATCCATAAACCTGCAATTAGTAGTGACATAAATCACCCTACCAGCCCCACATACTGCTTGCGCAATTGTATTGCACGGCGCCAAAACTGTAAGACACTACCATCATCTTTTGATTCTACCTCCACATTCCACGCTTTGAAATCCCCCGACAATCGAATCCATGGTTTTGAAGTCGAGAAACCAGCATATTCGGAGTCGTCCCATTGCATTGGTGATCTCGCATTATCGCGTCCTGTATTCCTTATATTTTCCAGTAGATCGTCGGCCATTACCCCGGGCTTTTGGCTCTTTTCGTCGTAATAATTTATAGCCGAGACGTCGCGGAGTTGCTCCCTAGTCCAATTCAGGTTTGCCATTCCTATTTCTTGGCCCTGGTAGATGTACACTGTACCACACCCGGTGGTATGAAACATAGCGAGCATTTTGGCAGAGATGGCACGGTAGGCGGCAGAATCATTGCCAAATCGTGAAACACTTCGTGCTTGATCGTGATTCTCGAGATACAAACTGTTCCAGCCATCACGTTCCTGCATGTATTCCATCCACGAACCCAGAATGTTTTTGAGCTTCGTTAGCTTCCATTCACGTTTCTTGTAAAAATCAACAGGATCTAGGTCCATGTCAACGTGAGCGAAATGGAAAACCATGTCCAGCTCTTCACTCTTTCTTGCAACAAACAAAACTCCCTGTTCCGGAGATGTAGCCGGAGTTTCACCGACAGTCATTATATCATAATGAATAAGTACCTCCTTTTTCATTTCTTTAAGATACTCATGCACCTTGGGACCATTGAAATAGCGCGGGCCCCCGTTTTGGAACTCAGCTGATGCGTCCACAACAGGAATGTCGGCGAACTCGGGCGCTTTTGATATTGCGTTAATGACATCCATTCTGAAACCATCAATTCCCTTGTCAAGCCAAAATCGCATCAAGTCATACACAGCCTTACGAACGGCTGTATTCTCCCAATTCAAGTCGGGCTGCGTAATGTCAAACAAATGAAGATAGTACTCTCCGGATCGTTCATCGAATTCCCACGCAGAGCCTCCAAATATCGCCCGCCAATTACTCGGAGGAACGCGCTTACCAGAAGCATTCACTTTTGGTGGCTTCCACGTATACCAGTCCCTTTTGTCACTCTTGGGGTTTCGTGACTCTTGGAACCACGCATGCTCGGAGCTGGTGTGGTTCACCACCAGATCCATGATGAGTTTGATGCCACGGGTGTGACATTGCGCAAGCAACTCGTCCCAATCCTTCATGGTTCCAAAAGCTGTGTTTAGAGACTCATAGTCACTAATGTCATAACCCATATCGTTCATCGGCGATTTGTAGATTGGTCCAAGCCAAATTACATCCACGCCAAGGTACTTGAGGTAGTCCAGCTTCTGTGTGATACCTCTCAAATCCCCGTAGCCATTCCCAGTCGAGTCCTTGAAAGAGGCCGGGTATATTTGGTAGACAATTGCTTCCTTCCACCACGCTTCACTTACTTTTGCCATGATGGTGTTTTTCAACGAACAGTCGATATGAATGAGATGCACGCAACAAATGGTATTATGACCTACCTGCTATACAAATAAACAATACCTTCTCATCTTCCTGGAACTTGGTGTTCATGTTTTGATACTCTGAGTTTCTCTTGCTCTTTTGTAATCTGTCTCCTCCCATCTCAAATAGGGCAATCTCCTGGAGACTTTTCCACACCTTGGCTGCTCGTCCTCTACCAGAAGCATTGTTACTTCCTTCCACTATCCACTTGTGGGTTTCCGCAATTTCCACGTGGCCGACAATAAGAGTGTTGACGCTCGACGTGTATCACAATTGCAATTCCTTGTACATTTGCGGGAAGGCAACAAACTTCTGCGGCCCGAAAAGCTCGTGTCATCACCGTATGTTCCCGATCTATCAGGGAATGGCATCACCGCTGACATTCTTCGACACTAATGCGAGCAAGCGTTCGTATTCCGGAAACAATGTTTCGGTCATGAGGCGCACAAACCTTACCAACGAAGTTTTGGACAGTACAAGCTGTGAGAAGAATGGGTTTGCCGGGCAGTCCAGAGAGTTACTCAAAAAAGCGTAGATAATGACATCTATCCCTGTGGCCTTCGCAGTGTCGTGAAAGAATGTATGCCCTTCGAGTCTTGCCGCAAAATCATCAACAGCGCCTCGAAGTATAGATCTAACTTCCTCGACAGAGTGTTGGCCGACTCCTTTCCCGTTGAGGCCTTGCGAAATACGACGATGGAAGTATGCTGCTACAAGCGGAATTAACAGCCAGGGGATTGCAGCAAACGCCGTTTGTGAGATTGTGTCGTAGTTCTCTTTGATCATCCATCGCTCGTACACTACGCAAGGATAGACCATTTCCTCCATGTAGACTTGCCAGGCCCTCGACTCTGCGCGCTGAACAGCCGTCAGTTCGGCATCCAGATCTCTCGATAGTCCGGCGTCCACCAGATACCGTATGATGAACGTAGAGTCTGCAACCTTCTCGCCAGCATGAGTGATGAATGGCAGTTTCCCTTTGGGGCATTGAATGGATACGTCCATTCTAGTTTGTACGAAGCAGCAGTCGCTCGCAAGTACGTTTCCATTTTCTGGCAGAAGCCAGATTCGCTAGGCCTGTCGGTTGGTTTCTCAAAGCCGAAAAGGACAATTGGGCTGTGGGGCGCTGAATCGGCGGGTTTGGTACTGATAGACATGGCGGGTTTGGTACTGGTAGACATGGGGACTTACAATACTATCGGGATACCTAAAGACCGTCCTTTGAATGCCAGTGGTTCAGCCATCGCTGGTCCACCTTTCCCCTCCCATCGCAAAAGCGCAGATCTGTGGCAAGTCGAATCTTATTTTTTGGGTCTTGATTGGTGCAGGAAGCGTGAATCATAAAGGCGTTGTGGAACATCACATCTCCAGCCTCGTAGCCACCCACCAGCCACTTTCTCTGGCATTGTTGGCCAAACTCATCGACATGCTTGGCGCAGACGGCCCCTTCTTTCATCGTCACATTGAAGGCGGATTTCCGTTCTTCGTCCGATAGTTCTTGGGCCTCGGTTTGCCACTTCGCTTCCATTTCCTTTGCGATATCAATGGAATCCTCGAGATACATGAGGCCACCACCGCGAGGATCGATGTCTCCCAGTGGCACCCAAGCGGTCAAGAAGGTTGGGTCGCCACCTCGAAGGAAAATGTTGTCATAATGGATAGCTGCTGTTAGTAAAATATCCGATTCACACTCACGCGTCGCAGGGTCCCCAGGAATACTTGGTCTCAACATATTCCTCTTGAGCAACACAATATCATTCCACTCCTCGAAGCTCGCTATAAAGTTGAGCAGGGCGGGATGAGATGATAAGGCAAGATACTCCGGCATCAAATGCGCCTGTTCCGTCAGCTGTATGGCTTCAGGGGACGAGTTGGGCGTGCGCTTTCCGGGGACAAACTGCCCCTCGTCCGCATCCCCACACCACTGGAGCGGGTGCATTTTCTTAAAGTACGCCGCGCGAAAGTCCAGTACATCTTGTCGCGGCAGTAAGCCTTTTACCAATAAGTAGCCGTCGCTTCGAAAGCGCTGCTGCATCTCTTCCATAGGAGCGGCCGAGGGAGTTTCATGCAGCCATTTGGCATTGTTGGAATCAAGGACTGCCTCGTTTGACCGTAACTGCAGCTCATCGATATTTTGTCTCGTTATTCCAGGCATTTGGAACTCTTTTCTGTGTTTGTCTCTCTCCTTCTCTCTCTTTCTCCCAGCTTTGTTGTAATCAATCAGGCTGTTAGGAAAGGGACTTCGGCTATTTGCAAGTGGCGGCGAATTGCGGATTTGTCCCCGCAAACAACCTCCAAAACACCAAACCAGCCAGCAAGCAAGGTCCAATGATTGCTCCAGAGATCACCTTCACGTTGAGCCCACCCCTCGACCAGCTCACGACGGTCAGGGCAAGGCAGGAGATTGACTTCAATGCTGTTGTTTACGATGCACGCGTAGCTACTGTGCAATTGCGCTGGTCCGCTGACGACCAGACGTGGAACCAGGTGGACTTACATGCAAATGGTAATCAAGAAACCCTATCTAGTGTAGTGCGTATAGGAGCTGTTGGCGAAATCGCGAATGGGCAAAGTTATACGTGCAAGCTGTCGATTGAAAAGAAACGCAAAATTAAATTCGGCCTCAGATGCACATTCAGTGACAAGGAAACTGTTATGCCTCTGGGAGACGAAACGAAATATGGCGTATTGCTGAACTTGGAAGAGGATAGTGCGAAGCTTCCTCTTTCTGATGTGTTTGATGGGACAGATTCGTCACTGGCGGTAAGCACACTCTCAGAAAATAGCCACAATGTCAGAGTCGGGCAAATGACCAAATCTGTCTCGTCAGATCCCAGTACTCCAGCAGTCAGCGACATGGGGCTTCCTCGGCACCTTGAGAGGTTTCTTGCTTTCATTCGCATCTGGGAGCCTTGGATCGAACCGCGCACAGGTTTGAATAAGTTCAGCCTTGATGCAAAGTATAAGAATTGTATTGCAATGGCTTACCAGAGAGCGGATGGCTACAATGTCGTAATCTTACCGCTTTCCGGGACTCTAGATTCTTGTACCAGCACCCTTCGCCCAACCTCAGAAGGCCACGTACAACTTTACACGCAAAACGATTCAAACACATCGCAAAAGGAGGGACAAAAAGTCCTGTTTGGGGTAGGTCATGATCTAAATGAGGTGTTTGACGCTGTCTTTGAAGCTGCAAGGATGATAATCCACGGGAAAAAACATTCGGCGGTGATGAAAGGCATGTCATGGACGCAAGAGTGGTACGATGGACTCATGTATTGCACGTGGAATAGTTTGGGAAACAAGATGTCTCACGACATGATTCTTAGCGCCTTGCAAGATTTGCACGACACCGGGCTGCGAGTAACTGGTCTCATTATCGATGATGGCTGGCAAGACACCAACGATGCCAACCATATCCTATCTTTCGAAGCCAGAGCTAGCGCCTTTCCAAAGGGTTTGGCGGGGCTAGTGAAAGACATCCGCGCGTCGTTCCCTTATATCGCAGAAATCGGGGTCTGGTCAACGATTGTTGGCTTCTGGGAAGGTATAGAAGCCGGCTCAAAGATTGACAAAAGCTACAAGACTGTCGACTGTATTTGCCGCGGAGAGAAGATTCGAATGGTCAACGAAAAGGATGCAATTCGCCTTTACGATGACTACTTTAAATTCTTATCCAACTGTGGCATCACATGTGTCAAGATTGACAATCAGGCTACCATTGACGAGATTGATGATCCTGTTGTACGCGGCAAGCTTTGGAAAGTTTATCAGGACGCAATATACAGGTCAAGTGTGCAGTATTTTGACCGCAAAATTATTTATTGTATGTCTATGGTGCAAAACATATTCTACTATGCATTGCAGTCAGTCGAAGGCCCTATCCCCATTGTTCGAAACTCTGACGACTTCTTCCCCGATATCCCAGAAAGTCATTTCTGGCATGTTTATGTGAATATTTTCAACTCTATATTTACGCGGAGAATGTATGCTTTGCCGGATTACGATATGTTTCAATCTGATATGGCCGGAAGTACCGGTGACGTTCTGGGCCGCACCTACGCCCCACTCCATGCAGCTGCCCGTTGCATTTCTGGCGGTCCGATATATATTACAGATACACCAAAGATGCACAACATGTCTCTCTTGGAAGCATTGTCTGCACCTAGCCCAAGCAAGAACAGCATAGTGCTTCGTCCCAATAAAGTTGCAGAACCTGTTTCTTCATATCATTTTTTCAAAAGCAGCAACTTCCTGCGGGTCTCGAATGTCTGTGGAGCCGACGATGAAATTCGTCTATTAGCATTGCTTAACATATCTCTGTTACCCCTTGTGGAGACAATTGGTCTTCGTGATATGAATGTCGCGCATGCAAAGTATGTCCTTCGCTCATACCGTTCGGGTAAGATATGGGACAACAAAGAACAAAAACCGATCGCCCTTGGTGGCGGAGAGTGGGATGTCTTGACTGCTGCGCCTATCACAGCAATTGGAAGCACAGGAATTGCAGTTCTTGGCTTATTAAGTAATATTGCTGGAGCGGCTGGTGTAGTCCAAGTGGAGACGGAAAAGAAAAACACACCTCGTATTAAGCTGCGTCTGAAAGCATTCGGCGTGATTGGAATATGGATATCGGACCTCTCAACTCGACCTTTGGACAGTTTCCATGTATTTTTGGAGGGCCAACGCATTCCAGTCGAAAGATTGCGAATCTCACAATTGCTTGAAATTGACATTCGCGATTTTGTCGAGAGTGGCGGTAGCGGCAAGAGCGTTGTCGAGGTGGAAGTATCCCTGCGGTGATCCAGTAGTAAAAGTTAATGTCAAGTGTAGTTGCCAAATCGACTGGCAGAACAGGCGAAATAGGTGAGCAAGCTCTCGGACAAGGAGCTTACGATGCCAAGCTCTGCCCCGTGGAACGAGTTTAGTGTTGGTGACTTTGCTTCATACTTTTGTACGAGTAGTTCAATTCATCCAACCCTATGACGCTTATATATGTCCCAATCTGACTCTGCCTGCTTGATCGAAGGTTCTACAAACAACATTGCCAAATTGGGAAATTGTGGGATGGAATGACGTCTGGCGAAAAGCGGGGCAGGGAAGCCGCTCCCAACCCCACTCATGAGAATGCAGGTCCAATTAGCTTTTGCGTCTCTTCTTTTCACGCTGACTTACGGAGCAGCGCCTCCAGTTCCAGAGGATCACAATGTTTCAACAACAAGCTTCCTAGATCATGAGACACCAATTGCTGATTTCTTTGGAAAGACATGGTTGCGCGAAAATATTCCGTTCATTGATATACCTGACCAGCAGATCCAGGATGTTTACTACTATCGCTGGTGAGCATTGATGCAATTTTCGTGCTAATAAAGGTCTTCACTGCAGCGCCACTTCCATTACACTTACCCGGGAGTTGGGTACGTGATGACTGAGTTTTGTCAGTCTGTAGGTTATAGTCAGGCCTTCAATACCATCGATGCCGCGGCTGGTCATCAAATTGAAGAGGCAAGCTTCTTGCGGAGTAAGTTCTACGATCAGGACTATATCCAATTATGGACGAGAAATGGTGGCAACAGCCTTCAATACACTCATTGGATCCTAGACGCTGCTCTTCAAAGATCTTACATCACTGGAGACCTCAAATTTCTGGGTGATCAATTACCTGGTATGCTAGCTATGTGGGATGAGTGGCAACCATTCTATGACACCAATGTCAGTCTCTACTACTACTATCCAACCAAGGATGCTCAAGAGTTCAGCTTACCAGGATACGTTGCCGGACCTCATAATGTGACAATTCAGAACCGCGGACCATACACGTATCGACCAAGTCATAATGGGTATATGGTTGCGAATGCACGAGCAATCGCAATGGCTGCCTCCATTGCTAATAACCAGACCGTGCAGGAAAACTTTACAAACATTGCAGACACAATAGAAACCGCCATGTACCAGCACCTATGGGACCACCAACTGAACTTCTTCATGGATGTCATTCGTACCAATAATCCCAACCTTACAAGACTTACGGGTCGCGAGGAAGTTGGCGCTTTTCCTTATCGCTTTGGAGTGGGTTTGAGTACCCAGTATATGAATGGAGCCGTTCATGCATTGTTCGACCCTACTTCGTTTCTCACTCAATACGGGCCTACGACACTTGAGACAAGTAACCAATACTACTTTGCACTTAAACCCACAACATATTGCTGCTATTGGAATGGACAGTCTTGGCCTTTCTCAACAGCACAAGTTCTGGACAGTCTTGCTCACATCTACCGCACAGGGAACTCATCACTTTCTGCTCAACAGTATTATCAGTACTTGCGTATGTACGCATTGACGCAGTACAAAGATGGAATTCCATATGTGGCAGAGTCTCATTACCCAGAAATCGATAGGTGGAGTGCTGACTCGACGAACCATTCAGAGCACTATGACCATTCCACCAATAACTACAATGTCTTGACTGGCCTTCTCGGCGTTGTTCCACAGGCATCAGATGTCTTTCAAATCAACCCGATTATCCCCTCCAACTGGACATACTTTGCATTGAAAATCTTCCATATCATTCCCATTTGATGACAGTCATTTATGACACTACAGGTCAAAGGTACAACATGACACCTGGCTTGACGATCTATATGGATGGAAAGCAAATCCATCAGCAGTCCAGTGGAATTTCAGCTTCAGTTGCCCTTCCAAATAACTCCATGTCAGCTTCAGCAATGACCCCAGTGAATATTGCAGCAAATCCCAATGGATATTCAGGTTTCCCATATGCGAATGCAACAAGCACCGGGGGCTCTGACTCGCCAGCAAAAGCAAATGACGGATACTTGTTTTACGACACGACCCCTGATAACAGATGGACCAACAATGGATCAACATCCGTGAATGACACTCTGCAGGTTACATTTCCCCGACCACGTAACTTTTCAAGTGTTACCTTGGCGATATACTCTGACAGAGCTAGAGGTGGTGTTATTGATTGCCCCGCTGCGATTGAGCTCTATGGATCTAATGGGCTCATAAAGAACGTCTCCAACTTTAAATGCTTGCCTAATGACCGAAACACCATCGCTTTTCCTATGGTGGAAAGTCAGTTCATAGCCGTCAATATGTTCATCAAGCCTTCCTATGGCGTTGGCGTGTGTGAGCTGGAAGTATGGGTGCCGCCAAATCTTGGTCCAAACTTCTATGCAGTCGACGGGTACGTTGTGGGCGCCGATGTGCTGAACATGAATGGAACTTATGTCGTTGGAAATATGACAAATACAACCACTGTGGAGTTTGGCGGAATACAGGCTTCGTCAAGTATTGCCCAGCCAATCATGCTGTCATACGCAAACAATGGGTCTCAGGTGGAGGTGGGTATGACGGTGAACTTTATGAATCCCACAAACCTCAGTTTTGCGTCTACCGGGAATTCCTTTTCGACGATGAACATGACGGTGCCGTTATTGGCAGGAGCCAATGTTGTTCAATTTACAGGCGGAAATGAAAACCTGCAGTATGAGATGCTTACTGTACTCGTATGATAAATATCATTTTTAGGAAATGATTCTTGAGAAATGATAGCTGTCACCACTCCTGAATGGAGCCGTCTGCAGCATTCCATTTTGGAAGTCTCAGCGGCGCCTCCTTTCGGCATTTGACGTCCGTCTGCCGAATGAGTTCTTCATTGAGCTCAATACCCAGTCCAGGAGCCGTGAATGCCTGTACATAGCCATCCGTGACTCGAAAGACCTCGGGATCTTTGAGATAGGTGAAAATATCACAAGTGTCTCCACCTGGATGCAGCGGATATTGCATTTCTTGAATTACAAAGTTGGAAGAGACCATGGCGATCTGACAGCATGCTGCAAAAGCGATTGGGCCCAGAGGACAGTGTGGCGCAAGAGCAATATCGTATGCCTCCGCCATTCGGGCAATACGAAGCGTTTCGGAAATGCCTCCAGCATGTGAGACATCTGGCTGGATAATGTCTATAGAGGCGCTTTCAAAATAGGCTTTGCAGTCCCAGCGGGAAAATAGTCTTTCTCCCAACGCAATTGGAATGCTCGTCTGTCCAGCGAGCTGCTTGATACCTTCAATCTGTCCGGGTAGTAACGGTTCCTCAATGAATAATGGGTGGTGTGGGGCGAGAGCAGCAGCAAGTTGACGTACCATGGGCTTGTGAACTCGTCCGTGGAAATCGAGGGCAAGGTCCATACCTACCGATTTCACAGCTTTTAGACACTCCACAGCGTTGTCCAGCGCACTTGGGGAGTCTAGCCACCCAAGTCCGTCTGTCGGGGTCATCTTGATCGCTGTATGTCCTTGACTCTTGCGCACAAGAGCTGCCTCTTTCATCTTTTCCGGTGTAATTTCATATGCACCGCCGTAGACTTTGATTTTGTCTCTCAACTTCCCGCCGAGCAAGCTCCAAATGGGCACCCTGAAGCGCTTTGCTTTCATATCCCAAAGTGCGATATCCAGGCCGGCCAATGCAGACATGAGCACCGGACCGGACCGATAGAAGCGCTGGCGGAAAGCAGACTGCCATATTTGTTCAATGTCGTCGCAAGGATGGCCGGTAAAACACTCGGCGAGGTCCATGAGTGAGCCTTCAACGGCTTCGCAATGGCCCTCGAGTGTCGCCTCGCCCCAGCCCACAATACCATCGGACGACTCTAGTCTGACAATTACCCATCGTGGAAAGACGCGAAAGACCTCGAATTTTGCAATCGTGGCCATAGCCAAAGCCAAAAGCAGGGAGTGTGGGGGGAAAACTACGTGGGGGAACGTGGGGAAGGGAAGTCAACGGACAAAGGAACGATTGTTTTGGTTTCATGTTTCTCGTTCGTCCCTCATGGGTTAGGGTTCTTAGAAGTTGACAGCATTGGCCAGTGGATGGTTTCCAGCGAGCAATCCTCCATCGACCCTCAACGTGATGCCCGATATCCAGCCGGCCTCGCTGGAGGACAGAAACGCAACTGCAGACGCAATGTCCTCTGGCTTACCAACTCGTCCCAAAGGATACCACTCAGAGAGCCTCTGCATTGTTTGTGGATTCTTGGCAATGCGCTCGTCCCACACCGCGGTGTGAATAGTGCCTGGTGCGACTGCATTGCATCGCACCTGCTTTGGCCCATACCGTACAGCGATCGATCGTGTCAGGGACTCCACGCCTGCTTTGGCTGCACTGTAAGCCTCCTGGCCAAAGAATAAAGATCCGTTGATTGATGAGATATTGACGATGGCACCGCCTCCATTTGCAGCCATCATGGGGGCAACGATCTTTGTCGTGAGGAAGTTTCCCTTCAAACACACAGCCAAATCACGGTCCCATTGCTCCTCGGTGATATCTTCAAAAAAGGTCTGAGAGGCTCTTGCCGCATTATTGACAAGTACAGATATCGTACCCAGCTTCGCGACAACTGCTGCTAATGCCGCTTCCACAGACTTTCCATCAGAGATGTCCGCCTGTGTAGCAAAGACCCATGCGCCTTCGCGAGTTGGCTCGGTAACTTGCAGATCGATGATGGCCACACGATCACCGAGTTTGGAAAACTTCTCGCAACATGCCAGGCCAATGCCCTGGGCTCCGCCTGTAATTACCACAACTCTTGACATTACGGGCTCTTGGGAGTGGGGCTTTTTAAGACCATTTCTACGATACCGGAAAAGCCGAACTTGCACGTGACTTACGCTACACCAGAATCCTCCCGAAATGAAGTGATTCTCTCAGGGTTTTGGGAGTGGAGCAGGTATGTACACAATCCTACTGCTCCATGTTTGTGTCGTTTAACTATAACTTTTGTGCGCCAGTGTTTTGGTGGTTTTGGAGAGAGCCGGTTGGTCGGAAATCTTGGTATTATCCAGCAGCAACTCGTACAGGGCAGGCATTAAAGCGCAAGCATGTATAGATGCACACAGATTTCGTGAACAGGCTTATGATACCTGTCACCAGTGTGACTTCCTTTGAGCCGTCTCGTAGTCGGGATAAATGTGATGCATAAAGTGTCATCCTAAGCAGTTTTAACAAATTGTATGAGACATATCGTCAAGGCCTATCTCTACCAGATCTACTTCAAAGACCTCATAGCAGCTTCAGATCAGACTGAGTTGGTTCGGTGCAACTCTAAATCCATTTTGAGGTTGTTGGGTCCTCGCGATAACCTTAAATCTGTCCCGCAGTCACGGAATGTAAAGCGAACAAAGGGAAGGGTTGCAGTCCGACACTCACAACAAACACAATGAGACTGAACTGCTTCGCTATTGCAGCCCTACTGGGATGTGCAGGTGCCTTCCCTCCTACTATTCGAAGCAAGGCCAAAGCACTTACTGCGGCTGTCGACCAGAGCTTTTCTCTCTATGCCATTGGCGCTGCAGTGAATTTCTCCGAAATATCGTATAATCAGCTGACCTATGCCAACGGGAGTGCTTACATTGGCATGGTCAAGTATGCGCAGTACTCTGAGCCACTTGTTATGAATGGCGTCGAGACCCTCTACTTCACGTCGATTCACCAAGCGCCATCTGGCATTCAATTTATGTACATCGACCCGGGGACCATGCATGTCGCCTTCACACAACCCTACCAAGACAGGCCGGCGGCGAATGTGTTGTCTGGATTCAACGCGACAACGGACGGGGATCTTAGCTATAACGGCACCCAGAAATGGTTTGCGTGTGAGACGGCAGATGCGGGAACGAGGCGAATTCAGTATGGTGAGTGTGCAGGGGGATGGTCCGTGAGTCTTTCGCAGTTTTACACTTGTGTATGATACCTTCCTTTTTCTAATTTATGAGTGTAATGCCTTCTTCGCCAAATGCCGCCCAATAAAGATGCAATATGCTACGTCTGTCTTCTCTGCTCCGCTGCCTTTAAAATCGCTTCTCGTGCAGTAAGCTCTTCTTGGCGCCCGCCCAAAACAAAAGTGCCTCCAATGAAGGCTCCTTGGTCGACATGACCATCGTCATGCTCATTCGGCGGCACATACTCTTCGCCCAGTTTTGTCCCTCCGGAGTATTGTACACACTCGCGATCAAGAACACGGTAGAATGCCCAAAACTCGGAGTTATGCTCTCCGTGACGATTGTGTGCAAGCTCATGACAAAGTGTTCTCCTCACCGTGTTGTAATCTCTAAACCCTTCATAGTCATCTGTGCGTAGACGAAGCAGGATTTTCTGCCCACCATTTTCATTCAACCCAAGCAACTTGCTCTCGCGACTCGTGTTCCCGGCCGGTTCCAGCTCTGTCAGCTCGCCCACCCCAAGCTTGTACTTGTCCATGATATGTTGAATCCCAGGGTCATTGGAGAGCCTCTCCAAGAAGGACTTGGCGCGGGGTATGTTGTGTAGATGCAGTAGCGTGGTGATTTTTCCAAATGTGTATTGTGACCGAGGTACGCGCCGTGTTGATGCCTTGACCGGCCGCGGTCGTACACGCACTTGCGATTTTTGCGCCTGTACGTTCTCCACAACCCTGTCTGTAGATCCCACGAGGATCATCTGCCGCGGAATTTCACTCGCCAACATCTCGTCTTTGAGGATCCCCTTTGCAAGCAGTTTCTGCCGCTCGGGCGGAATCAAAGTCTGCACACATAACGCATCTTTCAAATCGGCCACTGTACTCGTTGCTTCCATATCTTGAAGTATAGCCTGGCCTTTATGAGAGATGCGCAAGGATATCAAGTCCTCTTCCATGTTTGATTGCGTCACCTTCAGACGGACAACGACTTCACACGTGACGTAAAATTTCATCTGACATTGTGAAGAAGTTTCTCCATCAAAGATGTCATGCGAAGCCAAGAAATCAGCACTAGACAGAGATATGGGCAAAAGGGCCAAGTCATCATACTTGGGAGCTAGTCTAAAGCTAGAGTCCAAACTTTGCCCTATTCATGACCAGGGCTACACTTCCAGCCGCAATGGGAAGAATGTAGACACCGAAGAGATATAGCATGATTGATGGAGGAATCAACCATTTTTGAACCAACACTGGTCGAAGCTGTGCCATGATGGCCACAAAGAAGCAGACGCCGCCGAGATTCCTTATCCAAGCCGTCATTGTACCGGCTGTCGAATAATTGTACAATGAATACACAATAGAACAAAATGTAACCAGCCAAGCAGCCGCGACAAAATTACAGGCAATTGTTTGGGCGCCCAAGATCATGACAAGTCTCTTGGTCTCGTTGACATGTGGAAAGGGCTCTTTGATCATTGGCACATTGAGAAACTTGCAAAGAGGCGCGTACCCCTCCTTAACGCTCCATACCAGCAACTTCTCCGGTGGCACGCGTGCTTTGACATGTATGATCCAACGTGTCATGTACGCTGGGTCCACTTCGTGTGTTGTGGCATTTTTCTCCGACCGCTCAAACCACTTCATGGCCACTCGACGCTGCCATACGATAGAGGCCCATCATCTCTTCAAAGAAATCAATGCTAGGCACGTCAAGCGCCGACCGATATCCCTTGAGCACGCTTCTAAGGTCCGCTGGCTCACCATTATAAGCCTTGAGCCATTCTTTGGAATGCCGAATGGCGTTACTAGAGACAAAAAGCTCAGCCATATGGTAGCTGGGCCCGAATCCCATTACTTTCAGACCTTCTCTCATTGACATTGTTCCCGTACGAGGCAGGCCAACGGCGAGGACTTTAGGGCCGTCGATGGGCTCCAAAGCACTGCCTAACTGCTTCTTATTGACCAATTTTGTATCATCACCGTTGAATGCCGCCATCGCAATGTTCCATGAGTAGTAGACCGGCAGATACGGGGAAGGGAGAAGATTGTCCGGGATATCTTTCGAGCTTTAGTAGTCGCGGATAGATAGACACGTGCGGCCGCGAATTTGCCTCTTTCGGGAAATGGCGGATAAAGAAGGTTTTATTTCCATTATCGTCACCATCCAAAATGGCATTTGTGTCCAGATGGCTTCAGTCGTCTAAAGGCGACAGCAGCACAGCCCGGGCTAGCAGCGCTTCCGAGGCATTTGATGGCCCTAAAGTCCTTGCCGTGGGCTTGTCGCGTACAGGAACGAAGTCATTACAAGAAGGTCTCATAAAGTTAGGCTTTGGGCCAAGCTACCACATGGGAGAGCTACTCCTTTCTCCTACTGGTGTCCAGGACGCTAAAGAGTGGCTCAAGGCGTATAACGGTGAGCCAGCCGATCTGAAAAGAGTACTAAAAGGGTATCGGTCAACGCTCGACGCGCCTAGCATTGATTTCTTTGAAGAGATGATGGGCCTCTACCCTACCGCTAAGGTCATTCTGCAGACTCGTGAAGCGGGGGCTTGGGCCAAGTCGGTGGATGAGAGCATTGGGACCTGCTTCAATCCCCCTAATACCATGGCCCTATGGGCAGTCCTTCCAAACAATGCATACCAACGACAAGTGGCGCTGAAGTGGTTTGAAAGGGCAGAAAAGGATCCCAAGACACACCAGATGGACCCAGACTACATGAGGCGTTGGTCCGAGCACGTCAGAGCGCGTGTGCCACCGGAGAAGCTGCTGGTATGGAGCGTGAAGGAAGGGTACGCGCCGTTGTGCAAGTTTCTCGATGTGCCGATGGTAAAAGAGCCTTTCCCACACGCCAACGACACAAAAGAACTTATCATGGTCGCCAAGGCACTCGTTATTGCTTGCCATCTCGTCACAGCAGCTTGGGTGGCTTCAATTGGATCGATTATCTATTTGCTCTACACCTATTCAACAGCCGGTATGATGAATGTTTGGGTAAGAAATATTGGCGCTGTATCTTTCTTTGTTGCTATTTTTGCACAGCTGCAACCGGCGTTGATGACGCAGATCCTGCTCGGGCCAATAATCGTGTTGCTTCTCTTTGGTGTCTATATTCTTCCTGTCGTGGCTGGCATCACCGCATTGGCAATGAACCGCACAAGATTTGGTTTCTAGTCTCGATTGCGATCTCTTGTGCTACTTTCTAGGACAAGAAGATTCTCAACGCGGAGAAAGTCAGCTACTGACGCTACTTCATGTCATAAACTACTGTTTTAAACCTTTCCAAACCGTTGTACATAGAACAGGCATAACATGCAAACGCTATAGATCCTCTATTACGACCATCGTTCCATTCGTACATTTTTTTCGGTCAAAAATACGTTGGTCCAAAATGGGGGGTTTAACTGGTTCCCCGGGCACTAGCCGAAATGGGCACGAGTCTCGGGCCGCACCATCGGCGGGATGATATGTAATTCCGCGAGTGACGTGGCCTGAAAGTTTCTAAACTCCTGCATAATATAATCACCTGGCTGTCTCTAACAGTCTGCTGCTCGCGGTGAATCCAAGTGAAGACAAGCAACAATGAGTCTAGTACGAGCTGGGCTAACAAAAGCCAGACGAAGGATGCTTCTGATGCAATCGACGGACCCAAAGTCCTCACTGTTGGCCTGCCGCGTACAGGTAGAAAGTCATTGCAACAGGGCCGAAGCTGGTTTGACCTCCTCGTTTTACGGTTCGGTAGTTATGACATTTAAATGACATTGAAACATGTTTACTTGCTTAAGACAGCAGCAAAGTGAACCAATTACTGAACATGATAAAAATAATTAATAATAACAACGTCTAACTATTATTATTATTGTCGCAGCTATGCTTTGTATGCAGAAAATAGTCAATTAAAAGGGATGGTACGCGACATCCCAGTTGCGACTAGAATCCGAGTTTCTTCCGGTTCAATACTAGCGCGGTGATTCCAATCACGGTAGGAAAGATGTAAACGCCAAAGAGATGCAGCAATATGACTGGCCCCATCAGGGTCTTCATAGCTACCGATGGTTGCAGCTGAGGAAAGATAGCGACAAAAGAGGACATGGCGCCAAAAACAAGCACGGGTGTGGATGATGTACCACACGCGTTGTACTTGTAGATCGAGTAACTGATAGATCCAATTGAAGCCACCCAAGCTGCAGTGACGAGTTGGCAGACAATTGTGAGTGCATTCATTTTCATGAGAAGGTCCATCCTATCATTAGCGTGTGGAAACGGTTCATTGATCATCGGTACATTGAGGAACTTGCACAGAGGCGCGTACCCTTCCTTCACGCTCCATACCAGCAGCTTCTCCGATGGCACACGCGCTTTGACAAGATTAGTCCAACTTTCCATGTACCCTGGGTCCGTCTCATGTGTCTTAGCATTCCTTTCCGATCGTTCCCACCACTTGATTGCCACTTGACGTTGCGAGTGGATGTTTGGAAGGGTCCACCATAGCGCCCTGGAATGAGGTGGGTGCCACATCGTCCCAATGCTTTCGTCCACCGACTTGGCCCAGGCATCCGCGTCACGGGTCTGCAGAATGACCTTAGCAGTAGGATAGAGGCCCATCATTTCTTCAAAGAAATCTACGGCAGGCGCATCAAGCGTCGATCGATAGCCTCTGAGCACTCTTTTCAGATCGGCTGGCTCGCCACGGTACGCTTTGAGCCATTCTTTGGCATCTCGAACGCCATTGTGCCCAAGAATCAGCGCAATCATATGATAACACGGCCCGAAACCCATCTTTTCGAGAGCCTGTAGTAATCACGTTGTGCCGGTCCGCGGCAGACCGACGGCAAGCACCTTGGGGCCGTCAGTGACCTCTGCAATGACCTCTGCAATCCCAGCAGCTTTTGTGACCCCCGGCTCATTTATGCTATCGATTGACATTTTGAAAGGTGGGGTTGGTGGGGGTTGACAAAATGGCAGAGTCGGCAACTGCCGGCAGTCACATACTGTACCGTACATATTAGTCCAGTTACAGGAAGCAAATGTAAGAAAAGCATGCCGCCATCATGAGAGTGCTACTTTAGAGGTTGTATTCTGAGAAGTCATTCTGCATGTTGCAGAATATGGACGGAGTAATTTGACCGGTGGTAGGAGTGCCATGGAGCTAGCATATTCAGCTGATCTGATTTATACATACATAACTTATCTCTACTCTCTACTCTCCTGAAGTCGTCAGATTGCAGTCTACCAGTGCAAGCCGTCACGAAGCCAATTCCTCGTTGTTAGCTTCCAATCACAGGCTTTCTCTATCATTTCTCGTTTACGCCAGAAAGACCGTATGCTGTCTCTTCTGGAACTGTCGTCGGTGGAAGTGCGGTTTCAGGATGTAGCGAGGCTACTTCGTCCGTTTGGTTACCTGCATTAGCACGTTCGACACCATCCTCACCTGCTCCGTCAGCGAGTGCAACGCTTCGCGGGCTTCACTGGGCGGGAAATGGGCCAGCGCTGAACTTGCCTCCATCGCATATCTCTCTGCCAAGGCACCAGTCTGCTTGACGCCATCTGAACGATGTACCAATTCACGCGCCATGGCCACGTCCCCATCCTGCGAGAACTTCCTCGACACCAGCGGTCCGAGCTGGGGAAAGCTGAAGTCAGTCAGAGGATAGGTTAGTCATACGCTTCCCATGCAAACAACACAGGGGCAGTGGCCAGACCAAGTTGTAGGTCTGCGCCCACCGGCTTCCCAAATGTGCTTGCCGTCGTCGTGAAATCGAGCATGTCGTCGACGAGTTGAAAGGCCAGGCCTAGTCCTCGACCGTAGTCATACGCCGCATCCGCCAGATGCCCAGACGCACCGCCGAGCAAGGCAGCCGCGCGGCACGACTTGCAAATGAGTGATGCAGTCTTGAGGTAGCTTTTATTTAGATAATCGTCAAAGATCTTCTTCTGGTTCGCTCCCTCCTTCTCCCACTGCAATTGCATGAATTCGCCTTCCACCAGATTGGCAATGACGGTGGCCAGCAGCTCCACCACGCGGACGTCACGCAGACGAGCAAGTGCCGCCGAGGCGCGCCCGAGCAGAAAGTCCCCGGCTAGGATGGTCATCTTGTTTCCAAACTCCGCATTGCCGCTGCTTCTGCCTCTTCGCGTAGTCGCATTGTCAATGACGTCGTCATGTAGCAGGCTTGCTGCATGGATCATCTCCGTGATCTCTGCCAGTCTCCTTTGGCTCGGCAGAATTGGACTCTCCTCTTCTTTCGCTTGCGGACGGGAGTGCATTGGGTTGAGGTCGTGAAGGACGGAGGAAGGGGACATGGGGTCGTTGATCGTGTCGTCTAAGGGGGCCCGACGGCTCGGCCCCAATGCTCGAGACATGAGCAGCACAATGAGAGGCCGTAGATGCTTGCCTTCAGAGATGTAGTACTTTGCAACTCGGTCGAGGGTAGGATGTGCGCTTCCCAACATCTCACGGATATTTCCTGTCAGACTGGACATTTCGGCAGCGACTAGTTTCGTCGGATTGACCGAGTCTGCGTCTTGGGCCGGGTCTGGGGAGACGAGCTTCGAGGCGCTCTGCATGGCCAGCGACCATGTCGTGCGATTGTGACTCCCTCGCCATGAGATGCAATGGAGGTGTCGTATCATGGGATTACACTACATTTGCTACCAACTACGCGCATAAGAAACTCTCCGCTACTGGGGCCACCTCGATGCCGTCTGATCGTGAAAGTCGGCGCCGAGCTTCAGATCCTCAAAGACCGAGTTATCGAGCTTCTCTGCGCGCACTTCGTCCTCATGTTCGAGCTGGTCGAGCTCGGAGATATTCCCCTCAGGGGCATGCTCTCCGATTAAGAGCATCGCGCAGTTGACATGGTCGAGGAACTCTGGTTCAAGCGCATTCCAGCGTCGGCCCTGGAACTTGTCCATCAGGGAAGCCGGGTACTCTGCCTTTTCTGGGAGGCGAGCTTGCGGTGGAGACGGCGCGTCTGGATTCTTAACCGAGGCCGCAAAGGAGCCGTGATGCGTCAATCCGAAATCCTTGTGCAAGTTAGTGAGCTCCTTTGGGATCGTGAGCTCGTATACGAGATGTGAAGTGCGACCAACTCGAAGGATGGCATAAGCACCTTCGCCAATAGGCCGTCCGGATGGGTTTTCACGGGAGCCCATGGTAGCAGTCTCATACTGTAGGGAATGAAGCTCGCCCCTAATGTCCTCCATCGACGCATTGGCTTTTGTTACAAATGTCAGATTGCGTCCGTGGTTCATAGGCGTTGGAAGCGTCTTCTTTGGGAGCGCAATCAGCCTTGCCCCTCCCGCTGAAACTGGCTCCTCCTTCAAATGCCCCTTCAACGGTTTGAGGACCAGGAAGGAGCGCTGCACGTCATCGACACTCTCTGCTTCTCCCTCCACCGACACCTTTGGCTTGTAGAAAAAATAGATGAGGCCTTTCTCCAATAGCTGCCGTTGGGCCTGCGAGGAGGATGCGCCAGACGTTTGAGGTTTTTGGGTCTCTGCCGGAGCGCTCGCCGACGCATTGGTCTTTGGAGACTGGTCCCTGGCCTCTGCCGTCTCTTTCTTTGCAGGCTCTTGTGTCTGTGTGCTCGTGGGCTGCACCTGGGGCTCGGGCTTCGGAGCCTCGTAAGCACTGGTGGGCATCTCCGACTGCGGCCCCGGCGCCGTCTTTGTCTCTGTCGCTTGGGGCTTGTTAGCATCCTCCATATGAACACCATTGCCTCCATTTTGAGCTTTCTGCTCCGAGCTCGCCTTGTCCCCCCCCATGGCCGCCGACGCATCTACTCCCTTGTCCGGCTCCTTGACTTCCTGCTCCACGCTGGCCAATTCCTGCTGCACCTTCCCATCCGCGCCCTTCCCACTCTTCCTGACCGAGTTGGCGCGCTTCTTCGTCGGCGGCGTGACTGTCTCGAGCGACTTTCTCTTGGAGCGTAATTCCACCATGGTCGGGCGTGTGTGTTTCCTTCTCCACAAAAGGTGAATCACCACGACTACAAGTGACGACAAGGAAGGAGAGTAGCAGGCAACGGGGAGGGCAGCAGCGACGCTTGAATGGAGGAGAGGAGTAGAGTCAGAGGGATGTATCAAAGATGGATGGTTGTGTCACGCCCGTAGAGCTCCAGCCACAGCCAGTGCATCGGCGGCAGTATTGCCGGGATCGCCACAGTGACCGCGGACATGTTCGAAGCGGACCTTGCGTCCATCGGAGAGGAGCGCAAGGGCGGCCTCGATGAGGTCCTGGTTCTTGACCGGGTTCCCCTGACTCTGGGTCCAGTTCTTCCGCGCCCACTTCTGATGCCAGCTGGTGAGGCAGTTGATGGCGTACATGGAGTCCGTCGCAATCACCAGCCCCTCGTGACGGGGGAAGGTTCGCAAGAGATACAGGATGGCGGCCAGCTCTGCACGCTGGTTCGTGTGAGGCGGCGTGCTCAGAGGCTCAGAGACGTTTCGTGGATCATCTGTTGCGTAGAAGATGCCAAAGCCTGCTTTTGCTCCCGTCTTTCCATTCTTGCGAGCAGCTCCGTCTGTGTAGACACAGGTCCAGCCATTGTCCCTCCTGGCCTCCTTCACTGCCTCCCGGGCTCCCACCTCCTCAGCCGGTCGCTTCCGCTTCGTCGCCTCTACTTTCCCTGCGCCTACGTGCAGCCTACTACTGCGCTCCTGCTCGAGGAACTCCTCGGCCAGGGTAATACTCTTGAAGCCCTTTTGGTAGGCGCCCGCGTAGCCAGCAATCTGTTGCTGCACCTGGCTCCACTCGGTGTAGATGCCGGGCACTTTGCCTCGCGCCACTGCGTACAGAGGGAAGCGCGTCTTCATCCGCTCGCACCTTCCTCCTCTACGCCCCCATCCTTCCTTCCTTTGCTCCGTGCCAAACTCACCACCAAGACAGACTGCCTCCAGGTGTGATCGGTTGGCTGGAATTGCCGCGTGCGTGACACACCCCAGCCAGCCCGCCCAGGCACACGACGGATGAGCAGCTAGCAAAGGGAAGGAGGCAGCAGCAAGCAAGAGGCAGCAGCAGCAAGAAAGAGGAGGAGACAGATGGACCCCGACCTCAACACCATCGTGGCGGCGTTGGACTCCATCCACTCCGCCCAGGCCTCGAACGACGTCCGGCTGGTGGCCCAGAACCTGCTCGAGGAGATCAAAGGCAACCCGACCTCGCCGCTTTGGGGGTTCCGGCTGGCTACAGATGCTGCTCAGCCAGACATCGTCCGCCACTTTGCTCTCAGCCTCCTAGAGAACGCCATACGCTGGCACTATCTGGACTATTCCAAGGAACAGAGGCTTCAGCTGCGGCAGTGGATCGTGGAGATTGGGATGACGGGAATGAAGACGGTGGAGGTGCACTACATCTCTGAAAAGATCGCCCTGCTTTGGAGCGAGGTGGCCAAAAGGGAATGGGGTGCGGAGTGGAGAGACCTGGATTCGAGACTGGTCGAGCTATGGGGTTCTTCAGCAGCCAAGAGAGAGCTTGCACTCGGCATCCTTCGCAATCTTGTGGAAGATACATTTCACCTAGATGACGCTGTAGCAGATCTGCGGCATGCAACGCTGACGGACAATCTTAATGCCATATTCAACTCTGCTGACATATTGCAGGCACACTTTGGGTCCATTGATCGTAGTGTCAAGCATGATGAGAGTGGCTGGCTGCAGCGTGTCACCACCACTCTCTGTGATGACTGCTTCAAATCCAACAATGACAGGGCGGTGAATGGGACGGCAGACCGAGTGTCCTTGGCGACGAAAATACTCTACCTCATAAAAATATGTCTGCCGTGGGTGTACGCAAAGTCTATTCAAGAAGCCGGCATCTTGGATCAAATGACAACGGCCCTCACTACAGACAACGTGCCAGTGATGTGTGAGGCCACGGATGCGCTTCACGTGCTCTTTGTCAAACCATTCATCGACCCCGCTGACTTCAACGACATTCTCCTCCCAGCGCTCTCACCTTCTGCAATTTCTTTTTGGCGACAAATTTACGAGCGTACGCTCAGTGTAGATGTGGACACAGTCGATGACCCAGAATACACGCTCGTCAAAAAATATGCTGAGTGTATATGCAGCCTAGGCGAATGCATACTCTCCCAACCCTCCCCTAATCCTCTCATCGACCTTGCATCTTATACCCAACTCTTACTGATGATTGCACGCCATCCGTCACCCCTTGTCTCCTATAATGCACTTCTTTTGTGCTCAAAATTTGTCAAAAACCTCACCTCCGATCCAATCATGGCGTCGCTAGAACCTCTCTTGGAGGTTTGCGGGGACCGCCTTGCTTCTTTTGAATTGGTTGAATACCCTACACCCGAACAAGCAATTATGCTACGATTTCTCGATGCAGACTTTGATTCTTTGCCGGAACGCCATGCTTTCGCTGGAAACTTTCGGCGTGTTGCGGCTGACTTGGTGCGTATTATTGTCAGTATGCGCCCAGTTGATGCCATTCAGTGGATTCAAGTTCGCATGTCTAGATTCCTGGACTCCAAGCCAGACGGATCGCATCGTGATATACTTGGTTTCTGTCGTCGCTCTTCTCCTGCTTACATTGCCGCAGATGCGCTTTTCCTCTTAGTGGAAAGTGCTCTGAAAGGAGTAAAGCGATGGGAGCAGTACCATCCTGTCAACCAACACAATACCATCTCACATACCAACCTCCTGAGTAGCTTGGAGGAATGGTGTCGGAAACTAGTGGGCTCAGAAATGGATGACCCACTCATGTTATCTCGTCATATTGCAGTTCTTGTTTCTTTTATTACGCTGCTGCGAAGCAATCCTCAGCTCATGTTCACTGTCCTCGAGAAGGTACTGGTTTCATCTACTTTTGCATATCCAGCAGATGCCTCCAATGAGCTTTTCTCACACATTCGCGAACTTCGCGGGAAGTGCGGGGCTCACCTTCTACGCATCGCGGAGATGATGCCGGATGCACTGCTCTCTGTGTACGACCAATTGGAATCCAGCATCGATAACCTTTTGGCCACCAAAGAGGTAAGCGACAGTGAGAGTGCATCTTTTCGTTCATTCCTTCTTACGGTCGTCCTACGCAGCAGCTGCCCACGGGAAACAGAGGTCGCTGTTTTCAGCAAGATTGTTGACCCTGTCGTAACTGCCTGGCAAGATCCCCAGCTAGATTCCGGCGTTGCTTCATTACAGAACTTTGTGCGCTACATCACCTTGGATGAGATTGCAGGCTACTTGGAGTCCGAAGGCCTCAAACCTGGCGTTGACATTGAATCTATAGAGCTGGGACCTAAAGGCTACGCCATGCGCCAAGGACTTCGGCGGCGGTGGATGTTTTGCTGGCCAATAAAAGCAACGCGTCTCTTTCTCCAGACTAGTATGGAAGGTGGTTCTGATTCAGTAAATCATGCCGTCCTTACTGATCTATGGCGTCCGCGAATTCCCTCTGTGCTTCCTAATCTATTTGCTCTCATACGTTGCATTCAAGCCTTCTACAATCCGGATAACTGGTCTGTGCTACCTTCTGCTGTTCAAATATTGGTGAGAATAGTCGTCGTGGAACGCTTTTGGCAACACGGAGTGTCGTCGAAAACAAAGGACGAGTTCATGGACAAGAAGGCAAATACGGGACAAGACTTTGCGGATGCAATCCAAGGCTTTTTGAAATACTCGCGCGAATATGCCTGCGTTTTGCTGGCGGCTATGACTCTTGTCGGAGAAACATTCTACTCTCAGCGCAATCTGGCGCAAAACATTGGCGAAGCTTTCTTCGCCGATCAGCAGGGCATGTCGTTAAATACATGGCGCACTGTTCTCAATTCGCTGATGCATCCACTCATTGTCAATTGTCCCTCAAGCATGTACGAACAGTTTTTGCAACCCCTGTTGATCTCCATATTGCACGAGCTGGATGCCAAGCTTGTTGCTGAGTGGGACCGACTCTCCCGAAGGGGCTTGCTTATCGTTCGCGAGGAGGAAGGGGAAGATAGCCAGGATCTCTCGGACGAAATGATGGAAGAAAGCTTGTTACGGCAGATGTCTGGGGCGGGAGTGAAGCTACTTCTTGCCCTAATTGGGCCTGCCGCCATACCAAAGGACATTCCGGCTGCGAAAAAGGACAAAGAGACCGCAATTCCACAACGAGAGTTTTTGTTGACGAACAATGCAGTCCTGGAGAAATTCCTTCCACTTTGTACTCGTCTCCTAACCATCCACGACACTCGATCCTGCTCGTCCGCGATTCGCATCTTTCGGTCCATTCTCCCTGAACTTGTGGATGCTGGGCCAGAAGTCAAGACGTACATCTGTACGCAGATCTTTCGCTCGGCACTGGAAGCCATGCACGATCCCTACTTCTCCGAATTGCAGCGCGACATTGCATACGTGATCACCGTCATTTACGTTGGCTTTTCAGACTTTTCGCTCGCACCTCGCGAGACATTGGCATCTGTACTTCCAGAGGCACGCGTGGCAAAGCTGCATGAACGACTAGAGACTACGCGATCCCAGAGAACGCAGAGAAGCGTCATCCTGGAGGCTCTCGAGAGCATCAAAGGTGTTCCACGCAGCGAGATGGGACGCAGAGAAGTGGATCTTGGCATTGGTGAGCCTGCAAAACTGCATACGGACGGACCCAACCATGGCAACATCAATGTTGAAATCGGGGATTTCATGTAAAGATGTCATTCAATGCATATATGCCATACCCAAGGTCTTGTGCTCTAACCCCACCCCTCATTTGCAGCCGCTTCGCCACTGACGCCAATCTTCTTTCCATCCACCATTCTATATCCGCGTTTCTTCTCTTCCAGCGCCGCAGCCTGTCGCGTCTTCTCTGAGCCCCATAGCCAGGACTTGTACCCTTTTGTCTCTGAACTGGTCCACGCATCCACAAATGCCTTTTGAGTCTGATCAAAGTACTTTCCTTGGTCCACAGACCGTATCCGCACGTCTGCTCCGGTGCGCTTCAGGGTCACGCCTTTTGCGGACATGCGCTCTTTGCTGGCATTTGCAATCCCAACTCCCACCCGATATATGAAGAACGCAAGGACTGCGAACGCTCCCAGGCCGGCGAGGCTTAGCAGATTTGACACGAGGCCCATATATGGAGGTTTGGTTGTAGCGTTGAGGACGCTTTTAGCTGCGCATCCAAATCTGGACCCTTACGGCACTCATAACCAGGATGAGTGCTATAGGGGAGTCTTACAAAGGAATTGAGACATGAAAACAGGTCTGAAAAGAAGACTACCTGCCAAAGATAAAGTGGTGTTTGTCGATTGAAGAAGCCACTTAGACGGCGGCCTGCATTATCCAACAATCTGCAGGACACACTTGCATCAAACACTCGCTCATAGCATTGGAAAGTAAGCATTAGACACTCGGATGAAGCTTCTGCTTGGGCTACTGGCAACTTCCTGCGTTGCATTGGCGTCTGACGAAGCTGAGAAGCAAATCAATGTTGATCTGAGAGCGTCATGGACACGGCCATCATTTACATGGGAACTGGTGGAGCAAATTGCATTAGAAAACAGTTCTGCATACTGGGACGTGGTGTCTTTTGCATGTACATTAGACAAAAGGACAAATGATCGAGATCTATATCTACAATTAAGAGAACATGCTCTGCAGGCTGGAATGTTGGATGAAGTGTCTTCAGCCAGCTTTGACATGGGCCTAGGTCTTCACGAAGCGGCACCTCGGCTGGAAGCCCATTGGCAGCACTATAGAACCGAGCGGGAAGACTGCCCTTGCAACGTATGGTTGTTGTGGAACTCGGCACGCTACTGCACTGCAGAGGAGATAAAGACTGCAATCAGGTCACCACAGACTGAATCACCCAGGTTGCTCCCGTTGGATAAAATTTACGGCCAGACGGGAGCTCCAATTGCCCTTCTTTACATTGATGTGAGTAATTTTGCCGAGTTGGCCCCTATACATACGACTTTACTCGCCGCAGCTGACAATGGGGAGATCCGATATGTCTTGCGTTACATTCAACGACCATCTGAAGTGCCTCTTGTTCTTTCCGGGTATGGTGTAGAGCTTTCCCTGAAACGCACAGATTATATTGTCATTGATGATAGAGAGAGCATAGCAAGGGAGAGCAGCGACGCTGTTTTCGATGTGGTGGCTGATGACATACCTCCACTATCTACTGCAGAGCTACGACATCTTGGCATTAAGTCATCTTCTTATATCCTACAATCCGAAAATCCTTTCAACACTCTGCTCTCGCTTTTGGAGTCTTTTCCAAAGTACTCTGCCTCAATAGCGTCTCTTGAGATTGATCCTCGTATAAAAGCTGCAATAGCAAAAAACCAAAGGACTACTGTGGCCAACGAGGAGAGGTTGATTGAGCGGGGTGATAGTGCTCTATGGATCAACGGAGCCCTTGTCACTCCCTCTGAAATCAATGCTTTTTCTCTGGTCGAGCGTCTGCGAAAGGAACACCAACTTTTGCAAAAGCTGTCGGGTCTTGGATTATCGACGAACGAGGCTATTGAACTTTTGTGTCACCCCGGCTTGTCCAACACCGGTCGGGCCCCTCATAGATTTGACTACCGTGACAATATGGAAGAAGGCAAAGTAATCTTTTGGTTGAATGACATTTCAAAAGATAGACGTTACGCATCCTGGTCCAAAGACCTTCATCAGTTGAGTCGTCAAACGTATCCAGGTCAAATGCCTCAAATTCGGCAGAACTTACAGCATATTGTTCTAACATTGGATCTAAGTAGTCCCATGGACCAATCAATTCTCGTGCAACAATTAGTTGGCATTGTCAAGCATAAAGTGGGAATCCGTATCGGCTTTGTTCCCATTCTCACGCCAAAGGGGACCACTATGGCAAGAGTGGCATCCTATGTGATGGAGTGTTATGGGATGACTGCTATGATTGAGTTTTTCGAGCTCCAGCTGTCAGGAATGGCTGTCAAGGACTCCTTCACATTGGTCCAGGAAAGTAATGAATTACGCGAATGCAAGAATCTACCCCTGACGCAAGTATTCGAAGATCCTGGAATTGAAGAGCGGTTGCAATTGACTTCCCGCTGGACGGCACGCCTCGCCCTTAGTGAACCAGTAGCCATCGTAAATGGGCAAATTCTTTTGCGAAAAGCCACTTGGCTCCAAGAAGCGAGCCCGTTGATTTTCACTGATCTTCAAATCATCCAACGAGCTGTAGAAGAAGGCACGTTTGAGAACAGTGATGAAGTTCACGACCTACTATTCGTCGAAGCGAGCACGAGGCGGAATAAGCTCATCGTCTCGGAGGATCCCACGAGTTACAACTTTGTGGACCTGGTGGAGCTTAGCAGCAAGCATGCTGGTATTTGGGAGACCATTCCTTCGGTATCCTGCAGTGGCAACCCAACCGAACAGCTGACCATGTGGGTCGTGACAGATCTGACAACTTCATATGGCTTGCAGCTGCTAGGCTCTGCGTTGAAGTACATACTCGATGCATCAGCTACAAGACTGCGTATTGTACACCGTGGCGAAGAGGTCAATGAGGTTGCAAGTCTCCTTTTTATGCTTCAACGGGAGGATTCTTTTGATCTAGATATTGTGCCACGTCTTTTGACGGAACTTGAGTCGGAAAATGTTGCAAAAATCGATCAAAAGGGGTGGACTTTGCCGGATCGAGCAATGGCTGAGAAATTCTGGTCCAAGGCAAGAGGCATAGCTACGTCTTTTGGAATTAAACCTGGCTTCAGTGGTATTGCAGTCAATGGTCGGGTCGTGCATTTGAAAGACGAGATATTCCTCCTTGAAGATTTTCAAAGCCTCTGCTCTTACGAGCGTGGTGAGCGTATCAAACCAGTGCTCGGCCTTCTGAGCCCAAGTCTTACTGAGCAAGGTGGCAATCTATCATTTGACACGGCTGAAAAATTGACATCTGTTTTCTCCAAATCTGCGAAAGCTGACGCCAATGGTGGGATTTTTGAGGCACCGCCCACGCCACGCTCACGGCTCTACGAGAAATGGAACAGAAACGGAGCCATAGTTCTTGGTGACGAGACGTTTGCCATCTTTCGAATGGCATTGGTCCTGAACCCAATTAGTGAGAGAGCACAAAAGTGGGTGCCCATTCTAGGGGTATTGGCACAATCGTCACATATTTCTTTGACAATCTACCTGAACCCTCCTGATAGCAGCAAGGAATTACCAATCAAACGATTCTACAAGTATGTCCTCGAGCAAAGACCCCATTTTGATGCTGTTGGGAATATGCTTGACGCGAAAGCAAGCTTCTCTGGACTGCCAAAAGATGCTCTCCTGACTCTAGGCCTAGATGTTACGCCGTCATGGTTCGTAACACCAAAGACGTCCAAATACGATCTTGACAATATCAAGCTTTCTACGACTACTGATCCCTCCATTGATGCTGTGTATGAGCTGCGAAACATTCTGATTGAAGGTCATGCGATTGATTTGACTCAAGGAGGAGCACCTCGAGGAGCGGAGCTTATTCTTGGCACGGCAAAGACACCGCATCTGTCAGACACCATCATCATGGCCAATCTCGGCTACTTTCAATTCCAGTCAAACCCTGGGATTTGGCAGATCAATCTGAAGGCAGGGCGATCTCAAGAGATATTCAATATTGAAAAAGCAGAGCTGGCTGGGTGGTCGACTGACTTGGAAGATGGAAACCGCGATATTGCGGTGATCAGCTTTACAGGCGTCACTGCCTTTCCCCGGCTCTCTCGTAAGCCGGGTCAGGAGGAAACGCCGGTTTTGGAGGATGGAAGTGGAGGTACTGTACATTTCATGACACAGCTATGGCGAAAAGCAAAGCTAAGACTGGTGAAATCAAAACCTCGTGCTGCGGATATCAATATCTTCAGTGTCGCAAGCGGGCACCTGTACGAGCGATTTCTTTCCATCATGACATTGAGTGTGATGCGCCACGTCAACGATCATACCGTCAAGTTTTGGTTCATTGAGAATTTCCTTTCGCCTTCTTTCAAGGAATTTCTGCCTCACTTGGCGAGGGACCAAGGCTTTGACTATGAACTCATCACCTACAAATGGCCGCATTGGCTTCGTGGGCAGAAAGAGAAGCAGCGTGAAATCTGGGGCTACAAAATCCTCTTCCTGGACGTCATGTTCCCCCTGGATTTGGAAAAGGTTATCTTTGTCGACGCAGACCAGATTGTCCGGACGGATTTGAAGGAGCTTATGGATCTGGACCTGAATGGCGCTCCGTACGGCTATACGCCCATGTGTGACGATCGCGAGGAGATGGAAGGCTTCCGCTTCTGGAAGCAAGGGTATTGGAAATCGATGTTGGGAAGCATGCCATATCACATTAGTGCTCTCTATGTCATTGATTTGGTTCGTTTCCGGCAGATGGCTGCAGGAGATCGCCTGCGTGGTCAGTACCAAGGACTCTCGGCCGACCCCGGATCTCTATCCAATCTCGACCAGGATCTCCCCAACAACATGCAAAAGCAGATCCCCATCTTCTCGCTGCCACAGGAATGGCTGTGGTGTGAGACGTGGTGTAGCGATGAAGGCTTGAAGCGGGCAAAGACAATTGATCTATGCAACAATCCCCTGACCAAAGAGCCCAAACTCGATCGTGCACGCCGGCAGATCCCAGAATGGACCACGTACGACGACGAGGTATCTGCATTGATGAAAAAGGTAGCAGAGAGTGGGCAGCCATCCACACGGCATCCCAAGGACGAGCTGTAAGCATGCATTGTAAATAATCATCCTTTCCTCACCCTGTAATGATCCTTTCCCACCTGAATCGTCTGTTTGTCACTCTCCGCCTCTCCTTCCGTCGTGACCTTATGCAGCCGGATCTTGCTATTCAAGGTGTTGCCGGTGCAATGCAGCGTACCCACTTGCTGACCTCTTTCAAACATGGGCAAATCCACTTCAAACATCGCTCCTTTATCGCCGACTTCCTCCACAAGCGACTCCACCTGACCAAACGTGACAGTCGTAGAAGGATGACGAGCGCAGAAGTCGCGAATGGCCGCTTCGCGAATGGAATTGGGCAAGTTGAATGACGAGCCCCAGAGAGCTTCAAACGGATTGCTCCTCCACACCGTGCTGTCCTTTGCTTGGTCCATGAAGAAGCTTTGTCGTAGCCGCGATGCGGAATCTCTGTTTTGAAGGTAGAACTTGGCCAGCCGGTAGGCTCCGATGGCGAATGCACCGCTAAGCGCAAGGGTCAGGATCGGCGGGAAGAAGAGAAACGTAGCTACTCCGACTCCGACGGCAACAGGAGTCGTCATGCTGGATCTCCTTCTGACCAGCATCCTCTGCATCGGCATTATTGCGCGTTGCATCCGGGTGGAGCCTGGTCTGAACATTTGATCTCATGTACGAGTAGACATCAACGCGAACAGTGATGGAGTATATCTACAAGTTACAGCTTTGGCTTCAAGTTGCGTTCTGACCCTACAATCAGAGCACAGTGGTTTGCCACAGCCACGACGTCTCCTTGTTCGTCGCGGATGAGCACGTCCATGTCCATCCTCCCATTCCGCACGCTCTTATTGCCGACATCCACCCAAACAAAAGTGCCCTGTAATCGCTTTGTCTGGTGGAGGGAGAGGGCAATGGTCGGCAGCCACCAGAAGCCCCCTGTCTCCTGCTCTCGCACCATCAAGGGCTCGGGAAAGCGAACCATATCAGCCAGGACCCCGATACAAATGGCGTGCAAGTCGTCGTCTCGAAAGCGCACCCAGTAGCCGGGATTCAAACTGTCCCCCGACTCGGCTGGAAAGTACTCCAGTCTCTTGCTGATCTTGCGAAAGTCTGCATGTGCATCCGCTTTGGGAGACAGACCTTCACGACGGGGAAGCGTCCTTCTTCTTCCACACGGCAAACTCAGGCCACTTTCGTCGGGGGAGGTGCCCATAGTCACGTATCCAACGACACGTGCCCTGCCTTGGCGAAGCTCAGCGTGAAAGACGCTGAAATTCCTGCCAGATTTCACTTTGGCAACGACGACACGCGCCGGCCCCGGGTCCGCTTTGGTGAGGAAGTGCAGACTCACGTGGATAAGGTCTGGCTGGGAGGTGGATTCGGACAGGATGGCATTGTGGATCACAGACGTGAGATAGCCGCCGTTGGGAACATCGCCGATGCACCAGTCCGGCTGCAGATTGCACTCATACCTCCCTTCAGCACTCTTGGTGATCCTCGCTGCCTCCTGCAGTCGCATTGCTGCTCCTCCTCTTGTCCTTCTCCTCTACCTTTCCCCACCTCGCGTCGCTTGCTCTGCCTCGGTGCGTCATCTGACGGAATTCCAACGTGGGGAGCCCATCTCCGTCCCCCTCCAACCCCAACCACCAACCGCCAAGCACAACAGCGCAGACGGAGCCCAAGGATACGACTGCTGCAGTCGCCCACAATGCTGCTGTGGCAACGGTTCGTGGTGCTGGCGAGTGTGTCGCTCTTCACTGTGACGTCCGTCTACATGCTCGTGCCCCAGAATGTACGCGGTCTGTCGCTGCACCAGTGGTCAGAGATCGTGCAGGCAGCCAAAGCGGCGAGTGGAAAGGCAGTTGCAGATAACGGGTCGCCGCCGCCGCTGGCGCAACAAAACACGAGCATGATGCTCGTCATATCAAGGACTTCGAGCGAGGACATTTCATGGGCCGCGACCTACCTGCCCCAGTACAGCCTTACCACATACCTCGCAGACGACGATAGCGCGCCCTTCCACCCACCGCAGAACAAAGGGCGAGAAGCAATGAATTACCTGACATACCTCATCAATAACTACGACAACCTGCCGGACGTGAGTGTATTCATCCACGCCCATCGCTATGCGTGGCACAACAACGACCAGCATGGACAGGACTCAGTGCGGATGCTCTCGCACTTCAACCCCTTGGCTGCTGTAAAGTTCGGATACGTAAATCTGCGCTGCCAGACTTCGCCTGGGTGCCCAAGCGAGTTGCACCCCAAGTCGGCACATCGCCAGTCCTTTCAACATTGGCAGGAGATACAATATGCAAAGGCGTTTCCTCAGGTCTTTCCAGATCGCGACCTACCAGAGGTTGTGGCCGCCCCCTGCTGCGCCCAGTTTGCAGTCAGTCGCGGCTCTATCCATCAGCACGAGGTGGCCTATTATCAAAAGCTGCAGGACTGGCTCCTCCATACAGAAATCGAGGACGATCAAAGCGGGCGGGTGTTTGAATACTCGTGGCATATCATATTTGGGAAGCCAGACGTCTACTGCCCGGATATGCTCCAGTGCTTTTGCGACCTCTACGATCAGTGTTATGGATCCGATGGCGCTTTGAACGCTATCAATGTCAAGAGCAAGGATTCCACTTTTGATCTCAAAGAGACAAAAGACGGGTGGATTGCGTATGATTCTGATCATAACAGATGGGTTTTGGAAGGAAGCGAATGGCGTAAGAAGAATGATGATAACGATAAGGAAAATAGTGACAGTAACAACGATGAAGAATTCCATGGTGGAGCGGCCGTCAATAAAGAGGGCCAAAAGTTCATCTTTACAAATGACGCGTGGGTTCAGGTGTAAAGCGTATCTTACGAGAGCGACAGCGCTGTATAATCAATGGGAGGACGTGCAAGAGGGTTCCTGCCATGGAGATAGTTTCTCCGCCGCCGGCGTCAAGCTAGGACGTGTTCAGAAGCGGTGATCTGGCTGGCCTATGTACATATGTGCCAGATAATGAGACGTCAACATGTCCTCGTACCAAAATGCCTCCGATCCTTTTGCAGTGGGGTGGTCAGACTCCTCGCAACTCAAAGATGTTCGGTTCGTTACCTTTCATTACTTGTGCCTCCGAACCACAGTATTCCGCTTCCACAGGGTAACAGTGTCACGCTCATCAATAAGACAAGGTCAAGGGTCATGTACATATTGGAAATATATGAACATTGAATCTAGACTGTTCTCACGGTCTTGATGTTCAGACCTGCTCCACAGCTGCGTCAGACACGAAGAGCATCCGTGGCTGGTAGTGGCGCATGTCGAGTGCGTCAATCGGCGTCGACCTATGCTTGAAACTTTGAAGACTCACGTAATGTAGCAAGCCCACGACGTTGATGTCCACTCGCGTCAAAATTATCCGGAGCGAGGAAGGTCTCGAAAGCCTGTTTGATGGTCGGCCACTCCTTATCAATCATCGAGAACCACGCCGTATCTCGATTGCGTCCCTTGACAATCATATGCTGCCGGAACACTCCTTCAAATGTAAAGCCCAACCGCACTGCACTGCGCTGTGATGGTGCATTGAGGTTATTGCACTTCCACTCATAACGACGATACCCCAACTCTTCAAAAACTGTACGTGCCAGAAGGTATTGTACTTCGGTGGACGCTGTTGACCGCTGCAGCACTGGTGAAAACATAAGGTTTCCGACTTCAAGGACGCGGCTTGTGACGTCAATCCGCATCAACGTTGCAATGCCAATTGCTCGATCGCTGGCCTTGTTTATGATTGCGAAAAACACCGGGTCTTCCTTTTGTGCCTTCTCGGAGACATACTTCCGAAAGTCCTCTATGTTGGTGAATGGCCCTTCAAACATATAGTCCCACAGTGCTGCACGATCTGCGCCACCAACAACTTCATAGAGAGCATCGCCATGTTTCTCTTCAAGCGGCTCCAACCGGACAGATTTGCCTTCAATGATCTTCCTTTCCGGCCACTGTGCAGAATGAGCTTCCACCTCTGGCCCAATTGGGTTTACTGACATCTTACAATCTTACAATACCGTTTCGTGACTAGTTGTCACGTGTTTCATCTGATCTTTGTTTTGATCTGAAGCACCACAAACGTGATAGCGGTCGTCAATCATATAATAATCAGGATCCAAAATACTACTACTTGAGTTTATGTTTGTGGTACATTGCAGCTACGTTTACTTTGAAGGGCCAGAGCCAATCAAGGGTTGGGCAGGATGTTTGTTACTGGATATTCAGCACTTGAGCCTTTTCATGCTTGCAGTTGCAATTATCAGAATTCTTTGCCATCAAGCCGTCATTCATGTTTTGATTGCTTCGTTGGAGTCGAAGGGGGAAGGGGAGGGGGAGGAGGCTGCGTTGTCTTTGTCAAGAGATAAGCCGTACTTGCCTGCGCAATCCCATACATGAGAATACCGACAAAAGGTACTTTCAGAAGCACGTAAAACCCAACACCGAATCCAAACATCACTCCACCACGTTCACGGAACCATCTCCTCCGGTCTTTGGACGACATGTGCAAGCGTGCAAAGTAGGGCGTTAGAAGTTCTCTCACCAGGCTTCGTGATGCAAAAAATCCCTGCAAGAAGCGCGTGAAGATGGAACGAGGGAGAATGAAGCCAGCGGAGAAGATGACCAGAGCGGGAAGGAAGCCGCTTGTTTGCTGAAATGTTGAAAAGGAGGCAACTGGCAGGACCAGCTTCCCAGCGTACGGAATTAACGAGAGTGTGTACAAGACGAGAGCGATTGTTGCTTTCTTCACCCACCGCATCACGAATGGCGTGAGTCGTGTAACTTTTTGAGCTTGGTAGGGATAGAGCCTTAGATTATCATAAAAAGGCGTTGTCTTCTCTCCAACGTGTTTGTCTTGGTTGGTCTTGTCTACCCAGAGGAGGCTCGTCATGAAGACGTCGTCCAACGGGCGTGGGTCTAGGTATCTCGTCAAGGCCATGAGAAACAAAGGAACTTGCAAGACGACGTGCTGGATGAACTGTAGCCCGCCAAGTATCTGTTCATCCACATTCGTCTTTTCGAGGTCCGTAACAAATGAGGCCAGCCATAGGATACCTTTGGTCGCGTAGATGGGTGCTTGCACGACAATGTGTATTACAATTCCAGCCAAGACCGCCTGAACTGCGACCTTGTAATGCTTGGACTTGAACAGATCTGGGTTCAGCAGTGCTCGGTAGGCACCCACAAGCGTCAATTGGGCGCCCCGAAAGACTGATTCTGGGGTGAACATCACTCTACATGCGGCGACTGTGCACGTGCTCTTACATGTTGACGACGACAGTATCTACAAGAAGCTGCATGTCGAGAGCAGCCAGTCTCCCTATTCTGAGCACATCTTCGTGATCTGCCTTCCCTAGCGAGGCGTCTCCAAGCACCACCATATTCGTCACCAGGCTCATGGCCAGGATTCGCATGCCACAATGCCTAGCGACGATGATTTCAGGGACGGTCGACATTCCAACGATGTCGGCTCCAACGGTCTTGAGTAGCCTTGCTTCCGCTTTCGTCTCATACGACGGACCAGCAACAAAAGCGTATGTCCCTTCGTGAATCTTCCTTTTTATCTTCGTCTGCTCAGCTGCTCGATAGACGGCCTGGCGCAATCCCTCGTCGTATGCGTCGGATAGGGCCAGGAACCTCAATCCAAACTCATCGGAATTGGGGCCCCGAAGAGGATGCATCCCGGCCAGGCCTGCGATGTTGATGTGATCTGAGAGGAGCATGATATCACCCACTCCATACCCTTCATTCAATCCTCCAGCGGCATTCGTCACAATGAGCGTCTGTATCCCGAGCATGGAAAATACTCGTATTGGGAATGTGACCTGCTGCATATCGTAGCCTTCGTAGAAATGGACACGGCCAATCATGCATGCCGTCGGGACGTCTTTGGGCCCGAGCAAGCCAAAGGCCAGATGTCCCGCATGCCCGAGCACCGTCGATGGCACAAAGTGCGGTATCGCATCATACGCAATATCAACTCGTGATTCCTTCTCCAGCGTATCTGCTAGACCACCGAGTCCAGACCCGCAGATGATAGCGATTCCGGGTGATTGGAGCAGTGCGGGGAGCTTGGAGCGAATGAAGTCTGTGGCCTCTTGTGTCTTGGAAAAAAGCGACATTGCGCTTGCATGGTAGCGTCGGTGACTCGATTCAACCTACCTCGCTAAAGTCAGGGGGGGTCGATTTAATAAAAACCAGGTGATGGGGACTCAATACGCACATCACTATGAAGGCCACTTTCAAAGTCTACAAATGCTCTTCAAACCGAGCTAGTAGGAGACAACAAGGCTTTTCATGAGGCACGTATTCTGCGGAATGAAGCGAGGTGTATGCGTTGGTAAGATATTCGCCATTCTACTGAATTTTCTTGTTTGCGTTGACAAACCCACATCCCAACATGCTGACCACCAAATCGTTGTCATCAAACGGAACCACTCGAGCCTGGACACCGGTGAAGACCTTCAAGTCCCTCAGCAGGCTGATCGTGTTCGTATCCATTGCCTCTTTTCCAATTCGCAGACGTCCAACGTCCGTGCTTCCCAGAACCATCATGATCAGCGCCAGTTCTAATGCATGTCGTCCAACACATCCCCCTATTCTCGTTTCGTCAAGCAGTCCAAAAGCACAGTTGCGCCCAAGGTCTTCTGGAGTCTGCTCCGGCTCAGCAACCAGCTCACATGTGTACAGCGTGCCGTTTGTGCTTTCCGCCACAAGGCTCAAGGCATAGCCCCCTTTGGAGCCTTTCGAGACATCCGAGTAGATGTAGACATCCGAGACGAGCGGGTTCAATACCCCTCTAGCTGCTTCGATTGCCCGGTTGACCGTGGAGGCAGATATGCGTGTACTAGAAGCGACCCCGCGTATCTTTCGTATCCTGGCAGGCTTCAGTGCGTGCAGTGTCTTTGGGGTCTTGATTTGATGGGGAAAGGTGAGCACCACTTCACCGTCACTCGCAGGAGGGAATGCCCGCTTGAATACCCTCAACTCTAATCCATAATCGATGCCAAAGTTCGCCAGGACGGGCATATGCACGGTTCTCAGGACGTCCACGGACGGGTCGAGTGGATGCGAAGTCGTGCCGTGGCACGTCAGTGTCAGTTTCTGCTTGCAAAAGGGAGCGAGTAGCAAAACAGGTTCGAGAAAGTATCCGATGCCGCGGCTGGCGGGGAAAGAGGCCTCCACTTCTCCACCAAAGAGGAGTCCCGGGCGATAAACGACTGTCGTACCAGTATATGAGATCTCGATGTTGGAGCCATTCGTGAGATTTTCGAGGAGCCGTAGGAAGGAGACTTCATAGTCGCGTAGACCGGGATTTATCTCATTCGGCCGGATGTCTTCGATCCTCACACTCTCCCCGGTGAGTGTAGCGAGGAGGAGGTGTCGGCGAAAGTATTGCGCTGTCGACAGTCGCTTCATCCAGTCCGACCGTTTGGGATACCGTTTGGGATGGTGGATTCAGGCACGACTCAGGCACGACTCAGGCACGGATGACGCGCCACACAAAACCGTCCATCATGTACGGTGGAGCAAAGCCATGTACATTGGAAGCTGGCAGACGTTCACTTGTTGTCGCAGCGTTTTCGCTTTTTTGAGGCTGTATGGATTATGCTTTGATACGCTGTTGTATAGGTATCGAAATTCATGGCACTTGGAGTAGCTCATTAGGAGAAGGAACGGAACGTATGTGCCACGATATTTCTACATATGTCTCTCGAGGAGTAAAAATCTGCCGATGATCCACTCCGAGTTCTTTCCTGTTGTGATGTCACCAATTCATACCCGAAACAACTCTCGCGAGGACGACTTCCTCTTTTGGATTTCCCCATATACTGCCGCGGGAAGGATTACCAGATGCGGGTTGATCAGCGACCCTGTTTTGTGGAGGTAGTTCAACACCTCGTTTATGCTGTCTTAAAAGGAGAAATCCCCCCCGACATTACTCCGCATCGGAGGAATAAAGCATCAAGCATTATGCCTTACCTAGGACTCAGAGGGACTCAGCTCAATATCGCCGTCGGGTTTATTGCCTCGATCGGCTTCCTCCTCTTCGGGTATGATCAGGGTGTCATGGGCGCTCTCCTGACCCTTCCGTCTTTCGTGAAGCAGTTTCCTGCCATCAACGCAGTCTCTTACCCGGGTGAGGATCCGGCCGTCCTCAACCACAAGTCCACGTTGCAGGGAGCGACTGTTGGGCTCTATGAGATTGGATGCATGAGTGGCGCTCTCAGTGTGCTCTATGTCGGTGACAAATTGGGTAGACGCTGGACTATTTTTTGTGGCGGAGCCATCATGATTGTTGGTGCAGTGATTCAGTGTTCTTCCTTCAGCCTCGCCCAGCTGATTGTGGGCAGATTAGTGACGGGAGGAGGAAATGGGTTGCTTACGAGTACCGTACCCATCTGGCAGAGCGAATGTTCAAAACCACACATGCGAGGCAAATTGGTGATGATTGAGGGTGCTATGATTACCTTTGGAATCATGATTAGTTACTGGGTCGATTTCGGATTCTACGCTGGATCAAATGCCAGCAAAGGCGGCGACTCGAGCTCTGTTGTCTGGCGCTTCCCTATCGGACTTCAAATCATCTTTGGCATCATTCTATGCAGCTTTGTGCTCGTCCTCCCCGAGTCGCCTCGATGGCTGATGAAAAAAGGACGAAGGGCGGAGGCGGAACGGGTGCTTGCTGCTCTTGAAGGAACCGGCAATACAGAACTCGTCAAGAGTGACTTAGCAGAGATCACGGCGAGTCTGCGCGAGGAAGGACACTCACTTCGTGCGCTCATTACAATGGGTAAGGACAAGCATCTACACCGTACTATCCTGGCTTTTGTCAATCAGGTGTTTCAGCAGATTTCTGGTATCAATTTGGTAGGTCAAGCGCGGTGAATAGGCGCTAATTATAGATCACCTACTATGCAGCGACTATTCTCCAAAGCAACATTGGTCTGAGTCCGTTCGTATCCCGAATTGTGGCTGCGGCAAATGGAACAGAGTACTTCGCTGCCTCGTGGATTGCCGTTTTTACGATTGAGAAGTTTGGACGAAGGAAGCTCATGATTTTTGGTGCTATCGGACAATCGCTTTCCATGGTCATCCTGGCTGCTACAACAGCCTATCCCAAAAGCAAAGGGGCTCAGATCGTTGCGGCTATCATGCTCTTTGTCTTCAATACATTTTTTGCCGTTGGATGGCTAGGTATACCATGGCTCTACCCTCACTCTGGCTAACACTCCAATAGGCATGACTTGGCTCTATCCCGCCGAGATTGTAGGACTGCAAATCCGAGCTCCGGCCACTGGAATCTCAACGGCAGGAAACTGGGTGTTTAACTTCATGGTTGTCATGATCACGCCAATTGCATTTAGCAGCATACAGTACAAGACCTACATTATCTTTGCAGTCATCAACGCTTTCATTATTCCATGCGTTTACATTTTCTACCCAGAAACGGCCGGCAGATCCTTGGAAGAGATGGACGACATCTTTGCAGAGTCGAAGAGCCCATTCGATGTTGTGCGGATTGCCAATACAATGCCCAAGAGACATGGCAAACATGGACAGTTGCTGATGGATAATAGCAAAGTTGATGGGTACGGTCGTGACGAAAGTACCACTGCTGGTGCACAAAAGGAATATGGCAATGGCGTAGAGAACGTTGCGTGATGTATTGTAGTACCAAGGCACTTTGTTGAATTATTGATCTATTATTCGGGACTAAATTTTTGGTGACGTTGCCGTAAATTCTATTATTATTGGAACCAGCAGCTGCCAAATGTGAAGTTCGATTCGTAGGTCCACTTAGGGTTAAAGGGGTGGGCTGAACTTGTCATGAAGATGAAGGTTAACGTCAAGGATTACTCAAGCAAAGGCAAGAGCTGCATTGCCGGCTCTCTGATCGCCTTATTCTCTAAGCACTGCTGCACCCGTGCTCTGATATTTGCATATTGAAGTTTGCGTGCCAGGAGTGGATGTTGCGTCCGCACAAGATTCCCCAAGCAGACCAGAGCGCGGAGTGCACAGTCGCTATCATCCTCCAGCGCTCGTCCAAGCATGTCTATCCCCTTCTCCTGCTGGATGAGAGCATGGTTTGCCGGGGGCGGGTATTCCGATAGTATGGCCACTGCACCTGTCGCTGCTCTCCGCGTCGCTGTATCTGGCGCATCCGTGAGCGCAAACAGGATCTGTAGGCGCTGGGTGGATGCGGGATCCAGAAACATGGCTGCGCAGATTGGCGACGCGGCTAGGTTGCATATCAGCTCGGTCGCAGCGCGCTGCAGTAGCGGGTTCTTATCCAGCATGTCCTCGTGGACCTGCTGTAGACCGAGTCGAGCGATATCATTGGCTGCTTCGTCATTTATGGAAGCGAGGTTGGTCAGTGCGAGCAGGCTCTCGAAGCGTGCAAGTGTATCTTCGCACAACAAGAGCTCGTGGACTAGGTGTATTGCAGATCTGATATCGTTGCCTTTCATGACGACGGCGGGATTGAGCGAGATGAGGATGCGAGCAAGCGCAAAACCCGCAGTGAATCGAGCATTGTCCAGCCGCAAGAGCAAGCGCGCTCCGCCTTGTCGAACTATCTGACCACGCGTAGTCGATTCCTTGCACAAAGAGAGCATGATCCCCGCGACTACTTTCTCTGCCGCTGCGGACAGCATGTTTTGCGCACCGACCATGCTAGAGACCGCGCCTTTGGCTAAAAGAATTTGGCATCGGGCCGATATCTCTTCCAGCGACTCGCCTGTATCCCTCGTGCCCTCTGCCATCCTCTTTAGCTTCTCCACATCTGGGTCATTGGACGGGAAGGCAGTCAGATTTGCCAATATGGAGAGAACGGGAAAAACATCCTCGTGGATAAGAAGTGCAAGGATTCGCTGCAGACACGGCACGTCTGATCCAACATCTCGCTTCACGCTCGGAAGGAGGGTAGCGTAGGCTAGTGCTTCAAGCGCATATCCGATCGTGTCTGTTTCATCAATGATACATCTCTTCAAGTTCTGCACCAATTCATGCGAGACCTCCTGCTTCCTACTGGCCTTAATCTTGACGAGCACAGCAGTGGCCATAATTGCAATATCCCCCAGCGCACTCCGCGCAGCTTCTTTTATGAGATTCAGGTGCAGTGCAATCCTTCCTCTGCACTTTGCATCGCCGCATGCAGCAAGCAGCATGCGTAGACCAGCCCCACAAAGACCGCGATGGGCGTGCATACATACCGTGATTGTCCGTTGAGCATACTCCTCTGTGAATAAAGCGCATCCTTCCGCGAGCGCAATCTCGAGCAGCACACGAAGAGCAGAAAAGGCGCGGTGCGGGTTGGTCCAATTGTTGGTGAAGGAAGTCAAGCAAGTCTGCACGCCTGCTCGATCCGACTCCCAAAATACGGTAAACAACAGAACGCACTTTATCTCCACACTACGTGAGACGTCGAGTTTGTAGAGCAGCTCTTCATAGTCTTGTTCATTCGCGCGAGTCTTCTTTGCGATGTAGATTGCGCCCGTGAGCGCGGCGTCTATTTCCGTTGCGTCCGAATGACGATAGCGAATGCAGCTGGAGAGGAGCTGTGGGTATGGAGACTGCACAGAGCGACAGAGCCTGCCCAATGCGCTCCCGCCTTCCTTCTTGCAGGCTTCAATGGCAGCTTCCGGATCTGATTCATACAGCTCATTCATTCATTTTAATCATACACTTGTTATCAAACACCTCGTGATCAATTCTCAGTAATGATACATATGCTATCCTACATCTTTCTTTATACTTTTGAAAAAATTGGCAATCGTGCGCAGAGCTGGGGGGAATGTCGGATGTGTGCTTTGCGTCCCTGCCCGGATCCACGCCGGCAGTTTCTCTCGAATCCGGGCAGTGGCGAAACGACAGTCGAGAAGGACAATGACGGCGTAATCGTCTTTATGGCGAATGGCGCGTCCAATGGACTGATTGACAGCTCGCATTGCTGCATTCTCATAGAACGCAGCTGCATCAGCTTTCGCCTCGTCACGCGTCCCGGTTGCTTCAAATGAGATCTGCTCGCGGTATTCCATTTTGGTCTGCCATTCAGTGGAATGTATGTTTGGGAAGGGTAGACCGACCATTATAACACCTCGGCCCAGCTTGTCTGCAAAGTTGATTCCCTCCGATAACTTGGCGCCGACCACGGCGAAGAGCACGGCACCTTTGGCATGGTGGATACAGTTCGCATAATGCGTGAGCACAGCATCGACCTCCTGTGCACTCTTGGGTTCAATGCATACTGTCTTTCGCCCCTCAAGACTTGCCAACAGGCCGGTGGATCTCCAGCGATCGAGCAGAGTGTCCAAAAGAGTGTAACTTGGAAAGAAGGCCACAACACCGTCTGGAATAACGGTAATGAGATTCAACAGGGCTCGACCAGCATCGTCCATAAGTTGGATATCCTTTCGCGCGGAGAAGGTGAATTCAAGACGACGGCCCAAGGGACCACTCTCGATGGTGGTGCAGAGCAAGTGGCTTGCAGGAACGACATGCCCACATGAGAAGAAAGCCAGTCTGTGCTTCGGTACACGAGGGAGGAGCTGCTGCACCAAATCAGACATGGGTGACATCGTTCCCCCCGCGAGAACAACAGCGTGGGCGCTGTCCGCAATCTCCTGGAAGTGGAAGCTGGGGTCCAAGAGAAGATATCGAAATTGCCTGCTCGTGCCATCCTCTAAGAAGATGCGCCCTTCTTTGGACGGATTCGTGAGGCAGAGCAAGAACTGGGCGATCGACAAGAGCACAGGCGTGCTTCCAGCTGACCCCTGCGCAATATGCGCCGCGTAAGCAGCAACCTTCCACGCGAGCTTGGACGTGAAGAGGTAGCGCTCAATTTTGTAGATATTCACCTGATCCACACCGCGTACCGCAAGGACCTGCGACGGTGTAACCACTCCAAGGGTCAGAGCTTGCAGCGAGACCAGAAGCCCGTCAATCAGCTTGAGCAGCTGTTGGATGTACATCTTGTTCTCTCCACCTAGTCGCCGAGAGAATTTTGCCAGATAGGTGCCGACTTGCGCTTTGCCAGACGTCAGACTCGCTTCCGTGAGGGTCAAGGCATGCAAGCCTGCCACCGCATCGACCAGGTTGTGCGCTTCATCAATGATAACAACCGACCCACGCACCTCCAGTCCAAGCGCTTCACGGGCCGACTTTTGCAGCAGGAGAGGGTAGGGTAGGGTGACGACCTCGGCTGGATGCACGGCGCTCCTAGAAGCGTAGAATGGGCAGACTCCAGTCTCTTTCCCCAGGCGAGCCAGGTCCTCGATGTCATGCATGGTGGCCAGGACCGTGTCACGGAATGCAATCGTCTGTGCATCCGTCGGCGTGTGCAGGTAGGCACAACGATGGGCCTCGGACCGTTGTAGGTCCAAGCAGCGCTCGTTGATGGTTCCCACTGGTGTCTGTGGCTTGTTGATTTTTGAGTTGATGCAAAGGGTCTTCCTCGACCCCAGCGGGACCTGCCTCACCCCGGCCTCCTCGAGTTCGGGGAAGACGGGCGGGAAGCTGGGCCGCGCGAGTTCTCCCACCATCTGTGAGAGCTGGGAGTGTGTGCGTGAGGAGATGAAGATTTTCTGTTCATCCGGGAGGGAGTCGTCCGTCTTTGCCAGGAGAGAGTCCATAAGGGCCTTTGTATCTCGATGGTATCCGTCCTCATACTCATCCACCAAGAAGTCCTCCTCCTCGTCCTCCAGCCCTGCGTCCTTTCGCTTCTTTGCCGGGCGGGGTGCTTGTGCCCGTGAGCGCGCAGAGGCCAACCGCTCTTCCATGGCGCGTATCTCTGCAATCATTCGCGCCCTCTTCTCCTCCACGGCGTGCGCCACCACCCACTCCGGCTCGTCCTCTCCATCTCCCTCTCCCCCATCCACACGCGCCTTGTTCTCACGCAGCCAGGTCACTGCAGCGCAGATGAGGCTCAGCGACTTGCCGGTGCCGGTGGGCGACTCGCAGATGAGCACCTTGCGCGACTCCAACGCGTCGTAGATGGCCTGCATCAGGTCCAATTGGACTTGATACGGCGTGTACGGGTGATGGAACGAGTCTCTGCATGTCGTCGTCGTGGTGGATAGATGGTGACGAATGACGAGGAGGATGCATGATGGCCAGGCTGCGCGTCCCCTTCAGCCTGGAGCAGCCGGTTGCGCGCGCCAATGTGCCTGCGTGGGCCGACAGCGTGGAGGGCGCCGCCGCTGCGCTGAAGCAGTTTGTGGGCGCCGGCCGGGTCTGCGTGCTCACGGGCGCCGGGCTCTCGACGGACTCGGGCATCCCAGACTACAGAGGCAAGGAGGGCACCTACACGACCAACACGCGCTACCGCCCCATCTTCTACAGCGAGTTTGTCGGGCGCCACGCCGCCCGCCAGCGCTACTTTGCGCGCTCCTTTGTCGGCTTCCCCCCCGTCTTGCGCGCGCGCCCCAACCCCGGCCATGAAGCCTGCGCCGCCCTGCTCCGCACCAGCACGGCCACCGCCATCGTCACGCAGAACGTGGACAGCCTGCACAGCCATAGTGACCCCGAATTGGCGGTGACGGAGCTGCACGGCACGCTGCGCACGGTGGAGTGCCTCACCTGCCGCACCACCATGCTGCGCCGCGACTTCCAGCACACGTTGGCGCAGCTGAACCCGCTGTGGGCAGACCTGCTCGCGCGTATGGAAGCGGGCGGCGCCGAGATGAAGACGAATGCGGACGGCGACGTGGAGCTGACCGACGCGCCGTACGAGACCTTTCGCTACCCCGCCTGCCAAAGATGTCTGCGGGCTGGGCGCGGGGAGGCAGACCCGGACGGCGCGGCAGTGGGCAGTATGTTTGGCATCCTGAAGCCCTCCGTCACCTTCTTTGGCGAGAGCGTGCGGGAGGAGACGCGGGTGCAGGCGGAGGAGGCGGTGCGGGCGTGCGGACGGCTGTTGGTCGTTGGATCCTCCCTGGCCACCTACTCTGCGTTTCGCCTGGTGAAGCTGGCCCGTGAGCTCGGCCGGCCGCTGGGCATCCTCAACCTGGGCGCCTCACGAGCCCGGGCGGAGATGGCCGGCGACATCCTGCTGCAGCACCCCATCACGCCGACGCTGCAGCGCCTGTGTGCGCATCTTGACATCCGGCTGCCTCCTGTCCCCATACGCAAGCCTCCCTCGACCCTTCCCCGGTGATATGACGAAAAGACGAGCATGACGAAGACCAGGACGAACAAGACTATATCTCCCCGTCCTCCTCTATAGATATATTACGTAGACGATGAGATATTCTCTGAAAGGTCATCCTCATAGTCTCCATGGACCAGCTGAGGACACTGCAACACCAGCTGCAGCGCGCGCTGGATGCACAAAACTACGAGGGCTGCCGCGGAGTGCTCGACAAGCTCAAGCACCACCTCTCCACCACGGGCTTGCTGCTGCCCCGCGGTGGAGAGAGCGACGCACCCGTGAAAGAGGTGCTGGAGATGGGCGCTGTCGTGTCCATCCACCTGCTCGACTCGACCTCCTTCCAGCGCTACTGGAAGCAACTGGGCCCATTCTATCGGGTGCTCGGGCACAGTGCGAACTGGTCCAAGCTGATGGGCCTGCAGCTGCTGCTCCTGCTGGCGGAGAGCAAGATTGCAGAGTTCCACACCGAGTATGAGCGGCTGGGCGACGAGGAGGTGGTGCGCGAGGACCAATTCCTGGCCTATCCCCTGCGCCTGCAGGAGTGGCTCATGGAGGGGAGCTACGATAAGGTATGGCGGGCGACGCGGCAGGGCATGGTGCCGGCCGAGGAGTACCGCGTCTTCTCGCCCATCCTGGTGGACTCCATGCGCAACGAGATTGCACAGAATGCAGAGAAGGCCTACCTACCGTCCATTCCGCTGCGGAACGCGCAGAACCTGCTCTTCCTGGACGACGAGGCGGCCGCCGTGCAGTTTGCGGCGTCGCGGGGATGGAGGGTCGACGAGGGCCGCGTCTTCTTTGGCACGCAGGAGGCACTGGAGGAGAGGGACGACGAGCGGGCCATTGCAAACACGCTCCTCTACGCCCGGGAGCTAGAGACCATTGTGTAGATACGAAGAATAGAGTTAGTCGTGATGTGTCAGGGTGAGACGGCGGTCGTAGAAGGAGCACACGGCGTAGGCGCCGGGTCTGCTGGCGCCGCCGTAGACCAGCTCCCCGACCTCGGTGGCCGTGAGGAGTTGGCGAATGTGGCCGTTGGGCGAGAGAAGGGCTGCACCACCCTGCATGCAGCAGGCCAGGATGCCATCCGGCATGGGCACCAGGCGCCACACACCGCCCGGCAGCCGCACCTGCTCCACCACCTTCCTGCCCTGCATGGCACGCAGCCAGCCGTCGTAGGAACCCACCAGGAGCACGCCCTCCCCCGCGCTGAGAATGCTGGTCACGCCGCAGTCATGGCGCTGCAGGCGGGCACCGTCGACGCACAACAGGCCGTCATCGCCGCCAGACACGAGCGCAGCGTGTGCATCAAAGCCACACGTCCAGGCCTCGAGGGAGTGCGCCTGGGCCTCCCACACCACCGCGCCGTCACGCAGGATGCCCACGCGCCCATCGGAGCAGGAGAATGCGACGACGCGCTCTCCTCTCGGCTGCACACAGAGCACAATGGCCTGCGACACACGATGCTCCTCCAGCCGCAGCAGCTGCGGACATGTGTCGTGCACGCTAATGCACCCGCTTGACAGGCCCACGTAGACACGCGCTCCCTCGACCTTCACGTCCAGCACGCCGGCACAGGCCTGGCGATGCAGCAGCTCCAGCCGGGGCGAGAGCAGGAGGAGGCTGCCCCGTCGCGTCTGGTCTGCCTCCTCCAGCGCATACGTGCCGACTACGAGGCTGTCATCCACAAACTGCAGTGCGCACGGCTGCTCCTCGAGCGTGATTTGCATCCGTCTTCATCTGCCCCGTTCCTAACACGACGACGAGATGGGGATATCGTAGTGGCTACGCCCTCTTACGTACAGGTTTGCTCCCCACCACGTCCAATGCCCGGCCAAAGTGAACCGCAATGATGGTCGGAATCACCAGCCACAGGCCATTGGGCACCATCCACAGCGCCACCAGCTGCGCCCATCCATTGTGCCCGATGTGTGCAAAACCCGAAAAGTACTCGTTGAGCCAGTAGAGCAGCGTCTTGCTGCTGGTCATGATCTGCGACGTGTATCCCACCAGCATGGCCCTGCGCGTGTCCCCGCGGCTGTGCAGCAGGAGAAAGTAAACGTTGAGCGCCGTCTCCACCAGGTTCATGGCCGACTGTGCGCTGCAGAAGCCGTCGTGGGCCAGGAAGGCTGGCCAGCCGTAGAGGTAGTCAATCTCCCCGTAGAGCTTGTATGGTGTCCATAAGGCGTGCAGGCTCCCATTCTCCATGGACCACGGGCGCAGCAACGCGTACCCGGCATCCCAGAGGACGACGATGGAGGAGAGCGCAAACCACCAGACCATCCATGGTGGGATTGTGGGTGGGGCCATGGATGACATGCAGCACCACGGACGAATGATGCAAATTGCCGGCAAGAGGTAGCATGTTTATCTACAAGAGTCTCCTCGGGGCGCTCGCTCCGGAAACAGGCTCGCAGTCGCTGCTGCTGCTCGACAACGGCGTCGGCTGCCTGGTGGGTTGCGGATGGGACGAATCGTGCACGCCAGGGAAGCTGGATCTGCTGAGGAAGCATGCTGCGGCCATCGACATGATCCTGCTCACCCATCCCACCCTGGCCCACCTGGGTGCATTTGCACACGCCAGCAAGTACATCCCAGGCTTTGATGCCATCCCTGTCTACGCCACGCTGCCGGTGATTAACATGGGCAAGAGCGCCCTCTTGGACCTCTACCGCTCCTCCCAGACCTCTGACCGCGTCAGCGAGGTCGAGATTGAGGCTGCCTTTGACCGCATCAACGCGCTCAAGTACTTGCAGACTACTGCGCTGGCTGGCAGGCTGGACGGGATCATCATCACAGCCTACAACGCCGGCCATACCATCGGCGGCACGATATGGAAGGTGCAGAGGGACAATGAAAACATTGTCGTGGCCATTGACTGGAACCATTCACGGGATCGTCATCTATCTGGTGCTGCCCTACTCCGACCCGACGGGAATGCAAATGAAGCGCTCCTCCGCCCGACGGCGCTGATTTGCTCGGCCCGGAATGCAAGCACCACGCTCCCAGTCAGCAGGAAGCGTGACGAAGCCTTGCTGGAATCCATCCATAGGACGCTGGAGGAAGGAGGGACTGTCTTGCTGCCATGTGATGCCTCGGCACGAGTCCTGGAGCTGGCACATCTCTTGGAACAGCATTGGCAGCGCGAGAGTCCACCCTACCCGCTCTTTCTACTCACTCGATCCGTCAATCGCACACTCGGCTATGCACGGTCCATGATTGAATGGATGTCTGCATCCATTGTCTCGGAATTCGAAGGCGGTGCCAGCCCCTTTGAGTTCAAGCACTTGAAGCTCTGCCATTCGCTGCAGAAGATTGGGGCCCACCCGTCTGCTGCAAAGGTGATCCTTGCCTCTGGCATCGACCTTGAGACCGGCTTCTCGCAACAGATCTTTGCCAGCATATGCTCCTCGCCGCTCAATCTGGTGGTGTTTTCGCAGACCCCAGAGGAGTCGTCGCTTGCTCGGGAGCTGCTCGATATATGGGCCCTGCATGCAGTGGAGGATGATGAAGGCATGCGCGGCGAAGTGGAGGTCTCTGTGTCAAAGGTCCTGCGGGTCATGAAGAGCATCCCTATGGAAGGCGGCGAGCTGCACGACTATCTGCAGGAGCGTCGCACGGAGAAGCAACGCGAGGATGAGCGCCTTGCCATGGAGATCAAGTCTCGGACCATCCTCGAGGAGGAGAGCGAGAGCGAGAGTTCAGACGACGAGGGCGATGCGCAAGGCCTGTTTGCGGGGGCAGACGGGCAGGTGGATGTCGGCGTTGCCGTGCTCCTCACCGGCGACGTCTTTGACTACGACGTGCGCCACGCCAAAGGGCGCAATCGCATGTTTCCCCAAATTGCGCAGCGACGGCGAGTGGATGCGTACGGGGAGATCATCCACCCAGAGGACTACATGCGCGCAGAGGAGCAGGAGGAGATGCGGCACGCTCCCGAATCCCAAATCACCCTCTCGACTGGGGAGAAGCGCAAGTGGGACGAGTCCTTCCGCGGCGGGCGACGGGAGGAGGGTGGCGGGGGTGAGGACGACGAGGAGCCGACCAAGATCGTGGCCGAGATGCGTGACGTGCGCATCGCGTGTCGTGTTCGCTGGCTCGACTTTGAGGGCCTGCACGATGCCCGCTCATTGCAGATGATTGTGCCGCAGCTGCAGGCGAGGAAGATCATTCTCGTGCACGGGAGCGAAGAGGAGACGACGACGCTGGCTGAGATGCTGGATGCGACGCCGAATGTCACGAGCGAGATCTACCACCCGGGCCTCGACAGCGCTGTGAATGCAAGCGTCGACACCCAATCCTACGACATCCGCCTCGACACAACGCTGGCCAAGAATCTGGTCTGGCAGAAGCTCTCGTCGGAGCATGCAGTGGCGCACGTGTCTGGGCGGCTGGTGCCCGGTGAGGGGGGAATGGGGGCCTACGTGCTGGAGCAGACGGAGATGCTGCGTCCCGGGTCGCTGTTTGTGGGCGACATGCGGCTGGCGGAGCTGAAGCGGCTCATTGGGAGCGCCGGCCACTCGGCTGAGTTCCGCGGCGAGGGCATGCTGCTGTGCGATGGCAATGTGCTGGTGCACAAGGACGTGCACGGCAAGATCCTGGTGGAGGGCTTGGTGAGTCCGTCCTTCTACGACGTGCGGTCCTTTGTATATAGTCTGCTAGCCGTCGTGTAGCCTTTGTCCAGTAACGCGACTGATCAGGGATAGAATCTGAATCTGAACAGGGATCACAAGCAGGAGTCAGGAGGAACCTGTGACTGGCAGGGTAGGACAGTCAAAGGCAGGACGAGCGGTCTGGACGAAGGAGGGCGAACTTGAGCCAAAGGAGGGATAGACATCCTTTGTTCTCATGGCCCGTCCAGCCCCCAAGAAAATCAACTTCAATGTCTCGGAGCAGTACGAGGTGCTGGAACTCATCGGAGAGGGAGCCTACGGGATTGTCTGCGCCGCACTGCACCGCCCCAGCGGGCAGAAAGTAGCCATCAAGAAGATCACGCCGTTTGATCATTCCATGTTTTGCTTGCGGACGCTACGAGAGATGAAGCTGCTCAAGTACTTTTCGCACGAGAATGTAAGTCCCCCATCCTCATGCCGGGCTAACAAAGATCATATCTGTGTTGGATATTCAAAAGCCAGTGGACTACGACTCCTTTCGCGAGGTCTATCTCATTCAAGAGCTCATGGAGACGGATATGCATCGCGTGATTCGCACGCAGGAGCTCTCAGACGACCACTGTCAGTACTTTATCTACCAGTCCCTGCGCGCCTTGAAAGCCCTACACTCAGCCAATGTCCTGCACCGGGATTTAAAGCCCTCCAATCTGCTCCTGAATGCGAATTGCGACTTGAAAGTATGCGACTTTGGACTCGCCCGGTCGGCGGCGTCGTCAGAGGATAATAGCGGGTTCATGACCGAGTACGTGGCTACGCGATGGTACCGCGCCCCGGAAATCATGCTCACCTTCAAAGAATACACCAAAGCCATCGACGTCTGGAGCGTGGGATGCATCCTGGCTGAGATGCTGAGCGGGAAGCCGCTCTTCCCAGGCAAGGATTATCACAACCAACTCTCGCTCATCCTGGAGGTGCTGGGGACGCCGAGCATGGAGGATTATTACGCCATCAAGAGCCGGCGCGCGCGCGAATACATCCGCAATCTGCCCTTCAAGAAGAAAATCCCATTCGCGTCGTTGTTTACGCGCGCGAATCCCTTGGCCCTGGATTTGCTGGAGCGGCTGCTGGCGTTCAATCCGACCAAGCGCATCACGGTCGAGCAGGCGCTGCAGCACCCCTACCTCGAACCATACCACGACCCCGACGACGAGCCGGGCGCGGCGCCGATCCCGGAGAGCTTCTTCGACTTTGATAGGCACAAGGACCAGCTGTCGACGGAGCAGTTGAAGCGGATGATCTACCACGAGATCATCTCCTAGCAGAAGCGTATGGTCCACAGTGATACCGAAGCATGACTTCCACGGCACTCAGATCGTAGCATGTGGCACAGAGGGCATGCATACCATGATATTTTCATAGCATGAGCATCAAGGAGTTGGGAACTTTTTCTAGAATACAAAGCTACTGACCTTCCATCTCTTGGTCCATCGGCTCCGGCTTCTCCTCGCCATTCGTCTGCGTTGCATCAGGCGCATGCGGCGCGTCGCCCTCGCCGTACTGCACATACGACAGCCCAAGCGGGCGGCCGCCATACTGATATCCTGTAAATTTCGCTACCGTTAGCTCGCATTCACATAAATCCTACCAATGGCCAGCTCGGAGGCCTCTGGCGTGTCGAAGTCGCACACGCCGCTTCCGGAGGACCGTCCGTTCCGCTCGTACTGGATCTCGGCGCGCTCCACATTGCCAATGGTCTGGAAGAGCTCCACAAGGTCTTCGTTGGAGGTCGACCACGGCAGGTTGCGCACGTAGATGGTCTTGCTGGGCTGGCCGCCGCCGCTCGCGCCGTCTGTAAAGTCGTTGGGCGGCTGCTCGGGCGGGGCGTCGCGGCCATAAGGCGGACGTCCGCCTCCACGCCCGCCAAAGTCGCCGCGGCCGCCTCGGAAGCCACCGCGACCGGCAAACGGCCCTGAATTGGCATACCGGTCCTCCCGTACCTCCAAGATGCGCCCGTCCCAGTCCTGTCCGTTGAACTGCACAATGGCGTTCTGCGCCTCCTCCACCGTGTCGAAGAGCACCACGCCGGTTCCCTTGGAGCGGCCCTCGTAGTTCTGATGCACGTCTGCACGCAGCACCGTGCCCGCCGCACGAAAGTAGTCCTTGAGGTCCTGCCAGCTAACGGAGTAGGGGAGCTGCGTTAGTCATGCGGTCGTCATTACCCACCTGGTTGACAAAGATCTGCCGTCCTTGGCCCATGGGCGGGGGCGGCGGACGGCGGTCGTCGTAGCGGCTGGGAGGGGGGCCGTCAAACCGTCCATAGCGGCCCTCTGGTCGTCCGCGGCCGGGTCGCATGGGGTCCATTCCCGTATAGCGTGGCTGGATTTCACGATCCTACCGTCAGCGCCCACCCTGCCTGTACGCACCTCTCGAATAAAGACCGTCCGGCCCATAAATGTCTGGCCCGTGAGCGCCCGAATGGCCTCTTGGGCCTGATCCACAGTGGCATACTCCACCAGGCCGCATCCCTAACGTCAGTTCCAGCCTCACCACACCCACCTTGGAGAGTCCGTTGGGGAGGAGAATGATGTCGGAAAAGATGACCTCGCCGGCTGCGTTAGTAAGATTCTTCATGGAAACGTACAATCCGACATAAAGTCCTTGAGCTGGCGGTGGTTGGTGTCGTAGGGCAGGTTGCCGACGTACACGCGGCGGTCCTGCTGGCTGGCGTCGCGCGCGCTCTGCACAAGGCTCTCGCGCGCACTGCCATAGTCGCCGCGGCGGTCGTGGCCACGGTGGTAGCCTCGGCCGGGGGAGCGGCTGCGATACCTGCCGCGGCTGCTCCCGCGCTCGCCGCGCTCGGGCGTGTAGGAGCGGCGTCTGTACCTCCCGGGGCTGCGCGAACGGGGGCGCTGGGTCAGCATGTCAACATCCTCCCTCCATACCCTGTAGCCTCCACCGGGCGGGTCGCGGCTGCTGCTGCGGTAGCGCTCTCGAGACCGCTCGCGGGGCCGGTAGCTGCTGCGTCTGCTGCCCTCGTACGGCGGCGGCGAGCGACTCATGCTGCGGTCACGGTCGCGGTCGCGGTCGCGGTCTCGCTCACGGTGGTCATTGTGCTCTGCTGCTGGCGGCGCACCTTCTTCGTCGCGCTCTCCTTCCCGGTAAGCCCAACCTGCCAATCCTCCACGAACCCATTCTCTCGTCTATTTCTCGTCTTCTTCTTCTTCTCTTGGTGGTGAAAATACGTTGCCTATCGACAGGCCAGGATCACAATGAGGCCATGGAGGGGAATGGGCGTGGAGAGGGCGTTGACGAGGAGGATGGGAGTGGCGCGGAGGGCGAGGGGGAAGGACTACTTCACGCAGCAGTACGAGGTGGAGGGGAAGCACCCGGCAGCAGCCACCAGGATATTGACCTGCGCCATGGGCAGAGTGCCCGCGCTGGGGTGGAAGGAGGCCTTGCCAGCAGGCGCAGTGGACGCTGGCTTCCTCCCCTTCACCGCCCAGCAGCTGCTGGCCCGGGGTGTCTTTGACCTGGTGGACTTCCACCTTGATCAGCAGCGTGGGCGACTGAAGGAGGAGCTGAGCACGAGCACGAGCACGAGCACGAGCACCGGACAGGCCCTGCTCGCTCTCTGTCGCCACCGGCTGCACGGCAATCTCCCAGTGCTGCACCGCATGCCGGAGGCGCTGGCCATCATGGCCCGCCCAGAGCACTGCGCGGCCGCATTGCAGCAGCTGGTGGGCCTGGCCGACGACATGTGGTACCTGGCCGGCGACCGCGCCGTGGACATGAGCTGGTACTCCAAGCGGAGCTCGCTGGCCGGTGTCTACGCCGCCTCGGAGCTGTTCATGGTGCAGGATGCGTCGCCGGACCATGCGGACACGGACGCCTTCCTCCTCCGCCGGCTGGACGAGGTGCGCAGCCTGGGCAGGGGCTTGGCTGGGCTGGGGCAGTACCTCTCCTTCACCGGCCGGGCGACGGCCAACATCCTGCGCTCCAAGGGGGTTCCTCTATAGCTGGATACTATGTACATATCATCCCTTTCGCCCTCCGCTGTTCGTCTTGGCCCTGATCTTTCCTTCAAAGCCAGGCCGCTTGCTCTTGCCTCCTTTGTTTGGCTTGCCTGCCTTGCCCGTCTTGCCCGCCTTGCCGTCGCGCCGCGCAGCCAGGTTCTCCGTGCGCTTCTGCTGCTTCTCGCTCTGTTGGCGGGCCACGTGCTGCAGGCGCTCGCCCCACTGCTTGGCGGAGGCGCTCTTCTTCTTGCGCTCGCGGTTGAGTGTGTTGGCCAGGAGGGCGGGGTTGTCGTCCACCTTGCCCCCCCGGGCTTGCACAATGGCGCGGTGCCAGTCCTCGCGCTCCTCTACCGCCTGCTGCCGCTCCTCGGGCAGGCTTTGCACGCGCTGCCGCTTGGCCTGAGCGTGCTTGAGCGCACCCAGCGTATCGCTCGGGCCTTTTCGCTTGCTGCCAGTCTTCTCCACGGTGTACATCAGCCCATCCGCACCTTCATCCCCATTCGGAGGAGTGTCTTTCGTCTCTTTCCCCGGCGCCATTCCCTCTTCCTTGCTGGCCTTCTTCCCAGGCGGCTTCGTGGACGGCTTGGACTCGCCCTTGCGCTGCTCCAGGATAGAGGCCCGGTTCTTCACGTCTGCCTTTCGGTCGTGGCGCAGGGCATCGATGCGGGAGGTGAGCTTGGCGCGCAGATCCTCCATGGACGCTCCACCGCCCTGCCCATTGCTGCTCTTGCCCTTGGTCTGCAGCACATCCAAGGCGGTGCTCGGGGTGTCTGGGTCGAGCTTCTTCTGCTGGGCCCGCTTGGCCTGCTGCTTGGACTGCTTGGCCTTCTTCCCTCCCTGCTGCTGCTGCTGCTCGTAGTAGTACTTTGCTGGGATCAGGGCCAGCAGAGCCTCAAATGCCTTGTTATGGGCTTCGAGATGTGTCATGCTCATCCACCACGATCACCACGACGATCAAGAGGGATGATGATGAAAGCTGCGATTGCTGTCACGAGGAGCGCTGCAGCTGGTTGGGCGTCGTCGGTTGTGAGCAAGCGCTGATCTGATTCGGCCAATGCCGCCTGTATACTGTGCGTGGAGGGCCAATGGAGAGGGGCCTACTTCCACCCATGTGCCCAAAGAGGCTGTCAATGGCTGTCGAAGGCACAGCATGGGCAAGGAAATACGCAGAAGGAAGTGGATATGATGATTGCCAAGGAAGTACAGAAGGTGCCATGCACAGCGCGACTATGGCTTGTGGTTGGACGGAATGGGGACCGTCTACCCGGCACCGGCGCTGAGCAGTAGCCGGCCTCACTGCGCCAAGCGTGCTCGTTCTGCCACGAAAGGTTATTATTGAGTTGACCTGTTTGAGACATATATGGGGCCAATAGGAGAGTGTGGCTCTTAGCAGTGCCAAGAGATAGGAAGCCAAAAAAACCCCGTTGAATTACAAGGCGAAAACAAAACAACTGTTTTCAATACGATCGACGTCATGGATTCCACGAAGGTGCAAGCCCGCCATCGCCAGCTTGGATGGATGTCTCACCAGGGGAAGCCAAGTCTCAAATCAGTATGGCGTACTCCGGGGCTGGGTCTATTCTCCAAGCAGCCACTGTTAGATTCGGTGCAACGTGCCGCAATCGAGATCCGGTCCAAGCCGAAGAAAAGGATGGATCAATGTCTTTATCGTTCTTTCTGGATGTTGAGCGCGTATGGAATCATAGACAGCTTCGCCCCAAGAGCAGCTCATATCGCATGGTGTGTTGTGCTTGACAGTGGAAGCGCGCAGATGATGATATTGAAGATGTCGCCCTGGGTGTTGACCTTAAACAAAGTCGCTCTTTGAAGCTATGGACTCAGAGCTCACTTCAAGGGGAGAGTTCTTCGGGAAAAGAAATGGGTTTCCTTGGATTCAGAGAATAAAGAGCTGCTGGATACGATAGGAGCGATCATGGACGATTTCCAGGACGATTTGAAAACAAGAAAAAATGCATGGACAGTGACACTGGAGCCTGTTGTACATTGTTCTAGAAACTTAAGCTTTAACAGGATAGCTGAAAGGCGATCTGAGTAAATGCTTCGTGGCGTACGGATGACTGGGATGCAGGTTGTTTATTGCTGCTTGCTGTTACTATGGTTGGCGTTCCAACACCAGCTCCTCGTATGCACGCTCCAGCACTGGAGTATAGCTTTCGAAGGGCTGCCGCGTAGCGCAGTTGCGTGGGGGTTGGGTCGCGTGGTGTCGATAGCTGCATTGCTATTCTCCGATGATTATGCCCGCAGAATGCGTGGAATGAAAGTCATTCCACAATCATCCCACGCAGTGACACATATAAAACCGTCGTTTCCTCTCCGTCGCTGCTGCGCACCTCCTTCCATTCTTCTCACCCAGCGTGGTGTTTAGTCGTGTGTGAAGAAGGCATGTCTGGTCATGGTGTGAGAGGCCTCCCTGGTAGCGGTCAGCAGGCTTGACGAATGAAGTCCCCTCTGTCCCATAGTCAAGATGTCTTTAGCGAATGATGCATGTGCAGGGTTGGAAACGTGCTGCTGCACTGTTTTGCCACTGTCTTTCCTGTCAACGAAGTCAACAACGAAGTCCATCATGCGCGCCAGTCAAGCTAATGGAGAACGGACAACGGCTAGACACACTCCTGGGAGAAATACGCGTGGACAAGGGCATGATATTATTGCTATCGGTCTGCAGCTCACATAAAAACAGGTTATTTCTTTGTGTACGTGTGTGGTGTTCGTCCTGGGTGGGGGCTCCGGTGGTTTTGTTCAACGAAGTTCCGCCTTTTTTATACCGAATTTAATTCCTGGATCAACAACCCTAACCTGTCCGTGGTCAATGTTGACCCATTCACGTGATTTCAGCCATGAGAGCAATACAGGCAGCATTGCGATGATTTGAAGCGCCAAAATTTGGCCCCCGATTGGTGAGCCCTGTCCCTACATGGTGGCAAAAGAGCAGAGTTTACGGGATATTCTATCGAGCGTTATAATTTAACGTGTCGCGCCCATACAAACCATTGTTGTCCCTACCAAAATCCACATAAATAAGTCCTACTTCCCACCTTCCTTCCACACCAACACCTACTTCGACCCGCTCTCCCGCAAATCAACAGAGCTCAAAACTTTACAGTTCTACTCCACCCTCAACTACTAAACACCCTCAACTACTGAACACCCCGTCACCGATGCTTTTCTTTGGTGTACGGTCCTTCACCGCAACCGCCCAGATTGTGGCATACTTCGTCTCCGTCCTCCTGTTCGCCAACATGGCGACCGAAGGCCAGGTAGCAGTCTTTGTCAACACCCTTATCTTCTCCCCTTGGTCGGTATATCAAGGGGAAATCCCTGCACCCGTCACGGTGCAGGTTCTTGCAACCCCCTGTGTGGCGGCCCCGGCTTCTCCTCCTACCACCTTCGGGCCTCCTTCCCCAGCACCTCTCTCGGCACCTTCGCTTCTCCCGCCCGGCCTGAATTACCCCGTCTCGGTTCCTTCTCCGGTGGAGAAGGTCTCGCCGCCGTCCCTGGGCGGGTCAACAATCTCTCTCTCTGCGCTCGCCGATCTGGTTCTTACTTTCGGTGTTGCCGTCATGGCTGGTGTTGATTATTATCGGGCGGCTCAGCGGCATAAATCCTCTCTCTTGGCCGCAAAAAGGCTTTACGCCCGGTCATTCATCAAAAGATTGGCCGCTGAGTATGCTGCCAAGGTGGAGCTCAACCGACTAACCACCGGCCGGTGCGCTGCCGAGGTGTCCGCTGTTTACCTTACCGCTGCCCGCAAAGAGCAGGACCGGCTGGCTCGGCTTCCCTGGGTGCGATCTCCGTTATCATGGAGATCGCCGGTACCACCACCACGACCGCCGCGACCCGCCAGACGCTCGAGGTGCACCGAAAACGCCAAAAGAAAACCGATCTGGCTGGAGGTTATAGCAGAGGAGTTTTGAGCGTTTTTTTCTCTTCCGCCGCAGTGGTTGATACCGGGTTTATTTGGGGGTAGAAGGTTGTTCCTCCTTTGTCTAAT
>JAABUO010000517.1_pt1 | contig 73279 bp, 71 predicted proteins | sample 5559291 | NCBI WGS metagenome assembly JAABUO01 (sample SAMN10711878, study PRJNA513372) | rock metagenome | isolation source: Antarctica rocks | place: Antarctica: Victoria Land, Finger Mt sud
CGACTTGTCAAATGATGTCTACGATCTAAAGCATGCTGTCTACACTATCAGTCTCTAATTTTCAAGATACTCTTGATCTAAAGACTTCAGTCAATGAATCTGAAAAATGATCTGAGAGTGTCAATCTCCTCCATAAATTTTCTCACTCTTTAACGTCATTCGCTTATTCTTCTTTCGTAGCCTTTTCAGCTCAACTTGTACGACGCAATCTGATGCATCTTTGAACTACTTCTGTGATCTCTCTCTTTCGTTTGCTCTCAGTATCGTGTGTGACTCGGCAAGGCGAGAAGAGCAGCTGAAGACTTGTCGTCGAAATGAAGACGACGCATGTGATCCTTGAGGTTCTTTCGTCGCGAGAGAGATGATTACAAGCTACGTTTGCCGATTACATGAGAGCAGAACAATAGATTCTTGTTCAGATTGTGTTGTTGATGCACATCTCTCTCGTGCCTGTGTAGTTCGCTCAGATATGTGAAATCTTTAACTTCTGCACATTTCGATTTCATGCATCTACAAGATCGTTCGTGCTTGTGAACATGCTTTCTAATATCATCGTTAGCGAGATGATTCACGCTCAGAACCAAGAGAATTACTCACTTTCATTCACAAGTTCGATCAAACGTGATCATCTCGTCACAATCGCAATAGAGCTTGCCTTCTGCATTTTTCTAGCGACTGACGAGCGAGAGTCTGTATTCTAGACAAGCCCGCTAGATCGAGATCTGATTGTGAGCTATGTACTAGATCGCTGAAGTGCTGAGTACGAATTTTCGATACTTTTGACGTCTTGAGAACGAACAAGATTCATTCTGACTGTTCTTTGCATAAATATATTTCTGTTACGTAGCTACTTTTTGTATAATCTAGCGTTGTGAGCTTTCAGTGACTGTGTTTGCGCTAATCTTTCGAGACTTAGAATATTACCTTGTCCTTCTGAACTACTCTTTAGATCTCTCGAAGATTCAATTCTGCCCTATTTTATGAGATGAGTCTCTGACAAGAGACTTGATGACTTGCTTCAAGTTGCATGCGTGTGCGCGCGAACTCAGACGATCAATCAGTACTACAGCCGATATATGTTCTCGACTGCAGTACATGAGAAACGTCACGGACGCTCTGCGAAGCACGCGATGCACAAAGGCAAAACACTTGTATTGATTGATATATGAATCATTCCGAGAAGTTCACGTTCATCTGAGGTTCAAGCAGAGCTGTAAGATAGACAATCGTCGCAAAGAAACACAGAAGTACAGAAGTATACAAGCGCGTATGAAGCACAGAAGCACAACTAGCAACAAGACAATAAAACGCTATTCAGACTTCGAGTACAGAAAGAAGTTGCAGAACAACGATAAGCGAATGAGTCACGAAAGCATTCGCTGAGCAGAAATCAACACAAACGAATCGCAACGCGATCAAATGAAACAGTTTCTTTTGCTAGATCTGTGAAGCTTCAAAAAAGAATGAAAAGATTGAGAGTATAATAGATCGCAAAAGTCATGAAGTATGAGATCAAAGAGAAAGCACATGACAATGATTTATCGACTACTAGAGACAGAGCTGAGATGATACTGAATGATTGCAGAAGACACAGCACTCATACAAGCGAGAATTTATGAACATTCACATTCAAAAGCGCAGTTAGAGAGCTCGAGTTAAATCAAGAAAGAATGACATCATATGACTTCATACAAGAATGCTCTCATACGCATTCAAGAAGTGACGTTCTCTATGCATCACAAAAGAGAGCGAAAGCTCAACTTTTTTCCGAGATAAGTCATTTTCTGAACAATCTGAAACCAGAATGAAAATTTCCTATCAGATCGCTTTCTTGAGGCTCGCGACTCTGATAGCTGCAACTTCATTCAACTGCTCATCGATTCGTACTGTGACAGTAATTCTCGAGAATTGAAATTTCACATTAATTTCAAGTATCGTTCCAGTTACGAGTGCTTCAGACGCTGAAAGTACTGCAACTATGAATGGCTCAGGAAATTACATGACGATCTCGATGATCAATATGTACGGCAATCAATTGTCTCTCTTCTTTGATTCAAATGCTGATGATCTCTCTTCGATAGGTAATTCTTCAGTCATCATACTTTCTGATAATGTCTTCACTCAGTATGCTTTTTCAACTGAATGAGCAGAAAGAGTATATGTGGACTCAAACCTCAATCTCGATGACAGCAAGATTGAAGACAGCTATACGAGCTCATCTGATATCGATGTTAGCTATGTGAATGACTATTCTGTATTCATAACGTGCTCTTTCAAAGGCACAGCAGTGTTCGATTGCAACGTTGATCTATTCAAGCAGCCGAGTATTTCATGCAACGATCAAGTCGACGATTCTGTCTGCTTGAACTTCGCTCAGAATATTGTCAATGAACTCACTTCATCATTTTTCGCAGTCTGTGCGAAGACAGTCTACATCTATTCGAACGATAACGACGTCAATGTTAGCAATCTCAAGAGTATCTTGATTTCTTGTTGCGTTGATGCGTCATGTCAAGCATTCTCACGACAATCTAAACGAAATAACACACAACATGTTGAACGTATGCGAATTAGAGACATAGAGTCACATCTTCTAGAAAGAATCGCCTCCTCATCATTACTGCTTCCATTTTCGCGCAAGCTTCGACATCATCATTACTTGCCGCGATATCGTATTCACGGATAGGTCAGCGATGCAAGTAAGACGATTTCACACAGCGCATATTAGCAGCTTCTAAGAATTCGACGATGAATGCCTCCTGAATGAATTACATTGACGTGAGAAATAGCTGATTTATCGTGATCATTGAAAATATATGGTCTGCTTATGACTTAGATAGAACTTCGATTGAATACATTGATGATCATCGCTTTGCTTGTTGTGTGATGAGAAATTCTTCTAAATATGTCGCTTGCCAGCGTATCATCTTAGTCTTCGTGCTTTTGCACGATCTATTTATTGCTAGTTCATGCTTTCGCTTACGTGTTGACGAAGATGAAAGTGTTTGATGTCACTCTTCGCTGACTCTCTGTCATTATCAGAATCTTTCTGTTTCATCACTGAAGAAGCTTGATCAATCAGTCTTTCGATTCTATGAAGCTGTCAATCTTGCAAGAGAGACGCAGAATGCAATGAAAAGACTTTGATGAGCGATCTTTGATGCGCAGAGAAAGATTGACATCGAATATTGCAAGCGAATCAGAACATGATGTTGAGACGAAGAGTACGTAGACTGATACTAATGCAAATGAGGGAAGTCAAGAAGACAAGAATAGTAAGAATGTCACAGATGACATGTATCAAATTGTACGTCAGATCGAGTGCTCAAATAACTATCTACTTCTTTCTTGAGACGAAAAAGATTCGATGAGACTTGTTACTTCGATTCTCTCTTTCTCAGATAATCTTTTAAAACTTCACTTGAGAATAGATTGATCTTGAAGGCGTACAGAATTTTATGTTTCTTTCAAGTCGTCTTTCGAGATTATTGAATATTGATATGATCGCCGCCACAGTCGTATTAGTCAGTCACTCATGAATATACTTTAAGTTCTAGTGTACGAGACAGGTGACAGAATTCTTTCTTCCCTCGGCACATCTAAAAATTCTCTGACTTTCGGAATTTTTGACGCACTCACAATAAACTTTGATTGTTCAAAATTCAAGACGTTGATAGATCAGCTTCTTTGTTACAGTCAGGTATTTTTTTTATCTTAATTGAGATAGTATTGCATTTGTCGTACTCGAATTTGTTGAACAACTTTGAAGTTCGTGATGCTCGCTTACTAAAGGGGGGAGGAGAATTCTGTCACCTGCCTCGTATCACGCTCAAAGCAAGTGTTTCATTATCTTTCAACATTTCGACTATACTACGAAGCTATTCTAAACAAGAGCTCGTTCATGCTTCAAATTGAAAAAGCTCATGTCTGCTTCTCTTGTTCAGACGGCGAAGAAATCGACTCACGAGTGAATGTTTGCTCTGACGTATCGTAATGATCGTCAACGAGCTGAAAGCCTGAACTCGAGCTTATCAACTCGACATGTTTCACTCATTTTTGATGCATTCGTTCGTCAACGCGCCGAAGTAGCGTCAGCTTAACCGGTTGCCTTCTATCGAAATATATCGCCAAGAGAACGTGAACGTGACCATCGGATACAAGTCTTCTCCCAATGTTCATGATAAGCTGATGAACACAGCGATCATGCTCATCGTAGCCTGACAAGAAGCGGAGATCGTGACTGAAAAATGCTGAAAGTCGATTTCATCCTTGATAATAAAGTCGAGTGAAGGCGAAGCTTATCGTCGCTCAGAGAATGAAATAGACATCCTTCAACTTCTGAAAGTAGAATGCGTTTGACTCGTGCAGATCAGAATCATTTCATGACACACGTTGACGCAATACAATGAGCGAATTGCACGTTCAAAGCAAGAAGTGAGATGAATGACAAAGATGAAGAGCGTTGTGCCATTCACCTTTCTCGAAAAACCGAAAATGAGACGAATCTTCAAGTCTATCATAAATGATCTCGAACGTTCAGTCGAACTTTGATTGCGAACTCTCGACTGACTCTGATTTGTCAATTGTCAAGTTTGACGTGAGTGTCGTCTCAGAGTTCTCACTCTTGACAGACTTCGATTCAAGTAGATCTGATGCACAGATCAGCTCAGCTGCACAGCTCTCGAAAGACTCTAGATTGTTGATCTCAACGTTCGCCTCAGATGTAGTCTCGAATTTCTCACTCGTATCAAGTTCCGCGTCGATAAGCTGTATTCAATCGAATTCAGTCGTGAGACTTTCAGCATTTTCGAGCATCAACATCATCGAAGAAAAATTGCGTAAGCTTGGCTTGATGACAATGTCAGCCGTTGATCTCTCAGAAAATTCTTCACACTGATCTTTGACGACTTCGCAAAAAAGTCTGAGAACTTCTGTGTGTCAGCGATGACAGCACTTGAACTGACTAGCTGCTTTATCTTCGTCGATCTTCTGACTCTGCTGTCTTATACACTTTTCCCAAGAATGTTTTGATTGTGTTCTTTTTTGAGACGATATGTGAGAATTCAGGTCAGTTTTGATACATGTAAAGCCTACAGATATTCTGATCTTATCAAGTCAATCACAAGCTATGTTGTTCAATGAAGTCTAAATTGCATTGTCGATGCTTGCTTCAAGAATGTGCGGCTGAATCGTCTTCGTCTTGCTCGAATTCGAGTCTCGTGTTTGCATTCGATCAAACTCAATACTCAAGGTGAGAAGAAATCGATTGCCAAAAGTGAGACTGTATTCACTTGCTTACAAGGTCGAAGTGTCGAGATGAACTACTTCATCATTCTAATCAGACATACATCTCTCAAAACCGATAGTGAAGATGCAGGGTTAATCTTTGCGTATCTTCAGATGTCACGATTATAATCGTAATGCATTGATTCTCTGCAATGCAGACTTTCAATGCTAGACCAATGAAGAAAGATAATCTGTCAGTAGCATGATTTTAATAGTGCAAAGTCAGAGGGAAAAACCGAAAGTTTCGAATTTAAAGAGAACAGAGTCAAATCTGCCGAGACGAACCAGATTTCAAGTTTCTTATCAATTCAGTGAAGCTTGTGCTATCGATGTCAATCAACTTGTGAAACATGATCTAGAGCATGAGTTGAAGTGTGTCGAGATTGAGAATCAAGAGAACTTCGCTATTACAAATCTATCGGTCGCCTTGTCGTGCTTGATTAGCTCTTTCGTCTCTGCTTTGTTGAGCGTATCAGAGACTTATTCAGATCTTCAAGAAGCGCTATACTTGTCTACGAGACTAAAGCTGCACGATCTTTGACAGGAAGACAACACAGGCGAAGTGAAGTTCGAGACTCTGAATCGTTCTTAACGCTCTGTGCAATCTCACATCTCTGATGTAATGCCACTAGAAAAACGACTTTGACTCAGACTGTGATTTGACTTTCATCGACGCATCTGAGAAGGCAGCAAATCAACGCAGTCGAATTATATGACAGATGTACATACGAACATGTGAATCGACAATCGAATTTGAACAATCTTGCAGTCTGCAGATGAGAGAGAGCGATGCGAGCTTGAACACTGAAAGACGGCACAATATTTATCTATAGTAAGATACGAATTACTGTCACTGCTATTAAACGTGCAGACTTATTCATATTCTGCGTAAAATCTGTAACAGTTTACTTGTAAGAAAACTGTTCATCATTTATCATTATATTCATCACATACATCACATACATCAATGTCTAATTCAAAAGAAGAAATCAAGTTGTCACTCGAGAACGCCTTGTATCTTCGAGAACCTGAGTCTCATGAGTTTACCGCTGATACTTTGTCATTTGAGATAGACAGTATATCTCATCTCTGCTGACATTATTTAACTGTTCACAGAACATCAAAATTTCTGATTCAGAATTTGCTCAAGATGATAGCTTAAATCGAATCGCAGCAATCGTCGTATTGTACTATGAACGCACACTCGAAGAGCTTTTCGATGATCTTAGTCTCACTTTATCGACACAAAGTAGTCACAGAATCAAGAGTCAAATCGTCTGACAAGACGAAGTGATTTCAGATGATCGCGCAAAGACGATTCTGCTTGAGAAATTGAAGTCTAAGAGTGATGACTCGACACTTCTTCTCTCGAAGAAATACTTTCTGAAAGGTCGAGTAAAGCATCATCATAGCTTAAGTATTATCATCGTATTAACAAGATTATACAGAAATACATGATTCTGATGATAGGCGTCGTGAATCGTAAATGAGCCTGAAATCTGAAGCAATTCTTCAAAGAATACGTTCTGTTCACTGTATCAACGTCAGAAGGCATGTCAGCTTCGAAGAGAACTTATATGATGAATCACTTTCGAATCGCATGTTTCGAGTCACAGAACGAATCTATTCGTCATTTCGAAGTCTTGAGTGATAGTGTGCTTGAGCTTCTGTTAGAGTATGTGCTTAGACATCTCAAGCCAGTATTGACATACAAGTACGACGAAAACGATAATGTTAAAGTCGTCAAGATATACAACAGTGCATCTAATAATCTTATTTTTAGCATTGCAAATGAAGAAGAAAGACGACGATGACGACGACGAAGAGAATTAAATCTTGATCTTTTGAGAATCGAGATGATGTTAAGCCTTGTTGATGTTGTTCTGAAGAGAGCATTTCACCATTTGTTTCAGCGAGAACATTAGCGACGAGTGAAGCGAAGGTTAGAGAGTTTTGCAGTTTGCGCCTGACGCTTGAGTTTCCAAGTTAAATGTTAAAGCATGAACTTTTAAGACTTGCAAGAAAGTTCACTTCTTTGTTGAGAGCAGAAGCTGAGTGAAAGCAATGAATTGACGATCTCGCCTTGACTTCGTCTCAATGCGCAGTCACTTCGAAAAGATTTGAAGAATTGCTGACAGACGAAAGAAAAGCGAATGCTACTATTTGATAATAAAGCCGTCGCTCTAGCCGCTCGAGCATAGCAAACTCTGCATGAAAGTTGTAGTATGACTACTTACAGCATTCATTAGAATAATTATTGACATCAATATGAGCTGACGGCCAGCTCAGATGATACTACGCAGACAAATCTCTCAACACAATACAGATCATATTTCAATCTTCGAAGATCATCACGCGCCTCAACATTCTCTTTTCTTTCTGCCTTTTTTCTTCATTCTTCGCAGTAGATCTCGTGAAGATTCACTCTCTTCAGTCTGTGTAAAACGATCACTTGCAGCCTCGAATTTGATGTGTGTACTTGTCTCTTTCTTCGCTGACAGAGCTGACGTGATCATTATTTCGAGCTTTTTCAGAATTTCAGGAATGATTGAAAGCGCCTCATCATTACTACGAAAGAAATCGAATCTGCGCTCTCAATAAATATTCGAATATTTGTCATCATGCTTCGACACAGACTCGGCTGAATCGACGACATGAGCTAGAATTCGAAAGATCTTTTGATCTTCAGTGAAATTGATTAGAGATGATATCGTCGTTCAAACGAATCAGATCATATGTTTCACGATCGCTCGTATATTGTTGCAGAGGAAGTCGTTCAATAGCGAAAGGAAGTCTCTCAGATAGTTTGCTTCGACTGAACAAGGTTTATTGAACCCGTAGAGCAAGAGTCGTAAAAGAGACACAAAGGCAGCTAAGCTTAACACAATCTGAGCAGTCGCTTTTTCAGAACAAAGATCGTGAATCAGCCTTCAATACAGCCGCTTGTCATCTTCTGATATCGCTCACGCGTGAAGTGCCCGAAGAACTCGACCGTGACAGTCAGAACTTCATACGAGAAGTAAAAGAACGTCATTCTCAGAATGACTCAGAGACGAAAGCTCGTGATAAGAATGCGCACTGCGTTCGTCAGCATTAATATTGTGAATCTCTGAGAGCTGATCACTGATCGAAACACTTGAATGTCTTTCACTTGTCGACATTCAAATTCATTCAGCACTTGTGATGAAAGACTCTTCATTGTTTGTCAGCGTTATTTCACTGAATAGAATTACAACTTCGTATCAAGTCTGAAAAAGCAATTGACAAGAATCTACTGAGATTTGAGCTTCATTTCTGAACATCTTTGTGAGTTGTCGAGCGAATTTGATTGAGATCTGTGACCTTGATAAAAATTCGCGACCTTGAGAGAGCTATTTGTAGTTCAAAGAGATTGCATGTATCGAATTGCTGCGCGATAGACGTTTGAACTTCACAGACAAGATCATAAAGAATCAAGTTGTTCAACGATGTAAGATCTGTTAAGTCTGAATTGAATTTGCTTCGATCGCGTGCCAAATCGTCGTCAGAGACGCAATACAGTTCGCGAAGCAACGAGAGTATTTGCAGTTCTACTTCTTCTCGATTCTTTCGATTGATGATCTGAAGGTGAGAGAGCAAGAAAAGCTCATGTAGATGTTTTACACCATTCATGATCTGTTGACACCAAATTTCCAGGTCTCGTTGAATAAGCTCATGAGCGACAGAAGACTCGAAGTCTCTCAGCATGTTCAAGCAGATGATGAGAGCGTTTCGTGCATAGACTTCTTGAAGCGTAAGAGAAGAGATCTAGAAATCATCAGCAAACTGTGCTTCGAATAGAGAATGTCGAGAACGTTGCCTCGAAGAGGTAATAGAATTTCAACATCTCAAGTCGAGCAATGAGATCATTCTTTCTCGCAATTTGCCGATAGCACCACGCAGCGTCGCGATCCTCTGTAGAAGAATCTGCGTGCAGCGCGTTTTCTAAGAAGCGATTCAAGATCTTCTTTCTTGCGACGAGAATATCGTATACTTCTCTCTCGCGACAGGTTGATTGTGTTGAATCAACGTTCTCGATCGTTAATTGATCAGTCTTCAAAGAGATTTTGTATGACGAAGACGCGTCGTAGACAACAAGATCTCAAGAATCGTGATATTTGCGTTCGATATGAAGAACAGCGATTCCGAATTTCAGAAGTCATGATTTGATGTCAAGATCATCATTCATAGTTTGAGCGATTGAGAAGCGAACAATTTTTCTAGATAAAGAGAGAAGCTGTATGATCTTCTAAGAAGATGATTAGAGCGTGAGTCATCGTAACAGAAATAAAAAGCGCTCTCATCTCTGCAGTCTCATTACTATTTCCGTTATACAGTACTTTCAGTTTATATGCATTCTCAGCGTACAGTACATCTGAAGACTCAAAGTCGACGATCTCTTGAGAAGCACTCAGTTGAAGCTCTCTCAAGGTTTCGATATGAACCGCGTTGTGCGATTGAGAAGGCTTAGACATCGTCAATGATCGAAACAAGAAGATTCTCGATTTGCAAGTGACTTTGCCTGAAACAAGGCGTACATCGCACTGAAAAAAAGGCAGAAAAAACCTGAAGTAATCTTTACAAGCTGCATGAGAAAGACTGCATAGTTATAGAGACGAACATATGCATTGATAATTCTTCCCAATCTGATTTGACCAGAGTCGTCGATCAGCGATTCACACAAGCACACTCAACAGAGAAAAGAAAGCGAAAGATGCTCGATCAATGATACTGAATATACGGATGCGGCATCTCAGTCGAGCATGCTGAGACGCAGTCAAGAGAGAGTATCGTAATGTAAGACAGCATGAAGACGTGAAAGAGAGTTCGAGAAACTTGATTAGTCTAACAACTTAGGCCAAAGAGTACCTTTCTTGATTTCAATGAGATCTGTCAAAATGACACATTCTTCTGTAAATGTTTTTGCAGCATCGTCTGACTTCAAGCATTGATGCCGTTATTGACACAACATTCTAGCATGGCGATAAGAAAAACTGAGAGATGACGACTCGTGTGAGTGCTAGAAAGAGCGCTCGAGAAGAGACGACATCTCGCTCGAACTTCTGCAAGAATCTTTGCACGAAACGATTTCGTGCAAAGATCCTTGCGAAGTGACTAGATTCTATCGATTATGAACGAGCAGCGTTTCACTGATCTTATTGATATCACAAACATGAGCAGCTCAGAGCAATCGACTCTCTTCATCATATCAGATCATCAGCAAGAGATCAATTTCGCCAAACAAAAAGTGAAATTCACACGGCATGCAGTATCACGATTTCACTTAACTCATGTGTTTTTGCGTGTGCGTCTTTTCAGTCATTATGCTGCTATTCATCTAATCATTCATTCATTTCATGTTCAACCACATCAAGAGCAGATCTTTTTCTCATCTTTCTATGATTATTTTCTATGTTGCACACATTCGGAGTCTGTCATCACGTCGTCACTGATTGCCGAACACGTTCAGATCATCTACGACATCTATTATCAATCTGAGCAATGAGACTTCTCGCCTAAGATTTCGTACGTATCAAAGAAGCATGAAGATTGTATCTCTCTCTCTAACTGGCATGAGACTGAGAAGTCATATGTCGCTCTTCGAGATTGTCTTGTGAGCAGGCCATAGAAGCGAGACTTGATGAGTCAAGACGTTCAACATTATCAAACCATCAGCGAAAGTCATCATTGTTCGCTTCTAATCTCGTATCTATCACGACGCAAGATCATGTCGAAGCAAGATCGATTGATCATTGATTCTTGATTTATATCTAAGAAACAAGAACACTAGGCGCGAGCATGATAGAAAGCAATCAGAAGCAATAGCTGTAGATTCACTATCTTCTCTTGATGATAATGCTGAATTTAACACGCTATTTCAGGCGAAACTTATTTGTGCCAAACTTCAGAATGACAAAGAGAGATCGTTCGATGATGTTAGCAACGGTCGATGAATACGCTATATGCTTAGATCATCTCACGAGTTCACGCCAAATGAGATAGATGAAATATGAGAAGTAGCAGAACAGTCTGAAAATGAATTGCCGTCGAAGCTTTTTCTCCCTTTCGCATGAGTGATCTTGTCGAGTACTGTGACTTCCCCCTTCAGCTACTCGTTCATATTCATTATGACTTTGACCTTAGATATTCTCGCCTTAGTCATCTGTATCTCTTTTATAGACAATTCAACTGACTTTTCTCGACTATCACGTAGTCATCATCGATCATCATCTTTGATAGACGATGAATGAGCAGCGTGCACAGATGTTCTGCCGAAGCCGAAGGCTAGAATCTTCGCGCACGCTATTTCTTATTTGTTACTGCCACGTAGTAGCAAATAGAGAATAGCGTGCACGAATCAAATCTCATACAGACGAAGCTAAGACTGCAGAGATAGCGCCTCTAATGCTTTTCTTTTCGAGCTGCAAGCTCATCATCAGCACAATGATATGAAATCATACGTTGAACTGACACTTCTGTCAGATCTCCCCTTGGCAGTTAGTGTAAGAAACATTTGCAAGCAGTTCGCTTTTTCGCCCTCGATGTCGAATGTCTCTCGAATCGAGATGCAGGCTTACGTCGAACGAAAAGACGTAAAGAAAAAGCAGAGACTGTGCGAAGTGAGCGAAAATGTCTAGTACTCTGAAGACATGAACCGTCTTAATTCGCTCATAGCGTATGAAGCTCATCTACAGACATTGATGCATTAGCGCAGAGAAAAGTCTCTTTCGTGCTTACTCGACAGTCTAACGCACTAACGATGTCACCGATCCATTGGCCCGACAGTATTAGCACAGAGACATGTACCTCTCGCATTTCATAATCGATGTCAGCTCATAATCGTGAAAACGTCTCTCAAGATGATCGACATTAAGAAGCGAGTCTATTTGAATGATTCGAAGAGTCACGTCAGACAGAAGCTAGATCTGCAGAGTAGAGAGAAGAATGAGAATTTTTGTACGTTTGAGATGAGATTGTCTCTCATCTCTATTCTATTCCTCAGAATGAACTAAGAAAACAGATAGGAAATTTGTGAGAATGTCTATCAATTCAAGCTTCCCTTCGATTCTCAGATCAAGTGAAATGATCTAGAATCGATCGTGATCGCTGCTCAAACTATGATTAACGAGAGATGTCGAAAAGAGAGTTTGAAGTTGACAGATACGAATGTCATTCTGAGCGATTTGTCGAAATGAAAATTGTACCAACTGCATAAAGCGACCAAGAAGAAGAGCAATAGATTCAAAAAGCAGATTAGAAATGATATTTGTGACGAGTCAATGAATGATTGCAAGGCTAATCTCTGTGCCTGTAGCTGCCGAGTCCTTCACTCATGTCAACAATCTCTCGATCTCAACGGAATTTGACTCAGTGAAAGTTGCAGCAGAGAAAGCAGCAAGAGATGAAAAGTAATAACGATGAACATAAACTGTGACTTGCTTTGAATTGCGATTGACAGCAATGCGCTTTCATCTTTCGATTATCTATCTGATTGTCTAGTTATCGCGCACTGTTCTTAGATTGTCATTGATCAAAAATCGAATCTTGTTTTACATGACTTACACACTTCGCTTCACATCTCTTTGCACATGAACTAAGTGAATGCTTATCTCACTTCAGCATCTCTCTTTAAAGAATATTTGCAGAACTATCAAAGATTGTCACTTTATTCACAATCATTCTTTGTAGCGATTCTCATACTTTTCTCGCAATGAGTGTCACAACAAAGATCTTAGAGCGCGACGATGACACTAACAAGTCAACGAAGAAGAATGTAGTTATCGTTGAATACACTGACAATCTCTACGATGAGACAATGAAAGAAGAGACCAACTATCGGGGCCAGGAGTGAGTACAAATCTATGATTCACGACGATAGATTATCTCAACAGACAAGGTTTCACTTCTTCGAAGATCTCAAATTCAAAAATTTCAAGGCAGAAATTGACGTCGACAAAGTTATTCGAGGTTCAGAAAATTCTTCAAGCGAAAAAGCGCTCATACTGATGAGTTGTGAAGGCTGAGATAAAGCTGTCATGAACATGAGCTTGAGCGAGAAGAGCATCTTGACAATCTCGAGATACATGCATCTTTAATTTCAAGACACATCTGCTAACTTCTGTGAGACAGTGATTATGTCTACGATGATATGTAAGTCACATTGTCGTGAATCTCTATCTATACAAATCACAACATCTGCTTTACACATCATAGACGAATGATCAAGTGAGCATCGCTGATAGAAATCTTTCTTCTGCAACAGCGACTTTTCAGATCTTATTCTCTCGAGATTCAAATTGATTTTGTAAGTTTCAAGAATCGTCAATCTGTTTGTATGCCTTGAGACTTTGTTGTACTTCCGAAGCAGTTGTTTGTACGATATCATATTGCGTGATGTTCAATTCAGCTCATATTGTCTGCTTTAGTATAGTTCTGATCGCTTCAATGCTCATCCTGAATAACATTGTTATATCAGATATTGACTTGATGAATATAGTGAGTGATCAAGACAATGAAAGTAGAAGAGAACACTTTGCGAAGCACTCGAAGTACGAAGTACGATGTACTGTATCTAGATTTAGCGATACGGGGATCGATCTCGCGTAATGACTAACAACGATTAGAATTTTCTCTTAGCCTCAGATTGACTCAGAGCTCATTATCTATCGTATCTTACCCCATCATTCGTCACTCAATCTTCTCTCGTTCGCGATAAAGTCTTCTCACTCAGCTTTTGCTTCAATCGTTTCAGCCTATCAATTACTTCTGCGAAAATGAGCAAGAAACGTAAGCCTTTCAGTCTCGCAAGCCGCAATAGTGACTGACAATCGTCAGACGCTCTCTGTTGCATATTCGTCGATATCGATGTCGTTGCAGATCTAGACGTCGCTTTCATGATTCTACTTTGAAGATAGTGGCTTTCAAGTCAGCGAGAAAGAGTGACTGCTACTATGCTATTATGCTGAGTGACTACTATGTGTAGAAAGGGCAGAAAGAATAGAAAGTGTAGAAGATAGAAAGATGATGAGGTAGTTGATTAGAATCGTGAAGACGACGAGGCGCGACGACATAATACAATGTTCATAAACTGTTACATAGAACAGTGATGAGAAGCAAAAACCGTTGGTCCGAGCCTCAAACTTATGAGTAAGATCACAAAGATAGTCTAAGCTCATGATCTCTCCCGTTGCTGATCATTCTCTGAACAATGCTAGAATCAGCGAAATTCATCGACTACTTTCTTTTTCAATCATGCTTCATAGAAGCTTTGATTGAGCTTCTTCTTATCTTCTGTCTCTCAAAGATAATCGATCACTCAATCTATATCGATAAAAGACTCCTGATTCTTTCTAGCAATAGTAAAGAATTCGAAATATTCTTTTCACTCGTCAGGCAGTCGATTAGTGTTCGAATCTTCCGCTAAGCGCAAAATTCACTTCATGTTCTTCTTGTCGATCTCGTAGAAAGTTTTTATCTTTTTAATGACTAGTTCTACGCCAAGCAGCTTCGCTTTGACTAGAGACGTGAGATCAAAAATACGATTCGAGGAATCTAGCTTCACTCTATCGAGCATCGTCTTCGTTTGAACGAATATATATTATATGTGTTTGAGCAAACCCGACGATCTCTGACGGTCTTCAGGGTCAAAATTTGCCCCGGAAGCCGCTCTGAGGTGTCAAGCACTCTCTCTATCTAAGCGACTGAGTCTATGAAGTGAGTGAGTGGGGCAAAAGCGCGTTTCTGACTGAATTCTAAGAGATGAAGAAACAGAAAGAGATGATGAGAGAAACAGAAGAGATGACGATCTATTTATTCTCTTTTCCCTGCTTAATCTTCTTGTTCTCTAGCGGCCGACATTGATCGAGTCAAGTCGACTAGCAGTCATCTTCGCTTGCCGATAGTCTTCAGTCAAGCTGAACCTTACTTTGCTTTTGTTTCACTGAACGTGAATTGCTTGAATTTTGATAACGTCGAGCGACATAGTTGGTGAAGAGTAATGAAATTCAACTGAGCACTAAAAAGTTGCAAACGTGAATATCAGTTGTCATGATAATCTAGAACAGACGTACCTTGTTGAAGCGTTGAAATAGCTTGAGAAGAAAGCTCGCAATGAATTGAATTTTTTGCGCGGGAAGAGTCACTTCTTAATGATGATGATGCGTTGACAGTAAGATCTACATACAGTACAGTATCATGCTAACTTACCTTAGCCGACGCCAGAGTTGTACGACTTACAGACGATTTGTCTGAGACGAATTCGTCTGCGTGTATATGTATGAATTCTTTTACTGCGGTCGTTCTATCACACATCAGCGATTTGCTAAGTGTCGAGACAATCTATCACTTAGATTTCTATTGATCATATCTTATCTCAGATAGACTGATCGTTGAGTTTGATATAAACCCTGATGATTCAATATGCACGAGCAACAAGTGTGACGACGTGATACATGTGTCTCAATCAGTTGATTCTTCGAGCAATTTATTGAATAATATGAATCAGAGATATCTACGTGTTTTTCTGCGTTCTATATAACATATCGCGTTTCATCGTATGTTCTTCAAAGATACAGAGTTTCCGCAATTTTCATATTCAATAATTCGATCAGAATTTGCAACAATGAAGTCACAGTAAGAATCACGTAAATTGAGTTGTTCTAGAATTCTAACGATCAAAATAGCTCAAGGCTACACGAAATTGCGAAAGAAATTTGATTCTATCTCGATGAATCGACAGAAGTAGAGAAGTTGTTGAAAAGAATTCGATTTCGTTTCGAAATTGCAAAACTTCTTGTCGATTGAAGCTGTAGATTTGAAGACGAGTTTCTCATTCACTCGTAGATCGAACCTTCTATCGTCATATGAAAGTTCAAAGACACTAAATAGACGGAAGAATACTGTCTGCGATGATTCGTTTTGCGATTCAGTGTCAGCGTCTTCAGAGTTCATCAGGTATCACTATGCCTGCTTCACAAGACGTCGATTTCGTGATCGAATTCTTCACAGAGCTCTCAAAGACTTTGATAGTTCAACGTTCAATTGAACAATCGACGATTCAGACAGTTATTTCGAAAGTTCTTGATGTGTTCTTTCTCAGTTCGATTCAGACTCGTCGATCATCCTTTGAATCAGATAATACAATCTGTGTACTACTTCAATGTGAATCTCTCGAACTTTCGAGTTGATGCGATAGAATTCTTGAAATACTTGAATCACAGGTCAGAGAAGATTCGACGTTGATGACGTCACTCTCGAGCATGATCGAGAAAATGAAGCAAAGATCTGAACTATCGTCGAGTCGTCTACTAGATAGATTTTTGAATCTACTGAAATTGACTCATCGAGCATAATTAACAGTTATGTTTCAAACGTGCTGAAAGCATCAGAAAATTGCTGAACGTTTGTATTTCTTTACATCAGCTGACTGATTTTGTTTGCTCAAACGAATTTTAGCAGCATGTAGAAATTGTTGTTTTGTTCTGTTCAAGAAATATAAGTATGCAGGCAAATATCATCGCTTTAGCTATTAAAAGGCACTTTCATTGAAGCTCACTCAAGAAGATGATCATTTTCTTGAGTATATCGTTGATCATCGCATATGATTTAGAGCGCAAAGAAAGAAGGGCTTAAAGGATCAGTGAGACTAAAAAAATCCCCTCGAAGTATTGCTCTCTAAACTAAGTCACGCTATGAATAAACCTCAAATGAAATGATCTACTCAAATCTGACTTCGAGCCTGGTCTAGACATAGTACATATGAATGCGTTTACTTCATGTCGTCGAGCGATCGTTAGAGTAAAACGTGACTTCAAAAATATTCAGTGATATCAACAACTTTCTCTATTCAAGCAACTGAGCTTTGAAGTGATTAGATAGAAGCAAGAGCTAATGATCTTCTGACTGATTCTAAAGAGATGAAGGTCAGAAGTCGATTGAAGAAGTGTCGCAAAAGCAATGCTGCTCTTCGCGCAGCTTGCTTACTCAACGACAAAGAGCAGACGCATTGAAATCTGCATACTGAAAGATGATCGCGCGTTCGCACTTTGATGACATGACTCATAGAGAAAACTATGTGCTCAGAAAACGATTGCGAGTGAGACTGTTCAATGTCGTGATTGTGCGAGAAAATTGAGTTGATTCTGTCTGCTTGAAGATGTCTTGACAGTACGAAACGAGTTGATTCGTCGTCGATGTCTAAATCATAGCTTCAGCTGTCAAAGAATTCTGGCGAAGTCGAGTCAGCATGCGGCTCAGGGGTTGAAAAACAGCTCAAGTCGCAACCGAAGAAAGTCAGAGTGTGCTCATGACATGCTCAGCTCTGCTCAGACATGCTCAGGCTCGACTCAAATTAGAGCGACGCTAGAATCGGAAGGGAAAAACCTTTTTGACAGTTCTCTATATCAATGTATTTTAAATTTCTTCTGACACTTTCGCTTCACTTCTGATTTCTCAGATTCACTTCTGACTTCTTCGCTTCACTTCTGACTTCTCATTCACTTCTGACTCTCTAGATTCACTTCTGACATTCTCGCTTCACTTCTGACTTCCTAGATTCACTACTCGTTCTCTCGACGTCTTTATGTGCAGAATCGTCGAATCGTCAAGAGATCTTCTTTGAAAATCTTTCGTTTTTGTCTGAGTTGCTCTTTCTCGAAATGTGCTTGAATGAGAAGCGTTACTCATCTCTCAAAGCCGATCGAGATAAGATCAGAAATGTCTGATCTCTGATCGTCTCGTTATTGAACGAGATGATGCTGACACTCAAGATCTCTATATTCTCGCTAAGATTCTCATGAAGACAGATTCAGAAACTCATTGAAATGTGGTTTGTTAGATAGCAATGAGGAAAAACGATCACTCTCACTCGAGATTGAATGATCTTTCATATATCAGAAGATTATTACATGTCTAAGCCTTCAGATCGCATAGTTCTACTTCACTCTTAGACATCTTTTTCGCTATAGCATCCTGTTCTAGTTCTGACACGTCGCTTCAATTTGATACGATACATCGTGATGTGCATGTGACTCGAGCAGTGAGATGAGTGTCTTCAGTGCCTCGCCACCTGGTATTTGAGCTATCAAAGATAACGTGTCTCAGGAAAACTCTTCTGAGACAGTGCAAGATGATGCTTCATGCAGCTTGAATGAGCCGATTTGAGCGCATACTCCTGAAGAAAGATAAGAGTCTCAGTCAATTTATCCTTCAAATTCTCATCAACGTTGCAGGCATAGACGTTGAGATCGAGCTTCAAAGAACGTCTTACTCTGAAACCAGACAATCTGCTTCGCTCACTGCTTTAAGACTTGTTGAGACTCAAAGTTCGTGTTTCACGAACGATTCGAATAAATCAACTTCACTAGAACTCGCTTCTTCATCGTCATGAGTTTTTTCAACTCACATGAAGCAACTCGGCAAGCTAAACCTCTCTCTTCACGTTCTTCTCTTTACTTCATACATCCAAAGAGCTGTTTTAATCAAAGATCGATTCATTACAGAGCAAAAGTACGAAGCGAACGCATATGCAGATACAATCGATGGTCAAGATTCAAGCGATCACTCAGTCGATTCGTCTCTCTACATTGACTCATTTCTCGAACAGCCTGCTTTTTCAGATCAGGCATATTCGATGAGCAGTAGATCTCAGTTCCTGATGCAGTCTGCGACAATGCTGCAATCAGATGATTCATGAACATCTTATTCTATTTCAACGAATCAGACATTGAAGACTTACGATTCAGTGCTTGATACTGATTCATTTGACCTTTCAGCAAGCATGCAGTTTTCTACATAGTATCAATGCAATTTGATGAGACAGAGAAGAAGAAAGATGTTTTTCTTCTCTGCTTTATCTTCTCTTGATAAACGTATTAGTAGTTGGCTAATGTCTATAGCGCTATCGCTCACGAAATGATCAAAGCTCATGATATTGTCATCGTCGATAATATGAGCGAGCACGAAGTTAAAGCATTGAAGAAAGTGCTGCATGACCGGATCTCAAAATTCAAGCTGACACAAGTTGACTGAGAATATGTTGTATTATGAGTGATTGTAAAGATGTTGATTACTGTTTTAGCACAGATTTGTAGCTGAAATCGATCTGCTTATTCTTGAATTTTGATGAGCACTGCTTACGAAAACCTGACTGAAACAGTGACTTAGAACAACATGATTGATTTTTGCAATGTCTTCGAATCTTTCTCATTACGTCGCATTTCTGTTTCAACGCTAAAGAAGCATCTAGATGAAACTCTATGTGTTTGAGAGCAATTCAAGCTGAGAAAGAATAAGAGAAAGAATGATGTCAAAGGAAAGGCTTGTCGCGTGTTCAAAAAGCACTATGTTGAAAGCAGAACATAATTCAACGCACTGAATGACTTCAATAATCGTAATAAATAATAGTCGTGACTTTTTTCTTTCTTATATTCAATCTAGTAGTTGTGTGATTTCTATTCGCTCTATTTCGATGAGTATTCGAGATCTACTCAGTCTGAATGTCTTCAGTCTTCTTGAAGTCGAGATCTTTTGTCTTTCCTGATAACGAGATCGTAACGAATCCGTTTATGATATTTTCTCATCAGATCATGCGTTTTCAATGAACTAGTACTTCTTCAACTTCTCACTTCTCTTCGCTCTCTACGAGAATCATTTTCGAGAAAGAAGCGATAGCTTCATTTTTGAAATAGAGTTTTAATAGAAAGATGAAACACGAAATGAATACGTCATGTGAGTGAAAGTCGTAAACGATACGATTGAGGTTCTACAAGATTCACAACTGCAAAGAACTCAGTATACTTCTGCGACAACTTCTTTTTGAGTCTCGCATCTCGTAGGTTTTTGATGAAGAGCATGACTTGATCTTCTACGCTGAAGTTCTTGAGTTGAGTATGCTTGTTGTGAATCGTCGTCTGTTGCTCTTGAGCTTTGCGTAGCCGTTTCAGCATGAGGTCGCGCTGCTCTCATAAGATGTTTATTCTTTCTCTTGCGACGAGAATGTCTAAATAGTCTCGAAAGAACTTAGATCTTTCGTCACATTTGCTGATCACTGAAATGACACGGCATGACATTAAGAAAGAAACATCGCGAGTACGAATTTTAGCACAGATCTGTAGCTGAAATCGCTTTCAAAATAAAAATCGACTCGATTCTGCTTCTGTTTCTGCTTCTGCTTCAATATTGCATTCTGAAATTCTAATCTTTCCTTTTCAACCAAGATGATCTCATCTTGACTAGTCGCGAAAAGAAACTGATGTTAATATAGATCGCTCATCAAGACGCAAACATCGTTATTTCGAACAACGTCTGATCACGTCTAGAGAATGTAGAAATTCGACTATGTCAGATTTCTCAGCCAGATGTGCCTTTTCCACATATTGCTGAAGACGACGAAGATCTATCGTATTCGTTCAATCCGTGATCTCGCGGAATTTTTCAAGAAGAGCAGTCAGAGCATTTAAGATCAAAGCTGATGACTTTTCTATATCATAATGCACTCTTCTAGCCATTTCTTTGAAATGAAAGCCCCTTCTCGAAATCAATATCTGCGAGATTCTTGCTTTGAGACGATCAGCGAAATCGACGATAGTTATGATTTGAAGCTCAATTTCGAAGAGAAGAGGTAAAGCGCTGATCGAAACGCGCGAGATCATCGTCTGAAGTCGTAAGAAATCAAGGTTCGTGAAATACAGTTGTGCTTCTTTCGACTTCATAGCTCTCGCACGATTCTGTTCAACGAAAAATCTTGTTGAACAGTTCGTGATCGACGAACGATTTCTGAATTCGGGATTCAACATGAAATTGACAATATTCGTCAAACCTTGTCAAGTAGAACGAGAAACCTGGCATTCGACATTTCGCCTGCTTGATCACTTCGATGTATGCGCTCGTCAGCAATTAAAGAGACTATATTGAAGAATGAGCACATCGATTGATCAGATGTCAGCAGAATAATCGCTAAGAAGATATGATTCTCTCAAAGTCATCTCGAGCGCCTTGTACGTCAAAGATCTCGAAAGAGCGATATCTTCGAGCTTATCTATCATCGATTCTCGAGAGACGATCAGAATGTTGAATGACTGTATTGCTCGATGAGTCATGCTCTGTTCATGTATATACGCTGCATCGTTCAAGACATGTATCAGAACTGTCATCATCTGATCTGTCGACACATTCTTCTGCTCAGCAAGTGTTGCGTGAATGACTCACTTCATCATCAGCATCGACTCATTAAGATCAATAAACTTGTCAGAAAATGTTCTTGTGACGCATGGCTACAAAACAGTTAGCGTAATAGTCACAAGATAGACGAAGTGTAATTACATGAATCAATTTTCTGATTTGACGATCTTCTTTCTTCTTTGACCAGCGTTTTACTGCGTAAAAGGTTTCGCAACAGTCTACTGCCTTCTGTATCGCTGACAGTTCGCCTTTCTCTTGAGAAAGAAGACTAAGCTTTGCGAAATTCTGCATAGTGAGCGCAAAGTTTCTTTGAATAGTCAGATCATTGAGAAACGACAATGAGATCAAGGCACTTTTTCTATACGCTTGTCACTTTCGATTATATGTTTCTTCGTCATGACTTGAAATGATTAATCTGAATCTGATGAGTGCGACTTGAATGATATCATTCAAGAAGATGAGAGTGAATGTCTGTCGTAATTGTTTCACTTCGCCATTGAATGACTCAACAACGATGTCGTTGAAGAATGTATTCGTGACGATCATCTGATCATTTGTTCAATTAAAGTCGATGCGAAAGTGAACAGCGCTGATTTCGGGCTTGTCGAGAACGACATCAACTCTCTTGTTATTTCGTTCAAAGCGATGATCATGTTGCGAATCGATCAGCGCCTGTGAGAATTGAAGCGCAAAGATTGATGTTGTCTGATCATGATGTTTGACATTCTGCGATAACTGTAGAATATCTATTTCAGATTCTGATCGTAGAAAAGCAAAGTCGTCATAATTTGTAGATGTTATACTATACGATTAGTTGAGTGAGAATGCTGTGAAATCTAAAGATAAGTTGAAGAGTGTGTTTGAAGTTGTACGCTGTTCTATTATACAAGTGCTAGTCGTCAAGAAATTCTGCTTTTACTTCATACACTCAGCGAGACACCAGTGGGCGTTAAAAGTGAACTCGCTACGAAGACGATTGTTGTTTCATCTCATGCTGATATGATCTATTTCCTTCTTTATATTATAATAGAAAATCTATTTTAGAATCTTTCATGCGAGTATCGCTAAAGTTCTCAATTCGATTGATTCACGTGACTTTCTTCGCGAACATTAGAGGCGTCTTGAGAAGCAAAAACGACGAGCCGTCAAGCAACTCTCTTTCCTCACGCCAAATCTTCTTTCTTTGTTGACAAAGATGCATCTTCGTTGCAATACATCGTCGATCAATTTGACATCTAAATTCAGTCGACCTGACTCGAGATTGATCACAGCTTCTCGAAAGCTATTCTTGAATCTCGATGTGCGAGACTTCGACGCACTGCTCGAAGATGTTGTTATCTCAGAATCAGTAACTTCGTCGTTTTCACACTCTCTTATTCTCTTGAAGTACTGAAGAGAGCATTCTCGTAGCAAACTTGATAGACTGCAACAGAGTACATTCAAAAAGAATCATCGACAGTCGATAGACAGTTGAGAATACTGAAGAACAGAAGCGATATTCTGAGTCGAGCAGTTCAGTAAGAATTATCGAAATCATTTAAGAGATGATTGCGAAGCAAAGACATACTTCTGAAGAGCAGCAGCAGACTTCTGAAAAACTACATGACTGTTGTCAGCAAGCTCTGTAGAACTGACTGACTCGCTTTATTGAAAGCAGTGAATTACATGGCATAAAAGCAAGCGAAACTGCGCGAATTCAGCCTCGAAATCTGAGTTACGATACGAAATATCTGATGCTAATTATTTCAAATGCGAAAATGATCATTACAGAACGCTTTTGAAATCTTCAATAAGAGACGCATGCTTGCTCAGATCTTCTTCAAGAGCGAAACATACTGAGAGTTTGAATTCGAGAATCGATGAAAACTTGTTATCGAGCGCAGACTTGTTTGATCAGGAATCTCAGACTGAAAGTGTGCGTCAATCGTCGCTTGAATTTGAATCTACAACGCGTTTCTCGCTGACATCAGAATCTCTCAATGAGAAATGTTCTATTAAGCATCGAGATCGATCAACTCAGCTCTTGTGACCTCAACTACGAAGAAGTCAGAGACTCAAAGCAAAACAGAATTCTCTACGAAGAAGTCGAAGACTCAAAGCAAAACAGAAATCGATAAAGAATTAATGTTCTCAAGAAACAGATCGCTAAATGAAGCGCGATCAGGCTCGCTCATGTAAAGCGAGATGAGCTTGTGAAGAGAGAGATCTTGACGCTTCGACGTTCATTGAAAGATGGTTCTCAAGTATAACGAAGCAGAAACGACTCATCAACTGAGACTTTCGATTGCGAATCTGCACTAAGTCATCGACAGACAATCTGAATTCGAAGATTTACTTCAGTTCGAAGAATGACACATAAGAGAAAAGCAGAGTAAGCGATGCAGCTGAACTGCTTGATCGAAACGAATCTCTCTCTCTATAAGTAATGCTATCTCATCTTCAGTGAATAGAGCGATTGATGAAGCGATTGATGAAGCGAATGCAGTGACTGATGCAGTGACTGATGAGGCGAATGAGTTGATCAAATGATCACACTTTCGTCATCTGATCTGACTATTGCAACTAGAGCAATCGATCAAGCTCACGGAATTCTCATTCGCCTGATGATGATAGCTTCATAATGACAAAATATCAATCTTTTCTCATTCACTCTACAACAAGCTTAAGCGTGAGACGATACTAACACTTTAAAACATTTTCGACTCGTGACTTGACAAACACACTTTGCTTAATTCTGCATATCTAGTTGAGATACTACTTCGAATGATGATCGACGCAATGAGAGACTGAAAAACTCTGTCTCATCAGGAACATTTCATTGAAGACTCAAAACTCTTCAACAAAAGCATCTTCATCGAAAGCTCTTCATCACAAGTTGCATCGCTCAATGAAGAAAAGAAAGTCTTTCAGAGGTTTCTAACTGCAACGCTCGATGATACTTCAAGTCTGATCACTCGCTTCTAATATGATAGAATATCATCATGCACGTTCTTTCTCAATCGCGACACGTCTTCGCTTGTCGTTCTCTTCTACAGCCTTTTCTGCACTGACTACTTCTTCGTTCCGTAGTCGGTTTAAATCTTCTTCATGTATGTCTTCAACAAGTAAGCTTGCGCGTCTTTCTGAAGATCATCTAATGATCTTCGATCTTGAATCAAGTGTGAGTGTGAAGAGCTTCGAGACTGAGAACAGCCTATCAAAACTCGATGTCGTGAAGCGTGAGACTAGAGGCGAGCCGCTTTGCGACTGTGACGAAGTTCAAAGTGAAGTATGAATATCAAGATACGATGTTTCTCTTGAGATCGATGAAGCTTTGTCAAAGTCATGAAATATATTCAGAGTCTTTGACGGAATGTTTGACGACGCTGAAGCAGGACAAAATGAATGATTGAGTACGATTTTATTTTGCAAATCGAATTCAGCAGACCCTTTTTCTTTCATGATAGTCAAAGAAATAGAGACTCTCTTAAACATCGTTAATGTTCGTTCGATAATTGAAATATAATGAACTTACTCATTCTGCTATAGCTTTTCGATGATCAATATCTAGAGTCTCTAAGTCTTTACAGAGTTGTTCTTTCTTTATAGTTCGATTGTGAGTTAGTCTTTATTTCATAAGTCGAATAAATCAAGTTACTCATGCTATCATGTTATATGTGTCTTGATCATATACTTTCTGTACGCTCTTAGAGAGTTCTAATATCACGATTCTATACTTCTTCGAACACTCCTGATTTGCTGTGTACTTGACTGTCACATTCTGAGCGAATGCAACGCAATCTGCAGCTGTGACTCTCGATCGAAGAGTTGACATGATGATGATGCATACAAACATCGCAAAAGCTGTAATAGATGTTAGAGAACACGCGAGGTATCTGTTGAGAGATCAAGCGCAGAGACGCGTTATTAAGGTACGAAAGACAAAGCTAAGAACTGACATGCTAATCAACTGACGCGTTATTATGCTACGATAGATCGAGCTACGAAGAAGAAGAACAAGATGAATACTAAAATACAAGACAGAACATAAAGTTTCAAGCATGAAGACTCAATCAAAGGCGCATCTAGACAATCATGCAATTGATGATACTCTCTGCAGAAGTCGAATTAGGCTGAAATGCTTTGAAACAAGAGACGAAGATGACAATCCTGCCCCTTTTCTCGCGTCTAGAGTCATCTATCTTCTTCGTCTGTGAACAGATCGCAGATATTCTCTTCGTCTATCGTCTTCTTGCTTCTACTCTCATCTACACAGTCATGTCAAACTATTCATTCGAGAGACACTCTTGAAAGATTGAGAGTCACAAGAGCTACAAGATCTTAAACGTTTATCTAAAGACGCGCTCTAACGTTGTTACTCGCTTTATCATTGAAAGCATGCTTTTTTATGAACACAAAGATCGAGAAGGTTTCATTGATGAAATCGTTGACAAAGGCGCTTTCATTTCTTCTGAGTCTTGCTATGATGAACGTGTCAGATTCGATGTCAATAAAGGACTCTACGTTCGCGCAGAATACTATCTCGAAGCATTGAAAGCTTTATCGAAAGCAAAGAAGTTCAAAACTCGAACAAGTGAATTCATCAAAGCAATCGATCATCATAGTCTGCTCACGTATCGTTCTTTCGATTGTGATGACGATTATCTCACGGAAAGCACGGTCTTGATTGAGTACAAAGAACAAAAATATCTCTTCAAAGAGACAGAAGATCTATCTTCTGCGTCATTCATTTATCAGGAATTTCAAACACTCTGACGTCTGAATCATTCTTCTATCATTTTCTCTTCTAAGCTTCTAGTGAAGTCTGAAGAAGACTCGAATCGTGTTCTTGAATTTCTTCTTCAGTATTATTCACACGAAAATCTACGAGAATTCGTTTTCAAGTTGCGAAGCAATGATGACGTTTCTTCGTCCTTGTTTTGCAAATGAGCCGTACAACTTGCACAAGTCTTTCATCATCTGCTGTATACGAAAAGATTCTTCTATCAAAATATCAAGCTCGAAAATTGCGTCGTGAATGAGAAGAAGAATCTAATTCTAATCGACTTCGAACATGATTCTCGCTGCAGATCGAGATTCAGAGCTTCGAAGATTGATAGATATCATGACATCGCAGCGTTGTCGAATACGGCTTAAGAACAGGCAAAGGTTTTTTCAATGAGAAGAACTCTTTGAGTAGTCTGAGAGATAACGTCGATCAACAAGTATCTCGAGGAAAGAGAGAATGAAGAATATCGCGAGACGATCTTCACTGAAAACACAGCATCTGTGTCACAGAGTTGAAAAGACATGATACTGCAATGCGTAGATGAGAATTCAGACAACAGATCGAGCTTAACGAACATCTTCGAGCATTTCAAAAAGAAAAGTCAAAGCTTCAAACAAAAGTCGAGATTCAACAGAGATCTCTACTTTCTGCGAAAACGAAAGTGAAGTTAATTGCGTGATTAGATTGAAACGAACGAAGAAATATTTTGTAACTCTATCGAGTCTGAATTCTGAAGTAAAACAGCGTCGCAGTATTGCAGTTCGAATTGATGACTGATCTGATGATTGATTTATTATTGTTTGATGCTCGATTGAAGCTCGAATTGTCGACTGAAGCTAGCTTTGAAGTTCTTAGCTGTAGTCGATTTGACTGACTTCTGACAAAGCTCGATTTCGCTTCTGATACCTTGTTCTAGCGCTTGACTCGTTGTCGTGCCATGTGTCTTCACGTCAGAAAACGAAGGCAAGCAATTTTCATCGCTGCAAGTGTGTTGCGAACTGCTTCATCTAGATTTTTGCACATCAGGCTGTTCTACATCGCTCAGATTGCTCAGATTGTTTCGCTCAGATTACTCAGATTGTTCTACATCATGCATTGAGATTACTCATGTTGTTGCACACTGCTAAGATTGCTCAGATTGTTTCATTCAGATTACTCAGATTGTTCTACATCACTCAGATTGTTGTAGACTGTTTCATCTAAGTTGTTGTACATCAGATTGAGATTATTCAGATGATTGCACACTGCTAAGATTGCTCAGATTGCTTCATTCAGATTACTCAGATTGATGTATATCACCCAAATTACTACGTACTTCATGCTCACTAAAGAGCTTGAAATAATTGAATAAGAACTTGAGTGCTTTGTCGAAGCTTTCGACGCTTGAGTACTCAATGAGGCATACAGCAGACTATTTTCTCTATCGAGATTGATCTCGCTGTTGCCAGCTTGAAGTCACAAGAGCGTAGCTTTCTCTGATTTTGATAAGACACACGTCGTGATATTGCCTGGCAGAGTGATGAAGACAAAGAGAGACAGAAATCTTCATTTGCTAAATCATAAGTGAAAGCATTCAAAACTTACGTGAAAGGGGAATATTATATGTGAAGAAACTCAAAAAAGAAAGTAGAGTTGAAAGCAGTGAACGTCTTGAAATCGTCAACAGCAAGCTCAACTTTGAGTCATTTCTCAAACTTCACGCTTGTAGCTTTACTGACTGTCTCAGAGCTCTGTATTTCTATGAGTCGAGCTTATCATCTCAACTTGCATGAATATAGCTCTCTCGACCCTTCTTCATCGTTGCTTCACAGCATCGTTTAGCTGTCGATGATGTCGCATCAATGAATGAGATCGAACGTTTTCGACTTTGAATGCTTTGTCTACTAGATGTTAATGATACACTTGCAGTAACTTGATAAAAAGACATTAATATCTTTCTAACGTCGACAAAGCATTGTTCTTCATTTTCTTGAGTAACGAAAGTTGATCTTTCAGCTTTTCATTATTCTTCTGCAAAGTGCGAATCTTTAGATTCTTTATGCAACTGTTAGTTTTCGTTCGATGATCGAAGTAATAGTAACTTATCTTCATCTCTAATTTCTCTACTAGAAATTCGATGTGATCATGTAATCATGATATGCTTCTGACAATCTTCACTGCGTCTTCGAAAGAAATCTTTCCAAATCTTCTTTCGTATTGATGTATAAACACGATGATCTGTGTATGATATTGTTCGACTTCGCTTGAGCTAAGTAAAGAAAGACGTTCTACGTAATTAGAAGAATATTCTCGATCGTGCTCTTGTTTCATTGTGAACAAATTGTAGAAGTTTCACTGTTAAGACTGAAAGAAATCTCTTTCTATGACATGAAAGAAGCTCGTTGATGAGAATTGCAAGCAAAGATAAAACAAATGCGCACATTTGCTTTAAATCTGTGATTAAATGTACTCTACGTGTTATTATTGGGAAGATCACAGAAGCCTGCAACTCGCTCACATGATTCGCAAACTATCAATATGATAAGATTATGATTCAGCAAGAGATCGCACAACTGTTTTTTCAACTTGTCTCAATCAAAGATAATACAGATGATAGTTTAAGTAGCTAAGACAATCGACTGAGCTATTCTTAATGACTACAAGATTCTGACAGTTCTGCTGTATAAGTTGAAACATTTCATCTAACTAAAAGAACGGTCTGCCATTCCGATCATTGCACGATTCACGCGATAGCATAAATGCTATCCGCGATAGCTCAAAGATGCTTCAAGTTGCCGTTTCTGATGCATTTGCCGATGCTGTTTCTGTTGTGATTGCCCTTGTTGTTTTCACATCTCGAAGAAATAGACTGAAAGAGACACGATATTTAGATCGACGCGACATAGAGAACATCGTCAACAGTGATGGTAGAATTCTTCACATTCTCTCAGTTTTTCATCGAAAGTTCTGCAGAATTTAGAATGCGAAACAAGAAGACTTGTTCTAAATCGACATAGTGAACGATTTCGTTGCTTCATGATCTCTTTCGATGATCGTTGTCACTGATACGCCTTCAGAAGAGATTTGAGGCACTCAGTCATCAAGATGTCGAACAAATCGTAGAGTGTGAAGAGTCACAAGAACAACTCGAAGTGACTTTCGTGACTTTCTTGAGATCAATTTTTCAAGCAATCCTCAAACATCATCATTCATCGCGATGCAGCTTCATTCATTTCAGAGCTTTTCTCAATCAGTGCAGATTCAAAATAATGTGTCAAGCTTTTGTTGACAAAGACGAGATCGAATTTCTTGAATAAGAAGATAGACTTCTTGTTAAGAGCGTCGATGCGATCTACGACAATAGACACGACAGCTTGATCGATCACGTTCTGTGCGATCCGTATGAATTCCGACAAGTATAATATCTCGTTCTTCAAGTCTGTGAAGTTCATGTTCGTAAACTTCATGTCTTTGACGCAAAGATAGAGTTAAAGATCAAATTGAGAAATCAAAGAAGAGAATTTTGAAAAGATCACGTCTTTGATAATCTTCATCGTAAATCTCAGTTGATCTGAGACATTGATGAATCATCCTTGAATTACTCAGGTGATTGTACATCACTCAGATTACCCAAGTTGTTGTTCACTGATCACGAGTCAGATTACTTCGATTATTGTTCATCACTTACATCACTAGTCACGATACTCGCGTTGCTGTACACTATTCAGATTGTGCTCAAGTTGCTGTGCATCACGCATGTTTCGAATCATTCACATCGTATTCAGATTGTTGCACATGACAGTTGTTGTCAATCACTGACAGAATCAGTCAGAGTTTTCGCGTTGCTGTGCAGATTATTCAAGTTGCTGTGCACCACGCATGTTTCGCGTCGTTCACATCGTATTCAGATTGTTGCACAGAACAGTGTCAACGAGTCAGATTACTCGGATTGTTGTCAATCACTGACAGAATCAGTCAGAGTTTTCTCGTTGCTGTGCATCATTCAGATTGTGCTCAATTTACTCAGCACATGACAGTGTCAACGAGTCAGATTACTCACATTGTTTCACATTATTGACATCACGAGTCGAATTACTCAGATTGTGATGATTCACTTGCACATCACTCAGATTGTTGAACGTCGTTTAGAGTATTCAATTGACATCACTAGTCTCAATATCACTTAGATTGCTGAACGTCTATTCAATTTATTGTTAAGAGCGAAACGTTCAGAAATTATTCTTTCGTTTCCGTAGCTACATCGATCAACAACATGTTTCTAATTTCACGCTGTTTTCGAAACAAAGTCAGCGACAAAACAATCAGATCTAAACATAGCAAGTCGAGAAACGTCGTGCCAAAAAATCGTCGACAAGGCGAGATAAACACAATAGCATATTTTGCCTGCGCAGACGTATCTTTTTCCGAAGACAATGTGTTAGCTAGAAAAGAAGCATCTTTTCTCGAAGACAATTTGACAGCTAGAAAAGAACTTGTAGAGCTGTCTGCGAATTTCATCGATGAAAAAAGTGAGATGATGATTGCACACTTCTAACATCATCAGCTAATAGCGACATCAGAAACAATTTTTATCAATTGATCATGTAACGAGTCGTCGTCACCTGTGAATTATAGCAGAAAATCAATATACATATCACGTGCATCGTCTAATTTCACCTTGCAAACCGAATTTTCGTGCGATGTCGATTCACCATTCTGCTCTTTAGTGTCTGACACTTCAGACTGTACATCTCTCGCTCTTTCTTCACGTTCTTTAGAAAGATTTCGAGTCAGCCTGCTGACGAAGAAAATCTCTTCACAATTCGGCTGAATTATTTTCGAGAAGATCGAAAGAGAATTTCAGATGAAGTATAGTCGTTTACTACGCAATCTTCGTGCTGACTACTCGACAAGCTACATCATAGATGTTCAGATTTTCAACGCAGTCGAAATCAGAAGCGACAAGCGAAGAAAAGCAGACGTTGCGTGAAATCTTCTGCGCGATGATCATGACTTCATTCAGTCTAGAGATGTCGAATCGCTCTTTCTGAAATACTTTTGCTGCTTGTGTGAGACTGCACGAGACGAACATAAGATATCTAGTCAGATCTCTATTATGATTCGCGTCGCATATGATCAGAGTGCTCAAAACGCTTACAGGATTTATGACAAAGTCTTGAAGAAGCACATCTCGTCTGCCGAAGTTCTTCTCTGCGCGTACGAGAGATTGCAACGAGCATGTGTACTTGTAGCCTTGCTGAAGATCGTTCTGTCAAAAGAACAAATCGAGAACGCTCGATCTATCGTGAACGAACTACTCGAAGATCAGGGCGAAATCGATAGTTTTCGTCTTGTTGAAATTGATGATATATCAAATTTACTGACGATCTTTGTTCGAAGCTTTCCTCATATGAAAAGAGTCAGACTTGTCAAGAATGATGTACACAACGCTCTAGAGTTTGTACAACTCGTCATAGATTTCTCAGAATTGAAAACGTGTCGTCTTTTCAATGTCATCATTGCAAGACTTGAAGAACTTCAGATGTTTCTATGTCTGAGAATATTCTTGTATGTCAGAAAGACTCTTGCGTACGCCAGCAAAGAGCAGCATCTTTCATTGATAAAGAAACTTTTCGAAAGTCTGAATGACTTCTATTCGACATCAGATCTTGCGTCAAACGAAATTGCTTCAAACTTTATGTCATATTGCAGTATCATTCTGTTTTTGCATTCACGAGAATTCTCTCGAGATTCTTTTCTTCTAAACATGCACCACTGTATGAAAGAAGATGATGTCAGTAAGGAACAATGAACTCGTGCTTGACGAGAGCTTGAGTTGAAGCAGAATTACCAACGTCAGAGCGATCTGATCGTCGCATGTGAGAATGTTCAACACGATCTAATTCATCTTGCGTCGTGTCGCGATCGATATTGAATCAAGCTTTCCATATTTTCTATCGCTGATCGATCGATATTATGAAAGAATATTTTACGATTAAGCGCACCTCAATTCTCAGGTCTCTTGACTTCTCTTTGATCATTGAAATCTTAGTGAGACTCGATGAGTGACAGAATATTATAGATTGAATTCTTCGCTAGATTATGTTATGTAGCGCGATGTACTATGCAACAAAAATCGAAGACAGCACTAACAGCGTTTAAAGATGACGACACGATTAATGTATCTCATCGTTAAGCGTCTCACTTTTACGTCATCTGATCGTGAAGATATAATGCATCTGAATAGAAGCATGAAAGCATCAAAACGAGCATCTTTCTCTCTTATTTCTTTCCTCAAGTTCAGACTCTTGTCAAACCAACTTTAAGCCACAATGTAATATCAGTCATCTTTCTACGAAACGCTGCAAAATTCGAACGTAGTCGAGAAGCTTAGAAGTCAAAGCAATTCGATTTCTTGATTTGAAAGCGCAGTTCGTCGATTCGAACTTATGACGAGCGAGAAGTTGATACATTGAAATCAGATATGTTCAATGAGAAAACGCCTTTCAGAGACTTCTAATTACGACGCTCGACGCCTTTGCGCAAAATCACTCTGAGACACTTCTATTCTAATCTCTCACACTACAGCTCTTCATTCTCTTCGTCTCTTTCATAGTCACGAGTGAGTCTTCTGCGCTTCTTTTTCGAGATGTTTTCGAGATATTCGAGATGTCAGAGATCATCTTGACTGTGAGTGCGCGAACGTTCTTTGTTCGATGATCTTCTTGAGAATCTAGCAATGAAGACTCTGAAGTTGCTAGAGGGAAGTCTATAAATAAAGACGAGATTACTTCTTCATACGATGTCGTAGATCAAATTGAAGAAGATAAGTCTAGAGATGACGTGCCTCAAGCTGACAATGTGTCGTCTGACGCTGAAGCTATGTAATAAGAGGGCTTGAGCGTGATTTTGATTACAAGATGCGACATTGAGACTGACGAGCATTGAACAGGAAAATCTAAAGATGCTGACGCTTGTGCGAACGCACGATCTCCCAAATCAAGCAAAGATCTCTTCAATTCGATAATCATTAGTCTCGATTTCAAGATCAAGATGAATCGAGCTTATCAATGCTGCAGTCTTCTTCTTGTAATGATCGTAGAGTTCTAACATATCTCTACACTTCAGTATTTCGTGAACGCATCTATGAATTTCTTCTGTTACGAGTTTCTTGTAGAAGATCTTCGAGTGAAAGACTTGCTCGTAGAAGGCATGTTCGCAGAAGATTTGTTGGTAAAATTCTTGCTGATAAAATGCTTGCTCATATGAGAGAATTGACATTGTCGTTCGAGATTTGTAGAAAGATCGAAAGATTGTAAGAATGCTTAAGAACAAACAACGTTTTGAAAAGCAACAGAGAATAATTGAGAATTAATACTACATGCTCTGTCTACGCGTTGTTTATTGAGCAGGCTAGAGACAGACAATCTCATGCTATAAAAAGATCAAGCAAAAGCACTCAACTAAAGACGCGTCGTTGAAATGTGATTGATGAAGTAATCATGCTAAAGATGACATTTTCTGCAGACAAGAAATCGAACGCAGAAGAAGGCGTAATCAATCAAAACAGATAAAGCTAAGGCGTATGACACAACACGAAATTCTCGAGTTCTAAAGTCACAGCGTAATACTTCTTTCGCTCAGGTTTCTTTCGCTTACGATAGACTCTACAGAAACAAGAAAGACGCAAGACGTCATCTAACATTCGAGATCGTTGAGTTACTGAGAGCAATTCTTTACAGAAGTTCAAAGGTCAAAACCTGAAATCGTTGAGAAAGACGCTTCAACTGCTTCTGAATCTGCGTTGAGTCAAGTTCTTCGTGTAAGAGAGCATAAGAGAGTCTGATCGAAAGCAGATAGATTTCGAGACTCAGAAAGTAGTGAAGCGCTTATACGTTCTCAGATTGTCGCTCAATTTATTCATGTTGTTGCACATCATCAAGATCGTTGTAGTTCTCGCGAGTCATGACAGCGTGCACTTAATGTTGTCATCTTGTTTTCTCACGTCGAGTCTTTGTCATAATAATTTATTGATTAGTGTCAATTCGTAGTAAGAAGAGTGATAGAAATGAGCACTGATTGATTTGTCACATCTTGTCATTGATAAGCGACTATCTTCGTATGTCAGCCGAACATCATGAATAAATCTAGCGAAAGCATGACTTTCGAAATTTCTTTCACGAACGAAGATTGAATCAAGAACATTGATGCGAATGACTTTATTTTTCTAACAGACTCAGTCGTTGACGAACGAGTTGAGAAGTTCGCAGAGAATGAGTGATCTCGCACTACGATTGAAGTAGATTCTATTCTACCTGAGTCATTCTCTTCTAATATAGAAAGCAGCGCGTAGTTGAAATACTTTACATTCGCATTTCGCTATTTCAAGCTTAAAGCCTGCTTCCTGGAACACTCTTCAAGAATCGCATATTCTGTTGCATGACGTCTGAAAGACAAGAACGTCAAACACTTGCGATTTTCATATGAAGCAGAGAATCAAAAGTCGACTTCTATAAGAGCTCTCACAAGTTATCCGTTCAATGTTTGCACTTCAGCTCGCTAGCACTCACACAGAAAACTCTTCGGCACGTCTCTCACATTCCTCTCATTCATTATACTAATCACTCATTCTCTCATACATCAATCTCTCAGAGCTGAGGCGTGTCATTCGAGCCTTGACCTTGATTCACATAATCAGAATCATAGAGTGCAAAATAGCTAATAGACTGATTCGTAGAATTAGTGGTCTGACCTTGATCTTGACTCATATAACCAGAATCGTAGAGTGTAGAATAACTAGTAGACTGATCCGTAGAAATAGTGGTTTGACCTTCATTCTCGAAGTTTGCGTCGTGAACTGAGTATTCAGTACGTTGATTCTCAAGATTGTGCATTTCTAAGAGATTTTGACGAAACAGCTGATCTTCATCCGCGAAGACTGAATTGTGAACTGCAGAGTATTCAGTACGTTGATTTTCAAGATTGTGCATTTCTAAGAGATTTTGACGAGAAAGCTGATCTTCATTCGCGAAGACTGTAGAGCGATCAGAAATTCAAAACATAGAGCTTGAACTTCGATTCTGATCATTAAAAGCAACATCATGATCTGCGACAGATGAATGACTCGTCGCTGCGTAAGAAAGTATCATATATGCAGCAATTTCATCATGTAAATTCGTCGCAGACTCAGCATTGTGAGCTCTGTCTAGATTGAAAGACATAGAGTTCTTCGACTCATCTAGATCAAGAGCATCAAGAGTAACATTTAATAGTTTTAGTTCAAAACACAAGCACAGCACAATTTTATATCTTGTAAAGCTTAATCTATCTTTAAGTTTCTTTTCAGCCGCTTGTTCTCTTGTCTTCTTGCAACTTTGTCGTTGTCAATGTTGATTATACGATGATCGAGATCTCAAAGTCTGATCACATGCTTCGCAGCGCGTATTGAGACTCTTTTCTAAATATCAACATGATTAAAGAACCTTATAGACTTTGAAAAGTATACATATCTTCATGATCAGGTCAGCACTTGTGTGTTTTCAAATATGTCGACTTTGTTCATCATTTTTGACATCGTGTGCAGTAACTTTCATTTCAGATTATTGAGCTTGAAATGTTCTGTAGCTTTGAAAGTTTCGCGTTAAGAACGCTGACGCGATCTTTTAGCAAAGCAATCTTCTCCTCGTAAAGCTTCTTCACTACTTTCTTTCTGTCGTTATTTCTATACACGGCACGTTGTGTCTTTCGATCAGACATGTGGCTTGTGCGTCTTTCACTGCGTGATTCTAATCATAATCAGCCTTTGTACAGAGATCTGAACGAGGAATTAATCTTACGCGTACTTTGACGTCAAGGCTTGAATGCTTAATGAGAACAGAAAAGAAAGCGTTTGAAGAAGAGCTCGCCAGTCAACATCATAAGTCAATAAAAAATAACGGTCTTCGTAGAGCGAAATCATCGACTGATGACTTGGTAAGAATCACTCATGTTAGAGAAATAAGACTTTCACTCATCATTGAGAGACAACGTTGCAGTCATTGATATTGCTCAAGCTTCCGTCAAGAATACTCAAACCTTGGCAATGCAATGTGTTTGTCAGATTATTTTACAGACAGAAGAACTTATCGTATGTCTTTTCCTTCATCGAATCATTGTTAGACATATCATACAGAAGACGTAAGACAAGTCCTTGAACTGCATCAGATGTAATATACTATATAAAAGATTCTCTGTGTCTTTACTTCGTGAAACTAATTTTACGCTCTGTAACATATCACTTAGAAATTCACGAGCAGACTCACTTTAGACTCTGAAAGTGCAGCAAGTTCAGCTAAATTTCACGTCAAAGAATTCTCTTTCAAACAATATCGAAATCGACATCAAAAAAAGATGCACTCAATCTTCAAGTGCAACAGAATTCTTACTTAGAGAAATTCCATCAAGTTACACAGAATGAATCACGAGACAATGATTCAGATGCTGTAGAGACTTAAGAACTCTGCGTGCCTGTCAAGTTCTCTCTTCTCTGAAAAGACAGACGATATCTGTCTGTGTTTCAGCATCATCTCATTCTGCCTTCATTGAACAGTGTGCAGGGGCTCATGAGACAGATAGTCGTGTATTAGAAAAGATCGCTTCTGTATTCGAATTAATCATCGAAGTTTTCTATCAAATAAAGCACTAGCGAACGCTCAGAGATATTGAGAGAGACATCTGACAGATGTTTGTAAGAATTTAGAGAGACTCTTGACGAAATCTGCTCTCATTGATCTGACATTCATATGAGATGCGTCGATTTAAGTCCGGATACTCTGACATTCGTGTGAAATGCGTCGATTTGTGAAGATCGACGACACATCTCGAAATCGTAAAATTCAATACAAGGATACAGATTCGAGATCTCAAGGTATCCGTGTATTCAGCAAATAGTCAAAACTAAGTGCTTTCTTCACGAGCACTGAACAAGCAGTTCGCGATCATGTTAATCTGACGGAACCTGCTTTCATTGATCTGACATTCATATGAGATGCGTCGATTTGAGTCTAGAATGCGTTCTGTGAAGATCGACGGCACATCTCGAAATCGTAAAATTCAATACAAGAGTACGCATTCGAGATCTCAAGATATTCGTGTATTCAGCAAATAGTCAAAACTAAGTGCTTTCTTTACGAGCATTTCTTGATGTGCAGCGCATGACTCGTCGCGAAAAATGAACAAGCAGTCTGCGATCACGATATTGTGAAACAATCATGAACGTCAATTCAGCTCTTCAAATTGCAACATCTACAGTTGCTTTACTCTGTTCTGACTTCAGCCTTGAAGTTTGAATTTTTTTTTTGTGACGAAGCTTCATTTCTCGAGAAATATTCTTCAGAAGCTTATTCTTCTATCTCAAGCAGATATTGACTTTCTTCATGTCGCGAGAACGTTTCTGCTTCTCCTCTTGAGTATCTATCGTCTACTTTATAAGTAGAATCTGGTCGATTTCTTTTTCTATCGTGAAACTGACTCTAACTAAATTAGACTCATCAAGGCCAAGATCTAGTTTTATGATTGAAGTGTTGTTGATGCTACTAATTATAGTATATCACGAGAGAGAACTTCATCTACTATCGACTTCTAGATCGAGTCACGTGTCAATGTCGTCAGTCGCGAGGCAAAATTTTTGCCCCTTCAAATGAATGATTCGAAATCGTCGCAACGTTCGCACGAAAATCATTGTCGATGCGTCGTACCTCAGAAGTATATCAAAATGATATCATCTTCTTTCAGCTTGCACTTTACATATTGTGATAACAGCTCTGACAAAGCGCAGATAGATAGTGCCGATCGGCATGCAAACAAGTCTGTGAAAGTACAGTGAGTGCTGTTTCAAGATGAACATCATTGACTTCTTCTTTCTGTCTGAATGCCTTCTTTTGCCCTGTCGAGATTCATTTGTTCAAAGATTTTGAGCTTTTTACTAGAAGATACTTATCTATATAGTCAGTAGTCAGCGAGTTCTCATCCGTATCTCATCTTGATTCACCTCATACTCGTTTTTCACTATTATTCGCTTCAACTCTATCATCAGTCTCGAGAAGCGAAAATTCAAGAAACAATCGAGATCTTTTTGATATAGAACATCTTACGATCTTTCGCTATTTCATCGTTTGACAGTTCGTGTCTCTTGCACGAGATTGATATTCCTACTATAGAATCGACTCTTCATCGACGACTGCTGTATTGTGCTTAACTGAAAATATTCAGAAAGAAATCGAAAGTCTCTCTATATCAGCTACAGCACTTTCTCAATATCTATTCTGATTTCTGATCATGACTGAAGAAATGCGAACGCTAAATGTCAAGAATGTTGCGAAAGATAACAAGAAGCTTATGAAAAATTACGAGCTAGAGATATACAGTATCTTATGTCTAAAAAGACGAAACGCAAGAAATGAGACTGAGATGTACATTAGATCGATCATAAGAATGATGAGCTGAAAGATTGATTGACTTCTAGTTCAGCACTAGTTCGAGAATCTTATGATTACACTACGACGATTATCATCAAATTGAAGAGTGAGAAGAGAGTTGTCAGTCTACTTCTTGATGACAAGCATGTCTGCACTTATTCAACACATCTCAATGCGTCATCGAAGATGATCATGATATTTTTGAAGTCTGAGTACTACTGTTGATGAATAGAAGATGCTGAGGTGAAATACATCAAGAGGTTCGAGAAAACGTCTTGAAAGAAGTTGTATTTCAGCTAGTGAATGTTCGCATGATGTTTGCGCAAAGCTGAAGAGAAATGATCATGAACGATTGCTGTGAATAAGAATTTGAAAGTGTAATGATCAATTCACGACTCGCTTCGTTCTTAAGAAATTCGAGAATTACCTCTGCATCGACTGTTGTGAGCGACAAATTTGATAATGAAGCTAAATCGTTCATCAGGTCTAGCAAAGTTCAGATTAGCTCGAGCATATGACATACTCACATGATTACTCATATCTGCAGAAGCGATCGTGATTTGTGTCATTAACGTGAGATCGCGATATTCTATCAAGCAGTCAGCTCAGCTGCGCATTTGTGTTGTTATTTCAACTCACCTTCGTTTCGTTGATCTTGAGACGATAGTGACAGTCTCTGCTCATCAACGATAGGAAGTGCTTCTGACAGAAGTTCTGCAGAGACGTCTATATTTTCATGTTGTGTACTTAATAATGACGGCTCGCTGACTGTCTCGTCATTTTTCTGCGATGCATCGTCTGCTACGAATTAATCTTGCATGTTGTTAAGAACAATTACTGACCTAAACGAAGACGCTTTGCAGATCGTCTGTTCTTCGAATCATCGAAGCTGAACTCGAGTTCATGATATTCTAATTCTTTGAGATGACTGACTGATTAAGTTGATAGAGTCAAACTCACTTCTTCGAAATTGAGCAATACTCTCAAGATGAACCTTTGCCGCTAGAGTGACTTGAATCTCCTTTCGAAACATTCATCTCGATGAAAGATTCTTGACTTGCACGTACTGTGCAGCATTCTTCATGAGATAGCTGAATTTCGTACGATGCATCTTAGAAATATCTAACGGAGTGTAGAACACGCCAACGAATAGAAATGTTTCACAGTTCAACTCTTGCAATTTCTGCCATCTCTGTTTCGTCGCATCGATCTTGTCTGAGTTTTCGTAGAGACTATCGATGAACTTGCCGAGTCGGCCTTGAACATGAGGAAGAGTAGCAGCGTTCTGCGATCCTCGCAGTTGTGTGACGATCTTCTGTAGTGCGTGATGAATCACAGTTTGCGCTGACAAGCAGGAAATCTTTCGTTTTAGAGCGTCGAAAGCATCATTGTCAAGATTGACGTTTCACATTCGCTGAGTAATGCTCTCAAGACTCTCGACAATTTCTGTTACTGAAGACATTGTATTCAGTCGAGTTGTAGAAAGTACGAGGTCGAATAGTATATGCTTATCAACAAGAATGCTTTTGAAGCATGTGAAATTGCGAGAAAAAAGAAGTTTTCAAAAGACGTCATAAAATGAGATCTCTAAAGCATCCCCAAGATAAATGTTGACACTAATGCACTAGAGCTACGCTAGTGAAGCGATCTATTAGCATCTTTCTCAGAAGCGTCGTCTCTTACTCGAAAGTGTATTATTATCAGCAATGATGAACAATACAAGAATGAGTGCTATTAATCTAAGAAATAGAAATGATGAGAAATCTTCAAGAGCTCAACGTTTTCTTCTCTGCATTTCACTCGTACCTATCAAGATCTCGCCTCTATCAGACAGTCTCATAAACATAGTAATCAGAGATTGTTTTTTTCTGCAGCAAATAAGTTTATCTTACAGTCAGTAGAAATCTCTCTTGTAGAGTATGTCAGAAGTTGTACAGCAATATTCGCAAGTCAATTCAATGCAATACAACTTCGATCTCATGAGTCTCAATTTCGATCATCATTGTGATGCTTTAGAGCCGAATTTTCTCGATCACACTTCTTTCGACGTCGCAAAGACTTCTTCGAGTCGAACTACAGATATGACGTCTGATATGAATCTGAATAAACGGCGTATCAACATTTACGCTATCGTTAGCTTCGAAAGTACGTCGATCGTATATGTCATAGACGAAGACGAAAGCACTACAGCACGAGAACATCTCTTTTATCAGACTGATTGTATCGAAGAGAGTTTTTATATTTGTCTCTTTGTGAACTGTTCTCATCAATCAGAGAAGCTTAAATGTCATTTCGAGTAAGATATTTGAAGAGACTTCTCATTGCAAAGTAGCTAACTAAGATGTTTAGTAAACATATAGACTTTCATGTTAAGTCTTATCGTTGCAGAGAGTCTTCTTGTGTTACAATATCTTTCTCGTCTGCGACGTGCATGTTACGACACGAGAGAAAGACTCACGATAAGCATGATCACGAGAAAAAGTCACATTTGTGTGCTTTTGTGAGATGCAATCGTTCTGTACCTGAAAACGATTTTCCGCGACATTGAAATCGAAGTGATCACATGAAGAGAGTACATGACTACGACGAAGCAGCGTCTTTCAATGAAAGTGAACTATTCACAATTTCGTCGGCGAATTCTTTCGATCAAGACACGAGCACTTTGACGTCACGCAGGCGAAGAACATCAAGCGCTTCTCGAGCTAAGCCGCGAAAGCAGACAAAGTCTTTCACTAGCAAACTTATCAACGCAAGTAAAGATCTTGCGACTTCTATCTTCTATGAGAAGCAACGACTATTTATGAAGCAACAGTGGCTAAAACAGAAAGTAGTCGTGAAAGATTGTTTAGATCGTCTGAATTCTGATGATATCTTAGAATGGAAAAAAATAAACAATGACTATGCTGTTCTGCAAGTCGTTGGCTTGAGTATTCGCCGTCAGCTGAAAAAGCTCAGTCATATCAAATGCGCTTCACACTGAGCAGCATTGACGATATGACGTTGACAGACAGAGAAGAAATGATGAGAGCATGATCAAGAATTCTAGCTTCGATATGTAGTTCATGCTTGATCGCACGTGTGAATGACTTGAGTGAACGACGATATCAAAATCCCTCGATTGTATTCGAGCTTGTGCAAGTACACTGATATCAAAGCATTAACTCATCTCTGAGTAGAAGATCTTACTCTTAATAAATAAATGAAGAACAGAATAATGAAAGCGCTGATCTCGCGACTGTGAATTAGCGATTAGTCACTTCTAGCTCTGACATGAAGATGTTGCGTCGTAGTTGTCTGAGCTGTCATTCATTCACTCACTTATCATCTCATCTTGACGTTTACACTATTTCGTTTGCTAGATCGAGAATCGATCCGTAATCTTGTATTGTCAAAGCGTCATTCATGAAGCAGCTTCTTCATGATGTATACTTCGCTGCATATGACATCGATATTATACACTTGCTCAGTCATATCTTGCAGAAAATCTTTCAAGAGATTAAAGCATCTGTGTAGACATATTCGTGAACAGAATGATTCTGCGCATGAGTCACTTGCAGATCTTATTAACGAAACATGCTGTTTGCTTTGTTTCAAGATCTACAAGAGATCACAAGAATTTGTGAAGCTCTGAAAAAGAGAAGATTGATCACGTCGATGTCAGACTAGCAGAAAGATTTAGTCACAATTCTATCATGTATCTTAGAGTTGAGATGTGTTAGTAATAACTCGACGAAGTTACAGATTAAAAGATGAGAAAGGCGCGCAAGAAGAGTACTCATCGATTTTCGTAGCAATGAACAAGAAAGACTTGTTCGAACACGATGCTTCGTTGCTCATCAATAATTAGATCTCTAATCGAACAGAATGATATGCATGTAGATGCAGATGTCTCTTACATTCTCGCGATTATTCTTGATGCAAAGAAGAACGAGTGAGAGCTGAGAGTGACGAGCATACAGAATTGCTTGAGAGAAAACTGATTCTACATCGACGCGTTATATATAACGATCATCAAACTATGTCTTTGCGAGCGAATCTACCTCGTTTACGTTCATGCTGTGCTCGATCTTTTGTCTCATACTCTCACAACAATTTTTGTGCGTTTTCTAATTCACTTCTAGACAGTCATGTACTCTTTCAGCGCACTCTATATTGCGTTCTCGATCTGATCTCTCTCTTGTCGAGAATCTTTGTGACTTCTCACTTCTGCTTCTCAATCTCTGCTGAGTCATCTTGATTCTGATGTTGCTCGAAAGCAAAGAATATGATGGCGATAGCGCTGACGAAATCGACGTTCGCTGATATTCTCTCATTGTGATCATTTGCATGAACAATTCGTCTTTCTTAATTCTCGAATGAAGTGATGCTGAGAGAGCAAAGACGATCAAAAGACTCGGCGATTGCATTAGAATTCAAGCAATGATGTGTCTTTAGCTCTTTTATTGAACAAGATGTGTTGAGCTGAGTGTCTGCAGTATCAATCTCAGACATAATGCTTGCTATCTCAGCAGAAGTATTCTTGTCGTCAGTCTTGATGTCGTTCTTCTGCATCACGAACGGATTGTCTGTACAATGTCAGACATCGTTTCACTCTCGAATTAGAGATTCACGTACTGTATCTATCTTGACTCTCATCAATCTCACTTGATCGATTTGAGCTTGCAGTATTCTCGTGATCAACATCTTTGTCAAAATATTCTCGCTTCAACTCAGTCACTTGCAGCGTTATTTGATCATCTCTCTTCAGCTCGATATGTAACGATGAATACTTTTTCGACGACTGCATTGAACGAAAGAATTCTGTCATTTCTTGATCATAATTTTCAATTGATTTTCAAAGAACTTTGAAAAGATAACAGTCTGTGATTGAATCAAATGTTAAAATACGAGAGAATAATCACATTGAACGACTACGACTCAACATTCAACAAAGTCTACTCTCAGCACTGACGTCTTCGTGCTGTACATTCTCTTCTAGTGCGTGCCGAAATTCTTTTTCGAACATTGATAAAAGTGATTCATCAAGTTCATGTCGTGACTGTGATAGATCAGACGCTGTAAGAAGAATGAACAAGAGCACAGTAGAACAAAATGCTCAATCAATTATGCACATGATATTGAACTCTTCGTCAACGAAGATGTTGTTGACGCTGAGATCTGAATGATGAATCACAAAGCGACGTTGATCATTTCTCAAAAGATTGTCTGATAGATTATGAGCTCACTTCGTAATCATTACTGAAAGAGTCTCGTCAGCAATGACAAAATCGATTCTATTGTGTGAGCTATCGATTTTCGATTCTACAGTGACGAAGTCATTTCATCAATCTGATGCTGTTCGAAATTCAACGTCGTCGTTGTATTCGCTTCGTGCGAGAATAGACGCAAAGAAGCAGTGATGATCTAAAGCAAGATATTTGACGTGTTCAAGAAATGTCGAAATTTGTGCCTCGTAATAGTCGTTTTCAAACTTGAAAGATTCACGAGATATATCTTCGAGAGTGTATCGTTGATTCAGTAGCAGATCACGAGATAGACATGTCTTGATATGAAATTCCTCATTTTCCTCAAAGAGTGACTCAGCTTGATTGAAACGAAGTCTAGATAATTGCCACGTAATAATTTCAAGCTGAAAAACAATCTTTGTCTTTTGTTCTTGAGATATGTTGAGTTCATGCGTCTTCAGAGTCTTTCATGTATGCTGTAGAGATGAGTCTTGAGCTCTACTCATGAGAATATAGAGAATATCGACATCGTTGTTTCTAGAACAGCTATATGATCGTTAGCTTATTCACAAAGAAAATCGATGAAATGACTTGTCTATATGCAAAGATCTCGGGAACAGAAATTGTACTGTTGATCTTGATATACTTAAGAGTCGCGACTTCACTAGCCAGTAGTATGAGGTTCGTTTCGTCGAATTTGATTTCATCGTCATTTCGTGAGAATCGAAGCATTCACTTCATTTCGTCAATGAACGAAATTAGAATTGTTCAGTTGAAGCTATCACTTGCTGAGATCTGAGAAGTGTCACAGAAGCAGCTTTGCTCTTCGCGCAGCTTGCTCATTAAACGGCAAAGAGCGAGTTTGTTGAATTCTGCATATTTGAAGATGCTTGCGCGTTCATACATCAATGACACGATGCGTAGCGAAGACTTTGTGCGCGTCTGAGAGGTGAGCGATACTGAGAACAGAAGTCATCAGTAGACTGTTCGAGATAGTAGTTATGCGAGACAGTTGATTTGGCTCTGTCAAGGCAGATCTCGACAGATTGAGACGAGTTTATTCGTCATCGAAGCCTCTTCTAGCATCTAGTGCCTAGCTTCTCAAGCATTCACACTCTTCACGATTCTTTGAGACGAAAAGATCAATAGGTGCGAGTGCCTTACACTCTGAAAGGTGAAGATCGAGTCTGAGTGTCATTTTAAGCGAACGTAAGAGACGTTCAATTCAAAATATCTACGACGTCTGTGAGAATCAACGGCAGGCATCTGACGTGAGACTGAGCCTGACACTTGAAGACTTAGCTAGACAACAGCGTTGACACAAACCAACGTGAGCAGCTATAGCCGAGTATCAGACAGTCAACTCTGTGCTGCGCTTCTTCTAAAGAACAATCATCAATTCTAAGTTCGAGATGTATATAATATATATATATATATATACAGCTGTTGAGTAGAGAGGAAGATGCTGACTACATACATCGTTTATGTTTCATTATATATATTATATAAATTTCAAACTTAGAATTGATGATTATCGCATTTGATAAGAACGCTTTAGAGAGAGTGATGAGAAAGCAGACAGCGATTTTGAAAGTCTCTCTTAGACGTTTAGTACAAGAAGTGATTACAATCAACTCTCTTCTCGTCCTTTATTGCATTATTGTAATTCAATATGCAGCAGACTCAAGCTCTAAAATAGTTAACAAATCTTCAAATACGCTCTTGTCTTCGCTTGCTTTTCTGTTCTTCGTTGACGATCAATCAATTTTGCAAATCAATTCCTTCATCTTCTTTCGCGCTGCAGCTGAGTCTTTGATCACGAATAGACTGCGTGCTTGCTTGACGCAGGAACATGATCGTACACGCACTCACGACGTGCTTACGAAAAAATGCACGATCACCAGCCTTTGTCCGTTCGAGCCGATCTATCCCGTTTACGTTCATGCTGTGCTCGACCTTTTGTCTCAAACTTCTTCAACAATCTCTGTGCGCTTCTCAATTCACTGCTGAGCAATCATGTATCTTTTCAGCGTACCCTATATTTCGTTTCTGACTCGATCGCTCTCTTCTCAAGAATCTTCGTAATTTCTCACTTCTGCTTCTCTATCTCTGCTGAGTCATCAGAATTCTGATGTTGCTCGATTTCAAGTGATCTGATGACGATAGCGCTGACGAAATCGTCGATGACTGATCTTCTTCTATTGTGAGAATTTGCGTGAATAGATCGCCTTTCACGATTCGCGAATGAAGTGATGCTAGAGAAGCATAGACGATTAAAAGACTCGACGATTGTATTAGAATTCGAGAAATGATGTGTCTTTGACTATTTTGTTGAACAAGATGTGTTGAGTTGAATGTCTGCAGTATCAGTCTTAGACATAATGCTTTCTATCTCAGCAGAAGTATTCTCGTTCTCAGTCTTGATGTTCTCGTTCTGCATCACGAACGAATTATCTGTGAAATGTCAGACATCATTTCACTTTTGAGTTAGAGATTCACATTTTGTACCTACTCTGACTGTCATCAATCTCACTCGATCGATTTGAGCTTGCAGTATTCTCGTGATCTTGAAGCGCTCGATTGTAAAGTCCGAGTTCAGAAGAAACTTTGAATACAGCTTGTAGAGTCGCGTTCTTCGCTTCTCTATGCTTCTTAGATGAAGAGAGATCATGATCATCAGTATCGTCGATTACGATCGAGTCTTCTAGAATTATCAGGCGTGCCTACGACAATCAAGACATTCGCACTGATCTGAACGCTGAGTCTGTGTGAAATTGTGCTCACTCAGTCTCGAAAAAGTCAATATCTGCTTGCTCAGTGACTTGAAGAGCGTTCTGCTCGACATGATGTTCGAGTTCTTGTTTCATTCATTGCTAGATTTCAAGATTGATTTGATGATCGACTTATCGAATCTGTCATTGATTTCGATGTTATTGAGAAATTCGAATGAACGTTCTGTAAGATTATTAGACACGTTGAGACTGAAGTGAATACAGTCTTATCATGAATCTTGACTGTGCTACCTTCGTTCAAGTCAATTGTGTCTGCCTTGCGCTTGAGAAAGTCTCAACTCTTCAGTGTGACCGTTGCTGTCATAGGCTCGTCATCAGTAGAGAGCGTTAGATTCGACATTCTTCATGAAGAACTCTGCTTCATCGATGATTGTGCGATGTCTCCTTGAAGCTGAGATTGATCTGAAGTTAACGAGATCGTTCAGAGTCCGACGAGAGAAAGAAATTCGTCAACGTTGAGAAATTCGTCATGACACAGAACTTGATCAATCTTCTTCGATGAAATAGATGTGCTCTTCTCGATTTCGAACAAAAGATTGTGAGAGCTTTCGATAGACTCGATGAATGAAAAGCAGAAGTCTTTCTCGTTATTGATATCACTGTCGTCGTCGTCTCGATTGTTTTCAGCTCTTATCGAGTTTTCTGCAGTAATTAAATGAATTTCTCATGACGCTGAATTTCAACAATATCTTCATCTTCGACTTTGATATCTTCAGTCATCTGAGTTTGAAACAAATGTTCGATTTTTCGATTTGTCGTGAATGACTTCTTTCACCAGTCGCGCTCTAAGATCATCGTGCGTTTTTCGTCAGTATTACCCAAAATTGATGACTTTAGGCTGAAGCATGAGCTGCTTGCTGATGATGATTGATAAAAGTTGATGCGAGACATGTCAACGATAGTCATTGCAGAAGATAATTGCGAGAGAATCTTATAAACAAGAAGACAGTGAAAACGGCTGCCTGTCATACAGAAGAGCGCAAGATGAACTATATGTCATGACTCATCAGTCGCTCTCGACATAAAGATACATTCAATTTCATTGCGAGTCACATCATCTCTGCGCTGTCACTCTAAAGCTTCGTAAGCTCTCTCTTGACTACACGCAATTCTCAAGAATTGCTCAGTTCTCACTGATTCTTTTTTCCCCTTCTCTGTTCTCTTGCCGTTCAATTCACGCGCTGTATTTCTTGAAACGACGTACATTCGAAGATCTCTACTGCAGCAGTCAGCTGAATCGTCGTCGATCTTCATGAATCAAATCTCACAGAACGTCTCGTAGAACGTCTCGCAAGACACTTGATAGAGCACAGATCGCGCGAATTCTCTTCTCTAAAGCTGATCGTCGATGATTCATCAATAGTTCATGACTCAGCATCGACACGACTGAGACAATCTCTTCATGAGCTGGGGAATTTTTGATGCAGATGACAAGAATGAAGGGTGTTCGACAAAATGACACAGAACGACACAGAAAAATGTCGTCTCTTCAACAGTCAAGTCTCGATTCAGGCAGTGCTGCGCAGAGCACATGCATATTCTCTCAATCAAGCCGCAGCCACGTCAGCATCAACTGGTGCCTGAAACTCAGTCAAGCTGAACTAGACGAGACTGCTCAATTGCCGCAAGCCAGACTTCGACAGAAGATGTCATCAGATCGCTGACAACAGCATCACGTCATCTATTCGTCGACGGCACAGTAGAAAACACGCTCAGAGTGATGTGAGGCATTTGTTCAATTGATCTCGACGCACAGGCGATAGCTCTGGGCAGGCTCCACCTTGCTCGCGCCCTTGTCGTGGCGATGACGATCGCTCAACATCCCGTGAACAATAGTTGCCACGCTAATGGAGCGAGAAACAGAAGAGCATCCGAGGGCAGAAAACAGGAGGACGCTGAGAGAGGAAGACAGAAAGGTCGAGGATCACTCTAGGAGGCGCAGGTGAGGGACGCGAAGGACAGCGATCCAAGAAGCCAAGGGGAAAAGTGCGCCCCTTCAAACGGGGGAGACCGTGAGTAGAAACGCAAGAAACAAGTCTCGGGCCAGATGGGCGACGTGGAAACTGGGCCAATAAAATCGATCATCGCAAAGGTGAGGCTTCTCCCAGATGTGGGTTGAGGTCCGAGCGAAGGGTCATGGGACGGAAACGAGGAGCCGACAAAAAGCCCAGGCGAAAGAGACAAAGAAGATGAGGAGGAATGTTGGAAGTCGAGGGGGAACGAGCGATTATTTATGAACTGGGAAAGCGGCGATGGGCTGTGCCGGCACGCTTTCCCCAATTTGAGGGGGCGCCAAACCCGGATGCGCAAACACCAGCAGGTAAATTACTTATATAATTTCCGCTTATCAATTGGCCAGCCGCGAGAGACCGGGGGTAAATTTAACTCCGTTCCGTGCGAACAGTCTAAATTCTAATCCAAAATCACAGTTCGATTCCCCGTCCCGGAGACTCATCTCCTGTTTTCGTTGCATTTTTTTCCCTTCTTTTTTCTTTCTCTTTCCTTTCAGCAATCTTAATTTCATTTTACTTGCATGTGTTTCGCTCACACGAGTCGTCTTTCATCGAGTCGAGAAGTCGAGTATTGCGTTCCGATCATCTCATCGCGTGCAAAACGGAAAAGAAACTTCAGGCTTTCAAGATCGACCGCAGACTTCACTGTCAGGTGAAGAATTCCTGCAAATCCTTTCCAAGGTGAAGAAGGCTAACGCGCCCCTCTGAAGAGGGGACTCTAACGCTCGCTTATGGGCATGCCGATGCTGTGAGTATTCCTTCTCCAGATCAGTCCCTGGCCCCCGGGCGACTAGTCCCCCTTCAGCGATGATATGCTGAAGATTGGATGGAGCGGACCATCGAGACAGACAGCATCTGAGTGCTATCGAACATTCCTGGGGTTTTCAGAACCCCAACTTACTGGGTAACGACATAGCAGTATAAAACCTCGTGCGGCGGATGGTAAAATTGTATATTAAGGATCTCCAAAGTGCGTGGCTGAGGGGGAGCACGGGAGAGCAGCGAGCGAGCATAAGGGAGCATAGGGAGAGCAGATGGACGAAACGGGCCTTGGCGCGCGAGCAAAGTAGCGATATTATTAGTTAACGACGGGTCACGTGCTATTCGGTTTGAAGATTACTATATATATATTATATACACCCCGAACTTAGGATTGGTCCCGAGACTGATGAGTTGAAGAGCTTCATCAGAAAGTGAGTGTGTTTAAGAGCTTGTCTCTGAAAGTATTTGACAGAATAATTGATGTTTTCAATCTTCAACTCTCTTCAATGATTGATCAGATGCTGACATATGAAACAGTTGATGCAAGACTTTCCGATCTCGCTTCATGATGCAGATATTATGAGACGAGAATTCCTAGCGGAGAGGGCCGAGTTGTAAGTCCTCTTCGTCGGATCGTGGGTGGGGTAAACCAGACTGACATGTATTTCGAAGCACACGCAAACATACGGAAGCAATGATGCAGCAAAAGTTCAATTTGATGACTGAGGCACGAAGACACGAGGAAGAGATGGGCTATCGTTAGTATCTGTGATGCTTGTAAACGGGAACGAAAGGCGGAAAAGACCCCAGCTTGGTCTGGGGGAGAAGCGCTGTGTTGTGACAGTGTCGATAAGAGATCCATACGACCAGAGAAGAGGTACAGTCACGATATCAATGAATAAGATTCCCTGAAACGACCACAGAAGAGAAAATGATATTGGTAATAGTTGAGTGATAAAAAAAGTTATAACAATTAACAACGTATACGCTAATCGAAACCACCATCAGATATTTTCTCCACATCTGAACTCTATAACCATAAATACCATTTGATAAAAACAACTTTGGTTATACAACATGGCTGATAACTAAAAACATCAACTGAGAAAAAAAAACACCGTACTAGTCTGTATCTAAAACCACAATCAAATCCAACATAAGCGTCCTCTCATTTCCAACAACCATCTAAAGCGCGAAACGGAGCGGAAGGGGAGCACGACGAGGGAATACGAAAGAGCAGGACAACATTAGCGCGCAAAGTAAGGCGACGCCGCCTTGGTTGACGAAGGAGTACCACCCCTTCCTTTAAAGCCGAGGGCTTCGCGACCAGCCCGAGGAGGGAAGGGTAACGGGCACTTTCCCCAGTCAACCAAGGCTCTGAAGTTGAACACCTTGACATTGCCAGATTTCAGTTTACTGACACGCCTAGTAAACTCGTAGGTATACACACTTGGGAAAACAGTTCGGGTAAGGCCTACTAGTAGAGCTGAGAAGAAAGCACAGGGACAGCTTAACTATCTGATAGGCTCTCTCTCCCTCCCGCCCGATCTCTCTTGAGCAATATCAGTAAATCTCTATCGAAGGGTAAATCGCGAACGATGTAGAAGGGAGATGCGAGGTAGAAAGGGGCCGATTCAGGGCGAGGACGATATAGGCAGACATACAGGGTGCCGGCAGAAGATGCAAGGTAGACAGGAATGAGGGAGGGTGGAGTGATGCGATGGAGGCATGGCGATTCGCCGGGAAACTTTGTATCCCAGGAGGGTAGAGAAGCTCGGAAGGCATTTTCTATTATCTCGAGCTTTCGTTAGGGGTCTGGGACCAGCCCCTGTGTTAGGCCTTGGGGACGCCGACACGATGGATAAATTCCCTCCGTCAACCGTCCATGTTACTTTTGCTGCTCTGATGGAGCTCTTTTTGAAATATCGAATGGAAACTACTTTTTATTACACATCGCCCCCGCCTACTGACTAGATACACCATACCGGAAAAAAGACAAAGTTTCCTTCGAGGAGGGTGATTAAAGGTACCTGAATTTTGGATAGCCGTCCCCAAAATGTAGGTACATTTGGGTGCTACGACAGTCATTGCATTCTGGTTACATTCAAACTGTATTATACAGACTGCCTGACATATTCTGTATCTCTCCTGCCTTCGAATAATCCCGCCACTTCTGGCCACTATACTACTCCGGCTAATCTTTAGGGTGTAGGACTGCCTCAGGGTGAGGAGATTCTGTGGCAGTCGAGGCCGTTGGGATAGCCGTGGAGCTGCTTCAGGAATGAAGCAGAGCTTCCTAGCACCTCTTGTAGAAGCAGTCGTTGTGTCAAAGCCCTGCAGATCATCGGTTTGAGCGACTATCCAGCTGAACCAAGGCGTCCTGAAGCAGCTTGGTGATTACGCAATGTCTCTATGGTTCGACTCTGATTATTCTTCTCGGCAGCTGTGAGTGCAGACGTGCCCGAGCGATCCAGATAGTTGGAGTCGGCACCGTGGTCTAGCAGGAACTTAACAATTTCCTCGTGACCGGCTGTAGCCGCTGATATCAACGGAGAAGTCATCATCTGGTTCAACGATTTCGATTCCAAGTCGTCGGCTTTGACCCCGTTGGAGATGAGATAGCGTACGATATCAAGCCGGTCTTCGCTAGCCGCCGCACGAAGCGCACCGGATCCAATAGCACAAGCGCCTCGATCGATGAGAAAGCGTATCCGTCGCAACGACGTTTCTGAGATCCTCCGTTAGGCGTGCAGCAGGCAAAGTCCCGGTAGGAATGTGCGTGTTTCCTTACCATCCTCGACTGCGGCCAGGACCGCAGCTCTGACCGGGCTGTGGTCGGGGAATCCGCTGTTGATGTCAGCACCATGAGCGAGCATGTAGTTGACGTAGTCGAAATTGTCATTGCGCATTGCAATCCCAATCTGCGAGACGCCAGGCTGGCCGCCGTGGGGGCTTTTCGGTGCAATCGTATTGAAACAGTCTGGCTCTCTTGCGCAAAAAGCTTCTGCCAGTGGGATGGAGCCGATGCGTGCGGCCGCATGTAACGACTTCCAGGGGATCCTTACCCCAAGATGTTGCAGAAAGGTATCCCAAAGGTATACGAAAACAGTGATCTGTTCAGCTTGTGTTGCGGTGTCTGCGAGGTTGGTAACTTTGGACGGGCAAGGGACGTCTCGGCATGGCTCGCCCGCGTGATTACAATATTGGATCTGTTCTCCTCTAGGCAGCGAGTAAATGGTTTCTCCAAGGAAACCTTGGAGTTCCTTAAGGTTGCCATTTGAGCAGAACGAAAGGAGCTCAGCATGCGACGGTGGCATTATGAAGGTCAGCTTGTGCTACGAGTAATGAAGGTGGTAGAGGCCGGAAGGACTCACAAACCCAGCGCACACTGCGGAGCGCACAAACCATATTCCGTAAACGGGGAGCTAACCATCTTGGGTTAGTAAACTGCACCCAATGTAGATTAAAATCAACTTTCTCATCGCTCATTCAACATCACTATCGAGCTTCGTTTCTGCAGCCAACAACACCTACCAAATCATCTCTACTTATCTAATCACTTATCTTTACTTCATCATCGTCATCATGCTTATCACTTGATACTCTTAACCCCGCCTAAATCCTAACCTCGTATTCTACTCATTCTCCAAAAAGCAATTGACCGGATACGCTCCTCCCTCCACCCCTACCTCTCCCCCTACCTCTCATCCTACCTCTCACTCTACCTCACCCCTCTCCTGCCTCTCTCAGCCTCATTACCGCTCCCCTAAGCTAGCTTCGGAAACCTACCTAGCTTCGAAGATATTAGCTCCGTTACATGAATCAGCGGTTTTAATCCAACTTTGATCTCGTTTAAATCATTTTTGCAGCTTTTAAAAGCAAAACCAGAAGGTTTAATGACATGAAATATTATAATCATTTAGTGATTCAGAGCAAGCGACGCACGTGATTATCACTGCGCCAACATCATTAAACCTTTCTACTTTAACATTGCTGAATAGAACTGAGATAGTATTTCAAATCCAGTTCTACCTTAGTTACTACGTGAACTACTTCTATGTACACTCTCATTGAATTACACTCTACTGCAGGATATCAAAGGCGTGCAACCCCATATGTGTTCAAGTTTATAAATTGAAGTAATTACACTCAATGTTACAGGGTTACTCCAGCGGGTTGGAAATTGCATAAGCGGGGCTTAGATACTCCAAGCCCTCATACAATCTGCCCCTGTAAAGAAGCGTTGGATGAAGCTGTTAGAAGAACAGGACGTGATGAAACATGCTAGGAACCCTCGAGGAACCCACTTCTATCCGTCGGCCTTTTACTTTCGGCTTAGTTTTTAGTGTGTCAACCGAGCATAAGCGGGGACCCTGCACCTCTCACATACAAATTGGGCCCTACCCACCGCCTCAGCCCCATCAGAATTACTATTATCGCTATCGCCGTCGCTGCGTGCTTTGAAGCTATTCAGATCACATGGCTCAGAGGTTTCAGTTGGTTTGTAGGTTCATCAAAATCCTTTACTCTCCTCTCTCTTCTGACACTAGAATACTGTATATAGACTGCCTCCGCAACTTCTCTACCTCTCATCGACGCTCTGAAGTCAACGATGTCGTCGATCATGAGCAACGTCGAAGCGATACGATCGATGAGAACAACGTGGATTTGATCTATGACTATGACCTCGAGGCTCCCTTTTCTGGGCGAATTAGACAGACGCTGAGACAGACAACGCTGTCGTCCGAATGCAAGATCTACCTGATCGCGAGACGTCTTCGAAATTGCGTTGATCAAGAAGCTTTCGATTATTATCTTCAGCTTTCTTCTCTGCATCTTTGACTATAGAATATCATGCACTGTGTTCGGCATGAGAACTACAGATTTTCCTATAGAAAGTAAAGAGTTTCCCGAGATCTCGCTCAGGACCGTTGCTGCAGATCTAGAATAATTGCCGAAGGAATTTGCTGATGACCTGACTTACTGACTCGCAAGGCTTCCATTTTAGCAGTTCCCTTTGTTAATCCCTTCTTATGAGGCATGATAAAATTAATAGTATGTGGTTCTGTTGGGACTCGACCTAAAATTAGGCCGCTTCAGGTATGCTCGGTTGACGGTTGACACACTAAAATTTAACCCGAGATGGCACCCCACAACGCACCCTATCTTAGTGTCCATCAACAACCCACCCTACCTCGACGGCGTGTCGGAGAGGAGGCGAAGTAATCATTGAGCATGTTGGTACGCCGCAATGTCCGACGTTACACCATTTTCTGTGCCTCAATCCAATTTCTCTTCACTACTTACTCCGCATGTTTTAACCGTTATTCTTAGGCGTTCATGGGGCAACCGACGTCTAAGCCCTCTAAGCATTTCCTTCTCACTTATTTCAGGACTGCTATCTTCTTCTTTCATAGCTCTACACTCTCTTCATTACTTAAGCATTTCTTCTTTCCTATATTTCGAGCTCTGCGAGCAACATTGACCACCATTCTTTCTTTTTACAAATAGCTATTCCATTATTCAGGCAGTATGAAATGTTCTTCTCCTTGAAAAATCTTCTCTTCAGCGCTGCGGCGTGCACCCTCCCTCTGTACACGGCCGCAAAAGCTTCCCCTGGTGCAGCGACCCTTCCCGGTGATTTTAAAGATATTCATCAATCTACTCGGCATCTCCAGCTCAGAACGGATGGAACCTCGACAAGCCCGAGTGATTTCGGTAAGTATCTTGAGCTTCCCAATCATCAATAATCTCGGGGGTGAACAATATTCTGACATCGTTGTCTCGTGTTATACAGGAGGTGAGGTCAGCTGGCAGTATATGTCTTCAAAAGATGGGACCCAGTCTGGTTATGACAGCGACGAAATATGGTATTTGAAAGACGCCATCAATCTTTATGTTAGGCGAATCGAAAAACAACGACGCACTAGTGTTTTTTGGACAGGCGGGGCCAACACCGATGACGATTCCGCCAATGTCGATCAATTCATCGAAATAGATTTGGCGGGTCAAGCAGTGGTGGCGAGCACGGTATTTCCACACTCGGATTTCACGTACATGGGCTTCGATGATTTGGAAGAAGACGGTCGGTGGTGGAGGGCAATCAACCGCATGTCCAAGGCTCTAGCTGCCGGTGCGAACAACGGCAGAGCTTACGTGTACATGAATAATAACAACTGTCGAACGATCTTCTCGCCTCCGTCCCAGAATCCACAAGATGTGGATCCGGCCCATGGTGGGCAGGCGACCAACGGTGAAATTTTCTATTACGCTGAATTGCCAATGCTCATGCGTAACCTGAACATACAGCAAATCATCACTTTCTCGAAGGTGGACAGGGAATTCGTCCAAAACATTGAGTGGGACGTGAACAGGGTATGGCTATCCAGATAATTAGATTCATCACCTTTTAATTGTGGATCGAGCTAACGGGTACCCAGGACACGGACAAACCTCGAGACTTCCTCCCAGACATACCGATGGATGCAACACCCATAATACTTCCGGTGGAGGCAGGCCGGCCACCTTTGAAACGTCGTGACTCGGGGACTACCTTGCTTAGTGGTGCGGAATCTACCGCAATTTCGTACCAGCAAGGCAACTTTGACGTGGAGACTCTCTTTTTCCCCAACCTGACGGCCAACACCGTAACAACGTGCACTGCAACAAGTAATTCAACACTAATCACCACTACTGTTCCCGTCTGGTCCTGCACGTCTTGCCCTTCCAGCTACAATGCCATTCTCGTCAGTCCGAAATCTGTCTGGGGACCCGCAGGTATTCCATCTCCCCCTCCCGGCTATTCACCATTGAGTGTGGGCACCGATATGAAAGTCAGCCCTGTGACACTGCCCACGGCTACACACGTCCCTGGGGAGGTTTACAATTTTGTCAATTCCACAACTCAAGCAGGACCCTCCAGTACCAACTTTGTAACACATCCCACAGGCTCTGGGCTTGGCACTATCGGCAGTGGACCTGGCACTCGCGCGAGTTTGCCATTATTGGGCAATTCCACCTCAAAAACCGGAAGCCCCTCGGGACCAACTTTTCAATCTGGTTCAATCTCAAGTTCTGGTGCCACGACGACTGGGGCTTCATTTCCCACAGGTGGAGTAAATCCTACTGGAGCGGTCATTTCTACTGGCGGAACCATTTCCACTGGCGGGACGATTTCCACTGGGGAAATGATCTCCACTGGTGGGTTGATTTCTACGGGTGGAGGGATTTTAACAGGGCCAACTGGTGGAACGGGTTCCACTGAAGGTGGTACCTCCACAAGTGGAGCAGATTCTACGGGTGCAGGGACTTCCACTGGGCCAATAAGTGGGTCGGTTCCTATAACGGGTCCCTCTCACACAACGGCCGCCAACAATTCAAGTTCGGCTGACTTCGGTCCATCGCTTTTCACATCCACAATTGTAAAAACTGGACCGTCCGACACGTCAACTCATCTCGTAGCTGTCATCTCCGGTGGGCAAGTCACTTCTCCAATCCCCGCAACAATAACCGGAACCATAAATCCAAGCGGAACAGAAGCTAGCTCCAGTGCTAGTGCCCTGCAGAGCCAACTCGTCGTGGTTGTTCCCTTCATTCAGTCACTCATTGACAAACCTGGAAAAAACATGGCTGATGATGCTATCAACGCAATCAAGAAGGTGCAGCCACTGGCTGAGGTATGCATCGTTGACCGCCCTTACCTCATTGAGCTTCAACTGACTGGTGACCCAGGAATTGTTTGCTGCAATAGGACCTGGACCTCCAGGATCGCAAAAGCCGTGTACTGTCAGCACAAACTTAATCGCGGACCTGTTTAATGCTGTTTCTTGCGCAACGGATAATCTGAACAAAGCCGTGACAGAAATCACAAATGGAATAGACCAAGGATTTACAAATATCAACGAGATTGAGTTGGCCTTGACAAACATTAAGAACCTGGAAAAACCACTCGACACTAACTCGAATCAATCAAACAAACCATCCGATTCAACCCAGAGGACTACTACCTCGACGTCTTCACAATCTTGCACGAAATCCTCTATTACAGAGGACCTCTACGTAGGATGCTTCACCACCTTAGCACCGGGTCGCACTGGGCAGGCTGCCAGTTCCTGTACGACCTCCACGAAAACAGTCTCTGGTTGTGACTTGACAGCAGTGACGACGACCACCTTCTCATCGTGCACGAGCCTGCAAACGGCCAGCGATTGTAGTGTGCTATGCCCTACAGTCAGTACCGCTTCAGGAGTCACTACCACTACATCCAGCCAAACCTGTATTACGACGTGCTTCTTAACGTTCAGTGGATGTAGTGCCACAGGCTCTACCACAACCACTACCTCCACTACTGTTGCCGCGTGCGCGATGCGTTCCACAGACTCAGGTGCCGTATCAATCACAGTTCCCCAAGGTCCATTCGTTACCGCCTGGTGGGACTATGGCCTCTCATGCGCGGGATCATGTGGAAATTTCACGCGACCTTCAGCCTCAGTGAAGACGGCAACTTCTGCAGGAGTTCCAGGCTCAGCTCTAGTGATCCCTACTGGCGGTGTCTCTCCTACCGCCGACAACACGACACCTATTTCAACAAACCCCACCAACACCGCCTCTGGGTCCCAATCACCGGTCTCTGGCTCTCCTACTATTGGTGGCGGCGCTCCTAATTCCACGGAACCAGCGACAACAACTGTAGCGCCTTCGCCTTCAACCTCTTCCTCAACGCCTCCGCCTTCAACCTCTGCCTCAACGCCTCCGCCTTCAACCTCTTCCTCAACGCCTTCGCCTTCAACCTCTGCCTCAACTGCGCCTGCTCCATCCTCGACCATTGTCCACTGTCAGCTATGGACCGAATGCCCTGCTTGCCCGAATGGTGGATCTAAAGCCTGCATCAGTACTTCGGGGAAAATAACACCGAGTAACCCAGGGTATGTCACCATCCTGGACAAATGAGTATGAAGAACGATTCACTGACAGCGGCGCGTAGAACATGTGGTTGCTTCTAATCTATTCCGTAGACCCACTTATGCCGCGGATTATTTTACTTTCGATATAACCAGCTTGTTCCGAGTCACATGTTCTTTGCCGGAGATCCATCCAGTGGCTTCATAGAATTTTCGAGATAGCGGAAGATCCAGATCGTCTTCCCTGTTGGTGCAAATGAATCTTAATAAAAAAAAACTACCATTCTACAAACCTAACTTGATACACCGATGTCGGGCCGCAGGCGCGTAGAACGCTCCTCATATCTCCTTGATCATTTGGGGATTCTGAGCTTGTCCCAGTAGGAGGTGTACTGGGCCTCTGCCAAGTATTTCGATAAATAAAAAAACGAGGTTTGTATATCTGTGACAAGGCCTGAGGGTATACATTAAAAGTGAGCACGACCTGGACACAGTCTTCCCACCGCCTCTTCCCTACAAAGTTGTTTTGAACTCTTCGAAGTCACCTACGGCATGCATTCACTAAGCACCTCCAATTCTCAATATTCCGTGCGAATGTTCAATGCTGCCTTCCTCCATCCAGTCTTGGAGCATGCTGCAACATGGGTACATGGAGCGACCGTAACTTTCTTGTATTGGGACGAGAATCAATGTTTCGGGGCCATCTGCAATCCATAGAAGCCACTGTTCTGACCAGTTCCTCTGGCCGTTCTTTTTCACGATTCTTACTATTCTTCTACCAAACGCCTGGAATGAATTTTCGGGGTTTTTTCCAGTTATTCTCTCCGGCCTGACTGGCGGCTATTGGCTGGGTAGATAGTGCACTCGAAGATCAGAGGTCGTAAATAGGGGGGCTACCCACCTGTTCCCGCCCTCCATATCATCGATTTCTCGGCCAGAAAGCGCTTTTTCCTACCCCCCTCTCTCTCTCCACATAGCTCAGTCGCCCAGATAGAGGGATTTGTCTTGGAGCCGTCGAGCAGCTATTGGGGGCCACCGTCTGCCAATTGATGCCAAGCAGGCCAATTACGCATATATAAATATATACACCCCCGAACTCAGGATTCATAATCGCCCTTTTTCGATCTTGAAAGGGAGCACGGGCCGCTTTGGAGTGAGCGTCGAGAAAGCATCGAGATTGCTGACTTCTCGTTCTAGAAGAGAGGGCACAACACAATGGAGCCTGAATCCGCTGCCTGATATTTTAAATGAAAGCTGCCTCATCCTACCGCGCCCTCCTATACTCACTCGTCTGCCCAGACACAGTCGTTTACTAAAAACCGCATGAGCGCCACCCCAGGATCTTCTACCATTTTTTTTATAAACACACGAAAAATCATCATAGTGTTTGTTCATTCGTTCCGATGATGCAAACATCGAAATATTTCTCTTCTCATGCATTTCTGATTCCATCTTGCCTTTGGTAACGCCACGCCTGCATGTATGTCCCTTGTCCCTACCTATACATGGCAGTAAGCAACCTGCTACATACATACTTACAGGTCTGCGAGAGCCTGAGACTCTGCTTGGACTTTTTGCCCCGGCAATGAAACCACGCCAAAGTGCTAGGCAGGATAAGAGATGGAAAACCCATCTACTGGAACACGTCACTTTGGCGTATCGTTTTTGGTAAATAAGATGCAAGCATTCATTCACTATGACTGTTTATAAAAAAAGAGTACGGCTTTTTAAATGATGTCAAGATAATGGATTATGATGAATTTAAAACGTGAATGTAAAAACGCTGCAGTCTGAGCGATGTCTAAAGCGTTTTTACCGCGCAGTCGTTGAAACTATCTATTCTAGTGCGACAAACTCATGGCTCGAAGAATCGTCTCAAATACTACAACTGGAACACGACTGGTTCGCGTAATTGCTTACTTGCTCGTTCCGTTGTGGTTCTCGAAACAAACGTCAACACCTCCATGTATCTATATCACTGCGCTCAAAGGCATCTGCCTCATCCACGCCGACGTTAACGAGTCTTGAGTAAAATTCTTGCAACCATCTAATTTATATCTATTCAGTGAAGCGAGCGATTATCTTCAAGAAAGACTCTGTAGATCCAGCACATTCTCGACTTGCAAGACCTTTTAATTTGAAAAGCCATGTACAAAATCTTTCCATCTCAGCGATGCCGCAGAAAACTGCCTCTTAGAACAATAACGCACATCCATCAATCAGGCGTTGCGCAGCATTTGCATTCGTTCCCCCAGGTCATCGCTCACCTCACCACTCCCATGCTGCCCTTCATCAGCGGTCTCTTCAATACCATCTGTTTGCGCTTCTGCCGTTGAGTACTCGTCTGCTTGAACTTGTGGGGAGACGAAGAGGCTTCGTTGAAAAAGGGCGACGGGGTTGCGGATCCATTTACGAAGTTGACCAGTCCTCCAGAGCAGACAACCATGGTCGGTGGTTCAGAGACAGAGTCAGCCGCTAATTGGTTTGTTCGGTCTGTATACTGCAATTGGAAGCCGCATGCAATCTTACGCACGCACGCCGACCGACTCGTTTTTCTTCTCTTTCTACCTTGAACTGCACTAGGCCGCGTTCGATAGTGCCGCCGGCCTTCTCCCGCTCGACTTGCTGGCAATGGAGTTCGTGGATTCCATTGATTGTGAAAAGACAAGAATCAGGTGCGTGGCTAGGAAAGATTACGCCACTTTGCCATAAATATCAGCGCACTGTGGAGCGCTCCCCTCGACCACTACTAGTCCCACTGCACGTTATATAAGCCCTGACTCTTTCACCCACGTTGTTGGCTACGCCCTGCAATCGGTCGTTCTCAGTCCGCAGCTTGGCATAAAGATCTGGTGAGGAGTCTAGTGCCCCCAAGAGAACGATTTTCAGTATTAGATGGAAGAAGCGCAAGAAAGACACTGAAATAGGCTCAGGGCCAGGAGGTCCGGTCTCCGTCTGAACGAGTTCAAGACCAATGAGCCACGATTCTAAGGAGTCCAGCAGAGCTGCTTTCTCGGATAGTAGTCGAAGAGCGATTCCTACCGATTCGACTTGCGACACTTTGCCGAGGAATTCAAGCGTCGACGCAGCGATCCTTGTAAGCTCTGTCCGCATGTCGGGTGCAATCGTGCGAAGATCGCGAGATTCAACAGGCTGTTGATGAGGCGAAATCAAACACACAGAGAACGTCGTCCCGCTTACGTCGGCTGTTGCTGGAGGATCCGCAAATTTACATGGTGCAGCAAACAGCTTAATGATGAAAACATCCAGGAAGGGTAGTTGGTCATGGTGTGCTGGCACCAATTTGTTCGCGGCAACAAAATCTGGCCTTGCCCGGTACTCGTGCATGATCCTGAGTCCTCGAATGATATGCTGGGCCATAGCAGCGTAATTCTTCCGCACTTGCTCAATGCTGATGAAGATCTGACAGCAAAGTAATGCCGACTTCAACCCGTTGGAGCCCCGAGATGACAAGTTAGACGCAAGACCCCCCAAAGCCATACTGTATTGCTGGAGGCCATAGTGATAGCTCGGGGTCTGCTGCGCGACAGACGCTGGACCGTCTCCGGACGTCTCGAGATCTTCCCGAAGAGCTCTGAGAGACAAGACTGCGTGTCGTATAGGCGGATCAGTCAAGCTGGCTTGGAGGACTTGCCTGGCTTCTTCGTCACAGCCCAGCTTCACGTCGAACATGGTTTTGGTTGAGAAGTAACGATTGAGAAGGTCGATGTCCTGAGGGGCGATCTCAATGAAGGTGGGCCGGATGGGTTGTAAACCAACGTCTGACTTGATGCCGCCAGCATGAGCGTTGTTGATGGGTTGGCTGGTAAAAAATCTAAAGGGGGACTCGTAGCCGTCGCAAGTACGACCAGTGTTGACACATTTTTGGCAAAACGGCTTATTCTCGTCGCATTTGACCTTCCTAATTCTATTGCTGATTGAGCACAATCACTGCAGAGCTGACCTCCCGTCTAAATCCACAGTCTTGGGGTGTAGACCGGTGATGGGATCTGTCCGCTATGACTGACCTGCAGGTTGCACAACCAGTTTTCACCTTGGTTCTACATTCAATGTTCCGTTTGCGGGCGACAACGCTGCCGGCCATCGTGGGGCGGGGGGTGGGACATTCACGCTCGTCGCGCAACGCCCTTCAGACTGTTGGAATACGAGGTCATATGGGGCATTTAGTAGATGGGGTTGAAGCTGGATTGGAGTCTATCTAGGAGTGGACGGTGAAAACTCTACTAGCGGCCCCCAGCCCTAGAACATAGGGCGGAGATTACCAACCAAATCACACCTGAAATTCCAACACAGACAAGGGGAAGAATCGCAGCAAGCAAGAAATCCGAGCAGACGAATCAAATGATGCAGCATGATTCATCACCGGGACCATGAGGAAGGCGAGTTGGACTTGCTTCGTGTCAAGCATGTTGATAGATAGTTGAGGCGCGAGGAGCAGGCGTCGGCGCTAGCTCGATTGGGTAGCGAAAGCGAACCCACCAACCATACATGCGGTTGGAAGGGCTTCATCCTTCATCCAGCACACGGCGAGGTGTGGCCGCGTTCCGAGTCCCAATTGTCTCGATAGAAGTGGAGGCATCCAGGCTCTGTAGATACCGCTAGCTCCTGCTCTCGGCGAGATGTCTTCGGCTTATATACCGAGTGGCTGGCCCGATCTCTCTCGAAATGAGTACTTACACAAATGTCGAGGCTCACAAATAGCCTTGGATTCGCGTCGAAACTACTGTACAGCTCGAAAATGCCAGCTTTTACTCTGTATGGCTCTCGCGGTTCGACCAACACCGATCGTGTCCGCCTGACTCTCGCCGAAGGACTTGATGAAAAGCTGTATGAGACAGCTTTGAAAGAACGAACTACTTTCACTGAAAACTTCAAAGAGTTTCAGACTGCGATACAGCTTTCAGAGCGAGTATGAGGAATTCAAAGCAATGTAAATCTAGATTATGCTATCTAACAATAAAGTCGTCTTCTTTGAACGCCGCGCAAAACGAGCAATGCCTCCACTTCCGCCCTGACCTGAGGAAGATCATGACCTTTGTTGCAATTCTTTGTTGTACAAGGTTGTTGTTTCTGAAACGATATGCAAGAGCGCATGATGTGTATCAGTCCGTTATCATGAAAGATGTTGCGATGACATATCTGTATATGATAAGTAAAGACACATACAGATGACGAAAGAGATACGAACTCCTCTCTCGAAATCAAGACATATATGTAGTACCTCCACAGCGTGCTTTGGATCGTTCTTGACTCTACATTTGCCTCCTCTCAGATTATTGGGACATACGAACCGCAGCATTGTTTCGTAGTCATCCTCGTCGGTAAGTATATCTTTAGCGGATTTGACTTCTTCGACTATCTCTGCCTGATTGACCGTGTCTGAGACAGCAGCACCCTCAGGGCTCCCGCCGTCGTATGACCGCGGGAGCACCTGAGGTGCGCCGTGTAGGCCTTGTGCTAATTCACGGAATAGCCGTTCGCAATGCTCTTTAACGTCCTGCAACTTGAGAATTACCTGCGGACCATACTGAGAGTCCCAGCTCAAAGGATCTCCGACAATGAATAGACTGACTCTGTAGGATAAATGCTCCTGTATTCGAAGATGTGTGCCCCTTACATATTGAAACCAATTTCGACCTATCAAAGCAAGATTAGTTGATGAAAATTTGTTGATAAGTAATCTTAACCACATACCTCCGTGTCCCGGAGGAACATCTTTGACGTCTTTCAGGAAAAACCAACTCCAGCCCACTTCAGTTAGATCCTTAGGATCCAATTCTCTATGCTCAATGTCCATACATATCAGGATTTGATTCTCATTCAGGAATGGTAGAGGTTTGTTCAGGTCTATGCCTTCGAGAGGGTTCTCAAAACTATCACACTGTAGGAAATCCGGATGACATGCTTGTCCAACTGCAGATTTGAGGTTATACACACTATCCATTCCGCCATTGTGTGCTTCTTTATACACCAGAGATGGCTTCTTAATGGAATGATGAGATCCTCTCATGAGTCTAGTGGAGCGTGCATCGACAAATTGCCACACTGCAGCGCTGAGAGAAGACTTGAGCTTGATGCCTCCCGCCAGTGTATTGTGGTCCGCTCCCCACTTTGAATCGTAAGTGACCCCATGTTGTATGTACTCGTTCTGATCTGCTTGGAATCCTGTTTTCTGTTCTAGATGGTTGAAGTCTTCTAGTACGCCATGTCCAATGAAAATGGCTTTGAGGCAGCCGCCCCGAAGCGACGTACCGCTGTCGTATGACAGCGGCCTGTGGCTGGGGGCCAAGATTCCCATTGCTTCTCGAAGACCGTCCACACCTACCAGACGACCGCCAAGAGCTTCGTTGTCATTTTTGAAACCATGACCTCCTTTTTTTCCCATTGTCTGTAATAAACACGTTAGTATGAATCATGGCTAGAATGACATCAAACTAATAAGTAACTGTGATAGTACAGAAAGTATTTACGCAAGAAGATGAACGTGAAATGGCTATTTCAGGAAGAGAGAACACGAGTTACAGGGTTGGAACATACTGCGAGCTTATGATGGTAGTGGCTATGCTTCGGGTAGTGCTGCTTGGTATGATGTTGCTTGGGGTGGTGATTGTGATGGTCAAGGTAATGATGGTTCAGATGATGATGATAAGTAGGGTAATCTTGATCGTAGGGATAGTGATATTGAGAATGCTTGAGAAATCTGAGGTGATTGGAGTAGTAGTGGAATGGCTGATGGTGGCAGCGGTGATGGTTGTTGATATTGGAAGGAAGTGAGCAGACCTCAAAGATGAGGCAGTCAAAGAAGAAAGAAAATCACAACATCATTTTACCAGCGCTGTTAGGAATCGAATCTAATGTAATACAATTAACTTACTACGACGACAGTGAGTTTTTAGCTCTATGTTGTGTTGACATCACATGGTAAGGTGCGGTGATTTTTTCATTCATTGCAGATTGTCTAGATCGATTCGAAATATCAACTCAAACCATCTGGTTCACTAGTAGGCAGACACGCGTGTAACATCTTAGGGTAGTTCAACTAACTCAATTGCAACCGTATATCTTGTTCATAATGTCAACTGCTTTCTTGATATTCAAAGAGTAGGCGGATGAGCTTCTGCCAGCCATACTAATAGGCATCAGGTATCTACAGAGGTCCACGGCCAGGCCATCGGTATGTCACAAAAAGTAAGGCATAAAGGTCAACGGTTTCATAGTTTGCGTCCACTTACAGTACCTTGCTTCATAGAGACATTGCTTCAAAGAGTATGCCAGACGCAATCATGACCTTTCGGTATCTTATTTCTCTTCATAATTGAAACATACTCAGCAATTCTATTGAAGGTATTCGTAATATCATGTGTCTTACTTGATCAGAAAGCTTACTCTCACGATTCACGAGTGTACATGCAGTTTATGATTCTAACGTGCGGATTCCATCATGATATCATCTGTTTCTCTCGTTGAGAGAACCAGTCCAATCAGGGTGATTGGTCCTTCCGTTTGTGGTGATAAATCGTGGAGCATAGATCCCATGACGGGATGATGTCGAGGACCTTCCATCTGAACTTGAAGAATAATTTGCTGTTTCTTTCCCCTCTCAACCGATTCTTCCCTCTACTTCAACCTCAAACAACGTCTCTTGTCATTCCTCATCGTTGAACACTCAGTATGTACCGAACTAAGAAGAGACCTTCCGTACCAGCAAACCCCAATCCAAACCTTCCGCAGCTCAGACAGCGAAGCATATCCGAGTACTTTACTTCAAGGACTCTTGAGCAGTCTACAACCAGCAACTACAACGGAACTATCAATGTTAGCCATTCTATAAGTGCTTGATATTATAGGTTTTTATCCTTGTGCTGAGAGTGTTCTGCAGACCAATGGCTCATCGCCGTCATTCGACGGCGATGAGGATCCTGATGCTTATCAGGCCAAACGCTCAAAACTGGAGAGCACAACTGTTATAGGTTCATGCCTGGAAAATCCACTCCTCTTATCTGATTCGGAGAACGACGCCGACAACGAGCCACTATCCCCCGGCCAAAATACCAAAGTTCGACTCAGGAGCAATGTTGTTCGGTAAGCCATGCAATTCCGTGTTATTGATTGCTCGACTGATACGATACCGGTCAGGAAACTACAGCTTCTAGTGCCTGAGGCAGCCGCCAGTCCTTCGAATCATTCGGATGCTCCTATGTCTTTCCACACCACCTATACTACGCTGCCGAAGGATGAGATATCAAGTCAATCTCCGGGCCTTTTGTCGTCATACGACAGCGACGAGTACCTTGAGGATGACAAAGACTCTATCTCGTCGTCATCATTCGGCAGCGAGGAAGACTCTGAGAAGGATGAACAATCAATACAGCCTCCTACCCTCTCGTTGTCATGCGACAGCGCGGGGGCGTCCCATGATGATGATCCTAATACGTCTGGTAAGCTGTTGACCCTCAAGATATCTAAGCTAGATGTTGATTTATGATGTTAGAACGCAAGGTACTCGAAGTTCTGTCTCCAATAGTTAGTGGACTTCTGAACGATGCGAACTCGACACAGTGGGAAGATAGAAGTGGGTGGGGCCGAACCGCTTGGGAATTCTTTACGACGGCAACAAATCCAGAACCCTTACTGAACATAGTCAAGGATGCTATGGTGTCAGGGGCGAAACAGATCATTTGTCAGCATACAGTCACTATTTCCGATCTCGCCAACAGACTTCCGCAATGGAAGAAAAGTTCCATTCTTGGTTCATGTCGTGTGCCGGTTTTAGGAATATACCTGCTTCTAGGTCAGCACCCGGAACCAAAGTACGTAATGTATGTTGGCAGTACTAAAAGTTTCCATACTCGCTTCAAATGCCACAAAATATCCATAGAGAACGCCAAAAAAGGTCTCTTTCCTAGACCCACCCTTGCGGTCCATCGAATACTAGCCCAGGATGGATGGACGACTACTTATCATGCACTTGCTACATTGCCTTCGCGAAGCACAAGTGCGACCGCGCATCTTTTATTTCTGGAAACCGTTTTCATCTTGCTTATGAAATCCTGCTCGGTTAACAAATCCCCCAGAACTATCTCAAACGTTGAGCGTATTCTTCGCCTAGAACCTCAGGGATGGATATACGAGAGCCCCTCGGCGTCAGTCGACTCCGAGGAAGCCGCGCAATCACCGCAACTCGCTCACATTCTTCGTATGAACAAAGTCTTGCCAATAGCGAGCAGTTTTGTCGATCGATCAACGAAGCCTCGGGTCTGCTATCATTGCCAAGAGGACCGCACTACAGTTCAATATAGTAGGCTTTCTGATGGCAGAGCAATGTGCAGCAATTGCAAAGATTACATGCAGAAAAACTCCGATCAGATGCGTCCGCTTGAACTCAAAGCTTGGCGCGATGAATTATTGAGCATATCTTTCGTTGATCATTGCGAATCATGCGGTATATCTAGGACCAAAGCTGTACTTACTCGGCATTTGGAATTGCGGATGATGCTTTGTGATCGAGAGAGAATGTATTACTCTAGACACGGCACGCTCAGTCCTCAGCGCGCAGAAAGGCATGTTCGTTGCGAATCATGCGGTATATCTAGAACCAAATCTAGACTTTCTCGACATACGAAATTAGGGATTGTGCTTTGTGACCGGGAGAGATCTTATTACGCTCGACACGGCACGCTCAATGCGGCGATATACCTACCATAGGTTATAATTGTATAGGATATCATATCATCAGCGATGGCAGACGCGCAGAGCTATACTATCAGAGTCTTCCTTGAATTTATGAAGGCTACATACTTCCCCGGCTGCCTCTTCTTCCTCTGGTTATAGTACATACGAAAAGAACTCGTTTTTAGAACAGCATACCCATATTTAGAATCTCTTCTCTTAGACGCTTTCTCCGACTTAATATCTGCGGATATTATAAATAGTCTTGACGATGCAAAGGTTCATCGTGCGTAGCGCTGGCTGGTTATTATTGAAGATGTCATTACGATCTTTTTCGCCTTTTACGCTTACTTTGCTCGGCCTAATTTCCCTCGGACGACGAGCTGGCTTACGGCGAACGAGCGACAACTGGCTATTTGGCAGTTGAATGAGGATCTTAGAGAGGATTATTGAGTAGATTCGAGCGAGCAAATGTTCTAGCATAGGATGAAGCTCGCGTTTTCAGGATATTAAGATAGGGATACTGGTATGCTCCAACTATACTATTCCCCAATAGCTTTGGCTGACCGACAAACAGATGGTTCTGCTATTTTGCTTTGCAGCCTCGCGAACAGTAACGAACCTCTTCCCCACCGTCGTCAAGCCCCTCGGCTACAGCAACGTCATCTCCCTCCTTCTCACGGTCCCACCTTATATACTTACCGTCATCACCACCTTCCTCCACTCCTAGCACGCTGATCGGGCCGATAAACATTATTTCCACATCACTGGCCCCTTATACTTCGCCGTCATCGCGTTCTTCATTGCCGCCATGACGACCAAGACCGGACCGAGATATTTCGCTATAATGCTCATGCCCGCAGGCGTGTATACGGGATACGTCGTCGCCCTAGCTTAGATATCAAACACATTACCACGGCCTCCTGCGAAGGTACTCGCCCCCCTCTCTCCATTCCCCTCCAAATACCCCGGGTCCTGACTAACCGCAACCTCTAGCGCGCCGCAGCTCTCGCAGCAATCAACGCAGTCTCCAACAGCTCCTCCATCTATGCCTCCTATATACACCAGGGAAGCGCCGGTCCACGCTTCATCGTCGCCATAAGCGTCAACTGCGTCACCTCCTTCTTTGCTATACTCGTTGCTACGGTGCTGAGACTGATACTTCTGCGATTGAACAAGCAGCTGAATCGGGGCGAACCGATTAAGGGCGCTGTGGCTGTGGGCGAGGGCGTGCCTGATGAGGCGACGATGAGGGGCTCAAGGTTTGTTTTGTCGGTTTATGTAGGAGATGGCAATTAATATGCATCGCTTCTTCGCCGCCGTCCATCTCTGCAAGTCTGTCACTTCCTTAGGAAGCCTACTCGGCTGGGAACTGGTTATTTCCTCGACATTTCGTGGCGTCACGCTATCTCGACGCAAGCATTCTTCGCCTGTCCGGTTCGTGTCTGTCCTCTCCCTCAAACCTGGTACCTCCGGCTCTACCTACTGAAGTGTCATCCTTCCTTCCGTGCGACGTCCATCACCACCATTAACTACAAATGCCAAGCCTCTCCACGCCCCAAGACTGGTATGCAATCTGCCTTGTTGGCCCCGCCCCCCCGGCCCCCTGCCCCCCCAAACTTTTGCACATAACTCTGCCCGCCTTGCTCTGATGCTTACCACCCATCGCTGGCTCTCCTGTTCCCGTCCCGCGCTATGGTCGTCCCGGGCCCCGGACTATTCACATCCAGGTTTGACCTTCGTAACACAGAGGTGTTTCAATTCACGAAAGTAGCGCGCGTGAGAGAGAGAGAAGACCAAGCACAGCGACAATATGACCGATCAAAAATTCTATCGTGAAACGGTTGATTATGTATGGGCTGTATAGGATGGGCTGTATATATATAGATTATATACACGTCGAACTGAGCATTGCCAATTGCCGTTTTCGTTCTTGGAAGGGAGCAGGGCCACTTTAGAGGGAGCATCGAAGGAGCACGAAGGGAGCAGGGGGAGGCACGAAGGGAGCAGGGAGAGCACGAAGGGAGCACGAGGGAGCAAGCCTGAATTGGCTGCCTTGTACCCGGCTGTAGCTGCTCGCGTTATTCATATCAACACGAGATATTCTCATGTGCTTCAAGCCTTCAACAGACAAATTTGAAGCGAAGCAGTGCACCGGCCCGTGATAGGAGCAAGCTCTGGTTTGGTAGAGGCGCCTAAAAAGGGCGTGTGATGTTACATACAGCAAGATCATGTGGTCTCGGGATATGCTGCTCTGTCGTCATAGTTCCGGCCAGACCAACCTTTGCCGTCTCAAGTAGTACATGTCTGTATGGAAGTTGTAGAAGGAGGTCCGAGACCGAAGAAGATTTCAAGTGTAAGATGCTGTTGTGTCCGTCAGCATAGACTCTGAGGGCTTGATGTCAAAATGCGATTTAGGTCAACGTGACGATGATCATGCTCTGAGTGCCCAATCGAATAAACGTTCTGAAAGTATTGCTTTTACACATACGCTGCATGACTCAATGATTTGAACGATGAGTAGGTAGCGAATGATGCAGTAGATATGTGAGCTGTTTTCTATCTTCAACTAAAATTAGACAGCCGTATCTCAAGATGTTTCTATGAAAGATGTAGGCTGTAGCTAGAGCCTAGGTTTAGACTAGATATAGACAAGGTCTGCCTTCAAACGACTCACTGTTGACAATATATTAATTAATGAACAAATGTGATGATGCATCATGATCTCAATGTGACTGTAGAGCATTAGAAAGAAAGAGAATGATTTGTTACTTGTATCATTGAGAATACACACATAGAATCTCATGCGACAACATGATGATAAACACAGTTAGTAAATACTGTTACATAAGCAACATTGTGACAGTAGATATCATTAGAATAATAAGAAAGTTAAACAATGATATGACTATTGAGTTACAATATACAGAAAGAATGATCGAAATTTAACTGCAGATATTTTACAGTTTTTTCATCATTTTCTTTTTGATGCAGTTTCGAAATTATCGTAACAATATCGAGTCAACTCTGTAAAGTAAATTTAACTATAATTTTTATTGACTGTATAAGCTATGCTACCGTAATAAAGCTTAACGATTAATTAGCAGTTTTTAGCAACTCAACTATGTTTACATCGTTAACCGGAATCGCTGAACTCCGGCTAGGTATAGATGTCGCGAGTTAGGACTTCCCTACGCTCCCTTGATGCTCCCTCATGCACCCCCTTAGCATTTCCCTACTGCCTTACCGCTCACTCTCGCTCTTCTTTCCTGCGGAGAATTGATTCTATGCTGGTATCTCGTCTCGCGAAGCTCGCGGGCTCGATCTAAAGCCGTGCATAACGCTGGAACGTTTTTTTGAAATGTGAAAAGAACTGGTTCGAGGCTGAGAGTGCAACTGTGAACGGGTAATAAGGTGCAACAGTACCAGGAAGAGTCTTACCCCATTAAAGTCCTTTTTTTGTACTACCTATTATGACGGGTAGCAGTATTTATTGAGGAAATAAAATCTCAAGCACTTCTTTTGCTCCTGAGAAAGATGTGACCGTTCCTGTCGATGACATCGACCAGATCTCCTTCTTCATCGTTCTCGCCGCCCTCCTCTCCCTCAACATCCGAATCTTCGCCAAATTTCCAGGATCCTTGGAGATACCGCGTATATCCGCATATGTTCGAATTGTTGAGCTTTACAGGGGTGGTATGAGGGGAAGATTGTATGGCGTCAAGAAGGATGCGATCGATGTGCCGTAAAATTATTTGTCGATCGAACAGCCATTGGAAAATGCGGGAGATGAGAAGCCTCTTGTTATTGTTAAGACAGGCAAACGTATAATTTGTGCCATCTGACAGCATGCCGAATACTGTTTTGTTTGTCCGATCTTGTCTTGCATCTTGTATGGCGGCCATATATACTAACATCTGAGGCATTCCGACCGACGCGTTTCCCGCTGGCTTTGCCTCCACGATGATGAGCAAGGGCCCGGTGTTTCTCTTGTCTGTCCCATAACCTAGAGCCCAGTCTGCACGTCCCTTCAGAAGTATAGGCTTGCCGCGCTCATCGACATATTTCACAGACACTGGTACTTCTGCGGAGAGGAGTAGTCGGCAGGATACATCCATGTCTTCGAGCCGATTCAGGCGATCAACGAGGACGAGATCCAGAATGGTCCGCGTTATTGCTTCATCAGTGCGCGAGCAGACGTATTGATTTGTTTTGAGGTCCTCGATTACGGCAGCTACCATGCGTTATTATGGTCTCAAGTGTCCTTTGGGATTTACTCGTACATACCATAATGTGGGTTCATCTCTGGTGCTTCCTGCTCGTTCTCCTTGAGCTCGAGGACAAAGTCCATTGAGTTAGGCTTATAATCGACACCAAGAATGGTAGCGGCCTCTGTAGTCCCCCTCAGATCTGTCGCAGTGCGGGTCTGTGCAGAACGTCAGTAATTACCTCACCCAGCGCTGAAGCTAAGTGCTCACTGCAATTGGTCTTCTGTGAGGAGGCACTACTTCTCCACAGGCAGCTAAAATACTCTCGAGGAGCGGCGATAAGCTTTCCAGGCCGAGAGGTAATGTAGATCGAGCTTCTTGTAATGCGGCAAGCTGAGCTTCCGTAATGGAAGCGAGCGGTGTACCGATATATTCGACTCCATCGTCGGTAATGCGTCGTTTGCTCATATTCGGGGGGTTCTTGTGAGACGGCGTGACGAATAATGGAGAGGTCAGATGCAAAAGTGGGTCTGGCACAAAAAGTATCTAGCTTAGTAATGGAGCCGCTAGAAGGATCCACCCCTCATCCAGCCAGCCCTATCAGGCTGGGCATTGCCCGTAACCCCGTAAAAGTAGGTTGGTAATACGCTAAGAGAATCAAATCGATGATAGCCTCTGTTCGATCACGTATTCTTATCGTTTTCGATACCCAACGTGCGCTCTTTTGAATTCCTTCTGCTACAACGAGGGGAGCAAAGAATCAACGGGCAGGCATCTAGTGAGGGGCTGAGGACTGACTTAAGGCAGCAGGAGGCTCACTTAGACAGTGTTGACGATTGTTATTTTGAGACTAGTAGCGCCGCATTAAGTTAGCGAGATCGCGCTGGCAGGTCCGCACCTTCGGCTCCCTTCAGCCTCCACACCCCCGCCTCCAATCAAAGTTGACAAGCACCAATCTCACTCTCACTTCTCAACATGCGCACAACAAAGCCGAAGAAGGCTGTC
>JAABUO010000518.1_pt1 | contig 73192 bp, 71 predicted proteins | sample 5559291 | NCBI WGS metagenome assembly JAABUO01 (sample SAMN10711878, study PRJNA513372) | rock metagenome | isolation source: Antarctica rocks | place: Antarctica: Victoria Land, Finger Mt sud
ATGTTCATCAGATACTGAAGCGACTTAGAGTCGTTGAACTACAGATAGATATCGAGAAATGCGAATTTTCAGTTATCGAGATCAAGTATTTGAGTCTAATAATCATCACTCACGAAATCAAAATGAACTCTGAGAAGATCAATGCTGTCATGAATTGAGCTGCATCTCAAGACGTCAAAGATATTCAGAGCTTTCTGAGCTTCATCAACTTCTATAGACGATTTATTAAGAAGTTTTTCAAGCTGATCGACTCATTGACTGTCTTAATCAGAAAAGATCAGTCATTTAATTGAATTCAGAAGTGTCAATTCGTCTTCGATTGACTCAAGCAGACGTTCATCACTGTCTCTATCTTAATGCACTATAATTCGAACCTACTCGTGACTGTGAAAATCGATGTCTTCGACTATGTTGTGATCGAAGTCATGTCTCAGCGAGATGATAACGAGCAGTTAAGATCTGTGATCTATTTCTCTTTCAAAATGCTACTCGCAGAATGCAACTACGAGATTTATGACAAGAAACTTCTAGCTATAATCAGAGCTTTTGAGAAATGAAGACTCGAACTGAAAGACATGTTAGACTTCGTTGAGATCATTTTCGATCACAAGAACCTAGAATATTTCATGTCAATCAAGCTGCTTAGTCAAAGACAAGTCAGATGATCAGAATTTCTCTCTCGATTTAACTTCAAAATCGTGTATCATTCGAGTGAATTGAACACTTGAGTTGATGCACTCACGCGTCGATCAAAAGATCTTCTCTTGAACGAAGAGAATAGTCGTCAAGAACATCAGTGACAGATCGTGCTAAAATCAAAAAATCTGAAAATTCAAGTCTTAATCAATGTTCTCGACGATAGTGACTCTGAAGCACTCAAATCAAGTGACTCGAAGAGCGAATCAGTGATCTCTGAGCAGTCTGAATCATCAGAGAAAATGTCTATGAATGAGCTAGAAGAACAACTCTTCGCAGTCTATTTCAATGATGAATGAGTACAGATCATGATAACTGCGTTAAGAGATGATCAACGAAAGCTTAAAGAATTTTCGTTAGCGAAATGTATGCTGCGAAGTGATCGAGTCTACTATAGAGATAGACTATTGATATTTGAAGATGAGAAACTGCGACTACGTCTGCTTCAGTTAAGTCATGACACGTCTATTGCGAATCATTCAGAAAGAGTCAAGATCTACGAAATACTCAGTCGTCATTATTACTGACTCGAAATGATCAAGACAGTAGCTCGCTTCGTACGTAATTGTCATCTATGCTCTCGAGTGAAGATCTCTAGAGAAAAATATCAGAGAGCTTTGAAGTCTCTTGATGTACTCAATCGTCGCTGAAAAGACATAGTCATGAATTTCATCGTGACAGTATCTGAAAGTAAGAATCTGAACGAAAATTCGACAATCAATATTCTGATAGTCGTGAACAGACTATCTAAACAAGTGCATTACAAGTCTATGAGTGAAATTACAGCTCTAGATACAGCTCGAGTTTTTTATCGTGCAATATGAAAACATCATGAATTATCTGATTCAATCGTCTTGAATCGTGAAACTCAGTTTGTCAGTCACTTTTGAGACGAACTTTGTATTCGATTGAAGATTCAAGCTCGATTGTCAACTGCGTTTCACTCAGAAACGAATGATCAAATCGAGAACGTCAACGACGTTTTGAAACAATATCTTCGAGTCTTCGTGTTCTTTATGCAGAACGACTGAGCTGCATGACTGTCATCAGCTGAATTTGTCATCAACAATCACTTCTTCGAAAGCACTCAGTGCACGTCGTTTCTAGCTAACTTCGAACAGCATTCTCGAATGAGATTGAAATCAAAGAAGACTCAGAAGAACGTTATTGAACATTCGAAATGAATACATGTCGATCTGTTTGTTCAGAAAATGAATCGAATCAATGAAATTCTGCGAGAACAAATGATCTTAGCTCAAGCATATCAGAAACAATTCGCTAATGTTCATCGACAACACGCTCTCAAGTATGCAATTAATGATATGATTTGATTAGATGCTCGCAATCTGATGATTCATCGACTCAGCAAGAAGTTATCTAATAAATTCGAGAAATCTTTCAGAATCATCAAAATTGTTAGTTCTCATTCTTATCAGCTAAAGTTGCTCAATGACTGATTCTGTTTCGACGTCTTTCATACTTATCTGCTTCATTCTGCGATCAACGATCTCTTATCTGAACAAATACCTCTCGCGTCGTTTTCAATAGTCTTTGTCGAAAAAGTGCTTAGCTGAGAGATGAACGAAATATTAAACTTTCGAGTAAAGAACTCTCAGCTAAAGTATTTAATTAAGTGAACTGAAATAGAAGAAAACAGTTGAGTAAAGTTTGCGAATGTGATGAATGTCATCGAAGTCATGGACGTCTATCACGCTTGAAATCTCGATCGTTCGAATAAGAATTCATGAATCGCTTACGTGCAAGAAAGCAGCGACTCTGAATATGAGTCAGAGAATTAAAAGTCTCGCAGAAGCTTCGACTTCAAAAAAAGAAATTTATTGTCACGATTTTAGCATGTGTTACTCGAAAGATGTTGAAAAAAGAGATGTTAGATCACTTAGATGATGTTGAACAATATTATAGATGATGATAGATGTGAGATTATCAGTGATGTTATGAGAGTCTCTCGATACGAATGATACTCAGCGTTCATGAGGTATAAGAACATCTGAATGATCTCTTTCTTTTCTTTCTTCTTCGTGCAACGTCTTGTATCTAAAATCTAGTCATTAGAATTTCATTCTGATTTCATTCAGCTCTCAGTTCGTGACACTGAACATTCTATCGAAGTTCAACTTTCAGATCATCTTTAGATTGAGCAAAATGAACACTAAAGTCAATGCTTTAATCAGAATGTCTTTAGCGAATGTTTCTGAATCAGCTCAGCGTCTTGAAGATCATTTTCAGACTATTCTGACCTTCAATAAAGTCGATGTTCTATCTATTGAATCGAAAGCAAATCTCTATCAACGAGTACAAATGATCAATCAAACAGATGAGTTCTGCAGCGAATATAAACAAGCTATGAATGAAAACAAGCTTAAATTTCATATCACTAAACTGAAGAACTGCGAAATCATTGACGACGTTCTATTTAAAAAAGATCTACTGTGAGTTTCTGAGAACATGCACACGAAATTACTACAAGAAGTGCATGATCAATCTTCAATCTTTCACTTCGACAATAAATGAATCATCGATCTAGTTCAGCGTTTCTACTATTGATCAGATCATCGAGCTACTATTCGATGATACATTTGAAACTGTCATGCTTGTCAGCGAAGCAAAGTCTCTAAAGATAGCATCAATGAACTTCATCATTCTCTTTCGATTTCACAGAAACGCTGAAAAGATATAGCTATGAACTTCATCACTGAACTATCTCTGTCAGAAGACTATAACGTCATTTGCACAATCATATGTCATCTCATCAAAGAACATCATTATGTTTTCTGTCATTGAGAAAATGATGACATCTCAGTCGAAGAAACGATTTGAATCATGCTATAAAACGTCTATCAACTGCATGATCTATTCAGTTCTATTGTTTCGAACAGAGAGTCTCAATTCATATCAACTATGTGAAAAAGTCTTTGCAAGCGACTGAGAATCACAGCTAGTCTATTCACAGTCTATTATTCTGAGATCAACGATCAATCAAAACGAGTCAATCAAGACGTTGAACGCGAACTTAAAATCTACTGCAATTACATGCAGAACGACTGAGTCAAATGAATATCTATGATGAAATTCAGTGATAATTTCAATATCTTCTCAATCACTTCAATGACTCTCTTCTACTTCAATAAAGAATTTCATCTTCGAATGAGTTTCAATTCAGATACAGCTGATTATGAAACAACTTGTGAACGACTTGAAGCTAAAAAAGCAGATGATATTGTCATTTGAATGAAAGAGTTACTGAACTTCGATCATCAACAATTAGAAAAGACAAAGCTAATCATTGAAGTTCAAATCAATAAACATAGATGAAACATCATTTATGAAGTAGATGACTGAGTTTGACTATCTTTCAGAAATGTCAAGACAACAAGACTCTGCAAAGATTTGAAAGATAAACAGCTAGATTTTTATCAAATCACTGTCAAAGTGAGTATTTTCTATCATCTTCATCTATCAGTCAGCATGAAGCATTTGCATTCAATGTTCAGCTCAAAGCTACTACGATTATATTCAGAAGATTTTCTATCAGAACAGCATTCAGAATCACTCAGATCAATCACTATCAAAGATGATGAACATTGAAAGATAGACAATATATTGAACTTCAGACACTATCAAGATTGAATACAGTACAAAGTCAAATGAACAGATCTAGATAGAAATGATGAATGATACTATGTTGATAAAGAGAAATTCAATGACTCAAAGAAAGTTTTGAATGAATTTCATAAGTTATATTCAAACAAATCGCGCTAAATATTGAAATAACTATCAACAAAAGTGAGCAAATGAACTACATTCATGCAAACATGAATTTTCGAAGAAGAAAATAATGTTACGAGCGTATCAAGACTGAACAAGACTGAAGCTTTAATCAATTTGCAATGAACGCTAGCGAGTTCTCTGCGTAATGATTAGAACTAATCAGCGAGCTAGTCAGATTTGACTCAGATATGACTCAGATATGACTCAACACTCTTTTTCTTTCTCAACATTCTTTTCTTTCATCAACATTTTGTTCATCTACATCACATTCTTTTCATGTCACAAACACATTTCTTTCAAGTCTAGCACAGTCTTTGAACATTACATAAATAGAAGCTTTTGTATCAATCTTCTTCTATATTCTTAATATTCAGTTATAGCTATTTCTAAAGATCAAGCACTATCAACTCTGATCTTCATTGATTGTATCATTTAAACATGATTCTGACAATATGTCTCTCTGATAACAATTGACAGTTTGATGAGATCATCAATAAAGTTACGCTGCGCGACTTTACAGTTGTGCTGTATAGAGTTTCAAAATAAAGATCATAATCAACTTTAAAAACTCAGACATTTCACTCACTCGACACACATTTTTAGAAACTCAATTTCTAAAAAAATCAACAATTTTCAAGAATCATACAATCATCATCATTCTGAAGAAAACAATATTAATCTACACGATGAACATTGAAGACATTACTGTCAATCTTCATATGATCAATGACATTGTATGTTCTTTCTTCAACTTTATTCACTTATGTATCAGATTTTACTGATGCTCATGTATAATCAATAATGAACATGTCTATCATCTCATTCTCATTGACTGTTGAAAAGATCAATGCTAGTAATTTTAAGACTAAGCTCATGATTAAGTTTCTTGAAGCTGTTGACTCATTCTCAATGACTGTTGAAAAGATTGATGCTAATAGTTTTAAGACGAAGCTCGCGTTTAAGTCTTTCAAGACTGCTGAAAAGCAAAAGACTTGAAAAAGAAGTATCTTGAGAACAATGTTCAACACTTCTTGCAGAAAAAATGATCAATTCATGAAGAAGAATGAGATTGAAATGATGTCAGATGAGAACAGTTCTTCAGAAATTGATGTTGATGTGAATGATTTGATGTTTCTCAATGATGAAGAATCTAATCTTTCATAGCAAACACAGTCAAGAGAAAATTCAACTTTAAGAAAAAGAATAAATTCAAGAAATTTCGTTCTTTGACACTTGCATTTAGCATCAATAAGAAATGTACAATAGTGATCATGTTGAATGACTTGATCTTTGACTTCAATTTCTCAATCGTCGACAGTCTCATTAAAAAGAGCAAGAAGTTCATCAAACATGCATCATGTTCATCAACAGTCACATTTTCAAAATACGTTATCAATCATTACAATGTCTACGATTCTGATTATTCATCAGTCGTCGCAGCTGTAGATGAAGCATTCATATCATATGACAAGTATGATTATTATCTTTTGTTTATCAAGAGCAATCTTAGCAAGATCAAGAAAATTTCTACAGTTAACATTTGCATTGATGATCTCATTATTTTTCATGTTATTGACAAGATGAAGACTGATTCACTACATCATAATTGATTTGCAGATCTGAAATTCTGAATAAAGCGAGCATGATTCAAGTAACGCGCATGTCTCTTGAAAATGTCATCAAAATGTACATTAATGTCGAGAAAATGAATATTGATAAGATGATCATTATGCAGAATGAGACTGACTACTATTATAAGTGATGACGTGATTTACACTGCTTAATGAGTGACGAGAGATTTAGAAAACAGATGTATCTCATTCACTTCTCATATGAGACATTTCATTGTGATGAATTTAACTTCAAGATGAAATACAAGATTGTAATGCAGATTTCTGAGAATGAACAGACTGTTCAGATGCTCAAGAATGCAAAAAGTAAAATTGCTGCAAAAGCTAAAACTCTCAAACTCATCATTATATAGAACAAATCATAAATAACTTATAGTTGATCATTATTGCGCTGAACTTGTATTTTAAAATCTATATTGTGTCATCGTTGTCTGACTTCACTAATGTCATAAAAGTTGTCAATCTCGTCTCAGATACTTTGATGTTTATCAATGTAGTTGTGATCATTGCAATGCAATTATCTTCAGATTGTACTTATGTGTAGATATTTAATACAATCAATTATGTAAAATATTTTCGTTATAATATCACTATATTTGTTTATTTGTCGTAAAAGATAAGATCGCTGCAGAATTCAATATTATTCAATATTGAATGAATATCAGACTGTAATCTGAGCTACTGTGTGACGCTCAGACGTAGTAGTTGAAACTTACGTAGTAAGCAAGAAGCTAATTCAAAGAAGCTTAGTCATCATCGCTTACTCGAAAAGATGTAGCGCATCTATCTAGTCTTGAAGGAATTAGATTTCAACTACTTCGTCTGAGATTCTGAGGCAAGCAAAACTGAGGCAAGTTAATGAAATTACCTAATATGCTCTGAGTGAGCTAAGGTCGAAAACTGCGTTGCTTTTCATTGATAACAGACTTGCTCGGGCAGTCAACGAACCTAGTAGGGCTAAATTAAAGTTCGGGTAACTTCGAGCTATTCAATAAGGTGCGTGAAGCAAGGCTCTAGAGTGCTCCTTCGATGATTACTATCGAGGCAACAAGTCCCTTCCTTCCGCGTAAACTATAGATCAAGAATACATGTCTTTTCTTATCGAAGATGCGGTGCTAAAGACTGAATTTCCCTCATCTACCACATAAGTGGAATTCAGAGCTGACAACATTGCTCCTTACGCTCACATACTACTCAGCAGCCCTAGTCCATCCCCTAACCCAGCAATCCGAACAACATACCCGTCCGCTTCCAGTATTCCTTTGCCCCCGTTTCCATCTTCTTGACACTCTCCTCCTCTAATCCGAGGTCTTCTCGTAGTTCTAGGTACATTTCTTCTAAAGGATCATCTTGGGCTTCTCTGCTTTTGTGTAGATTTTTTGGGTTTGTGGCGTGCATGAGATAGTGGGTGTCGAAGAGACGTTGGATGCGTAGGTCATCTGAACTTTGGGGATTGGATGGCGATTCGGGGTGAGAGATGCCGTTAGCCTCCTTGGCTTCTTCGGTCTCCCCATTTGTCTCCACAGCAGAAGTTCCATTGACCTTAGAAGCGGATAGCAGTGCTTTGGCTAGCTCTGATGCTAGTTTCCTTCTCAAAATTTGTTTCAGCATGTCTGTCGCTGATGAGCTCCAAACGTCGGTCCCGAACTTTGTCATGGATGATACCAATTCCTTCAAGAATCGAAAGGTCCATGGCGAAGGCAAAACGGGTAGTTCAGGATCACCTTCCCAGAGCTGTCTTCCAGGATGATGGCTACTCCGCGTGCGCCTTTGGCACTTCTGCCAAGGCGTTGTAAGGGTTGCGTTAGCGAGTAATTCGTGCAAGTTTTGGATTGAGCCAAAACCAAAGTTTGGGTTTTGGTAGCTGGAAGGAAGATGATGACGTAGCTCTTTGAAGATTCGGAGGAGAAAAGCAGACATGTGTCCGCGGTCTTGCTCGTTGTTCGTCGAAGCGGGAACATTGAGCGAGGGTTCTATAGAATCAAAGGCTGCTGCGAGGGAATCAGATAGCTTTTGTTGGAGAGCAGCAGGGTCATCTGAACCGAGCAAAGTTTGCTTGTTAGATAGAAAACCGTTGTCGTCATCAATGTCGTCAAGGTCATCATCCCAATTCTGGGATTGAAGACTTTTGATTGTGGCCTCTATGGCTGAGATGCGTGAGAGCCAGATTGTGTACTGGGCAGTTATTGTTTCTAGAGATAGGGTTCTCCCATTGATTGTGCTCAGAAGGGTCTTACGGAAAGGTTTCGCGCCGCCAGAGGTTTCTACGGAGGTTACGGAGGAGGCCCACAAGGACGGGGCTGGTTCAGATACGTCGATTTGCCAATTGCGCAGGGTCGATTGAGTGGCTAACGTGACTTCAGTCAAAGACGCGACTCGCCTCTGGACAATACGAGTAAACTGGATGTTGAAGGCATCTCGGAGACCGTCAAGTGCCTCGATGGGTTCGATCCCAAGCAAATGCCGACTGTTCGAGAACCAAAGCTCAAGTATTTGCCTTCGCAATTGAACAATGCTCAAAGGATCATCGATCCCTTGAATACGGTCCTGTAAGTCGCCTAGAAAAATTGCAAAAGCTTGCTTAGCCCACTGTTTCAACAATTTCTCGGCTTCAGATCTTTGCAGGTCATCCTGCCGAATGTACGGCGTAAAAGTTTTAATATCATCGCCTATCCATCTTTCATGAATATCAAGGTTGAGCTCGAGTAATGAATAGAGATCGGTGTTCTTGAACAAGGGGACCGACTTGAGTCGCTCTAGCGCACGAGCCAAATGCCCCGGGACCAATGCTTGCGTATCCTTTAGGGTCTTAACATAGAGTTGCAAGGCCTGGAAGACACACTCATGGTTATGGCTAGTCTTGTGACTTTGCTCCAACATGGCCTCTTGTCGAACATAAAGGAAATGCCGAAGAACGTCAGTCGGCGAGGAGCTAGTGGCAAGGGAAAAGGCACACATTGCCTCAAGCAGTCCATCATCTGATATGTCTAGTCTTTTGAACCGATTATCAATCTTAGCTAGTAATCTCCGGCGCAGCGTCGTCAATCGATTCCTCAGACTCTCCAGGTACGGTGGAGGCCTGGAACGTTGCGATAGTTTCTTATGAAGTAATCTTGAAATTACCAGTACTTTTGCCGCCAATAACACGGATACCCCAGTTCTTAAGAGTCTCGATATCACTTCAGGACAGCTGCGGAACACAGCAAGCTGAGATGTAAAAGCATACCGCTCACTACCTGCCCAATAACTCGTGAGCAAGGCTCCTAGCTATTGAGAGTCCGTGGGGATTTGCGTACCTGCGGCTCTAACTTCACCGTTCCAAGCCAGTAGGTTCATCCCCTTCTTCTCTAGCAGCCTAGTATTACACTTTCTGCCCATGTCCCCTAAGTATGCCTCGACATGGTGCATCTGTTCATCCATCTCGATGATAGATTCCGCGGTACTAAGGAGGCCTCGATAACTCACCCTGTTGGTCCGATGGAAAATCAGCTAATTGTTTCTGCATGTTAAATTGATAGGGACCACAGAAATTTCAAAAGCAGAGCTTCTAACGGTCATACCCAACCAGTGTCCTCAACTTTTCCCTGTTAAACTCAATATCGTTGCGAAGCTGCCTTTCCATGCCCCGCACGGCGGCAACAGGATACTCGAAGGCATCTTCCCATGACCCAAAGGTCTTAGGGTCAGGCCCATCTACTGCCATCACAGAAGGGTCCCCTGTTTGGACATTGCTGGTTCAGTCACTTTCGATTACTGTCATTAACCCGGCGGAACCTTTCCGCTGTACTCACACCCGGAGGGCAATCACACCCGAGGGCGGAATTCGATCCCCACCAAAACCCTTACAAACCCTCCACTGTAAAGAAGAGTCCTACTTTTCACTGATTTCAAACATTTAATGATTGAGGTGCATGTTGGTGTCCCACGACTTTGGGTCCCCGCCTTCTTTTTCAGGTCTTCGTTTCGGATTGATCCATGAGTTTTAGAAATGAAAGTAAGGTGTTCTGCCGGATGATACTTTTTCGGGGTGCCTATGTTTGGTGTGCTTTCGTGCATATTGTGTGGGTAGCGAATCCATGGCAGCCTCGGCAGCTGCATACATGTCAAAAGCCTCTCAATGACTGGAGTAACAAGGCTGAGCTCAAGGCGTTACAAAATCTTGGGAGACTTTATCTTCTTCACATTCTCATTTAGGTCTTTTCATCAAATGAATTTTCTTTCTCTTAGCTATTACGAATCCCTCAAAACGTCGCGCCCAGGGGTTAAGACAGGTGAACCTCTTCTGGACTTTCACTGTACAGTTCAGAACATGCCTTAACTTTATGGCTGGTCCTTCTCCTCTAAGGAGAGCAACGAAACGCTAAGCTTTTGCCCTCGAATGACAAAACATGGCTGAGCTCGGCATCATCGCGTCAGTTGTGCAGATTGCGGATCTAGGCGTTCGCCTCAGTCTCAGGCTCTACACCTTTGGGGAGACCGTCGCCAGCGCCGACAAGTCTATTATCTCCATCGCAAAAGATGTCTCTCTGGCATCCTCTGTACTTCGAGAGCTCGGGCAGACACTCGAAAAAGATCAAGAGCCCCGACTTTGTTCCGAAAATGCTTTTCAAACGGCCGACGCGATTGTCAAAGAGTGTTTGGAAGTGTTTCGGTCTATGGACAAAGCACTTGCTAAAAGTATGTCAAGACTTGAGTCACAGGATGGAGCGAGGAGAACAATGACAGGAGCTGCACTCGATCGACTGAAATGGCCGTTTGTACAGCCAAAGATGGAATTGCTACGAAGCAATCTGGAAAGGCTGAAATCCACGTTATTGTTGATGATCAACGTTATAATATATGCTAGGCAAGTGGCTAACAAGTAAGCTTGTGCTTTCAGTCCGTTTCTGTTGCCGTAAATTGCTCGTCAACTTCTGACTGATGAGTATCTTCCCAAGTGCGGGGGGTGTTGATTGCCAAATTTTGAATTTCTTCGTTGCTAGTATTATCTACTCGTCTAATGGTCTATTTGACGTATTGACGAATGGTCGGCATGCTTAGCTGAGGAAACCTACTGACAGCCTGATAGAATAGAACCACAAGTTGCCGGTGACAGTCAGCGAACTTTGATCGAAGATCTAGCTCGGTCAAATAAGGAAATCAGTCGCAAGTACAATAACTTGATAGAAGACATCGAAAAGCATCAGGGCCCACAAGTACTACACACTAAGGTATCAGGAATTAGTGACTTGACAAAGCCGGTAGTCGATTATATACCGGAGACTGCTACACCGAGATTCCCAGGTTCTCAACAAGAGAGGAATCCAAAAACACGGGACACCGATGATGCACATATGCCGCAGCAACAGATGCGCTCGGCGATAGATGAGCTGACGCACTACTGCAACCTCATCAAGAACTTGTTGAAAGAGGTTGATTCAGCGGAATATATGATCGATAAACACCTACGGTTGAGAATTAAGGATGATGTCGTCAACACTCACAGACGTGAGAGAAGACACCTGCGCGTCTTACATGGAGACGAAAAGTTGAAGCAAGCTATGTTGGGCGACCTGTTGGATTCAGTGGAGCTGGATAGTGCTGCTCTAGAAAGTCGGGATACGGATACCCCTACCCCAGACCCTGGAACTTTTGGATTTAATGCGAAACCTCTCGTTAATCATGACCGTGGAAGTCATCTTAATAGTAGTGGTGGCTTGATAAAGCCCTCCGATCCTCAGTACAAGGATCATGGGGAATGGTCCAAAGGTTACAAACAACGCCGTCCAAAACCTGTGAGGCCCGCGAGCCCTTCAGTAATATCATTCCTAAAAATGTCCTTTAAGTTGCCTCTGTCATATGTTAGATTCCTCCATCCCAGGCGGCGCAAAGGACAACGTTCAGCCCTTCGTCCTTCCAATGCGGGATTTCCGGAGTCGGTCAGTCCCCGTTGCAGTGGCGCAGAATTCTTCGGCGAGCACAGGAAGTCCAAGGATGATGAAACTTTCTTTTTCCTGGACTCTGGTGAGGAAACCCCTACTGCCGCCACTAAAACCGAGGATGTTGTCCCGACCAGCGCGGAGAATGCACATTTTCCTGCAGAGGCTGCCAGTGCTCTTTCGATGGATTATTATGGTCACGAATCGACTAGTTACAGCCGTTTCCAGCAAACGGATAGTCCTGGAGATGTCGATGCAGAATTCTCTGGCGCAGTAACTAACGCACTTTTAAGTCAAGGCACTTCTCATGATTCTAGTTGGCTCAAAAGTCCCAGTGAAGTGATCATTACTGATGATGGTGCTGGATTTAAGACACATGGGAACGTTGTTGTCTCGCATTTCTCAGGCCCAATTCGCGACCGCTACGGAACTTCGAGTTCTTCCTCTATAACCAATTACGCCAGAAGCAAACTCGCAGACCCTTGTAACGTTGTTAACGACCTGCTCAAGCAGTGGACTACACTCGCACCGGATACCATTCTAAGCCCCTCATAAGATGGCCGTTCCTTTTCACCACATTCTCCTTCTCGAAGCTAGTAGAACCTAGATCTGATCCTAGGGCCGGCGAGCTCAAGATTCATGACTTTCTTTCAAGGCCACAATCTCACCATCACGATATAAAACATCGACTACATGTAACATTTTTTGCTATTATCAGGCGGAGAGCGGTCTTTTCATATGCCGAAGCTCGTGGATATTATATGTTTTCGAAATGCCTTCGCATAAGGACTCCATTGGCGTAGATGTTGAAGGGCGGGAGGTTGTACTGGAGTTCTGGGGGTATATTGGGCCAAGAACAAGTGGAGGATGGACTCGAGAGAACAAACCGGGATCAAAGTCTTTGACGTTGCTTCTTTGTCTTTCGTAACCATTCGTCATCGATGAGCGAAGCTCAATATGTATAACTGTTAATGATGCAAGGTGGGTGGGGGATATTCTAATTGGCATTGAGGCCGAATGTACCAGAAGAATTAGATCCTAGATGTACCACAGCTTACTCTAGTAACCATGCCTACAAGAAAATTCTTCCAGGTTACCTTAATCCAGTAATAGAGAGTTTACAAAACATATACTCAAATATTGTACACCCCCCCTAAGCCCACCCAACCACCTCGGCCACACTCCCCACATTCCACCTCAGCCCCCCAATTGCCACCAAAACCCCCATCACATCCACCACCACCAAAACCGCCGCTCCGGTCAGAAACCTGGGGCTAAAAATCCTGTACAACATCAAATGCCTCCTCAGCCAACCAGCCCACATCGTTGTCGCCACATTGATAGTCGCGAAATACAGCAAATAAGTGCTAACAGCCTTCGCCACATCGCTCAGGATTGCCTTCTTCTTAGGCGGCCGTTTCCAGAGCACGATCAGCGGGACGGAGGCGGTGGTGAGGATCTGGGCGCCAAAGGTGTTTATAATGATAAGGAGCGGGGACCAGGGGTAGTGGATGCTTTTCAAGGGGATGAAAGCTGCTTCCCATTGGATGCTGCTAAGTGTGGCTTGGTGTCCTGTTTTAAAAAAGTGAAAACTGCCCAGTAATGCAAGCACAATGGGCCCTATAGCGCTTTCAGAGAGGTTGTTCGCATCGATGATTTCGCAGAGAGCGAGGACTTGGAGACAGAGAACGCCGATGGCGCCACCACCCATGGGTTTTTGAACTAAAATGATGGCGAGTAGGAGGTTAGTGATTAGGAGGAAGAAGCGCGAGCCGTGCATATTTGCGTAGCCGAAGACTTTGACGGATTTCTTTGGGCGTTGGGTGGAAGCGGGAGATTGAGGTTCCATCGACGTAGTGGGTTTGGATACCATTTCGATGCTGATGCAGGGTTTTGCCGTGTAGAAGGTTGCTGTACCAGCTGCGAAGGCGACGGCGAGGACGAGCTGGGCGATGGTGGTTTTGATTGTTCTGAGGGTGGACTTGTTGATTTTGAAGTAGTCGTAGTCGTCTGCTGCGTCGAGAGTCCAGAATATGGCCGACACTGTAAGACCCGTTCTGAACGCGAAGCCGATCCAAAAGACTGCCGAGCCTTCGTAAGAGCGTGTGCCTGTGTAGTAACCTTTGACGAAGCTTGGCAACATTGCCGCAAGGATAATAGGGATGAGCAGCTGCCAAGGAGCGGACGTTGAGGAGGTTGACGAAGCGTAATAAGTAGATCTGCAGAATGGCATTTGCTCTTCCCGGCAGAGTCTAGAGAATGAGGCTAGCCGCGTAAGGAGCAAGAATATTGAGGATTGTAAGATGCCAAGGATCCTCTCCTTCACGTCAGTCTGGCGAATTGAAGAGACAAGAGCAACACATGCAAAAGTGCCTAGGAAGAACAAAAGGATCTCATCTTCCCAGATTGTGTAGGAGTTCGATGCAAAGCCGATGGCTTGGGAGAGAGTGAACACGATGGAAAGCCAACCCCAGACGGACTTGGGCAATAAGAAGGAATATGATTGTGGTATCTCAAACACCAATGAAACAAAGCCTACCATACCACCAGCACCGAATCCAAGTAGACAGGCATCTAGTGAGAAAGCGTCGAGACAATTCTTCGCAATAGCTCCACCAGCGACAATACCAGCTATGCTAAAAATACCAATTCTCCGTAAATATGCTGGAGTATATTCAGCCCTATCTCCGACTGAGAATCTTGCGTAGGCGGCTAGGATAACGATGGCGGATAGTAATGTTGCAATGCCATACAACATACTTGGAACGTCGAATCTTGCCCAAAGACTCCTGCATATATGTATTGTCTCTCTCTGATAATTCAGAAATGCCAGAAACGGCCGCTGATAGCTGTCAGAGTCCCGGTAGGAACCACTAGTCTTATTCCACAAGTCATGTGCCTCATTCCAGAACGCTAAAGATTTGGAGAAGACGGTACCATCTAGACCCCTAGCAAGAGCGTATTCATGCTGGTAACGATGAATTTGAGCCGATGTAAGAGCGTTTACTGATGCTAAATTGTGCCAATTTGGACTACCGCTGCCAACGAAGGCTTCTGCGATCGGAGCTCCAAGGTTGTTGAAGGGTATCGGTAGGCCAAGCAGTAGAGATAGAGTCGGGACAAGATCAATTTGCCCTACTGGACGCTCCTTGGCTGTTCTCGGCGGTTCCTTGGACTCGCTGTGCCCACGCCCAAAGACACCCTTCCTCGAATACATCCACAAAGCTGCTTCCACCTCATCGTCAGATTCTCCGCCATGATCGCCCTTGGTGTCCATGCCATGGTCCCCCATCACAACAAGCAGGGTGTCGTCGTCAAGGTTTCGAATGATTTCTCTCAAAACCTTGTCCATCTGATTCAATTTGGCGCTCATAGCCTGGTGGTCAGGCCCATACCGATGCCCTGCATGGTCCACGCCCAAGTAATGACCAAATATCACGTCCCATTTACTGGAATTTGAAGGGTTGAGTAAAGGCAGTATATGCTCTGTAACTCCGTTATCGACGGTATGTAAATCCCACACATTGAAAGAATCGTAGGCATGGGTAAGATTGACATCAAAGTACCCTGGAAACAAAGAATGCCAAGTGTCATCTCCCAGGTGGACTAATCTCTTCCCAGCGTCTCTGAGTTGTGCTATAAGGTTGTCCTCCTCAATGGCCGTACCTGCAAAATTGGAGCCGGCGTCAATAAACGCTGGGAGCGTTCCAGTGGTAAGGCCTTTCAGCCTTTGTAGGGTTGTAGTAGGAGGATCAGCAATGAAGGGTAGGAGGAAAGCGTTCTGTGGACTGTTTGCTGCGATATCGTGAAGTACGTTGAGAGCGTTGTGGAAATGACGGGGCTCGGCATCGAAATCATATATGGGGACCGTGAAATCGTAGCGGAGGGCATCAATGACGATTACTACCGCTTTTTCAAAGGTTTTAGGGTGCCAACATCCGCTCGAATATGAGCCAGCGCTCTGCTGATCGAGCTTTATGGGAGCTATTGCGCATTCCGATTTGTGGTCGAGGACAAGTCGTGTAAGGAGGAAACCCTTGGTGAAGAAGTAGATACCAAGGACATGAAGACATCTATCAGTATTAGATGTACTGTATGCTTATTGGTAATTGGTATCATACAAAATCCACAAGAAGAAAGCAATCAACAAGCCATGGGACGCTTTGAAATGAAGCTCCTTTCTCTTATTTTGTTCTTGGAGAGCATCTTCCTGTGCTTTTTGGACATCACCACTAGCTTTTGGGACTCTATTAGTTTTTTGCTCTGGTAATGTTGTACCTGTAGTATCGTCTTCCATCTGACAGGATTCAAAAGCTTGGATAGGCTAGGAAGCAGTGGGGTCCGCCACCGCAGGCTCTAGGAGATTGGGAAACTTGATACGGAGAAAAGCTATGCATTACTGATGTCTAAGTAGTGGGATTTCTAATTGAGAAGGGATTAGATAGCTCCTATATCGCAAGACGTGGAGAATATTTGCTAGCAGAACACCAGAATGAAATTTTGGCTTAGTCATCGTTAATCTCCGAATCATGAATGAAGTTCGGCATATTGGTGCAACATTTTCTTCGATCTAACATGCATCTCACATGGTATCTTAAACTCCCGACGCCAGATCTATGCATGTGGGCCTCACCACTAAGATCGTTTAGCATTGGCGTTGTCTTGAGACCTCTCCCCGACTCCATTCCTCAATCTCTCATCTTGTCTCTTCCAATGGCCTCCCTCCTCATAATCCTCCCGTATGCCCAGCGCCTTCCTCAGCTTTTCGCTCTCCTCGATCTTGGCAGCTGCCAACTCATGTACCTGATGTGGCTTCAACTGTCCCTTCGCTGTGGTCTTAGCCCCCTTGCCACTGCCCGCCAACAGCTTCTTCCGTAGCGCTTCTGTCTGTACCTCTATCTCATCTTCGTCAACCCTTTTCATCAAAGCTCAAGGTTAGCATTTGATATGACTTGATGCCAAACGACGTGAACTTGGAAGAAACGGAGAGCCTACTCCTCTTCCTCGAGCTTGTCCCGCAAATCGAAGACCTGCACTTCGATTTCCCGTAGCCGATCGTGGTTCATGATATCTTTGTCTGGCTTCCTTTGCCGGTGTCTCATCTCATCGTAGTCCTTAGGGTAGGGTGCAAAATCATCACGGGGGCGGAGGTGAGATAGGTTTCGCTGGACGTAGCCTGAAGTACCGCTACCACGCGGAGTGGTAAGACCGACATTGGAGGACATTTTGACAATGTAGAGCTTTAAAGAGATGAAGGATTCCAAAGTAATCAACAGAAGTTACTTAAAGTAAGTAAGAGAGGTTCGCAATCGGAACCTTTGACTAATTAGGCTAAGGTCGGCACTCGGCAGATCCCGCATGGCGGGGGATCTTCGATTAGATAACTATAATCTACGGCGATCCCTCGGATCGCATCCCATGGTTTTTCTTGAACTGCTGGACAAAGCAAAAACTCATCGAATAGAGCACCTACGACCTCTCTGAAGTGGCTCGTACCACTCACTCAGTATGTCTGCTGCAGATACAGATCTTAGGGATCGATCTCCCTCACCGGTAGAGCCCTTAACACGACTTCCCTTCCCACCAATTACAAAAGCCCACATTCTCAACTGTTCTTATCACTCTTGGTACTCACGGTAGGCAATAATTGTTAGAACACCTGTGAAATGCTAATGTCGGCTAGGTATCGGTCTCTTACACCCAAGGCTCGACTGGTACCACTCTCTGCCCCATTCATCGAATACCTTCGCTCCGATGGCATAGTCCTACCTTCAGAAGACAGCGACCACGAATCATCACTCGTAGACACAGACAGTGGTGTTTTCTCGTCCACCTCATCAGATGCAGGTTCAGGTACGGAATACGACGAACAAGTGGACCCATCACTCGCCTGGCTTGATATCCATCAAAGGTTGAAAAACATTATCGCCGAACTGGGAGGCAACATTGTTCCCAAGTTGAATTGGTCTGCTCCCAAGGATGCAACATGGATCTCCGCCACCAACAATATGGAATGCCGTACGCCTAATGATATCTACCTACTGCTTAAGAGCTCAGACTTTATTACCCACGACCTTGAACAAGTGTTCGATGGCTGTGAAACGGAGAGCAATCTTGAATCTGATTTGCCTGATTCCTCTCGAGATAACGACCGCAGAGTTGATCACTTGACCTCTGAGTCACCCACCCAAGGAGCTCTGGATATTCCTTTTCACTTAATCCTCCGCAAAACCATCACCGCCCTCGTTACATCCCTTGAATTCCGATGTTTCGTACGCGCACGTCAGCTTCTTGGCATTTGTCAGCGCGATCTCAATCATTACTCTTTCCTACCGGAATTGATACCCACCTTAAGATCCCTAATCCAAAGCTTCTTCGATACGAACTTAAGGAAGACGTTTCCAGATGACAATATTGTGTTTGATGTGTATATCCCACCTCCGCATAAGAAGGTGTGGCTAATAGATATAAATCCCTGGGCGCCTCGGACAGACCCTTTACTTTTCTCATGGTTAGAATTACTCCGCATGGGAGGTGGAGATAAAGCAGAAAATCTAAGCTCGGATGAGAATGCTCAGAGAGAAGGAAATGAGAGAGAAAATATTAACGCAGAGGAAGTATTTGAGGAGGAGCTCTCCTCCATGCCAGAATTCCGAGTTGTGAACCGTGACGACCCAGAAGCCTACAGCTTTAGTACCCCACAATTCAGTGCTCATAAGTTACCCAAGGATGTGGTGGATGCTGTCGGCGATGGGCAGGCGGGCCTAACAGAGTTTATGGGGCAGTGGAGGGATGTTGTCAAGAAACAGGAGGAGGATGAGAGGAACGGAACTTCATAATCTTAGCTCCCCTGGTTTCGTATCGCAACACTACCACCGAACCGTAGCCTTGTTTTGTCTTGGTCTGTGATTGTTTCAAATAATGAGGCAGTGCTTTCCAAGCTCCATGACTGTGCCAAAAGCAAAGTCAGGGGTATCTAAGATGGACACCTTGGCGAGATTTTTACGTGCAAAATGGTGATGCCATCTTTCCCTTCTGGTAATGTGCTATTCAGACTTTCCACAACGAGAAAGTCCAAAGCACCGGAGATCTCATCTTGATTTCGATTGCATGTCATGGCCTAAGATGCGGTAGGCCGTCTCTTGCGCCGGCGCGAAGCTATGCGCTTGAAGCACTTTAGGCCTATTCAAGGCTTGGAAGGCAGTCACTTCTCTGGATGTTACAAGCCGATTTGGTAGCAGAGGATCGATAAACCTGGTTGGGGTGTTGGCTGTTCAATCCAAAGCGGGATGACCTACGAGTGTGAATTGCAGCTTGGAAGTCTAGCAAATGTGGATACTGGCGCAATTATCATTCAAACTGGGTAGATTAGGTTCAGGTACCCAAATATGTGGAATCTAAATAGGGCCCCACGGTATGGAGAGGAAGAACGTTGACTCAGCATGGTAGATACTTGCGCCGTTGCTGTCTCAACACCATCAAGCATGCTCATCGACATCCAGCGCATCAGAATCGCAATGGGATACGGACCATGTGCATTGGGCGCTCTACGGAGGTATCGATTATCGGGAGCCTACTTTGGAACTCAGTCACAACCGCTTTTTGGTCGCCATTGAAATAGTCCGGGAAACACTACAGGATTAAATATTCTACCGCCCGGGTTGAATGCGACAATATTTTAGCAGAGGAAACCAATCAGAAATGCTGGGGCAGGAACGAAGAGCTGTCCTTCTCAGGCCGTTGAGAACCGGAGCTTGGTGGGTGGAATGCATTAGCCCATAGGATGTCGTTGGGGAAGCTCGTGAACTAGGTAAGTGGGCTTCTAAAGGTCAATGAGATTAATCTACATTCACACAAAGCTATATCGGACCCTCACATCTCATAGTTTGAGGATGAGAAACTTACTGAGAGAGCGAAGCCGCGCAAGACTTCGACGTCAGCTATCTATACCAGTAGAGATGGATGGGTAGCATCTCGATTCCTCGGCGGGCATACCTATCATCGACTTCGATCGCCATCGCTGGTCTTTGCAAAATGAGTTCACTAAATTTACCTCTAGCTTAGTCCTGTCCGTAATATACATTTCGGCATGTTCGGCACTTCGGCAAAGCCCCTCCCTCACCTCCCGAGGGTCCTCTCACTTCGCTCCGACTAACTTTTGATTATGGGAATCGTACTCATGCGAGGGCTTTTCCTCCTGTTTAAGTCATTGCGCATGATGCAGCCGTATGACCTGTATGATGACCATGTCTGCACTGTTTCTCTTAGAATAGGTATCAGGATCTGAGAACTTACGCGTCCTTGCCCTCGCCGCATTCTCCATCTCACCCGCAGGTTTGCGATTTCCTATCTGATCGTTCTCTGTATCCAGCCGATACTATTGCTTTGTTTTACCTCGAATCGCGGTCGCGGATGGATGTTCCAGTGCAACTTTTTCTCTTAATCGCTCATGTTCCACTGCATCCCGAAGATGCCGATATGACTAACGTCTTGTACAACTCCAGTCGTCATACTTCTCTTCTCTGCCTCATCATGCAGCAATTTTCTTTGCCGGGAATTATGATTCAGTGTAAGGACGAGAGATGGCTGCAGGTTCTTCGATGTAGCCTCGAGGTCAAGAGAACAATCATATAGAGCAACGCTCGGCTAACGACGTTCTTTTGTATAGTCACGTTGTCAAGTGGATTTCCCAATGCCCTGATCCATCCATACATCTTGTCATATCTCAATTTGCCAACTAACGAGATCGAGCTCATTCAAAGGTCTTTCTTACTGATGACTCTTAACCGTTGCCACCGACTGACTAAGGTATCTCACAAATCCATTTCTATTATTATTGCGAAGTGGGGAAAGATATGAGGTCACTCCGATGCAACTGATGGCAGCAGCTTTTCCAAGGACGCGCGTTCAACTATTCGATGCTGTTCATATGCTTTACTGTATTCACCCGAGGAAGCTTGGATTGACTTCCAGAGATGCGAGCTCGTACTGCTGTCAGGTGGACTAAATCAATGAAACTCTCCGCCGGTGGCGGTCAAAACGATATGGGGCTAGCATTTCTGAATCTGAAATATCTTGCCAGTCAGTTATATAAAGCGACTCTTACATCCTCTCGTCTTGGCATCTTCACCTAAAACTATTAGTATGCACTATTCAACGACATTTCTTAGTACCTTAATTACCACAAGCCTCGTGCGACATGGCCTTACCTCACCACTACCGCAAGGAGGCTATAGTTCGGGGATTAACAACGACAATGTGCCTGGCCTCCCAGTAGGGCCTGCAGGAGCGACAGGCTCACCGTACGGTCCAGATGCCTTACTGGGGAACGACGGCAGTACTCCAGACACCGCCGACAGCGCAATTGTCTCCAATTATGAACTAGTACCTGGTCAAAGAGCAGATGCTGATATCGGCCTTTATCTGGACTTCTCCAAGACACCCAATCCTCAGCCGATCAGGGGTAGCAACGGGTATACTGATGCTGGTCCACGTATGCATATTGGCGTTTTATTTCAACACTGACTGACAGTAATATGTTAGGAAATTACAACGTTGATCGCCTCAACAGTGACGCAGTGGCACGGCCAGGCACAGACGCTGGAGATGTTCCCAATGCCAAATGGCCGATGGGAATGTCCACCAATAGAGCTGGCACAGGAAAAAATTCAGGTTGGGCCAGAGAGCAAAACATCAAAGACCTTCCCATTGCCACCGCGATGGCCGGGGTAGACATGGCTCTTGCGCCTTACGCATATCGAGAGTTACACTGGCACAGTGCCAATGAGTGGAGCTACATCTTCAACGGTAGTGCCCGTGTGTCCGCCGTCAACGAGAATGGAGAAGCATTTGTCGATGACGTCAACGCTGGAGATCTATGGTTCTTTCCCGCTGGAGGTCTGTTTGGGCATCTGCTCCCTAATGGATGGCTTATGCTAATATTGGAAAGTTCCTCATTCGATCCAAGCCTTAGATGAAGGCGTAGAGTTTCTGCTCGTATTTGATGAAGGTACCTTCTCAGAGGACGATACCGACCTCGTTTCCGAGCTTTTTCTTCGGAACCCCAGAGAAGTTCTTGCGAAGAACTTTCAGACTGATATCTCAGACTTCGATAATCGTGAGCACTCCACGTAATGAACCTACCTTACATTTCAAACTAACAGCAGATCAGTTCCTAGCGACCAACTATATATCTTTAATGGGACTCCAGCCCCAGCCAATCTGAGCGAAGTCCGCAAAAATATTACGGGTCCGTCCGGCTACCTCCCAACCAATCAATCCTACACCTACCATCTCTCGCAGCAAGCCCCCTACGAAGTCCCGGGTGGCTCCGTCAAAATCGTTGACCCAACTACTTTCCATATTGCTTCAGACTTCTCAGTCGCCCTCTTCACCATTGCCCCTGGCGCCATGCGTGAAATCCACTGGCACCTCACCTCGGATGAATGGAGCTTCTTCCTCGCCGGCTCTGCACGCCTCACCGTTTTCCAGGGCCCTTCGAGCTCCCGCACCTTTGACTTCCAGGCGGGTGATGTAGGGTATGTCCCGATGGTAGACTCTCATTACATCGAAAACGTTGGTACCGAGGACGTCGTCTACATGGAAGTCTTACAGGCACCGAAATATACGGATATTAGCGTGGGGCAGTGGTTGGGACTGACACCGCCCCAGGTTGTGGCAGACACGCTGCATCTACCGGAGTCCCTGATTTCTCGATTAAGTAAGGTAAAACAATATATCATTCCTGGGAACACGAATTTGAGTACGACGAATTTTACGCCCTCAACAAAACCTACGGCATTGGGGTACTCGAGGTGACAGGACTTGCCTTGAGATCCAGGCCGTCTTCTTGTCGTTGATGGCTCAAGCGACAACCACGCCAATACTTTGAGTAAATTTTTACATGGATGAACAGCCACAAGGATAGTTGCAAAATTCAATGAGTTAAAAAGATTTGAGATAGACGATTTAGGAATGGACAAGAATAAGCTCTCCTACTTAAAAATCAAGTAACATCTTGCTTCCAATACTTTAACTCATTAAGAACCTTAACCTTCAGCTAAAGGTCCCCAATTGTATGACTATATGACCCGTAGCAGCCCAATAATCATGGGTATTCATTAGTCAGGCAGTGTGACATTTGCGTTAGAAACTCTGCCAAAGAGGAAAGTCTGTCATAGACCACTAATACTGGGCTCGGGAATGAAACATAAGGCAGAGACACATATGTTGCCGAGATTATGGGACAATATTTTTTAATGTAGAAGCAAAGCGTTGATACGAATTAATGAGAGTGAACGTCAGCCTTACAGAAGTCGTTTACTACCTAATTAGGTAAGTGTATGCGCTAACTAAAAGCCACCTTCAAATCTTCTCTCTTCGAAATCATCGAGATTTTTGAACCTTTCCATCATGCCTAAATTTGTACCTCGACAACGTAAGCACAAAGTAAGACAAAGAGTTAAGCATAATGGAGATCACTCTGGAACTACGAATGACTCAAATACCGTGGAAATCGTACCTATCACCAACAATCAGAAAGAGGAAAAAAGACGAAGGATAAAAGATGCCATCCACGCTGACCAACCGATAATGTCTAGTAAGAAAAAGAAGAGACTTGAAAAATACATCGTAGGACTGCGTACTGAGGACCTAGATAGACCACGAACGAAAAGCTGACTTACACTCTACTAGGATACTAAATTGAAGAAGGAAGAAAACCTTGAATTCATTAAGAAGTTAGCGAGTACGCAAGTTGACACATCACTATTGCGCAGCTCTCGAGATCTTGGCGTCAGTAAGGAATCGAAGCGTGAACTGCTTTCGCGGGCGCTGCGGGAGCAGAAAGTCGGCATCAATGTACAAAAAAATAACAAAATCTTATTCGAGGACTGTGATATGAATGATGATGACGGCGGCTCAGACGGTTCGATTGATTCTATGAGAGGAAGGTCTCTGGCAAAAGAAAAAGAGCAGCGGCCAAAGCTGGCTGTAGGTAGCGGGCTAAAGAGGTTACTAGAAACCGATGTGGATGGAAAACCAATTATCAAGAAAAGACGGCGTTTGAAGAAATTGAAGCCGCGGTCTACTCATCTAGCAGAGCATTCGTGGCAGGGCTTTAGCTCCGCTTCTGACTCGGATGCAACATCAAGATCATCCATCCTAGAGAGGGATTCTATAGGAACCCAGACTGAGTCTGAAGCGGACCTTGATGATTTACTTATAGAATCATCTACAGATGATAAAGAGAACGATCAGACCAGCGATGAAGGTAGGGATGCGGATAGCCAAACCGCGCGTAAAGAAAGATCGACCGCATTCAAAGCTTGGGCAACGCAGCAAATAAATGAGGCCATAGGTTTCACTCCTGCTACTACAGCTGTCTCGACCTTGGGTGGTCAGATAGAGGCGCAAAGCTACCAGATAATACCCAGGGAACCTGAGCAGGACCCATTACCACCTGAACTTGAAATTAGTAACAACTTCCAAGACCGTAAGGCATTCAGCGTTCAAGTCGAGAGGTCATCTGAAATCAAAGACGCCCGCTTAGGACTACCAGTCGTGGCAGAAGAACAGAAGATCATGGAGGCTATCTACAATAACCCTGTTGTCGTAATTTGGGGCGCGACTGGTAGTGGGAAAACTACGCAAGTCCCTCAATTCCTGTTCGAGGCCGGTTTTGGCAGCCCAGACAGTCCGAATCCCGGAATGATTGGTGTGACTCAACCGCGGAGAGTAGCTGCAGTCAGTATGGCTAAACGAGTAAACGAGGAGCTCGGAAGCATGGCTGGGAAGGTCTCGTACCAAATACGATTCGAAAGTTCAGCCAGTGAGAAGACAGCCATAAAATACATGACAGATGGTATCCTCATCAGGGAAATTGCAAATGATTTTGCCTTGCTGAAATACTCGGCAATCATCATAGATGAAGCGCATGAGCGAGGGACTAACACCGACATATTGATTGGCATGGTCAGTCGAATTGTTGATTTAAGGGAATCTATGCGTAAAGAGGATCCGGAGATCATGCCTCTGAAGCTTATCATTATGTCCGCAACTTTGAGGATATCCGATTTCCTGGAGAACCCGAACCTTTTCCGCAGAGGGGCGCCTCCTCTGATACAAGCAGAAGGGCGCCAGTATCCAGTCACTATACATTTTACTCGCAGAACCCAAAGAGATTATGTCGAGGAAGTGTTCATGAAGATTAGCAAGGGTCACAAAAAGCTGCCGCCGGGCGGTATGCTTGTCTTCTTGACGGGGCAGAACGAGATCACCGCACTATTAAGGAGACTTAATGATGCATTTCCTACTACGCACGAGAGCCAAGCTCCAATTCAGAGAGCTCACATAGCTGCAATTAATGCACCTGTTGAGGACGAAGACCTGGACCTGGGGCAGGCTAATTTTGACTACGACCAGATTGGAGATGGTAGCGACGACAATGGTGATAAATTTGACAGTGAAGATGATAAGGATTTCGATGTGCCTGACATGGAATACTCCTCCCCAGCTTCCACCCAAATCCACGTCCTTCCCCTCTACTCCCAGCTCCAAACAAAAGACCAACTCCGCGTCTTCTCGCCACCCCCCGACAATGCCCGCCTAATCGTCCTAGCTACCAACGTCGCAGAAACCAGTCTTACAATCCCTGGTATTCGCTACGTTTTTGACTGTGGCCGCGCCAAAGATAAAAAATATGACCGCCTCACAGGCGTCCAAAACTTCGCAATTGGCTGGATCAGCAAAGCAAGCGCCAGCCAACGCGCTGGCCGAGCCGGTCGAACAGGCCCGGGACACTGCTACCGCCTCTACTCCTCCGCTGTTTACGAACGAGATTTCCTTGAACACGCTGAGCCCGAGATTCTTCGCATGCCTGTTGAAGGTGTGGTGTTGCAGCTTAAAAGCATGGATCTGCAGCATGTTGTCAATTTCCCTTTCCCAACGCCCCCTGACCGTCAAAGCCTGGCCAAAGCCGAAAAACTTCTCGCTTATCTTGGTGCTATCTCATCAACCGGCAAAATCACAGCCATAGGCCGAGAACTGTCAATCTACCCGCTCTCTCCACGCTTCTCCAAAATGCTCCTTATCGGGCACCAGCACAACTGCATGGCCCACACCATCGCCCTTGTCGCCGCCCTTGCAGTTCCCGACATCTTTATCCCAGAAAACCAACTCGACCTCTCTCCCGCATCACCATCATCCATCAATACCACCCCAGAAGATCGCCAAGCAGATGCCTCCCGCGCCAAGCGAAAGAAGGATTATACCCAAGTGAGTAGCCTCTTCTCTCGGAACTCCCCCAACGCCGACGCTCTTAAAGTTTTGACTGCTCTTTGCGCCTACGCCTACGCACCCATACCGTTCGACTTTTGCAACCAATTCTTCCTCCGACCCAAAGCGCTCCTCGAAGCGTCTCACCTGCGTCAACAACTCCACAACATTGTCCGGTCCAACCACCCCAACCTTCTTCCTGGGGTATATAACCCTAAGCTGCCGGAGCCGAGCACGAAACAGCTGAAAGCACTGACGCAGATTGTGGCGGCGGCGTTTGTGGATCAGGTTGCTGTGCGGTATGATGTTGCGCCTAGTCCGCCAGAACTGGTGAGGAAACCTACGAGGGCGATTGATGTGCCGTACCTTCCCTTATTTCCTGCACACATGGGGAAAGCAGAGGACTTGCTCGATGTGGCTGTGTTTATTCACCCCTCCTCCGTCCTCTCTTCCTTACCTCCTGCCTCTCTCCCCACCTACCTTGTATACTCCCATCTCCAGCGTAGCACACCATCCACAATCAACAATATCAGGAAACCCCGTACGCGAATGCATGCGTTAGCGGCGGTCACAGCGAAACAGCTTTTTGCACTGGCGAGGGGGACGCCGTTGGTAAGGTATGGGAAGCCGATCGGGAAGACTCTCAAGGAGGACGGGAAGACGAGGGAGTGTTGGGTCGTGCCGGAGTTGGTTGGAGGTGGAGGAGCAGGGGGGCTTGGTGGGGCATGGCCATTGCCAGCGGTCAAGGTATTGCAGATAAGGGGGGCGAGAGGGGACTGGGATGTGGAGAATGTGATTGGGTGAGTTGGTGGTTGGATTAGAAAGGTACACTACAGACCTTCTTTATACCTTATCATTCCCGAACTGTTTTGCAGCTTTATCGATGCTTAGTGTAGGGAAGATTAAGGTTGGAGATGGATTCTGACCTAATGGAGAAAGGAGGCTGTACTAGAGAGATAGATCGGGAAACCAGGTAGAGAATTTTGCTGGTGGGCATGCGTGGCCGGCAGTTTGTGATAGAATGAACTAATAGCTACTGGCTGCAGACGGATTTGCAAAATGCCATAATAGAAAATCTACCAACGATGTACATTGTCTCAACTGATATAGTTACCACTTAATAGAAGAACCTTTCAGTGGCTTTCGCTACAAGATTTCAATTTGAAAAAGAGTATTCGTCTTAGAGACAAGGAGTAGAAAATCGCTATGACAGGGAAAAGTTGGAAAAGCGGCCGCTGGGGTAGCATTTTTGACCTCGTATGCCAGCACACCATAAGGTATTCAAAGGTCAAAAAGGCCAAGGTACTGAACAGCAACCATTTGGCTAGTAGGGCTTAAGAAGTGACGCATCCCGTAGGCTGGAATCCAAGTAAGAAATTGGACAAATGTCAATTGGAGAATCAATGCTATACCGTAAGCGCCACACGAACTGGAGACGGCGACTCCCCTAAACCTCTAGATAGCACTACCATCGTACAAGTAGCTCAATGCTTCACATGATGGTTCCACAATGACTTGTAAGCGTCCGAAGTATGCCCCGTGCAGGCGAAATTATTTCGAAATTATTGGACTTGGGGGTTTTTCAAATCCAGTAAATTTACCTGATGGAAGCAGATGAGAACGCGTCTGAGGCAAGATATGAGATCGAAGAATAAGAGCGGATATGTCAAACCACGTTGGTAGGAAGGACTAATCGAACACGCCATGAACGGAAAGCAGGGAGGCTGAATCAGCAAGCGCTGATAGAACTCTGAATGGAAAGCGTGGAGGAGGAAGAATCGCGCAGCTGTAGTCGGGTTTCAACGTCTTCAGGGCCGATGGGTTCAGATAGGGTATGCTCTAGCGGATGAATAGAAGGTAGTGGGATGTACAGTAGTTTGCCTCAGCCTTTAGGCAAGGGTGTAGTGTGGAGGGCTTACTAAATGCTTAGAAATCCCCACTTTTTTTCAACCTCTCTCCATCACAGAAACTTCATCCCATGAGCTTCCCAGTCACTTTGATACGTGAATATCCCTTCTAGGCATTTCCCATTCACTTCATATGTGAGGATTCCCTTTGGAAATACTTCACACAGCTTCAATCCTCTGAGGAGCATAGAATAAGCCATCAAGAGCAGCCTCCATTACCATGCCTCTCCCAATGCCTTCCGATTCACCTCAAATCCCGAACGTGTCAGCTCCTACCTATCCTGCTCTCACGAAGCGAGCATCCGGAAAGGTCGATGGCATCTTTACCGACGCTATGTGCGTGAAATTTGCGGACAGAATTATCGTGACCGTTACTCAAGGCGGACGTCTAGCACAATGGGTGTGTATCAAACCTTGTTAGAGCGTCGTTCGAATAGAATTGACACGCTAATCAGATACACGTACCTCTCGAAACGTCCGATCCGACTTTCGCAGACCACCACCTCACCGCAAACAATGACGAGAACAGCCTCCTGCCAATGGCACACCTGACACCTAAGACACTGCTTGGGGGCTCGACGCCGGAGAGGGAGACTGTTGGTCAGCTGTATGCCACACAGATTGCAAGCACCATCGCCACCAAGAACCCACAAGAGAACAGGACGTTGGTATTTGGATTAGGCCTAAGCAAATTTGAAGCTAATAGGGAGTCATTTTACGACATCCTCGACTTGGTGAATAAATGCCTCTAGAGGCTAGTAAACGAAAACATAACGAGAGTACATGAACGTGAACAGGAAATAGAATGAGTCTAGAGGCTCTGATGCTTTCTTTGCGGCTTGGGACATTCCCGAACGAGGTATGGCTGCGTATAGACCCTCGCTAGCACCGAAAACTCTACCTCGACGACGACATTCACAACCAAGACTACCCCGCCCACTCCTGGTACTGCTCGCCTGCATCGAAAAAGCGCTCTCCAGCAACCGCGGTAATCTCGTTGTCGTCTTTGGCCGGTACGTATGTGGAGCTGAATAGCTCCGGAAGGCAGGGCTGACGGAAAGGGTTTCGGGGGTAGATGGCAGTGTTAACAGGTTGCTTATTCAAACGAAGCGCTTCTGGAATGGCTCGTAAGTTTCCGCTTCCGATTTCCCAATGATGATCGCTGCCGCACATTGTCATGCTCTTGATTACATTGATGTTGTCAAGGCCTTCAGCGAAATCTTGAGGTCTAATGTTTTCTGCGAAGCAGAGAGAGCGCAACGCGATGGTCAGATGATCAGTGTCGATCTTGCAGCGCATGCCTTTCATGGCGTTCGTAAACATCGCTGTCTTGAAACCTCCCTGCCAGTCTACGGCGTAGTCGCCGATATCGAAGATAATGTTAGCAAATTTTGGTCGCTCGAGGGCTGTAGAGCATCCGGCCGCATGGCAGGAACGCAGTCCAAGGGGCTTTGCTAATGCTTTGAGGTCTGATCCGAATTGATCAAAGACGATGGTATTTGCCTCATAGAGATGATCACGTGCCTGGTGGTATATCTTCTTGCTAGATTAGAGAAGACTATTAGCGACTGAAGAGTGGATTTGTGGAGGAGAAGGAGCCTACCAGGTTCGCAAGAGGCCCGTGGCAACGTTGGGCTTGAACGTCTTGTTAGAAAGACATCTCATTGAGATGATTCCATCCTCCGCAGTCAATGCCATCTTGAAAATCTTCTGCTGGATCTCCGTCGGGAGCTTGTCAAAGCAACCGCTTCCGACTGCGGTGTCTTCGCCTCCATTAATTACAATGGAAGCTTCGACAGGAAGATGGCTGGTCTCCATCAAGTGCAATGCATAAGACGTCTTCTTGATACAGTCAGTGGCGATTTGCACATCCTGATCAATGATTGCGTCCATCCAATCATCTTGACTGTCGATATCCCAGTACGATTCTCCGCACATCTTGTTGAATCGTGCGACGATCTCGTCATCCGAGATCTCTGGATAGCAGTCAAGTTTCATGGAAGTCTCGGTGCCTTCATCAATCTAAATGCACCTCGGATTAGCAACTAGTTCACCCATATTTTTGGCTGAGCTGAGCTTGCCTGCTCTGGGTCCGTGTTACGGACATCGTCGACCTGACCAGATGTTTCGTTAGCGACAGCAACATTCGAATCTTTAGGCAAAGATGAAGGATGAACTAACCTTCTCCTGGACTGTTTCGAAAACGTCCTTTGGAATGAACGCGGCAGCGGCCGGGTCCAGCTTGTTCGCCTGCTGTGCTTCGGGAATGTTGGAAGACATCTTAGCTATGCTATGTCTGTAATAAGTGTTAGTGAAGAGCTGGTTAGATGGTTACAGTTTGGGGTGGTTAAAATCGCGCCCAGAGCTCGGCCCACAACCTACTGAAGTGTATCTGAGCAGAAATCTACGGTGAGCTTTGGCGAAAAAGCGGTACTGTTGATGGAGCGGTTACAAGAATGAAGCTGTTGTTCACTGGCAATGGTCTTGCAAGCTGTAAGGTGCGAGGTATGTTATGTCACGGATGCTTGGAAGGACGATGTTGGAAGAAGGTGCGATGACAGTGTAAGAGTATTTCAGAGCGCGTCAAAACGAGACTACCGAGGATTAATTTCCCATTTGATTCACCAACACGAGGCCAATGAGGTTCACTTCACTCTGGAACTTAGGAAATTATGCGATCCCTCATGGTATAGTGGCTGCTGCCTTAAGGGCTCTATGGACACAATGGATATTCCGCATGCATTGATGGGGAAGCTCCTATTTGGTCCTACCAGAAGTGATATTGCTGGGAATCTATGCTATTCGAGGCTACAAAGTTGAGATTACCAAGCTATTTACAGGATCTGGCATGCAGTGAGCTTCTGGCTACCGCGGTCTTGCTATTTTTAAGGAATCCGAAGCCGTCTCTCCTGGCCCTGGATCCATTCAGACCAAACGGATGCTTGGGATATGATAATAGCTTGAGTATTCACCCCTCATTACGATTTCATTATTCTCCAGAGTACATTACACTGGTCAAAGCTCTTCCAGAGCCGATGCATCGTTGCCATTGTTGGTATTGTCTCGATGGAACAACGTATAGCTGCTTGCCACGAGCTCTCATATGGCAAGTTGCTGTCTCCGTTGGTCTGGTATCAAGTCTTTCCCAGAGATAGTTTGAATGATATGGCCATACCTGTCGTCGCTCAGGGGAGCTCTCGGCGTATGCAAAGACATTTCAGAAGTTAGAGAACCACGGTCAGACTCTGCGATGGCTATCAGAACAGGACGAACTTATCTCAAGGCTTTATTGAGAGCCCAAGTCTTCAGGCTGTGCAACGTATCGATGTTTGGGAATTCTATGGAAGGCCCCGATCCCAGCACCAAAGTTTCACTGGCCGAATACTCGGGGCATCTGGCGAAAGGTATGGGCGAGTTTGTATGTTCTTCAATGGGAGAAAGCATGGCGGTTTTGACTGCTGAGAATCTATCTGCCCGAGTAGGGGACGGCTTGAAATTGAGTAGGAACAATGGTACCCAATCGCAAAGGATAATTGATGCGTTCAGAACGCTATTTCCAGAGAGCTCTCCGAAGCTGTCTTTAGCTGCCGGGAGCTATACTTGGGATGATGGCTATGTATCTCCTAAGCCTTTCCCGAAAAGCACCGGCCTGCTGTAGGATGGACAGACATGTTGTGGGAGAGCCTATTTACGCCGGATGTGTGCTTGTGATAGAGTTGAACATCAGGTCAGAAGGGGGATATCTCACAACACTTGTATAGTTTTGCCGCTCCTCAGTCAGCTGAGGATTCGGCACCGGGGGCATGAAGTGTGGACAATGTCATAGAGAGCGTTTCCGTCTGCCCTGGTGGTAATCTCCGCGGATGAATGGCCGCTATCCGTACCGATACTCGTAGGTGGAGTCTATGCTGCGACCGGCACAGGACTGGCGTTGTTAGGTCGCCTTGTGTTATGTTCGAGCTGGTCGCATATTGGCATGGTGGGCTTTAATCCCAAGAAAAGGTTCGGGGCGTTCCCCTTTAGGCTCGAGAGGATTGGGGTTTTTTCCAGCTCTTGCGGCTGAGCCGGTCTCTATGCATGCCAGTTTAGGTACCCGACGCCAACCTTGCGCGGAGAACAGGCTGTCTTATTAGCAGTGAAAAGCTTAATCTTAAGCTTCATTGCAAGAGAAGAGCCCGGCTTGTTGCTTACAACTGTGAGGTAACGGGTCAGCTTACAAGATGAAAGTGGAACCTCGATGATTCGGCTTACTGCTCTCTCTTATTTTAGCTATCATCGTCCATCGGATGTGATAGATATTCGTTCTGGCACTGGATGCCGTCTCCGCCCAATGAATGGATCGGGCCTCTAGCGCTGTCAGAGCCTTGTGATCTTCGAGAGAAGAGATGGAGTCTCGCTGAAACCAGAATGACCTGTTGGAGTTACCCGCAAATTCAAGTTGTGTAACTATGTTGGATCATACCTTGCTTAACTTATAACGTGATGCCACTTCTTGTGGATGAACGTCTGCTATGCGAGCTCCTTAACAATCGCTGTCGTCTCCGGTGGTGGGTGGTGACGGACTGGCTCTAGTGCTGAGCCACTGACATAAGCTATGAGCTTGGGTGATACCGCTCCCTATGAGACGCTTTAGCATACTAATCCAAGCTGTGCTTCGTAGTAGCAAGGCAACATTGACGCTTACTTGGCAGACCAAAACTCACCTCGAAAGACTCGCTCAACCTTTTGGAATCCAGCTGTGCCTTGACTCGTTGTCAATTAACTATTGAGATGACCTCAATCTGTAACCTAAACATCATCTTGAGCCGAATTACCAATGGCGCCGTCTTCCTAGTGTTCGATATCAAATCACAAGCCAGACACAAAGTGGACACAGAGCTAAGTGAGGTGGTTGGGATGGGCAGTTGTGTTGAACTCTGCTGACCAGAGGTGGGAAACTAAAAGGCCGATTCATCGATGCATGATGAGGAGGTTGTTGTGAATCTGCCGAACAGACACTGAGAGGTGAGAGCAGGAAGCTGCTGAGACCTTAAATGACCTGAGTTTGACCAATGGCGGACCGTTTTCAGAGATGAGATATTTGTGCTGTCACATGCGTCAAAAGATCAACCGAATTACCCATTTTCTCTTTGCGTTTACACAATCAGGAGAACCTTGCTATCATTCACATGTCATGGAACATCTCACAAATCATATCATCTTTGTTGCAATTCAAAGCCCCTTTTCACACTTTCCCATCTCTTTCACCATCATCAAGAGATGGCGCCCCTTCAAGAAAACCAACATGGCGCTCTTCGCACACTTCCCATCGCATTAGCCCATGCATCTTATTGACTCATCATTCCGTAATTCGATAAATAACAAGCGAGTCTTCCCAAGCGCTCGAGAAAGGCGACAGCTATCAATATGGGTCAAAGGGAGAACTGGGGAGTGGATATAGGTGAGGCGGGGAAGATCTGATCGAGTGGAGAGCAACAGGGATGTGAGTGCAGGAGGGCTGTGAGAAAGACGGATGATGAGATGGGGATTGTGGAAAGTCGAAAGTGGTACTAGGGATAAGAAGCAAGTTAACCATCCAACTATTCCCTCCTCATCAAATTCCCTTCCTCCACCCCTCTCTTCCCCTCCTCCTCCCCATCCCGCTTCGCAAACCTACCCAAACACCTCAACCTGCTTCGCCCCCTTCTGCTCCGCACAGTACCCCAACCGATCCTTGGTATAAAACTCCACCTGCACTGGGAAATCCTTGGCTTGTTTATCGTCAATGCCGCCGGATTTGATGGCCACGGCGTCGGGCATGACTTCTAGCTCCGTGTATAGGGAGGAGCCGCAGTCTGTTGTTTGGTTAGTAGGCCTGGAGAGAACGAGCGGAAAGGGCCGGTAAGAGGACGGTATAGGAGGGAACGAACCACCGCAGAAAAAATGATCATTCTTCTTCCCCGAATCCCCGACCCCAGCCCAGTTCTTCGGATGCCCCTTTATCACCTTGAAGTCCTTGCGCGGAACAATGACGTTGGAGGTGTATGCCGCGCCTGTTGATAAACATATCAGAAAAGAAGAAGGGCTTGAGGCGTTTTGTGGGGTGGGCGGCCTACCGGACCACTTCTGACTACTCAGAAAAAGGGCGAGATCAGCAACAGTTGCAGTCGACATGCAAGCAGGAAAGGAGGAAAGGCGGCAAACGTACCAGTCAGTGCAATGACAAAGCGCCGTCGTTTGCGGTTCCCCTACGTCCCTTTATCAGTTCACAGAACACAATCAAGATATACTGCAAAAGAAACACAGCGCGAAAACGCACCAGTATACTCGTACGCAATCGCCCCGCACATGCAGCTGCCTTTTGCCATTTTGCAATATAAAAAAAACTAGATTTTTGCGTAGGGTAGAAAAATTTCTTGTGGCAACAAAATGTTAAAGAGAGGTGGGAAACTTGTTGTGGTTGTTTATAAGCGTGTTGTAAAAAGTCAACACCGCACAAAGGGTGTTTTAACTTTATATTGATAATCATAAATTAACAGATGCGGGGAGAAAAGCTAACAAGTGACCCCACCACCACCACCAAGATCCAAGAGGGTCTAGATCCAGCAACGGCCGAGGGGGGGACCCTTTGACCCGGGTAAGGGTGGTGTTAGCTCCCGCGAGCTTATTTTTTGGCCTGTTGTGGGAGATGAGGATGCGGAGTACTTGTAGTGGATGGGATGGATTTTTTGGATTTGGAATCATGAGGGGGTGGGGGTGTGGCAGATTGGGGGGGGATGCATACGGATTGGGGAGGATGGGTACAAGGGTTGGGAGGAGGAGGGTTTTGTATTGGAGGTACAGAGAGGAGATCACGGATGGGGAGTAGGATCTGCGTGCGTTGGGGGGAGGGGGGGCGCGGGAGAAATAACTTCCGTGATGATGTGACGGAGAAGGGAGGAACGCGCGTTTAGGGTACTGTAGTCTAAGGTAGGTGCTGTAGTCTAAGTAAGGTAGGTAACTATGTATAATGTACCTTAGGTAGCTTGCATGTATGCATAAAAAGTACAGAAGCCGAATGCAAGCTTTAAGATTCCAGCGCTATGCTCCCCAATGCCGCTATGCTGCCAAGAACTTACATAATGTACATAATGCCGTTGCGCGTATCAGGTTCTATATCGTAATCAGTCTAAGAGGGAGGGTGCCGCTCGCTGTGCTGGCCTTGGGGGGTCTGGTGGGAGGGCTGGAGTTGTTTGAGCGCTCCCGGGAGGGTTTCGTGGGCTGAGCTTGAGGGCGATTGTGTTGAAGTATTGGATAATCAGAGCCTCTCTGTGATGAGGGTTAGAAGGGACAGGCAGAGGTGTTGGAAGAAAAGACTTACGTGTAGAAGCTGTGGTTTGAGCTGTGGTCTTCCACCAGGTTGTGGCTATAGAAGGTTAGCGACTGTAGGAGTTGGGGAGGTAATCAGACTTACGCCAACTCGTGTGCAAGGACGACGCTCCAGTAGACAATGGCATCGTTCTTGTTGCCTTGCTGTACCAAAGGAAGGTGCAGGTTCTCGAAATATCGATAGTTGAAGAACAGTGCCTTGTTTGAATTGAACGCAATCGTGCTGCCGGCATCATCGTAGTAAATGTGCAGGGTCTTGGGTGCTAGGGCAAAAGCACCACCGCAGTCAAGCAAGACCGATGCAAACAGGCTCAGTGCTGACGCGTTCGTTTCCATAAACTTCTTTGCGGTCGTGCCCTTTCTGGTAACATCGTTGGATAAGAAGATTCGTATGTTCGAGATTTCGGCAACATATGAAATATCGTGTCCTGGTTTGGCATCGCAATAAGTCTGGGTCTCCTTTACTTCATTTACCGCAGGTCGGCTATTTACGCTCGACGAATTGTGAGCACGCGATGCTTGGATGGCATTGACCAGGCTAGATGTAGTTATTAGCAGTCGATTGGAGGCATCTTTAAGCCGAAACTTACTTCTGTTGTAACTGATGCGGCGCTGTGGCGACTTCTGGCTGAAAAACAGGGCTGCGTGATTTTTGGACGTCCTCTTGAGTGTATGGAGGCGGTGGAGTCTCGATACCACCGCTCACATTACTCTGCGATGGGCGTCGGCCATTCTCAAGTCCAAGTCTCTTGCCAAACTCAGAAAAGCTTGAGAAAAGTCCTCGTGGTTTTCGAGTGGCTTCATCTTCGCTAGGTGCAAGCAAATCGCCCATACGACTGGGATGCTTGTGATCCGGTGAGTCGGGGAAAACACCTGGCATTGAAGCTTGCTGATGTGCAATGAGCGCGTTCTGTGCTTGTCTCTCGTTCCAAAGGGTTTCACGCTCTAACAACTGCTGCTGCTCCTGCTCCAACTGTTTCTTTCGCGCCTCCTCGGCAATCCGATTTTCGGTAGCTTGCTGTCGGAGGATTCGTTGCACATTGTAGCCCCTTGCGCCAAGCTTACGCAAGTCGGTATCCAACAACATTTCGAACATCATGACATTCTGCGGCTTTGATCTATTCAGGAGTAAAGGGACCAGGACCTGACTGACTTCATACAAGTCACAGCCTCTCGCGGTAACGTAGAGAACCCAACCTTTTTGTTTGTCCTGATATGTAGCAGCTGTTCTGGATTCGTTGTGGCGGATGCTGGTTCCTTTGAGCGACTTCCGAAGTGAGATTGACTTCACTGCTACAATTGAAAGGTATCTCTCTATCCATTTCGCATCGTGCCTTATTGTATCGGCTTCATGATCATGCAGGAATAGTCGTGACCGTTCCTGAACTAGTCGCTGAAGCTTCGCAGCACCCTTTTGATCGGGTGTTATACTCCCAATGCTATGCTGCTCCTCAATCAGACTTCCAAGCTCAGGACTACCAAGATTGGTGTATAGGTTCTCAAGCGACTCTTCCATCGGAGCAGCGAGGAGGTTCATCTTGAATAAGTTGTAGCTTATGATGTCGTCAACAATGGCGATCTGGCTCGCACTTGCCAATTCATACGTCTTTACGCCAGTCTCATCGTCTTCATCTTGATCAACCTTAGTGACTCCAGAGGGTACCTCTTTCGAAGCGAGCAGGAACGGAGCTTTCTTCATTTCTTTAACTAGAGCTTTATCTTTCTTCAAGCTGCGCCATGCCTCGGCAAGGTTCCGTAGCAGCTCGAGGTATTTAGGGATTTCAAGGATGGTGAAAACTCTGGCCGGCTGTTGCGTTAACAAATACGCGAGTTCTGTGGTACTGGGCTCGTGCTTCGATCCACATCGTAGAAGAAACGTGTTCGCTTCCTGACCGAAGTCCACATAATCAAAGATATCCGCATATTTGTCTTCGTCGCCGAGGAAACATATCCGAGGGGGTATGTGCCGGATTTGCTCGGCTTTCTCCGAACTTGGGGTTGACGAATTCGAAGCGACTGGGACGATAAGAGCCTCGCTCAGCACTTGGGTATGTTGGCTGTTGATCTCAGCAAGTCGACCCGCAAAGTATCCGAATATCTCACGTGCGCTGCGTCTGTTTTGCGGAGGGTCTTTTGTTAGGCGATCGATACATTCCTGGATTGGTGGATCGGCTTGGACACCAAATTTGAGGGCATGGACATGGAGGTCCTTCCTTAAAATATGAAAACCCAGAATTGCAGCTCGATCATTTGTAAAGCATCTGGTAGGAATGGCTAATTTGGATCCTAAACTTTGCAGTGGCAGATAAGGCATAGTGATGCTTTTATGGTCGAAATTGGCATAACCTTTGGTCTGGTGATGATCGACGAAATATTTCAAGGCTCGATCTCGAAGTGCGAAGTCTTCCTCTGCACCAGCTTTGGCCATGATGCTGATGAGTTCCATATAGCTGGGAGCGGCCCGTAGGCCGAGGGAAGCCAAAAACTTTCCTTCGGCGCTTTCTGCACGATAAAGGCCGAGCCACTGCAGAATAGGAAGCTGTAAACCTCGCAGAGATTCGCTAGGCTCGAAGATGTCCGAGATGAGATAGCGTTGATCAGAGCCTGTGTTTGAGTCGGTTTCGACCGGGCAGATTTTAGTACTCTTCAGCCGCTTGATGTCGCCAGACGGGATATCACTACGGACCGAGGCCAGGTACTTGATGAGATCGACATGACTCCATCTCCCGGTAGCGACGGCAGCTTTTTCATCTGTGCGAGACGAAGTAGCCATGAGTCTCTCAAACACCACCCCAATCTCGATCGTTTTCCGTACGCCTAGCGCCGATAAAAGCTTGTCCTTTACAGAGTGGAGGCCAGTCACTATGGGTAAATCATCAAATAATTTGACGGAAGGAAAGTAGGCATCACTAGGCTTTCTCATCCCCATTTTCGTGGGGATAACAGTCCGAGGTATCAACAACTCGATCACGGTAGTCTTTGAGGAAGGGCTGAGCCCATCCCACTGCTTTGAGATAACGGGTAGGACCGCGCTTGCAAATGAAGAGGAGTTGGTTAAGTCTTGCTCCAAGGGAAGTTCACCTCGTCCCCCTGCATTTTCAACAATCCATCTTAGCCAAGGCACCATCTGCAAGTCCTCCCATCCTAAAGCGTCTAGTTCAAACTTGCTGAGTTTCTTCGTGAATTTGAAGGGCATAGTGGTGGGCGGTGAAGGCATTTCAGCCGGAATCCTCGATACGTTCAGGAAGTTCTTGATGTCGCTGAGTACGATGAGTTTTGCAGAAGCTCCTCCATCGTCGTTAGCGACGGCTACGTCAAGTAATGACCGAATCATAGCCGTATCAATCTCATCAATGCGGGCCTTATGCCCAAGCCATTCGAGGAATTGTTGCAGCTGAGCGGCGTTCAGAGCTTTTCCCTCTAGCTCCAACTTGATATCTGAGATAGTGATTTCTGTGATAACACCATAGTCTCTCATCCTCCTTATAAGCCCTGAATTTGCTAAAGCATCAGGGAGAACCGGGATTCCCTCGACGAAGCCTAGGTCCTCCGTTGAAATGCGTACACGAGAACTCGGAAGTACACCACGACTTGAAAGTACGTCGATTGTCATCTTCTTGTTACATGTCCAAAATGCCTCCTCGACCAACGTCCCAACCTCGGATGATGGAGTTGATTCCTTCCAGGTGAATGTCTTGTGCAAAAACAATGCCTCGGGGAGAATGTTTGCAATATCCTCCTTACCAAGTCTCTTTCGGCTAGCAGCACGTACGGCGCCCAATAGCTTGCGTCCCAATTCCACCATTTCGCTGCTCCATGAAATTCTGGCTATAATTCCGGCGACCCTGAGAAGCTCGATATTCCATACACGTACATACTGATTGTTTAAATCGATGGACTCTCGTTCTACTGTTGGTATGACCGATGGAGTAGAAATATGAGCATTCAGTCCTGTGGTCTGATTCGTGGGAAAGCCGATGAAAATTCTCCCCTTCGTGGGAAGCACGGAGCTGAACATGTTAATAGCTTTTGAGGATTGGCTAGGACTGCTTGCAGTAGACGCCGCACTTTCATCATACGATGCAGTCAAGAGAGACACTGTTGTAGTCCTAGGAGGAGGCTTTTTAGTGGCACGCTCAAGCTCGGAGGCGAAATTCGGACCGACCAAAGTACGGACCGTTGCCTTGTTAACGTGCAGGAAGATTGTGGCGTTCTCCTCGCCCATCACATTCCCTGAGATAGCTTCCTGCAAGGCATTCTGTTCTTTTGCCTCTTTCTCTGCAGCCACATTGATGGTCCCTGGGGCAAGTCTCGAGAAGAATGTCCGAAGCGACTGACCTGGCTGAGCTGAAGGTAGAGTCGGACCCGATCCAGCATTGCTTGTGTTGCCATAATCTTTCTTACGCTCCCAACCTACAGCCTTCAGCCAGTGAGCGTCCAATTGAGCAGCCTCTTTTGACACGCTGACCACCTGCATTAAGCCTTCGCGGGTTTTTCTTTCCACTTCCTTGGGTATTGACACTTCAATGCTTGGGGCAATGACTTTCTTCAGTCGTAGAATCCTCCATTCATCTAGCCATAATTCTATGGCCTCAAGTCCAACAAAGGTAAGACTGCTCGAGAGAAATTGACACAGTGACAGAAGCTGTGGTACGGGAGACGAAGCATTGCGCATGGGAAGTACAAAGGTCGTATTTGTGGATTGATCGTTCTCTAATTGCAATTTCCTGGTGAACAAAGAGTCCTCTTTCCAGTAGAATGCAAGAGCTTCCTTCCCAGAAGAAACGAAGGGTTCCTCACAATCCGCAAAGACACTGTAGAATCCCACCCCAAAAGCACCAATCTTTGTTTCATCTGGATTCCCTTCTGCTATCTTCTTGAGCCGTGACCAGTCTGTTGCCTTGAATGGCTCCCCATCGTTCTCGATTATGGATGACTTCAAGGTGTGATTCTCTATCACGTGCTTTAGTCGGACTGAGGAGTCGGAGCTCAGCGGAGCGGGGACGTTAGAGGATGGCATGGTCTGAAGTCTGATGGTAACCTTTCTCGCTGAAGCATCGGCGGCGTTCTGAAGCAGTTCTCTCAAGGTCGTCCATTCTCCCGAATATCTCGCTAGTACCTTGTCTATCAGGGCTCGAGTGTTGACTGTGACAGCCTCGTCGTTACCATTACGTATGGTCTGCGCTCTGAGTGCATCATAATCAAGTCTGTTCGCCATTTAGAGTCCTGACGTTACTGTCGCGGGCGTCGGGCCCAGATGGATCCTCCCTGGAGAAGACGTGACGCAGCAGCAAAAAGATTTCATGGAATGATATCTTTGAACCAAGGTCTCTCTGTATTCTCAAAGCATTAGATTGTAGTAGAATAGGCTATTGGAAAGGGCGTGCTTCTCATAAATGTATATCGTCATCTTCCATGAATCAGAGGAGTAAGAAAACATCTATATCCTCTTATCTGCTGTACAAGAAAGGGTAAAACAGTAAGGCTAATTAAATGTGTTGTGGCGTTGCGCCTTGTTGAATCACATTTCAGTGAAGCTGCCTGTTGCGCGTACAATGGGCCACCGTAGATAATCGCAGTCTACAACCCCCCCCCCTCCATTTTTTTCGCCGCATTACTCCGCCAAGTTACCCGAGTTGTTCATCATGTACCGAGGATCTTCATATCAGAATCTTTTGTGCTCTGTACTTCTGAACCTCGGTCATGGACCCTACAACCCCAAAGCTCATTATTCTGTGCTCTTCAAGAGCTTACCATAGGATCGTGGGTATATCCACAAACAAATGTCACCATGAACCTTGATTCCCTCTCTTTCGTCGCCCCAGCGCGAGTCAAAGTCCTTGTTGTCCCTGTTGGGCATATCAAGCGATCGTGGTTTCTGAGTTCTCTGGGAAGGCTTCAGCAAGAGAATGTGGTGCGTCTGGGAGACGTCAGCCCTGATGGCAGACCTCATAGAAGTAGGATACCATTACGCTTTATTATGCTACTTGCGCGAACCAAAGAGTCTGTAGGCAATATCGCTGACAACTTCTGGTGTATCCTAGCTATGTTTTCGCCGCTTGCTTTTCCTACAGGTCTGGTTCTTTATGACTTAACGACACCTTTCCCCCCACCCTCGCACCTGGCTTTGGCCCCTTTCGAGCTATATAGGGAACCCTTGATGGTTATAGCAATTGCAGATTACAACAGCTTAGGCGGTATATCAAGGGAAACAGATACTAGGAACAATGAACAAACGGATTTATCTAGGGCCGAAGATAGCCAAAACACTTATGTGAGATCACTCGTTGAAGATCTGGAGAAAATCAAGACCCAATTTCCCAAGGCTTTAGTTCATCAAGTCTTGATTTTTGACCATGCTATGCCGGCAAAACCACCGCCTGAAGGCGTAGTTTACGTACCTACGCTTGAGAAGTCCAAGACGACCACAATAAAAACGGTCATGTGTGACTTAACATCCCAACTCTTAGCTGAGATGACTTCGTATGCAAAATCTTTGCAAGCTCTTCCCTCTCTAGAGTCACCAAGATCTATGCTAGGTCTCGGCAATGGTGATCTCTACAACGCCCAAGCGCCCATATCTTCCCGGCCAACATCTGCTCTCCATGGTATGCGGTCATTTTCCCCAGCCGGCACTGCCTCAAAGGTCGAGGGCCGCATGTCAATGCCCGTTCACATGCCTTCAAGCACGACCTCGCGAGATCCCAAGCTAGATGGCCGAGCGATGTCTCCTCCCGACAGAGTAAGCACGCCGCCCACTACTTTTGATGAGATTGCTGCTACTCCAGAGGGCAGAAGGAGAAGTCGGGATAGAGTCTCGATGCAGGGTTTTGGTGCTGGTGGTGCTGGGGAAAGGGAGCGAATCAAAGGCAAAGGACGGATAGGCATTGTGATTGGATCTCTTTACCTTCTCGCAGGACGGTGGCCGGACGCGGTGAAGGAGCTTACAGAAGGTGCAACAATTGCCAGGGCCAACACTGATTATCTATGGCATGGTAAAGCTTTAGATTACTTAGCAATCTGTCTCGTCATGTATGCTTGGGCAGGCATGGAATTTCGAGTAAGTCTTCGAATCCTTGATCTATGAGGTATGGCTTGTTGTAGAAAGCAACATTAACCTTTTAAAGATTCCTCAGATACTTGTTCCTGGAGCAGAAAAACCTGGCTCCAATGCAGCAAAATCTGCCAAGCACACGCCATCCAACAGCCTTCCAGACGTGCCGACTTCGACTTCCGCTAGTACAGCAGGCCACCTTGAATCAATGCAAAACCTGATTAACCTACTACCTGACCTGGCGAACAATATTCTGAATCTCTATTCCCGTGCTTGGACATTCACTGATGATAAGATTCCTCAACTCGCTTTCTCTGAAACCACCATTCGTTTTGCCAAGCTTCTTACAGTTGTTCAAGTCTCACATGGGCGTCTTGATGATGACGGTCTCAAGCGTGTGGTCCTCAACACGACGATCTCTTACAGCAATGATAAACCCTCCCAAGTCACTGCTTTCCCAACTAGAGCAGAGCTCACCGCCTTGCTTTTCCGTGCCTTCCCTGACCCTTCATCAGAAACGCCGTTGTCAGTATCAGATCGTATAATTATCCTTGCCGGTATCGCCTCGGTTCTGTCCGAGCTGGGTTACCACCGCAAGAAGGCTATTGTTCTGAAAGAACTCGTGTCTGCTCTTCTGCCAGCCCTTGTTCAAGCCAGGAAAGATGGAGCGGCTGAGATGGGTGTTCATCCTGCTGCTAGTCTGCCTTCTTTCGACGCAGCAGTAAAGAACTCTAGTCTTCAAAAAGCTGACAATGTACAAGGTGACACGGACCACGATGTTCAGAGTCTGCTTGAACTAGTTTGCCATGCTTATGGAATCCTTGTTGCGCCTTCTCCTAGCCGCCAGAACATCCCTAACCATGATCTGACGGTAGGCAAAGAGTATCCTACTAGCGCATCGCCTTTAGACACGGACGAAAGTGTTATTGCTCGTGCAATACAGCAAGCGTTGCTGCATACCTTGGGAGCACAAGAATTAAAACTAGATATACTCAGGTCTTGCATCAACCTTTGCGAAGCTCTACCAGATCTTGGAGGTGTCCTTCGCTTCTCTGCTGATATGTTACGGGTCGCAGGAAAGAGTGTCGCCCCAGGACCTGATAGTGACGAGGTCTTGCCTGCCTTACCGGTCGAGGAGCAAGTACGGCTTGCGAGTAACATAAGTCGTACCGTTGGTGCTGCGCGACAGCTTGGGCTCGAAGATATTGAGACGGATTATTGGGATGAGTTCTTGGTTCGCGGAGTTGAAATGCTGGAGTCATATTCGGCGAAACATCCTATACCACACGCAAAGTCCGAGCTGGAGGTTGTTGACATAATCGAGGCAAAATCGGAGAAGAGTCCATTTATCTACAACCCCTTCATTAAGAGTATCGGGGCTAACGAGAAGGAGCCGATCCTTGTTGCTGGTGAAGAAGCTGTGTTTCGAGTCACTCTGCAAAACATGTATGAATTAGATGTTGAAATAGAGAGTCTCTCGCTAGAAGCATCCGGAGTATCTTTCGACGGCTTCCTACAGCGTACTATAATCGGACCTTACAGGACTCAGACGGTGCTGCTGAGTGGCGTGCCAAAGACTTCTGGTTCGCTGACTGTTACGGGATGCATTGCCAAAATCAAAGGCTGCCGGAAGCGGAGATTCCCTATTTTCAAAACATCGTGGACTTTTAAACCGGGACATAAAGCCCAGCGTCAAGGGTTTGATTCAATTTCTGGGGCTGTTTCGAGGCCTACTTCCACAGCCTCAGATCCTGGTAAAAGCAAGATAACTCTTGCACCGCAAGGTCCTAGCACCTCGACTGTTGCACTGAAGGTCATCGGAGCTCAACCAGACGTAATATTGAAGTCTCTTTCGCTCGCGCAGTCTGCCATAATGCTACTCGAAGGAGAGACCAAGTCATTCGTATGTACTTTGGAAAACGTTTCACCTTCAGTTCCTGTAGATATAATGAATCTTTCCTTTGTCGACTCGACTGCTTCTCAAGTGCAAGCCGCCTTATCCAGCAAGGACCTTTCTTCGGCCGAAACGTACGAGCTCGAGCTTGCCTCATCGCAGAAGCAAGCTTTTCGGTGGCAGATTAAAGATCGGGATATTAAGATTGGTCCTGGAGAAGAAATGCTTCTTAAGATAGAAGTATTTGGAAAGCCAGGACTATCTCACGGAACAATCCTAGTAGATTATGGCTATCTCGGAGTCCGAAAATCAGATGTCAAGGACACATTCTATACCCGGCGATTCACAATTCCTCTCACTGTGACGGTCAACGCGAGCGTAGAGCTCTGCTGGAATGACCTTATCCCCTTTACCAGTGACCTTGCCTGGCAAAATCAACAACGTCAACAGCAACTGAGAGCCAACTCTGACAAGTCTTCCGACTCTTCTCGCTCAAGAGCTACATCACGCCCATCGCCCAAACCGGAAAATCGCTTTCAAGCCCTCCTCTCCCGCATCGGCCTCCAACCTCACGATACTCACCACTGCCTCCTTCTACTCGACCTCCGTAACTCCTGGCCCACGCCACTATCCATATCCATCCAAGTCCGCTCCTCCACCCCTCAAAACTCACCCCCCACAAACCCACCGAACCCCACAAGTGAAACTCCGGGAACTTCGACCGATATCCCGACCCATGCATATACCCTCCACGACTCTATCCTCCCAGGCGCTACCACTCGCCTTATACTCATCCTCCCACGCCCCTATCTTCCCTCATCTCGAACCCACCTTCCCATCCCACAAACGACCAAGAAGCAATTCATCCTCAACACTTCGACCACCGCACCCACACGTGCCGCAGAGCTCACGGCCAGAGAAGCTTTCTGGTATCGTGAGCATCTTTTGAGCCTTATCGGTGCTTCTTGGACCGAAGATTCGACAGGACGGACCGGTGCTATTAATCTGCGGGCGCTGAGGCTAAGCACGCGTATGCTCAACGCATATAAACTGGAAGACTTGGACATGTCCCTTTCCCTCTCTATCCCCTCATCCCCTTCCCCCTCCCTTGTTTCGCCCAGACTCACCACCCTGGCTCCTACAACCTACGTCACCCCAACCTGCACGGCTCTTACTCTGACCACGCACCTTCGCAACCGCTCTTCCCACCCCATTCACCCCCTTCTTCGCCTCCTCCCGACCCTATCCAACCAGCCGCAGCATATCGCCCTCGACCTCTCCCAAAAGCTTTTGATACATGGACTTTTGCAGCGGGCGTTGCCGGTGCTTGAGGCTGGAGGGACAACGGATGTGGAGGTTGGGGTTGTTGTACTGGGGAGTGGGGTTTATGAGGTTGGGGGATTGGTTGAGGATGTGAGGGTCCTCGGCGATGATGGAGATGGCGTTGATGGGGCAAATGGAGGCGAGGAAACCAGAGATAGGAAGATATGGGTGGCGGAGAGGCCGTGTGTGTTGATTGCTCGGGACGAAGAAAGGGATGGGTAGTGAATCATTGAAAGTTGTATTAGGCAAAAGAGTCAATCTGTCAACGACAGCACGAGCACCATATTTCTCGTCCTCGTTCATATCATATGGCTATCAGCAAAGGTCCAGCTCCGAAACCCCCATACGCGGATCGCCAGCACGTAGAAGGGAAACCGGTGGAGAAGAGAGAAAACACTTATGCACCCAACCCCTTTCCCCCGTCCTCTACGCGGTACTCTATTCCTCAATAATTCAACCATACCCTAGCTTCCTAGCCAAAGCAAAACAAAGTTTTCTGTCGATTGAACACATATCCACATTTCTTATACAGTACAGTCAGTACCTTCATTGTTACCGTATGTAGACCCCCCTTCTTTTTTTTTTTTTTTTTTTTTGGACCGACCGTGTCCGTAACACTCCTCCAGCCGATAGAATAAGAAACCTAAACCCGAGCACAAAGAGTGAGAGAACGAAAACATATATGTAGTGGGGCTCTCGCTCTTAGCACTTCTGGGGCACTCTGTAATAAGGTAAGGTGAGGTACCTTAAGGTAAGGTAAAGGTGATGCATGAATGGTGATGGGCGGATGCAGGGCGCAGGGCTGAGGGAGGGCTTACCTATCGCACGATATGTACACGGGAATCATTAGGTACAGTAGCCCCGCCTTGCCCGCACGCATGCATGCATTCGGGACCCTGGGGGGAGAAAGGGATTTGCAATGCACCTCTTGACGGGATTGAGGGTACAGAATGCTACAGTATGCTATGCTATGCTATGCTACATATGATGCGTGTGGCAGGCGCACATGGCAGTAGGTGATACCTTGGGTATATCGTTGTTTATAGGAACCTCTTCTGCTCTATTGTAGAACTTATCTTGCTATATGTAATTGTACAGAGAGGACGGTACTTTACGGGCGGTAAGGGATCCGAAGAAGTTTGCTTCTTATCTCCGCTCTAACCGTATTTGAAAGCTTATCGCAACTTTCCATCAGGGCTGACTGCGGGAATTCACACACACACGGCTGGTCCACCGCCCCCGTTGACTTCCCACCAATCCTCTGGCTACCTTAAGGTATTCTTTGATTCGTGCTTGGGGGGAAATCCCATATCAAACGCCTCTATCCCACCAATGACGACGACTCAAAAGCCTGATGGCCGAGATTACCGAAGGAACGGAGCTGGGGGTTCTTAGCCGGCTAAAGGTAAGGTAGGTAGGTTAAGGTGGGCTTTTGCTGGCCCAACACAACAACCAAACACCTGCATTAAACGAGTAACATGGATGATGGATGGGGATGGCCCACATGGTCGGAAGATCCAAGTGGGGAGATCTTGGGGGATGCGCCGGCATGGCTAAAGTACTTTAGGGTGGTCGGCATATCTGATTGCTGATTGGTGACAGAGTCGTGAACTCGTGATGATGTGGTTCTGATAAGGTGTGTCTAGCGACAACACCGCCAAGGGGCAAGGCGTCGTCTACAAGGTTCTAGGCGAGTCTGACAAAGGCAGCAAACAATCAGTGCGCCGTCTAATGGTCTACTCCCGTACTCCGTACCTCCTCCGTCCTCGTAGTCATCCTGTCATCCATCATCCTCCGCAAGCCTCCTTTTAGACCCAGCGATAAGGAATCATCGCCGCCGGTTTGTCCAGTCGAGAGCATCGAGACCCACGACTTGTATGGTGCTACGTACGGAAGTACTCAACACTTGACTAAATCTCGCCGGATATCTCCTCGGCGGGTGCTAAGGAGGAACGATGGCTTCACGTATATATCTGGCCCCGAACATATTAGTTTATCCCAGGTCTCGTCATTTCATTCTTGACCTCAACACATATTCACCCCCCTCACTTTCTACAAACTCTCGTTCAACGCTGGTCCACCGCTTGATCAAAACATACAGGACTTCTGGAAGACAGAGTAGAGCACAAAGATGCCCGACACTCAAGGCTCACCCCTTACCCAGGCTGACCTCACCAACTTGAACTATGTTCCGCTGTACCAATTCAACAACACCGACGACGCCGCCGGAGGAGACTCCTTGAACTATGACCTGAACGTCTTTTACACCACAGGCGATCTCGCCTGGGTCATCACCGCCTCCGCGCTCGTTCTGCTGATGATCCCCGGCGTGGGCTTCTTTTACTCGGGCCTTGCCCGCAGAAAGTCTGCTCTATCGCTCATCTGGCTTTCTCTCATGTCCACTGCCGTCGTATCGTTCCAGTGGTTCTTCTGGGGATACTCCTTGGCGTTCTCGCACGGGGCGGGAAAGTTCCTGGGCAACCTCGACAATATCGGCTTCAGAAACGTCCTGGCGCATCCATCGGTGGGAAGCCCGAAGGTTCCAGACTTGCTGTTTGCCATTTACCAATGCATGTTTGCTGCCATCACGTAAGTCCGAGCGCCAACGTCAATCTCTGGCGGCGTGACTAACATGCACCCCACCAGACCCGCTCTGGCAATCGGTGCGGCGGCTGACCGCGGACGCATGCTCCCGTGCGTCGTCTTCATGTTTGTCTGGGCCACTCTCATCTATGACCCCATCGCCTGCTGGACCTGGAATCCCGCCGGCTGGGTCTACAAAATGGGCGGCCTCGACTTTGCTGGAGGGACCCCGGTGCACATCTCGTCGGGCGCTGCAGCTCTGGCCTACTCGGTGATGCTTGGCAAACGCAGGGGCTACAGCGATCTCGACGGCCTCCCCTACCGGCCTCACAACGTCACCCATGTCGTGATCGGCACCGTCTTCCTCTGGGTCGGCTGGTTTGGCTTCAACGGCGGCTCGGCGCTAGGCGCCAACATGCGTGCCATCATGGCCTGCGTGGTGACTCACCTGGCCGCTTCTGTCGGCGGCTTTACATGGGTCCTGCTCGACTACCGCCTCGATCGCAAATGGTCCACCGTCGGCTTCTGCTCCGGCGCCATCGCCGGCCTCGTCGCCATCACTCCGGCCTCGGGTTACGTCCCCGCCTGGTCCGCGCCCATTTTCGGCATCATGGGAACCCTCTGCTGCAATTACGCCACCAAGCTAAAGTACTACATGAAAGCCGACGACGCGCTCGACATTTTCGCCGTGCACGCTATTGGCGGACTGACCGGAAACATCTTGACTGCGTTCTTCGCTGCAGATTACATTGCCCACCTCGACGGCTTCAGCTCCATCCCCGGCGGCTGGCTCAACCGCCACTGGGTGCAGCTAGGCTACCAGCTCGCGGATTCCGTGTCGGGATTCAGCTACTCCTTCTTCGGCACCTGCATCATTCTGTTCGTCATGAACCTGATCCCAGGCCTCAGCCTGCGCGCGTCCGAGAGCGCCGAGATTAACGGCATCGACGATGCGGAGATTGGCGAGTTTGCTGTAAGTTTCGTGTACCTTCCTATCATAATCTCTGCGCCTTCCTATTTATAATCCCCCTGCACCCCTTTGCAATTTTTTGGTGCCCGTCAATGCTAACGAAAACACTGCAGTACGATTTCGTCGAGCACAAACGCGAATACATCCACGGCGTCGACGGCGGCGCCGAATCTTCCTCGGCACCCAGTCTTAGCGAGAAAATCGGCAGTACCAAGGTGGCTTAAAAAGGCCGCGCGGGGTTCCTGCATGCAATGTCTCGATCATACATTTTTCTTGTGATACCATAAGGTTTGGGGGGGGCATTTTATGGCGAGCAACAGGGGGGTTCAAAGTACGGGATAGGGGGTTTCAAGTACTCGTACGGGGGTTAGCGAGCTACATAAGTACTGCAAGTCGTCTAAATAGGGGGCGCAAGGGTTGATTCGACGAGTCCTGTACAAAAAAGCTCTACTACAGTACCTACCTACATACAGTACATTACCTACTGTAACTACGAAACACGAAGAAAATCCAAAAGAATTTTGAGAAATTTCGCCGAGGTTATGATGTAAGGTATCACGCCACCGCACAGTCCCTTCCGCTTTCTTTAGAACCACCTATAATATCCCCAATCCCGTACCCACACCCCAATCTACCAACTCTCCTCTCTCTCCTCCTCTCCTCCTCTATCTCATCCTCTCCTCTCCTCTCCTCCTCTCCTACATACCACCTCTTCTCCTCCTCTATCTCTTCTCCTCCTCTCCACCTCTCCTCCTCTCCTTCTCCTCATCTCCCCACTTCCCCCCCCCCGCCCCTCCCCCACCTAAACTTACCTCTACTATACCTACCTCTACTATACCTACCTCTACTATATCCACCTCTACTATATCCACCTCTACTATATCCACCTCTACTATACCCACCTACCTTCCACACCGTAAAACACACACCGTAAAACACACATACACACACACATAATCCGATACACAGTACATGTAACATATGGAAAAACCCCCAAGACTCACTCACTCCACTCGATTTCTTTTTGTTGTTGTCGTTGTTGTCGTTGTTGTTGTTGTTGTTGTTGTTGTTTTTTTTTTTTTTTTTTTTTGGGGCGGTACTGTATATATATATATATATATATAAAACTAGCCCCGCTACGTCACATTTTCGAACGCAAACCTTTTCGCTTTTTGTTGGGTTTGAGGGTTGTGCTGGGGGGGGGGGATTAGAGAGGCGATTTTTGCTGGAGATGGGGGGGGGTATAGGTCGTAGGTCGAAAAGTTTAAGTTTTTTTAGTTTTTTGGAATCGTGGAGGCTGCCCTGGGTTTTTTTTTTCGATTTTTCTTTGTTGTGCTAGAATTGATAGGTTATTGTATATATTCTAGCGAGATGGATGGGTTTCTGAAAATTCTGCATGTGTTGAGAGAATGAAGGTGAAGATGGCTTTAGAACGGTTGCTGTTGTGGAAGCTTATTGCTTTGTCATGGAGTTTTCATGAGAAAGATTTTGGAAAAGGATTGTGTGATGAAAGGTTCTACGTGTCGGTTTGATTTAATGTCCCTGGTGTAGGATAGTGGGGGGGGGGGGGGATTAATGCATGCGTGGGTTTATGGAAAGGCTTCTTCGTGTCGAGGAAATTCCTCATGAGGGTGGGTATATATTGTACCTTCTAATAGCGGTTTCAAGATAGTGTGGTCTGAGGAGGGGGGGAGGGGGTTTGGACTACTTGGCATGTCGGTTTAGTGACTTTGCCGGCTCTTATCTGGATTAAAAACCATAAACACAAGGTCAGTCCACACCGCAAAGCCTTGAAGCGCGAAGCGATTGTCTTTCTACAGTACAGTAAGAGGATGCATATCCCAGTTGTGATTTTGGGCACACTCCCTTTTTCGGATATATTTTTTTTTTAAATAACAACAAGTGGAAAATCTCTTATTTGAGTTGACACTTCGCTTCAAGCGACGCCTACATATATCTCTCGTGATCAGCTGCGCCAAGGTTTCGAACAGGTACTGTAGCAGCCTCAGTGGACGTAATTGCTACGGCTAAAGGCTGACTCGTATGTAGGTCGTGACTGGGCGCGTTTTGTTCAGGCGCGCGAAAAGGGAGGAGAGTGGGAGCTTCAACTATTCCTGGACCTTTTTTTTTAAATTGGGCGTCCATTGTGGGCGGAAGATAGGGGTTATGCGCTAGAGCTTGGGACTTTGGTGGGTTTCACTACAGAGCCTTGTAGAGGGCGCCGCGAAGGCGCGGTGTTGGGGTTGGAGAATCCCCATGTTTTGGAGGCGAGTCGGACATCAAGGCACGTTTAGAAGAATTTGGTAGGTGGTAGGCTGAGGCTATCGATGGTTGTCCTTTGTTGCACTTTCCGAAACCAGAGTGATTGTATTTGGTGGTCTGTCTTAGGAGACGGAAATTTAGTGGGTAGTCTTTGTTGTACGATTCATCTGGCAAAGAAGATATCCGAGAATGGTACCTTGTCAAGTTACGGTGGTGTCCTTTTTGATCTGTCTCATACTGCTTCAAGCAGAGATGAGAAGAAATATTGAGGAGCAGGACTAGGAGAAAGCAACCAAACATTTTGTGCCTCAGTCAGGAGCCACCACTGCAGTACTGAACCCAAGGGCCTCCTCCTGGCATAGGATGCACAATGTCCTTGAATGCCTCTGTGGCAGGCGCGCTGATAGTAGTCATGATTGTCACTGCGGCTACTTCGATAACACTCACGTGGCTATGGACAAGTAGAGAACCGAAGAGCTCAAACAATACCCGAATGTTAGCAAGACGGAGGGGATCAATATTGAAAGCACATGATGCAGAGAAGGACATCACAGTCCGTGCTCTAGAATTGGAATGCTCAGCAATCCTGGCCAAGATCTTGAAGCGAAAATAGAGACCAAATTGATAGACCTCTTCGATGATGTTGGTCGTTGCGCCGATGTGCAGTTTCAGAGAGCCGCAAGCCCTACAGGATGACCTCGAGAATCAAACCGTGAAGCAGCTTAACAGACTATTGTTATCCAAGGTCAGCTAGGGGCAAAGGGACTGGTCGCTCTTCTTCGAAATCCCAGACAGCGAAGAGATGCAGCGAATCATTTCATTGCTGCTACCATCTGCGCCGTACTGGACGTTCGAGGTGGAAAATTTAAAATTAGTCCAGTGCACAAAGACTGTGTGTCTTTTGTAAACAGTCTGGACAGACGTCTAGTCCAGAGTGTATGCAAATTCTCAGATCTGTGGCCTGTAGTCTTGGAGTCTCTTTGCACGAATTCGTCTATTAAAGAAAATCTCGTTTCGACCCCACGAGAATTGGGATACCGAACATTCTAACAACGCCAACCCCATTCTTGACGCGCAATGTCTTTGTATGATCGACTACCTATGTCGGGTTTTAAGACCATACAAAAGCATGGAAAACGAAGATGAGGAACGTCTCCGTTACTCGTTGAAGGTGATCTGCAGCAAAGCTCATATATTTGGTGTCAAGTTCACCCACATAGGCCCACGTTACCAATTCAACTGCCAGTCATCGGTTGATTCATTAAGCCCTGTACCAGAAGTCTGGAAGGCCACGGACTATTGGGGGGAACAATACGAATCGAACGATCTGTTGATTGAAGGCGTGAAGGTCGATAAAACACGCTTTTTTGAATCATGTGCGACAGCTGAACGATCGGGCGCTGATGAATTGATTAAGAATAGCGGTAGGGGCGTTTCTCCGAATCAGTGCAGATGCTTTGTTGACGCTGCACATAGATCTCCGTTTGGAAATCTCCTACCAGAAAATCAAGGATATATTGTAGAGCATTAGATGATAATCACCACATTATTGATGTAGGTTCAAAGTTATCCCAGCATGCACAGAGCCGGGTTTTAGGTGACACCAGGTCTGAAACAAAGTTATCCGTTAAGAGACCTGACAAAAGGCGTGGCATTTTTGCCTTCTCCCACAATCTAGTCTTGCCCCTGGCTCTTGGTTGGTTCCAAAGTTGCAGCTTTGCAACTTGTGAATCTGTGTTCACCGGCGGTGGTACATGGTTCGCTAGATGTTTCGTCTGACCGCAAGAGTTCTTATCAGCAGCGTATTATTATTTATATTCCATTGATCAGCTCTCAGCTAGCATCTGCTGTTTTCTGTCATTCTACTTGAGAGCCTTTACCTCACCATGCTGTTTAGATTTAGTGATTTCGTAGCTTTTGCGAACTTCCTTTTCTCGATATGCAAGCTGTGGATTAACATTTCTGACGGAGTCGCCGATTTCCTATCCTTAGTTAATCGTTTCAGATTTCAGGCTCGAGGGTTGAAAGGCCGTAGTGCGCTCGAATTGCAAGTCCTTCTGCGCCCCGAACAGGAACTCCTGGATGCTTGGAATACCGCTACGAACGAAATTTTGGAGAACTTCGAAAATGTCGAAAGACTTGAGCGAACAGATGCCCAAGTAGTTCGGTGGTTTTGGTGGCTGGTTGACTGGAAGCTGAAGTCTGTCCAAGGAAAGATGTCTGAGCAGCTAGATGCACTGATGAACTTCAAGCAGGATCTGTCGCTCAGGTTAGAAGTGTAAGTTCAATCCGTTGTGTTTACGTTTTGAGACTGATGATGGGATAAGTGAACACTATTTCAAAAATCGAGCAATAATCTCATATTCTACAGGTGTTGAAGATATGGATCAGCGAAGGCAGCCGAGGAACGATAAGGATTTGGTTTTGCAAGATGGCAGAACACAGTATCTAGACTCAGACGAACGGCGAACATGTGGACTTGACCCGAAGATAGCTTCAGAAGTCGCAATTAAAATGCCGTCATGTGAAACCGGGCTTAGACTCGTTGCTTCTGTAGATACAAAGACTTCGCTTTCTCGCGGATAGAATTCATTCGTATCTGATAAACCTTTGACCTTACCCCTGGACAGTCCTCTGCCTCTCCGCCATGATAATATTTCAATGAGGCAGTTGAGTAGTGGGCAATATTTGCCGGGAAGATAGCGGGAAATCTCGCGAACACGTGATGGCGCGTTGCCGCCTAGTCTCAAAACCGATCGACGCGCCGATTCAATAGTAATTTGATAGGTCGATTGGAGTCAGCTTTACAAGCATCAACGTAAGTATTCAGAACATCTCGGTCAGTGCTGGCTTATCAGTGGTTTGCATCGCCAGAGCATAAATATGGGATGCTTCTCCAGATTAACTGTTCGAGAATCGAGATCGTCCACTCCAGCGAATATTATTGACCCACTCACGCATCAAATCCTGGCCTACCATGGCATCATCAGCTAACATCCGTTCGGACTCTGTAGTCACTGACTACAATGAAGATCTAAGAGCTACGCAAACGGCGGGACTCCTTTGATGCTCAAACAGCCATGTTATTCGAAGCAGTCGACAATACGAAGGAAGTTCAGTCAAAGATAAGTCTGCTGCTCTCTGGCCTTTTGGGTTCTTCAATCTCGGAGACTAACAAAGCAGTTGGGAAATGGAACAATGCAAACCTTGAAGATGACATCATCCAGTTACGAAATATCCCTCGCTTCATTGACTAATCTTGCTACGTCCCTGCCATTGCAGGCCCTCTCTTGAACAACTTCCAGACAAAGCTCCGCCAAAGATTCAAGCAGCAAAGTAGGAAATTCAAGTACGCCGATTTGTACTCTCGGCTTCTAACGGAATGGCTCGGCTCTGTGAGAAGCATAATACAGATAGCCCAGCAACAGCGAGTGCTTCCCTAGATGATTTCTACGAGTTCGTCGAGCAAGATAGGCTACGGCAATTGCGGAAGAGATTCGAATCCGTAGTCTTCGACCCATCAGAGACCGACCCTATTGCCATTGATGTTTACTTGAATAGGCTCTTCTCTGGAGAAGCGAGCTCAAAGCTCTGCGTGTCCTCGAGAAGAGAGCCGAATTTGGAAAGTCGTTGACTGATCGTACCGCACCATTTAGCAACCATGTCCTTACCTGGTGCATCAATGGCTTATTGACGAACGACTTGCTAAGCGAAAAAAAGAACATGGCGATCGGAGATTTCCTTCGGAACAAAGCTGTCTTGACGGAAATCGCAGATGTCTTGAACATGCGCTTTGCAAACCTTCAGGGTTGGTCCTGGGAAGCCGAGGACGGTAGGCCTGTTGAGCCTCGTCGACAGCTAAACGGAAAACATCGTATAATGATGGATGAAGATATCCTCCAGGCCATTTTGCTTCATTACGTTGGGGTTTCATGGTCAATTCAATTCAAGTCCGAGTTCAAGTACCTTATGAAATTGAACGGTGTAGGGGAAAGCCGATCCCATGTCTCGAGATGAACGTGAGCGTCGACAGTACTTCTTGGGACTGGAAAATGCACCTATCGCGCAAGGAAAGACGTGGAGCCAACAGAATACTTACGAAAACAAATTCTTCATGAATCAGGTACCTAGTAATACAGAAGAGGAAGGATTTATGATGACAATGACAATGATAATGATAATGACAACAGAAACACCAATTCGCCAGTGGAAATTAAAAAGCAACTTCTGAGGCAATTTGCTACGGAGATTATTGTTCGCCGATCTTTGTATGGGAAAGCTGCCATCATCTAATCGAACCTCAGTTGTTTTGCCACTCCACTACCTCACTCAACAATCTTCGCTGTCCTGGAATTTTTTGGCATGCCTAGATTCTGGATAACGTTTTTTTCACTTCGAATGGTGGGGAAACATGCTGCGTCGAATCGCAGAGTGCGTATCCAGAAGCGTGGCGTCCCCATGACTCATGCACTCGAAAAGTTCTTCGGAGAGGTTGTTCTATTTCCCATGGACTTTGTAATTAATCAAAAACCGGTCTACTCCTATATCGGCTCCACGATGATCTATGGATTTATGGCGATCCAAACGACTGCGCACATGCTTGAAAGGCCATGCAGGACTTTACAGACGTTATGAGCTTGGAATCTGATTACGGAAAGACTGGATCTGTGCACTTGCACGATGAGTCCGCGAAAAACAAAGTTTCTCACCTTCTACTAAAGGGAGATGTCCTTGTCGGCTTTTTACAGCTCAACCCTGACTCCGGAAACTGGATCATCGATCAGCAGCAAGTTGATGCACATGTTAAACAACTCAGAAAGATGCTTGCCTCTTGTAGCAGCATCTTTTCGTGGATTCAGACTTGGAATAGCTGTATCAGCCACTTCTTCAGCCAAACCTTTGGACAACCTGAGAGTTGGTTTGGGCGGCCACATTTGGACAGCATCCTTCGGACATACCAAAGGATTCAGCAAGACTTGTTTGGTTCTGAGAATGAAGTCTCGACGAATGTAGCGGATTATCTGAAGAGCGTTATCGAAAGCCGGTTCAAAGTCAATGACGTTCCTGATACGTTTCTATTCTCCCAGAAGAACATGGAGGGCTCGGCCTTCGCAATCCATTTATTCCGTTGTTCACCGTTAGAGAACAGCTTTACGAAAAGCCGGAAGGGCGAATGAAAGATTTCTTCAAGCAGGAAAAATTAGCCTACCAGAAGGCCAAAAAAGTGTTCTGCACGCTCAGCGAAAAATAAAATGTTTAGCCTGGTGGCGCCACGGATACATTTATGACCATGGATGACTTCACCAGACATCGCGAATCCTTGAGTAAAAAGCTGTACTCGGCCGGCCTACCTACCTAGATATATTAGCTACACCACCAGCGAATGATATATTATCCTCGCGCCGAGTGGAGTCTGCCCTGAAATAAATCTCTAAGTACAGCGAAGAGCCAGGGAATGTAAAGTGGGACGACCTAGATTCGGAGCGGCGATGGATCGTCCAGCTGTACTCGGATGAGGTTTTTGAACGATTAGAGAAGCATGAACTTCAAAGAGAGGCAGAGGTCGATAGCAGGACAGCGGAGAGTTCATACAGACAAGATAAATACCGAAGAAGCAGCAGCCGCGTATCAAGCGACCCGAAGTCTCAAGAGAATTACGCTTGGTAAAAGCTTTTCAAAATCGCATGTTTGTGCAAGTTCATCAGCCAATGGTATGTAAGTAGTCGAGCAGCGAAATCATTATCGAAATCAAGCTACTGATAGACGTCGCTGGCATGACAGAGGGCAAAAAAGGTCGAGGTCAAGCCTTCATCAGTAACGACTAGTAAGAAAGAGCGACGAGCCAAGTCGCAGATTCAACTCTTCTTCCTCCGGCAACACCACCCAAAACAGACTCAGCCGAGAACTTTTTTGCTTTATTTCCTCAACTTCTACCAACAAAAAAGACACAGATAATCTCCACACAACAAATGAGTACGAAATAGAGACCATATAGCATTCCAAACGCCTAGGCCTACATGTCCCAAAAACCCCTTACGATTATAAACCACGTGTTATGTCTATCATTACAATGGGCTCCAGATCCCACTTCTCGCTTTAGCCAGATTATGGAGCGTCCGACCTATCAAGCCATTGCCGACTACCTGGAGTCCCGTCATGCATCAATACCCAGCGCTCTCAAGAGAAACAACAGCAGCTATATACCGGCACCCCCCACCCCCTCTGTAGAAACCCATCTCCACCAGACTAATCCACATCAACGAACCAGCTCACATCTCCTACCCAGCCCTGGCCCATTAAATCTCCAGCACCCCACTTAAAAATCGCCAGAGAAAGCAAAGGTGAGAGAACAGCCACCATCTCCTGGGTAGACAGTACCAGAAACGATGGCAACAGTGGTAGGGAATATGTGCATCCCCAGACGCCACGTCGTCGCAGCACATCAATCCCTCCGCCCCTCCCTCACTCACATCCATCTCCAAAAACGCGAAAGCCGTATCGCATACCCCCAACACCTTCATAAACCTCTACTCTCGTGCTTCCATGCTCAAGCGCTGTGGCAGTCATTCCTGCGTTTGACATGGTGCCGAGGGGTTTTCCCAGGGGAGATGAAGAAAGGAAGGAAGGAAGGAGGAGAGGAAGAAAGGAAGAAAGGAAGGGGAGTGTTACAGCTGTGAGTTAGTAGGCGAGGGAACGAGGTAATATGGAAAGGTTAGTACTGAAGGCGCCACGGAGTATTCGCCCCTATCCAACCCATCAGACGCACCACCACCCCCCGAGGAATCTCTACCACTCCCCATCTCCATCTCCATCTGCATCAAAACCACCCAAAATCCCCATCTCCCATCCTCATCCTCCACCCACCTCACCTCACCTCACCACAGCGCAAACCCAAATTCCCAAGACACAGACAACGATCATGTAAGTACATCTCCCAATAACATATCTGCAAGACTTGCGCTCACTGAGCCCTCGACTGAATCACTATCTATTTCTTGGGCGACATCACCGTACCCGTGTATACAAGACCGGTTAACAGTGTTCGAAGAGACGCTATGAAGCTCGATTCTGCTTACGCCGGGGGGCGGTCAGTAATCGAAACTTTGAGATAACGAAAGAGTTGATATATGGAAGGCCTGTTTTTGCGATATCACACATTCTTGATTCCAGTCATTGACATAGACAGGTAGGTAGGTAGGTAAGGAATACAGGATCTAATCACCAGTAGGGCATGGGTACGCTGCTTCAATGACCATTCCTGTCGTGAGAATAGAAACATCGTCAAATCAGCAACCACAAACATCCAACACCCCACACTCTCACCTCCCTCCTCCTCCATAGCACCACCACCACCCATCCATAGACCCCCCAAAAACCCCCTCAACCACAGAATCCAAACCTCGCCGCTCACCGGCACCTTAACCGCACCCTCGGACCTCCACCCTCGAAAGCTACCTACTCAAAGCACAAACAGATACAGGCAAGAAGAAAAAATAACCAACCCAACCCAACCCAAACGCTAGCCATCCCCAATCCTCGACCCAAACCGCTCCTATCCACGCACCAAACCAAAAAAAAACCCCATCGATAGACCCAGCAGCACCACCCATGGCTAGGCCCGCGGATCCAGGCTTTCATCCCTCAACACCACCACCAATCAGATATCAATGCCTTATCCATCTGCCGGAACCTCACAAACACACAACTAAGCTATAGCATTCGCCGTCTCTTTTCTTCGCGTGCGTGATTCAGTACTTCGACAAAGAACGTACGGGAAAAAAGAAAAAAAAGCTATCTAGCCGTGATATATCGGGCTGTTGCTTTGTGGTTTGTATGCCATGGTGATGTGTACGCGTGGGAAGATCCGTCATGGAGGGATGTGGGAATTTGTAGCCGATACGTTTGTTGGGGGGGTGGAGTGTCGGTGCGTGAATGGGCGGGTTTTGTTTGGGGGGGGTTACGGTTGCGAGATGAGGGGGTGCGGGGAGGAGGAATAGGAGGATTGGAGGAAAGTGATGGGCGGGAGATGGGCGGATGGGGAAAAGGGTTGGCGTGAGGGGGAGGTGAGGGGGTGTAGGTGATCAAGGAGTTGGGTACTGAGATGAAACGGGTAGAGGAAGACTTGCGGAAACATTGTCTCTGAAGGACCAGGTTGATGTCTCGAAGAACAGAGAACGTACTTGATGAAGTACGGACTCTGTTATCAAGATCTCAGCTCCGAGGTCATGTCGGTGGTTATGGAAGCCACTGCAAAGAGGGTGGGAATAATCTGACGCTATCTAGACCTTGTTCCTCGTCTTACTATCAAAGCTGTTTACGTAGGTTCAGCAAGTGTAAGATTTGGTGGTGAATGAACACTTTGAGGACAAACCGTTAACCGTGACATTTGGAGAGAGTTTGTATGAAAGGAGCGGCCATAGGGTCTGATGGTGATGCGTAAGAAAGCTCCGGAAGTGATCAGATGCAACCAAACTAACCCGAATGTGTCCATTACAACCGTGTCTACAGAGGTCTTTATGTGTCAACGAGCGGCGTGAGGTTACAGGCAAGAATAGGGGCTAGGGTGGATGGTGTAGAGGGCTGGAACATACAATGAAGCTTGAACAAACGCCTTTACCTGTGGAGGAGGTGTGAGGCTGAAACATAGGATGAGGAATCGAAGCCAGGCAGCTCCCAGCAGGTAGCCGTGCGTATAATGGTTGCAGCGGGATGGACAATGTCTGACTGAGGAAGAACGTGTAAAGCCAAAGGTTGACGTGATTGAGTATTTCTCCGCAACGTATGCTCAAGAGATTCGTGCATTGGGATAATCTAAGCGCGTGGGACTGTCGGCTTGTCACATCTGGCCTTTGGGATGTACGAAGCGTAGACTTTGACATGTTGCTTCCATCGCCATGGTATCCAACCTCCCACCCTGTAATATCGTTGAGCCGTTTAACTTGACCTTCCCCCGGATCGGTGACTCGCCAAGTCACCCATCTCTCAATATTCAGCCTTGACAGGTCGATCTTTTAGTAGCCAATAGTCTAGGTGACCTGCTTGACGATCAGCAATTCCGTGCTCTTAGGCGCAAATGGGAGTCAGGGTTCATACAACCTGGGGCGGAATGTGCCTCAGCCGTTTTGGTCGTTCAACAATACCTTCTCTAAGGCGATTCGTGGAGCTAAGGCTTTCAAGCCTCAGCCAGTAGCTGGGAATAGACCCATAAACGTCTTCAACGCTATGTTTGTGGGGGTATGGGCAAGGTGGGACCAGGAGAGAACGCCTAAATTCGTATCTAACTTCATGAGGCAACAATGGACTGGTCGGCGAACGTGAGATATCGCTGGTTGAGTAAGTCCTGTCCTCAGTTTGATGCTACATGAGTAAGCTGTGGTAGCCGTCTTTGCGTCCCGTTGCACCCAAGATGGTTGACCTCAGCAGTAGTGCTCATCGCCGGTTTCTCTCTTCACTGCAAAAGGAACTGGGCTTCGTATGACTGAGAAGTCGTGCTCTATCCTTATCTTCCCTTGTTGTACTTTGAACGTCTAGACTCGAAGAGCGTCTGTCAATGCAGATGTGGGGGACTCGGCGTAGGGTTGTCCTAGGTGGTGGGTATCAGAGGTGTACAAATGGCAAAAGTACGGTCCTGCGAGAAGCAGTCTTGCTCAGCCGCTTCAACATTGAAATCATTTCAATGCAAGGCGAAATGAGAATGTACTCGATGCTGACTGATTTCCTTGGAGCCGTCTGGGTTTCATGTGCTCGCGTGATTCGAAGGCCAAAGTAAAGGTGAAGCTCACCTATGCCGATAAAACTCTCTGGCTAGATTCTAGGAGTCAATTTGCAAAGGTGGAGACAATCAACCCTTGGACGCTTAAGAGTCTAAAAGGCTCCTTCACATCAAGTGCGCGGAAGCGTATAGTAACGGCCGGCTGGAGATCTCGCAAGCTCTCGCTGTCGCTGTCGCTGTATTCGACGGCTAGGTCATCTCCTCCGTTACAGAAGAATCATAGAAGTAATGTTACTCTAAAGCCCATCCTGCCCAAGAATTTGCCACTCGATACACATGGAAGAATGGAGCCCGCTCGGCGACACGGTGTGAAAGTGCCGATTGGATCATAGGCTGAGAGGTGAGAAATCACGAAGGGACTCGATCGGAGTCCTCCCATCAACTGCTATCATTCTGTCTCTCCTTACGTCAACCAGCGATTACTTTGATTTTACACATAGCTTTCTGCTGGAAATGATTTCCGTCCCGTTCAAAAAGCTTACAATCAATTAGAAACACCTGTTTTCAACTTCCCAGGAACACCATTCCAAGCGTCCGGCACCTACCAGATTTACACCCTCTTGGTATGGCTGCTTTGGTGCGACTCCAGCAACGTCAGCATGCATCGATCTCCCAGGGATGTATCAGTGTATCATGTGAGAGGTATCAAATCTCCGAGTACGAGTCGAGGCGGACGAATTTCGAAACCATAAGCGCTTAACGGCTTCTGCATACCTGGCCCATCGACAAGGGCTAATGGTCTCTGCATGGCCACACAAGGCTTGTTAGTTGGACGAATGTGGAGGGCCTAATGGCTGATCACGGGGGGTTCCTTTCGAACGCCTGTCAAACTCTTATGCTTGCTTTTGTTCCTGTCAGGGGATCGCCACGTTTAGAGCTTGACAGTGTCTCAGATGATGCTCCTCTCGTATCTGGCCCATTGCGGCAAGACATCTCTCTAGAACGAGAGATCCCCACAGCAGATCCGTACATGCCGAACATAAGCTTTGCCAGCTGCGTTTGGCGTGGTCGGGTGATGATAGCAGATATCGACGGCGAGCCAATGGTATTGTGGTCAGCAAGGATGGTATCTAGGAACTCCCACGCTTCGATGCTTCTCTGCTATGGGGTGTAGGTCTCGTAGATGGATAGGACCACATAGAAGGCGTCATCATCAAGAAACCCTGCCGGAAATCAGAGAAAAGGAGGAGGATGAAGTTTTTTAGCCCAGATTCACACGTGCATCCAAGGTAGCTAGCTATCTTGAAGGGCGATCACTGCTTACGTACTTGGACGATTAGAACAGCCCTGGACTGGAACTGTCACTTTAGTGTTAAAGCATAGAGAGCGCTGTACCCACCTCATTCAGTTTGGAAGTGGACTATCAAAAGAGCCAACGCTGATCTAAGGTTCACGCCTGTGTGGCGTAGTCTGAGTAGAGAACCCAATTGAGCGAAGCTACAAATATTGGTCAACTAAAACTGGCAGGAGCAGCCGCTCAACGGCTGGTTAGAGTGGCATCATTATTGACTTTCGCTTGCTCCCTCAAGGCTTCTCGGAAGGAAGCAAGTCGACCGTTCCAACGTTCATGGTATGATACTCATTTTTAGGGCAGGATTACTGTATATTTTCTTTTTGAGAAAGGCACTTGCATATCAAATCACGCTGTAATCCGTCAATTTGTCCACGCCAGAGTTTGAGGAGGTTTGGGATGCAAACATCTATAAATGAAACACTGCAAAGTCAGCCGATTGCAGCAGCTTCCATGGCCTGGACGATTGACTATCGAATCACTGATTCTTCTGTCCCGTTTAGTGTTGCCATGTCACCAGCCGAGATCGATAAGCGGAATGCCGCGCAGAGATGCATGAAGTTGGCACGACAGAGAATGGCCACCCATATTTCCTGGATGTACCGAGTATGGGTGTACTGTGTATGGATGCATTCGAGGGACGACGTGAGTCTCGTATATAGTTTTGATTTTGTGGTTATCGTAGATAGATTGGATTATATGTACGGAGTAGTACCCTACCTGGTATTCTTGTTCACCATCAGTCACCATCAGTTACCGTGGGCACGGGTAAAGTAAAGCAAGGTACCTTACGGAAGTACTGCTGTACTCTATCTCATGATCAAACAAATCAAATATTCATGTCCCTGCGGGGATTGCCGTGCTGGTACCTTAGGTCGCCATGCGTCGAGGAAGGCGGTCAGGCAGTTTCTCATCATGCCCTAAATATCGAGTGCCAACCTACCGTCGTCGTACATCCGTACCGCGACGGTCTACCTTACCTACTCGACCCTATCTAAGGTACCTTAAAGTACTTACTACTGTGTACTCCGTACTGTATGTGCATTGCTCGCCGACTTTTGATCCATGAACGAAACGATCTAGGCCCGGGACAAAGAAAGCCCCCCGCACGCAAATCACTCGTTCAGTAACCAGGATGTGATGCGCCACTATCCTCTATTCTCTCCACGATCGACTCGGAAGGTCGATGGGGCTTGTTCTGTTCCCAGCGACGGCGCTTTTTCGGTGGGCAAGACTTGAACATCATCTCGATTGTCGCGTTGACATAAATAGTACAACGCTGGCAGGCCATGAGTTCATCGCTCACTACGGAAGGTATGACTGGGATCATCCTAAGAGCCGTTGTGCACAACGATTATCGAGACTGTGAACGTGACGACCGTGAAGTAAGTAAAGTACGGTCAGAGATGATCATGTCCAGTAAACCGGTTTGGCGGTCGAGACTTGCCACCACCACCCAACAGCAGCAGCAGCAGGCTCCGGGCATGTCCAGCTGAAGCCTGAAGGGATGGTTTCTTCAAGGCAGTTGAGGGAAGAGAAGGACTGAAGGAGATCCTTTCAGCCAGCCTACTCACGCTACGCTACCTGACCCTAGGTCAGATCCAGAAGATCAAGAAACCTTCCCGCATCTAGGAACAGGCCTCTTCCTTGCGATGCAGCGCCAGGGGTGTCGAGGAAGCCAGCAGGGCCTACCATCCGCCAGGACAACAGCAGCAGCATTAGCAGCAGCAGCAGCAGCAGCAGCACCAAGCAATTCCCGCGCTTTCGTTAGCCACTGTGTGTTGCAGTGAGGCGCTCACATGGGCGCAACGCACACATCATGCTGCCCTTTGCTCACGTACTGCGGTACTACGTATGTATGGACATGTGGGTTGAGGTAGAGCGAGACGAGACGATGGGCCAGGCTTGGCACCGCGGTAGGCACCTTGTTCGGCAACCGTGGCCAGCTGGATCCGATTAGACACGCACGATTTATCCGAACAATCGTCCTGGGGCATGCCTGAACGGGACAGCCATTCAGCCCAATGGGAGATAGCCCCGCCCCCCGTGAGATACATGATGTACCTCTGCCAATACTTATAGCACTGTACCTTCTCACAGGCTAGCGGTACTTCGGTAAGGTAGTCAGTACCCTTGGGCACGGCAGTAGTCTCGTACCTTACAATAGCCGCACACACCAACCAGTAGGTACGCGAGTACTTTACACACACACTAGATGTAGAACACGCTCGAGGACTTTCGTTCCTGTGGGGTTCGAGTGACGAATAGTGGGGTTCACCGAAAACCCCCCCAGGGGTTTGGCTAAGAACAAGTCCAGTGGTACCGTGTAGTGGAAACAGTACGGGCAGGGTACTAGGTCAGGTAGGTACGAGTATTTCGTATCGTCAATAATAATTTCAGAAATCAACATTGCATGTGTGAGAAGCAACGTCAATCCTCACCTCCACCTCCACCTTCACCTCCAGCTCCCTCTACAATCCCTTCCCCCTCTCAGCTTTCTACCTCATCGCGTATCTTCGGCGGAAGTGCCTCCTTGGATTAAGACCTCTATCACTATGCGAACCTCTCTGTAGCGGTCTTGTTCCTGATCAAGAGCTCTTGTTCCTCATCAATTACCACCTAACCCGTGCCTTCCCACTTCCCACTTCCCCACCCCCAACGGAAAACAGCAACCAACACTCGTTTCCCACAACTGACAACAATCTATACTTTTACACGGCCACACCAGCCGCCAAAGTTCTCCCACCCTGTCGTTCCCCAGGGTTAGGAAGAGAAACCATCTTCTTTTAGTTCCGAGTCCCTAATTCGAGGAGACTTCCGACCGTAAAACGGTAACCGCTGTACCGAAAAAGTTAATCCTTCGGCAATTGTGTCAAGCTTCAGGGCATTCCACTTCTCTTGTCGATCATTTATTAGGGCCTCCCTGCCTGGCTTACGGAATATTAATTCGTCTTGGCTTCAGAAGGGCTATATCTTTGGTTAACCACTGCTGTCTTCTTGGGCCCCCGTTGCCTCGCTAGCAGAAGGTCCCTACTACGTCCGCTGTCTCTTCGCAGAGATTGCTATGAACGTTGGGAAAGCCCCGGCATGTGTGCCAACATGGCGAGGGCATATCGAGACCACTAAGGACGCACTGATCATCTTCGAGGCATGCTTCACCGGTGCCCTGGCCCACTGCTTCCGACGACCGCACGACCGTGAACGGAGCCAGCTGATCGTAAGTGGAAACGTCTTTGTGTACGAGGAAGCCACTTCAGGGATCAAGCGATGGACAGATGGGATACCATGGAGCCCGAGTCGAATCTTGACGAATTTCCTCATATACCGACAACTCAACAGCCCCTTCCCCCCCGGCGAGAAGAAGAGAGCGACCAAAAGGAGCCAAAGATACCTCAAGCCCGGCGAGCCATATCCCGCACCCCAGCCTTCCACCAAATCCAACGATGACTCCACTTATCCCTTTTCTCCCGAGTCACCTGGCGTCAAGCTGGAGGAGCACGCTGATAAGGATGGCGACCGAGGTTTGGTTGGCTCCCTGGTGGATTCCTACGAGTTTAAAGAGAACGGTTTGCTCAAAAAGACCATGACAGTCACCATCAACAATGTGCAGCATCATCTGGTCTCTTATTATTCTCTCGACGATGCCAAATACCACCTAGAGACTCCGCGAGACGACCCGCGACTGAAGGATCTTCCACTGCGAGACGAGCTATTGCATCAGCCAAAATTTAAGTTCCCCAACTTTGACGACGCCGGTGATGGGGTCTTTGAGCAGCTGGAGGGTACCCAAAATCCATATCCTTACATGTCCACGGGGTACGATCAGATGAGGCACTTCCCAATTCCGGTCCAAGGACATGGTCACCAGCCAGATGGAATAGCAACCTCGCAGTTCTATTACCCTAGCATGCCACCGTATGCCACTTCGTCTCAGACACCGTCAAACATTCTTAGCTACTCCATACCCCAAACACCATCGACCTATGCTCCGACGATACCATTGACGATTACATACCCTCAGCATCAGTCTCATCAGCCTGTGCCGCAGGCCCCACACCATCAACCGCCACAGCAGTCTCAACGGCAGGCCCAGCATCAGCCCCAACCGCAGACCCAACCGCAGACTCAGCAGTACCCGTCACATCAGACTCAACAGCAGAACCAGCAGCAGATCCAACCTCAGTCGCAACCGTTAGTCAAACAGGAAAGGCCGCAGCTTCCGCAGTACCAAAGTCATTACCAACCCCAATACCATCCCATCACCCAGGTAACACCTCAAGATCAGCTGCCGCAGGCAACCTACCAACAACATCCTGTTCCAAATACGCTACCTCGGCCTAGCGGCATGCTCGACTCTGCGAGTCCCTCTCAAGATAATTATGGCTGGCACAATGATTTCTACGCAACGTTTGGGTCTACGGTTGCACCAATTAACAGTAGCCTTTTGTCCTACCCTCAAATCCATCAAATCCAACCTTGGCATATGCCGCATTCGTATGCCACCCGCGCAGACGGGCCCTCATGTGCCTATCGGGCGCAGTCTTAGGATTTAAAAGAAGATATGGAGTTACGACTTTCCTAGTGTCGATTTGGGTGGCTGGGAAATGCATCTCGAACGTCATGCTTACTCGTTTGGCGGTTGAGTTATATTTGCACAAAAGAAAGGGGTGTTGAGTCTTGGGATGGCGCTTTAAGGGGGAGTGCTTTGTATGAGAAAAATGATAGATTGCTTTCCGGGGTGGGGGGGTTCGAACCTAGGCGCAACGTTCTGTCCGAAGCTTTATGAGTATATAATGTTTTCATTTTTTCCCCTAGGATTTCTATCGTTTTATGGATGTGTCCGCCTGGTCTTTCAGATATGATATCCCCAGAGTCTTTTAGGACTTAGCATGTTTCCTTCCGTATCTGGGATTACAACCCCGCAACGCTTTATGCTCATATAGATATAATCTCTCATTACCCGTGCGAGGAACATCGGCACCGTTCAGCCAGCTTTCACCGAACATATCTCACACCAGCCCTCCCGGCATGGCTCAGGCATACGAGCCACGCCGTAGCGGCTGTCAAGACCCTGCGTACGGTAAGGGTCCTCAATGCCTTCCCCGCGTTGCGTATTTTCCAGCCAAACTCATCCGCTCGTGAGCGTAAGGCTCTATTGCTCTTCCAACACCTCAGAAACGACCTGGCAGCAACTATTCCGTACCCCACACGTAATCCCAATTGCCTGTTCTCGCGCAGAATTTACATACACTCGAAACACAGTACCGACAGTAAATTACACGACTCGTGCGCTTGTCCGTAACATTGACTACTAGTGCGGTCCCCTAGGATTTACCGCGCATATCAGACGAGAAGACGGGGTTTTGCTCGAATGATCGACCGGCTGTTGAAAATCAACTCCCGAGTCCCGCATCCTGCAACCCGTACGTATGCGTGGTATGTGCCTAGAGTAAGGTAGTAACGATAAAGAATGGAGGAAAAAGACGGTGAGGAGCGCAACGGAGAAGACTCCGGTTTCGCGCGATTGAGGATTTGATCGAAAAAGGAGCCAGAGTTACATCATGGGCGTTGTGGTAGCGTCACTGATTGGGAATGAATCTGCCAGATTGACAGGCGCAGATGTTGGGACTGATGAGATGCAGATGAGGCGAACCACGGAGGTACAGCCACGTATGACACCCGGATGGTTGCACAGGTGACAGAGGAGGTGATGAACACCTCCTCTGCACTGTTGATGATAAATGATAATAATAACAATAACAATAGCACAGTAAATGCACACTTGGATGTCCCCCACTACTGCTCAGCGATGACGAACATCGCGATCAAGATCAGGGCAGCCAGTCCCGCCGTCGAAAGCCACACTAACACCTACAGTACCCTGCAAAAAGTCACGGTCACTTAAGCGAAAACACGTAAAATCGCGTACCTTCAAAACAATCAACCTTCTTCAACCACATCCACCATGCTCAGAAGGGCTCCGTTAACTACAATTTCTGGTAATAAGACCCCCAGAAAGGAGCTCGATTTGTTGACTAAAGGGAAAATTACGGGGCAAGCTGAGCTAGGAGCTACACCCACCCAAATCAGTCGAAATTTGAACGTTCCCCGCACCACCATAAATGGAGTTTTAGGAAGGCTTTGCACTGCACCCTCCGGAGTCAATAAACCCAGATCAGGAAGGCCTTTATCAATTACCCCTCGAGCAGCTAGGATACTGTTACGTCAGTTACGATCGGAGCCTAAAATCACCTGGAGACAGCTGAAAACGAACACCGGGATCGATTTGGACGCGAGAACTCTCAACGCAACACTACGAGCTCACGGAATTTCTCACTGGCTAGCTCTTAAGCGACCGAAATTAACACCTGAAGCTGCTCGGCTTCGGTTAAGATGGGCTAAAAGACATGAAAATTGAACCGTGGATCAATGAAGGAAAGTCATTTGGTCGGACGAGGCATCCGTGGCTCGGAGATCAGGTAAAACACGAGAATGGGTGTTTGGGACTCGCAAACAAAAATGGGATAGAGATAAAGTGATGGAAATTCCCAATGGAAAGATCTTTTCCATTATGGTTTGGGGAGCTTTTTGGGGTTCTGAAAGATCGGATTTATACCTGCTCGATCGGGACTTCGAATCCAAAAAACACGGCTATTCAGCAGTCTTCTACATTCAGATTTTGGATCACAATTTGTCTGATATATGGGAGCCAGAACTAGTGTTCATGCAGAATAACGCTTCGATACATAGAGCTCGAAAATCGAAGCTTTGATTTCAGGAAAATGGTATAGAAGTCATGGAGTGACCTCCGTACAGCCCCGATTTGAATCCAATCGAAAATCTATGGGCTCTACTAAAGAAGGAGGCCTATAAAGTTTATCCGGATCTGGATTCGCTGAAGGGTAAAGGGGACGAAGCTGAAACCCAGTTGTTCCAGATTTTACAGATGGCCTGGGCGAATCTACGAGAGGAGGTAATTGAGGGACTAATATCCAGTATGCCCGACAGATGTGCAGCTGTAATAATAGCGAAGGGCTGGCATACCAAATATTGATCGGGGAATCATAAGTCATATACTACTAAATAACTAGCCCAAATATTGAAGTTCCCCAGCTGTATTTGATGGTTCAATGGTTGATGCAGGTGAGGGGTGTATTGGTTGGGGAGCGCGCGACCGTGACTTAATGCGGGGTACTGTACTGCCGCGGTGTGTACCTGGTCTTGATACATGTACGTCGCTATGTACCTTGGCCGTCGCAGTCCAGGCCGTTGTGGAATTCCGTCAGCCCTGTGGCAATCGGGGTTCGCTTAATGCCGCTTCGAGCCCGAAATAGTAAGCTCGCCGGTAGCCTCATGCCTCCGGCAGAACCGCCACTGGGACGACAGTTTGCCCACACCATCGTCTTGAAATATCCCTGCTTGTGATACGAGTCTACAATCAACGGCCGAGACTGCTTGGGCGGAGTATACAGTCATACACACAATGCAATGGCGCTGCCAGCGACGGCGGCGTTGAGAGGTGTCCAATTGAGGATACCGCGTCAAAATTTGCAAGTTCGAGCATGTGGTTCACGGATCATGGCAGGTTTGGGGTTAAGATGGACGGGGCATGAGAGAATACGGACTGTGCTGGAAAGGTGAGTTTCAGCTTGTCAGAGAGTTTGGAGCAAGAGACTGAACATCTCGCGGTCAGGTCGATACAACATGGATACAACGGGCAGATACGATGCTTGAGCGCTGGTGGAGAGGGGAAGGTGAAGAGGGAGAAAGGGTATGTTACAGTGCGATATGGACAATATCGTAGAGTGAGTGTCTTGGCTCCCAGTATTGCGAAACCTGCATCGCTCTCTGCGCTCTACCACTGCTTCCACACCCTGCACGATGCATAAGCCAGAACCTGCCTGCCCTTGCCAATCACATTTTCCAAGCGTCCCCCGCAGTCCTCAAACGTCGAGCTATCGCTAACCCATACCGTCGCCCAGATTCACGCCTCTCTCCAAACGCCTCCCTTCCATCCTCCCCATTCACGAAAATATCTACACTCTTCCCAATATCCTTACCTTCTCGCGCCTTCTCTGCGCCCCCGTCATCGGCTATCTTATACTGCACGACATGCATTTTCCGGCTCTCTCGCTTTTCGTCTACGCTGGTGTGACGGACCTGGTCGATGGCTGGATCGCTAGAAAATATAATCTGCAGACAGTGGTTGGAACAGTTATTGATCCAATGGCGGACAAGACACTGATGACTGTAGTGGTGGGGTGTTTGGCTTGGGATGGGGCTTTGCCGGGTGGGTCCTGATCTTCCGCATTGCTCCCAGAACCGTGATGACTGTTCATCTCACTCAGAAATCCTCTGATAGCGCTACTCTAGTTCCACTCGCTCTTCTCATCCTTGGCCGAGATGTCCTCCTCGGGCTATCCGCCATTTACTATCGCTATATCTCCCTCCCTCCACCAAAGACCCTGGCACGTTATTGGGATTTCAGCCTGCCGAGCGCGGAGGTGCGACCAACGGGCATAAGTAAGATCAACACGGCGTTGCAATTGGGATTAGTGGGTTGGACGATGAGTAGTATGGTCTGGGATATGGGTATGTGGGGTGAGGAGGGATTGACGGGCATGCAGTAAGTGTCTTCCACCATGGTTTTTCTCAGGGTTGAAGAATTTTAGTCCGAGGGTTGCGTAGAAAGGAAGATACCACGACGATTACTAGTATAGCCGAAGACAGCCAACTGTACAAGGCATCTCGATATACGAACAAAAGCTAACAGCACTCTTTTCCTTAGGTACATTGTAGCGGCAACAACAATCTGGAGCGGCGCCAGCTATATCTACACCAAAGACGCGGTTAAGATCTTGAAAGCTGGGGAACGACTGAACAGAACTAGCAGAAAATAAGAGGCTATCTATGATCGTGCAAGGTCACGCATCGAAGCTCACATGCGAGTCTTTTCGTGGAGAAAAAGAAATTCGAGAATATAGAGTGTGAACAAAATCATCTACGTTCGGTGTTGATCTCTGAGGAAAGGTTTACGCTATTGCATGCCTTTTTTCCCTCCTATTCCCCCATCCCTCTCTTCCCTATCTCCCTATCTCAATCCCCGTCCCTAGCCCTTAAACCGGATGGCTGCTTGAACGCTAGGATAAAGTAAAGGAGAGAAGAGGGTATAGAGGGAGGAAGGGATTTAAGGAGGGTGTGGGGACTTTTGAAATAATGTTGGAGGAGGGTGGAGGACGCGGGTTGAAGGGTTGAAGGGTGTGGTATCTCGCGCTTCGATGTCTTCCAATCCATTATCTTTTTTTTTTTTTATCTCTTCAACTGTTTATTCCAGAGATTAGAGAAGAATGAGTTTCTTGACACTGTGCTGTGGGAAGTACTTCTTTGATCAAGTACGAGGAATGATGAACGGTTAGGAGGATAAAAGATGTGGGGGGGGGGAGGGGAGCAGCATGGGGGGCGGAAGGAAGAGAGGGGGAAGTGGTGAATCGGGGGGGAGGGAAGGGAAGGGGGAGGTGACGGGTTTGATGGTTGAAGGAGGTGGGGTGGGAATGGCTGGATAGACATCGCCAGGAGGGAGGATGATGTATGAGGTTCTTGTTTGTGGGGTTTTTGTTGGAAAGTATGATTGTGATATTCGACGAGGGGATTAGCTATCTTCACTGTCTTGGGTTCTTGAATTGTTTCTCTTTCCAGCCTTGTGACTCATCTCTTTCTTTTTCGTCTCTTTTCTTTTCTCAGGCTATCATTTCTTCTCCCTTCATCTTCTTTTTCATCTTTTTTTTTTTTATTCAATTCTTCCCATTTAAATCGTTCTAATAGCAGAAAATGAGAAAAGAGAAAAAGAGCGAAGAGAAACGGAAATGAAAACGGAAACGGACAAGAGCGATGATCAAATTCTTGACATCAAAGTGAGAGAAACAGCATCGCAGGACCCCTACCACGTCGCCTCCAACTTCCACCTCCCAACTTCTTCTCCTCTCAAAACCAATCTTAGGCGCTATGTAGATACACATCTGCGACAGGCTTGTTGGGACTTGTGAAGGGGAATCCGAAATTAAACTCAGAAGAGAGAAGACAGAAAACGAAAGATGAACATGAAATTGAGAAAAGAAGAAATGAGGGCTTTGCATATGCTATGTAAGGCATGAACAAAAGTCTTACCAAACGTCTAAACACTACACCAACAACTTCCAAACCACCCCCCCCCCCCCAAAATCATCCCCAACAACAAACCAACCCCATAATCCCAAAACCCCCCCTCCTCCCCAACCCTTCCACTATAACCTCGCCTATACCCGAGAAAGAGGTTTTTGACACACATCCTTGCCCCGGGGAAAAAACCCCGATTGGCCGTCGTCCGGTTCGAAAGCAATGGCGCGAATGGTCACATATTGTAGGAGGTAAAGCAGGAAGCAGGGGGGTGCGGTTGTGGGGGGGGGAAGTTGCGGAAATCCGTCCGTGTGTGTTTGCCGATTTAC
>JAABUO010000519.1_pt1 | contig 72921 bp, 64 predicted proteins | sample 5559291 | NCBI WGS metagenome assembly JAABUO01 (sample SAMN10711878, study PRJNA513372) | rock metagenome | isolation source: Antarctica rocks | place: Antarctica: Victoria Land, Finger Mt sud
GCTCGAAAGCACACGAAAGTCTCGAAGATTCGAGACAAATCGCCGTGCGAGAGCCTCCAAACCAAGGCGGCGTGCGCCAGTTCCGCAGATTTTCACAGGCCTGCTAGGAGAGTGCGAGCGATTCCTGAAGCAGAGCCCTCTTTACGCAACCGCGCCTTTGCGGCAGCCGTCGTCGTGTGCGCGACGCTAAGCATCGCGGCTCCATGCGCCGCGGTCCCCCGCATACCGCCGGTGGCGCCGTGCATTCCGCCCAAGCCAATGAGACCCGGAACGCCGACGGCTCCGGATGCCGTCATCGTCGTTCTTCCGAGGAAGCTCGATCCGCAAGGGTGCCCGGTACGAGCGCGACGCGGGACGCGCGTTTTCCGCACAGACGAACAATGGGCGACCTGGACGACCGCTGGACCACGAGGAACCGGACAAACCAACTACGCGCTGCCCGGCTTGGTGGTCGGCGTCCGGCGCTCCGGATTGCAGATGCTCTTGGAGCTACGGGACGGAACGCGCGTCGTGCTTCCCGGAAACGCGGTCATCCATCCGCCGGACGGGAGCCATATCGCCTTCGACTTCGTCGCCAACGACCAACCCATCCCGCGCGCATTCCAAGGGCGGCTTCCAGACTACGTGGTCCCGTAAACGATGGCGCCACATCGAAACTCGTTTTCCGCTAAACGCAGATAAACGCAGATAAACGCAGCGAGCCGGTTACTATCCGTCGAGCCGTTGACGGAATTCAACGGACGGACTAGGGCAGTCCTCAAGCCGAGTGAAAAGCGTTTGAAGAGCATATTGGAGCCGATCGCCCATGCAACGACCGATGGGCTCCAATGAAAGATACGTATGAAGACCATTTGCGAAAAAGACCCGACCCACAACGAATTCCGCGCATTCGTAGTCATCATCGGCAAATAACGAGAGCAGCAAACTTCGCAAAAAGCTCTTCGCCGCGCTTCCGCGCGACCTCAAGCTCAAGTTCAATGATCTCGCGCGCGTTCGCCGTCGCGTCGGCAATGCTTTCGCCGAATGTATGAGCTGCGGGAATGCTGGGATAATGACGTTGTAGGCCGAAGCATCCAACTCGGGCTCGAGGATCACTCGGTAATGCAGAGCGTCCATAGCTTTTTCTTTCGCCGGTCGAACGACTCATGCGCTTTTATCGCCGAAGGTTCGTTTCGAGACCTCGGCTTGCTAAACGAGTCAAAACTGTGCTCGGAAAAACCGCCACTCTGCTGGCGCCGCCGACGTTGCCATGATTCGCTCTACGGCGACAGCCGGTGTCCCGATTCGGAACACCGGCTGCGTCGGTACGATGTTTCTGAGTTGGAATTCTACGCTGTGGGTGCGCCTGCAATCTGAAAGGTCGCAAGTGCACGCGACGGCGTCGCGGAACACGCTATACGCGGGCGCCGCGACCCGTTAGTAAATTGACGACGACGAGTATGATCGCGACGACGATCGCGATGTGGATTAGGCCGCCGCCGATGTGCGCGACGAGACCGATGATCCAAAGCAGGACCAAGATGCTGATGATTCCCCAAAGTATTCCGGCCATGATGACTCCTCTGCGAGAAAGTGAGTAATTAGAGTGAAGGTTGTGTTGGTTTAGCGGCCGCGACGCGAGGCGTCGCCGCCGCGGGTAGTGTCGGTGTCGGCGTCGATGCCCGTATCCTCGACGCGAAGTTCCTCGTGCTGCACCGTGTCGCTGACGTGCTCCGTCCCCTCGACGCGGCGCTTGCCGATCGTGATGTCTTCCGATGCGAACGTGCGCTTTTGAACGTTGACGCGCTCCTCGCTGAGCGGAACGCGAATCTCTTCGCCTTCACCGATCGGCGCGGTTGTGGACGACGCAGATCCACTGACCGGGCGCCGCTGAACATAAAGCTCTTCGTGAAAGACCGGCACGTCGGCCGATTGATCTTCTGAAACTACGCGTTTGCCGATACGTGCCTCGCCGCTTTGCACGCGTTCCTTGTCGACGGCTAGCCGTTCTTCGCGAAGCTGCACGTGCCGCGCTTCATTTGCGTCGGTTGACTTTCGTTGTTGCGCGGCGTCGTTGGAATCGAAGTCGCCGGTCATCGAACCGCCGCCGGCGATGCCGGGGGCAGTATCGCCACGGCCCTGTGTAGCGGAACCTTCGAAGCGGCCGCCGCTTTGCCGAAGGATGCGCATAGCCTCGCCCGGATCATCGTTGCCGTCGACGGTGACGACGGCGTTGCCGGGCACGATCGTGGCGTCGATGCGCCGTGCTTGTTGCTCGGTTAGACCGTGATGAACGAGCGCTTCGTGTAGCGCTTGTCCGTGGGATCCTTCACCGCTGAAAAAGCGCCCGACCGTCTCCATGAAGCCGCCGGTGCCCCCCGATTCGAGGGTCGGCTCACCGGCATCATCGATGTCGGTTTGGGTGACGCCGAGCCACACATGGTGAAAGCCGGCTTCGTGCAGTTGCGCCAGCGCATCACGTGCGCTTTCGCGGTCGGTGAACACGGCAGCGACGGTTCCCGCGTCGGCGTACGTCTGATCGTAAGTTGACATGATGCTCCTTTTGATCGTGCGTTGAATTGGGTCGCCCGCTGAGTGGCATGCTAGCGCCCGCGTTTGCACGCGTTTTCATCCGAGGTCGCGCTGAAAGCACGCTGCGTCGCGTTGATGGCGATGTGGCCGATGGTCGTGTCTATTCGCGGCCTAAGGTGCCGCGTGCGCCGGTTCCGTTTTTACGGCCACCGACGTGTCACGCAGCTAAGACACGCAGTCGCCGCATTCGGTCACATTCGTCGGAAACCGACGAAGACGGTCAGTCCGGCGGATCGCTCTCGAATGGCCGCATTCCCGCCTCGACGACGGACCGTGCGAGATATCCGTTGGGGAAGATGATGGTCCGGTCGTCCGAGGTGCGCACGATCGTGCTCATGGCATCGAGCCGTTCGATCGTTCCGGTTCGGCCTTTCACGCGGATGAAGTGGCCGACGTTGAGGTGACGCTCGATGTAATGTGCGGCGACGAGGTTTTCGGCGAATGCACGCGCGCCACAGCCTCCGGCGATCGCGGCCGCTAGCGCGAATGCCCCGAGAATGACGAGCAAGACGTAGAAGAGAAAACCTGAGTCGACCGTTAGTTGCTGAAGCGCCATCAGCACGAAGAGAACGATGATGGCCGCCCGCAGAACGCCGCCGGCAACATCGTGATAGAGTACACCGGCACGCGACATTGCGCCGGCCGCCCCGCGTCCGACCGTGTCGCCGACGATGATGCCGACGAGCACGAGCACGACGGCCAGCACGGCATGCGGCAGATACGTCAGAAACGAGCCCAGCGTTTGAGAAATGGGAGCGAGTTCGAGCCCGTTGACAGCTTGCACGAACGCGGCCGCGAGAACGACGAAAAACGCGATGCGTCCGACCAGACGTGAAGGGCGCATGCCGATACCAACGCGTGCAAGGTCGTCGATGAGGCCGGTTCGTTCTCCGAGATGATCGAAGCCCAGACGCGTTAGAAGCGTCGCGGTGAATCGTGCAACGAGCCATCCGATGATCGCGCCAAGAAGCAAGATGACGAGCGCCGCGATGATATTCGGCAGGTAGCGGGCCGCGGAATCCAGGTTCTGAACGATCGTGCGTCGCGCGTCATCCATGGAAGCCGCCCTTACCCCTCTCGATTGTGCCCGACCCGGCGTCGTTCGCTGCGATTTCGTCGACCGATATGAGCGTCGTCCAGCCTCGCATGACGGAAACCAGTACGCCCAAGAATTCGTTGACGTGAACGATCGCCGTATGCCGCGCACGGAGCCGTTTGACTGCGCCCCTCACGACGTTGCGCCGCGGGACATCTTCGTACTCCGCTGCTTCGCCGAGCAATCGACGGACGCGGCGAAGTTCGGGCGCGGAGCCACGCTCGGAGTCTCTGCGTGCCACGTTACGCTCCGATCGGTTCGGGCGTGGACGCTTCACTCAACAAGCGCCGCAGGTGCGCCCGGCCCCGCGCGATCCGCATTTTGGCCGCCGAAAGCCCACATCGCTGCAGCTCGGCGACTTCGGCCACGTCGTAGCCGTACATATCCCGCAGAACGACAGCGACTCGTTGATCGGCCGGTAGTCGTCGGATCAGATGCTCGATTTCGTCTCGCAGTGCGGCGTTCAACGCTTCGTCCTCCGGCGTCTTTTGCTGTGGATCGATGAAATCGCGGTCGGCGTCGTGATCCGCGCTGCCTTTGAGCCCCTCCAGCGGCTCGAATCGCAAGATTCCACGACGCCGCAGGGCGTTGAGGCTGAGATTGACGGCAATCCGGCGCAGCCACGCGCCGAAACTGACGCCGTCTTCGAGGTCCGAGAGACGGGTGTATGCCTTGACGAGTGCATCCTGCGTGACGTCTTCGGCGTCGGCTCGTTCGCCGAGCAGACGCAGCGCGGCCGTATAGGCAGCACTTTGATGGCGCGAGAAAAGCTCTTCGGCCGCACGTAGGTCGCCCTTCTTGGCCCGCTGGACCAGGCCACCGTCGTCGTCCATGCCGCTAGGTCAATTAGATAAGCGCTCAAGGTTTCTCCCGTTACCCCGCCTTCTTTCTCACATGCTCGACACGCGGGAACCCGGTTCGGTCACATCGTTCGGCTCGAGCTCGCGGTACGCACCGTCGAATAGCAGTCGTGGCCGTCGACGCCGAACGGCGCAAGGCGCAGCTTCGAGGGGCCCAGACCTGCTTCCGAGGGGCCCAAGACCTGCTTCGCACGAAGGCTGTCAAAGTGGGCCTCGAGGTCCGTCAAGCCGCTCCGGAGAGATCGCACGATCGTACTGGACGCGAAGATCTTCGGCAACGCCACTGCGCTAACGTTCGGCGTGATGATGGCGGCCGCGTCGGCAACGGGTTCGTCGGCTCAGCCGGAGCTCGGCAACCCGTTGTGCCGCCGACGGGGGCGGCTTCGCCCGTCATCGTTAACGGCTGCAGTCCAAAGCTATTGGATGCGCCGCCAAAATCGATTGCCGGCATCCCGATTGCCTCAAACAGAACGGGTGTCCAGATCGAGTTCACAAACGAATCGAAGAAGACTGCCGACCTCCTCATTAAGTTCGCCGTGGATTCAAACGGCGAGCGCTTCATCATCCGTGACGGCGGAACGTTTTCACACGGTGTCTCGCACACAGCGCCTGTTATCGTCGGCTCCGGGCGGGTACGCTTTAATACACATGCTTTGCACCCATGGAAGGTTCGATATGGATGCCCTAACGTTACTCAAAGAAGATCATCGAAAAGTAGACGCCCTGCTCAAGGAAGCCAACGCTCTTGGCTCCGGTGCAGCCGCCTCACGGCAGAAACTCTTCAAAGAGATCGACGAAGCGCTGAGGGTTCATTCGAAGATCGAGGAGACGATCTTTTACCCGGCGCTAAAGTCCAAGGCAAAATCGAAAAAAGAAGAAGAGGCTAAGCAAGAAGTCCTCGAGGCATACGAAGAGCACGGGAACATCGCGGAGATGCTCAAGAAACTCGAAGACCTCGAACCGAAGGACGAAACCTACGCGGCGAAGATACAGGTGCTCAGCGAGCTCGTCAAGCATCACGTTCACGAAGAAGAGCACGAGATGTTCAAGCAGGCGCGCGAACTTTTCGACAAAGCGGAACTGCAAGAGTTGGGCGAGCAGCTGGAACGCGCGAAAAGCGAACAGAGAGTCGCTGCGCCCCGCTAACCGCATGGCGGCATGCGAACGTCCGCGGTGCGCGGGCGTTCGCAAGACCCTTCGAACTTGAGTGTGCGCGGCGGTCCTCTGAGCCGCAGCGAAGCTCGGCGGATCGCGCTCGTGGCGCAGGGTTTCAGCGCGCGGCAGCGCCCCAACGTGGGCCGCGCGGCGATGCTTGCGACGGTACGCCGACTCGGCCTCCTGCAGATCGATTCCGTCAACGTCCTCGTACGCGCACATTATCTGCCGCTCTTTTCACGGCTCGGATGCTACGACCGCGCGATGCTCGATCGACTGGCGTACCGGCGGAACCGGAAACTGTTCGAATATTGGGGTCATGAAGCGTCGCTATTGCCCCTTGAAACGTTCCCGCTTTTGCGCTGGCGCATGGAACGCGCGCGACGACGGGTCGGCATCTGGCGCAGCATGGCGAGTATTGCCGAGGAACGTCCGAAACTCGTTGCGGCAGTTGAAGCGACGATCCGTGCAGGTGGCCCGATGGCGGCGTCGGATTTCGAGAATGCGAGTGGTACCACGAGCTGGTGGGGCTGGTCCGACGTCAAACGCGCGCTCGAATTTCTCTTTCGATCGGGCACCCTGACCACAGCAACACGGCGCGGCAGCTTCGAACGCGTCTACGACCTCACCGAACGGATCTTACCGGAAGCCTCCGCCGCTCCGGCGGTCGAGGAAACGCGTGCACAACAAGAACTGCTGCGCATCGCTGCGCGCGCGTACGGGATCGCGACCGAAAGCGATCTGCGCGACTATTTTCGGCTCGATGTCGCCGACGCTAAGCGCGGTGTGGCTGCGCTCGTTGACGAGGGCGCATTGATTCCGATCGTCGTCGACGGCTGGAAACAGCCGGCGTTCTTGGACGCCGCCTACCGACTGCCGCGCCGGATCGCGACGAGCGCATTCCTATCACCCTTTGATCCTCTTGTCTGGAACCGAGCGCGAGCGCGACGCCTGTTCGACTTCGACTACCGTCTGGAAATCTACACGCCCTCGCACAAGCGCGTGCACGGCTATTACGTGCTACCGTTTCTCATCGATGAAAAGCTCGTAGGCCGCGTCGATGCCAAAGCCGACCGTGCGAACGGTGTGCTGCGCATCCACGCCCTTCACTACGAAGGGGGTGTCGACAGGGCGGCCGTCTTCGAACGCGTGCGGGCCGACGCTGTTCGGCTCGCTGCGTGGTTAGGGCTGGAGCAGACGAAGTTGCCGCAGCCGTGAACTCGCGTTACATCCCCTTCTCGGCGAGGGTGCCGACGGCATCGATGAGGCGTTGGACTTCATCGGCGGTCGTGTAGATGCCGATGCCCGCGCGCACGACTCCATCTCTTGCATCGGATGCGACCTGACGGACTGCGGTCGCGGCGTAAAAGTCTCCATGCGAAACGAAGATGCCGCGATCGGTGCTCAAATGTGCGGCAACGTCGGCTGCTGCATGATCGCGTACCGTAAATGCAACGGTGGGATGGCGCGGCACGCCGATCGGCGGCTCGTACAGCGTGACGTTCGGGAGGGCGCGTAAACCGCTGATCAGCGCCCCGAACAGCAACTCTTCATCCTTCGCTAGCGAGTTCATCGATGCGCTCAGACGATCTCTTAGCGAACCCCCACCCGGTGCACCGGCGTCCGCTATGAATTGGAGCGCGGCACCCGTCCCGACGATGCCTTCATGGTTGAGCGTGCCGCTCTCTGCGCGTTTTGGGCCGAGCGGCGTTTGAGGTGCCACGCGCGGAAAATCGAGACGATCGAGCAGTTCGTCCCTCACATATGCGACGCCAACGTGGGGACCGTAGACCTTGTAAGCCGAAAATGCCAGCATGTCGGCGCCGAGCGCGGCTACGTCGAGCGCCGCATGCGCGGCTGCATGGACGGCATCGACAAAGACGAGCGCTCCGGCGCGGTGCGCGCTCTGCGCCAGATCGGCAACCGGATTGATGGTACCGAATGCGTTGGATGACAGCCCGATTGCCGCCAGCCGCGTCCGCGGGCCAAGCAGACGTTCGAAGGCGGTCAGGTCGAGCAGCGGCTGCCGATCGACGAGCGGCACGCGCTTGACGACCGCTCCGTAGTCGCGTTCGAGGGCCAACCACGGGTCGATATTCGCATGATGGTCGAGGTCGGTCACGATGATCTCGTCGCCACGACGTAGCGTTCGTCCGAAGGCGCGAGCAATCGCAAACGTCAAGGTCGTCATGTTGTTGCCGAAGAGTATCTCGTCCGCCGACCCGGCCGCGACGAACGTCGCCGCGAGCGCGCGGGCTTCGGCGAGCGCCCCGTCAGTCTCGACGCTCGTCGCATACGCCCAACCGTCGTTCGCGTTGTGGTACAGCAGATAGTCGTTCATCGCTGCGACGACCGATTCCGGAACCTGCGTCCCGCCCGGCCCGTCGAAGTACGCAACGGGACGCCCCGCGATCTCTCGCCGCAGCGCGGGAAAAGCCGCCCGCACGCGCTCGGCTACAGTCTGATGCATCGTCACCACGCCGCTGCTTTCGCCGTCCGTTCGCCGTTGCGTTCTTTCGAGCGTGGGAACGATGCGAGTATGATGACGGATTTTGTTGATGTCGCACCTTTTTGATCGCGAGTATACGCGCGCGGAACTCGCGAGCCGAGTCGGGCGGTTCGATGCCGTAGCCGGAATCACGCCGGTCGCGTTGCAAGGCGGCCGCGAGACAAGCGTACGCGCGCTGCGGTTCGAAACGGGCAGCGGCTTCACGCTTACGGCGGTTGCCGACCGCGCCCTGGACGTGGCCGTCGCCCACTACGAGGGCATTCCGCTTTGTTGGCGCTCGTGCAACGACATCGCGGCGCCGCCCTATTACGATCCGCACGGCGAAGAGTTCTTGCGGACGTTCGTGGGGGGTCTCTTTACGACGTGCGGTCTGGAAAATTTCGGCCCGGCGGGCAGCGATCAGTGGGGCACCTTCGGCCTGCACGGGCGCATCGACGCCACGCCGGCGGAAAACCTGGCGTACGAATCGATCTGGCACGGTGACCAATGCGTTCTGGAAGCGCGCGGGACGTTTCGCGAGACGCGCGTCTTCGGCGAGAATGTTCGCCTCGAGCGGCGTCTGCGCGCCGCGGTCGGGGGGCGCGCCCTGGAGGTTCACGATGAGGTGACCAACGACGGCGGCACGAGCCGGCCGCACATGCTACTCTATCACTGTAACGGCGGTTTTCCGATTCTGGGCGAAGCCGCGGAACTTCACGTTTCACACTCCTCGATGCGCCCGCGCGATGCCGATGCGAAAGCAGGCCTCTCAGAATGGTCGCGCGGCGGACCGCCCGACCCCGCTTTCAAAGAGCAAGTCTTCATCCACGAGCCCGTTGCCTGTGATGACGGACTCGCAGCAACCGTGCTTGCGAACCCGACCTTGCGCGAGGGACGCGGACTTGCCCTCGCGATTCGATTCGATCCCGCGCAGTTGCCTGCGCTCTTCACGTGGCGCATGCTTGGCTACGGTACGTACGTCATGGGGATGGAACCGGCGAACTGTCCGACGATCGAAGGCCGCATTGAAGCGGGGAAACGCGGGACCTTACCGTTTCTCGAACCCGGGGAAACGCGTTCGTACGATCTGCGCTTCGAGGTACTCCGATCGCATGACGAGATCGCCGCGTTGCTCGGGCGCTTTCGTGGGTAGTTCGTTAGCATGCCGCAACGTGTCCTGATTCTCGGTGCCGGCTTTGCCGGTACGGCCGCGGCGCGAACGCTCGAGCGTCGGGCGCGCCGCGGCGAAGTATCGGTGACGCTCGTCAACCGCGACAACTATACGCTCTTCACGCCGATGCTGCCCGAGGTTTCCAGCGGAGCGATCGAGCCGCGCGACATCGCTCCGCCGCTGCGTGCGCTCCTGCGCGAAACGCAATTTGAAATGGGCGAGGTCGAATCGGTCGATCTGGAACATCGCACGGTGAGCGTGCGTAACGACAAGATGCCGCGTGTCAAGGAGCTTCCCTACGACCACCTGATCATCGCGCTCGGAGCGATCAGCTCGACGCACGGCGTTCCGGGCGCCGAGTCGCACACGTTTCCGCTCAAAACGATGCACGATGCGATCGCAGTACGTCATGAGACGATTCGTTCGCTCGAAGCAGCAGCGATGCTCGATGACGAGCGTGAACGCCGGGCCCTCGTATCGTTCGTCATTGTCGGCGGGGGCTTCACCGGCGTCGAAGTGGCCGGCGAGTTGCTCGGGTTCCTGCGCTCGGCTTCACGCTTCTTTCCGCGACTCGAACGGCATGATGTGCGCGTGATACTCGTGGCCGGCGGCGCGCGCTTGCTGCCGCAACTGCCCGAGTCACTCGGTGATGCAGCGGCGAAGATGCTCGCGCAGCGCGGGGTCGAAGTCGTTCTGAGCGATGATGCAGTCGCCGTCGACGCCGGCGGAGTCACGCTCGCTTCGGGCAAACGCTACGAATCTAAAACAGTCATCTGGAGCGCAGGAGTTGCCACGCCCCCGCTCGTCGGGCATCTCGATCTCGAGCACTCCAAGCACCATGCGATCGTCGTCAAGCCCGACTTGTCGGTACCCAATCGCCCCGGGGTGTGGGCGGTGGGCGACTGCGCTCAGATTCCCAAGCCTGGCGGCGGATTTTATCCGCAGACGGCGCAACACGCGATCCGCGAGGCACCGCTCTTGGCGCGCAACGTGCTTGCGAGCTTGCGGGGGCGCTCGACGAAGCCGTTCGCATATAAGACACTTGGCATGATGGCGTCGATCGGCGGCCGCGAGGGCTTGGCCGACTTGCGGAACCGTTTCACGATTACCGGAATGCCGGCATGGCTTCTATGGCGTGCATACTACCTCTCACAACTTCCCGGCCCGTCCCGTAAGACGCGCGTAGCGCTGGACTGGGCCCTTACACTCCCCTTTCCTGACGATATAGCGAGCGTACGATGAATCTCGAAAACAAAGTTGCAATCGTCACGGGTGCGGCGACCGGAATCGGCCGCGCGATCGCGTCGCGTTTCGTGAGGGACGGCGCGAAGGTCGTCATCGACTACGTCGGCAACAGCGACCCCGCCAAGGAGCTCGTCGCCGCGCTCAAGACGATCGGCGGCGACGCGATCGCCGTCGCCGCCGACGTGAGCGATCCGCAGCAGGTCGCGATGCTCGTCGACGAAACGGTCAAGGCGTTCGAGCGTCTCGACGTCCTCGTCAACAACGCCGGCATCGAAAAGAAGATAGCGTTCGTGGAGATTCCCAAAGAGGAGTGGGATAAGACGCTCGCGGTCAACTTAACTGGTCCATTTCTCTGCGCGCAACAGACTGCTAAGAAGATGATCGCGCAAGGCGGCGGCGGAAGGATCATCAACATCTCATCGGTCCACGAAGACCTACCGATGCCGACGAACGCCGCATATTGTGCGACCAAAGGCGGCTTGCGCATGCTGATGCGGACGATGGCCGTCGAACTGGCGTCGCACGGCATTCTCGTGAACAACATCGCGCCGGGAGCCGTCGATACGCCGATGGATGCCCCGCTCAAAGCGAATCCCGACGAGATGAAAACGCTGCTCAATGAGATTCCGCTTCATCGCATGGGGAAGCCGGAAGAAATCGCCGACTTGTGCGCCTTCTTGGCTTCGGAGAGCGCCTCGTATTCGACCGGCTCGACGTTCTTCATCGACGGCGGAATGATTCGTCACGCGGGTTCGCTCTAGTTGGCCGCATCGAGCTCGGCGCCATTCAATGCGGCGGAATCGATCGGTACGGGAGAAGGCGTCGGAACCTATCGCGTGGCCGACGATCAGATGGCAGTGGGCAGCACGCTCGGCGCGCCTCGCATCTGCATCACGATCAAAGCCAGCGGCGCGATTGAAAAAGTATACTCGCCCGATGTCGGCGCGACGCTCTTCGGTACGTTCGTCGTCCACTTCTGGGACGAACGTTCAAAGGCACGTCTGGCGCCGTTGCCCGGCCATTTCATCATCCATCCCGAACACCAAGAGCACTTCTACTCGCTGCCCAACGGCGTGTCCGTCCACGAGACGGTTTTCGTTCTGAGCTCCGAACCGCAAGGTGAGCGCGTCGACGCTCCCGCCGCCTATTATCGCATTTGCCTTTCCAACGATGGACCGGAGCGCGTGGACATGAGCTCCTACGCGGGCTGTCAACTACGCGGCCAAACTGACCACGACGTCGTTGCGGCATACGATCGCAAGCGTCATGCTTTCGTAGCCTGGAACCAGAGCCGACCCGATGCGGTGCGCGTGTTCGGCGTGTCGGAGCGTCCGGCCAGTTTCGAGACGACGATCGATCACGCTAAGGCGGTTGCGCTCACGGCGCCCGGGAAACTGTCCGGCAACGCAGACACGCCGCCGGGTCAAGACACGCTCGGCGTGTTCGCGCACGACCACACGCTCGAGCCGGGTGCGACGCTCGACTACTATTATACGTTCACGTTTGCCCACACCGGTCGGGCCGATGCCGAAGCATACTTCGATGCCGCGCCCGACGACGATGAGGCACTCGCGCGTACGAAGTCGTATTACAACCAAGTCCTCAGCCGTTCGATGGTAATGACGCCCGAGCCGGAACTCAACCGCGGGGTGTTGTGGGCCAAGGCCAACATGCTGCGCACGATTCTGCGTCCGCAGAGCGGCTGGTGCTTCGTCAACGACCCGACGCGTTCCAACAACAGCGTCGGCCGCGATACGGCATGGTTCGGTTACGGAGCCGATTACATACATCCGGACGTGGCGCGCGATGCGCTGCTTGCGTATGCACGACTGCAAGAGCCCTCGGGCATGATCGTCGAGTACTACGACATCCGTACCGAGAAGACGGCGGACTACGGACTCAACGTCAACGACAATACGCCGCTGATGATCTTGGCATGGCTGCATCACTATCACATCACGGGCGATCGCGCGTTCCTCGAGCAAATCTATCCCGCCGCTTGCAAAGCCGCCCGCTATCTCCTGTCGCAGCGCAACGAGCAAGGTCTCGTGTGGTGCACCTCGACGAAAACGTCCGATTGGGGCATCGTCGGCTGGCGCAACGTCATCGAGAATTATCGGCTTTCCGGCGCGACGACCGAACTCAATTCAGAATGCTATGCCGCCTTCGTGACGATCGCGAAAATGGCGCTCGAACTCGAACGCCACGATGATGCGGCGGAGTTCGACATGCACGCGAATGAATTGCGGACGGCGATCAACCGGCATCTCTACAATCCCGGGAACGGATTGTATTATCTCAACATCGACGTCGACGGACGCCCACGCACGGACGTGACGGCAGACCTGGTGTTTCCGGTGATCTTCGGCGTCGCCGACGAAGAGACGGCGGCGGGGATCATCAGTCGTCTGAGTGCCGACGACTTCTGGACCGATGCGGGCATTCGCACCGTGCCCCGCGGTGCTCCAAATTACGGGCCGACGCACGGCTACGGTCTGCTCGGCGGCGTGTGGGTCGGGCAGACGTTTTGGTACGCCTTCGCGGCGGCACGCTTCAACTCGGAGTTCATGGCCTACGCGCTCGGCACGAGCTTCAAGTTCTACTCGCGCGATCCGCGGCGCAACAATACGGTGCCCGGTCAGTTTTCCGAGTGGTTGCACGGCGAGACGCTCGTCAATCAGGGGATGATGCTTTCGCCGTGGTTTCCGCCGCGTTACGTTTGGGCCGCCGTCGAAGGCGTGGCCGGACTCGACATTACGAGCCAGCCGCCAGCACTCGATCCGCGGCTTGCTCCCGACTGGAAGTGGCTCGGCATGCGCAACGTCCCGTTCCGTGGACGCTCGCTAACGTGGTTCGTCGTGCGCGCACCCGACGTGCGCGTCTACGCAAACGTGCAGTTCCGTTACTCCGGCGACCTCGCCGTGTATGACGAGGACATAACCTCGTCGCTTTTCGTGAGCGGACACGCGTCGGTCGCGCTCGGATTGCGCCGCGGAAACGAACTCGTACTGTTCATCGGCAACACCGTCGAACGAACGGTGACGACGGCGTTACGGACGGACCTCCCGCTGTGTGGCACCTACAGGCGGCGCGAATACAACACCCTGCGTCATGCGTGGAAGGACTTCGGCATCGTTTCTGCGGCCGATATGGCGGCGGGCATCCCGCTTGAGCTCGACCGCAAAGGCTTTGCGGTTCTGGAACTCACCGGCAACACCTGATGGCGGACTTCTCAAGCGTTACGCGGTGACCGCTTCTGCGAGCGCCGCCGTAACGCGCGGGGGAGCGGGGTCGAAGCGCTCGTGATGCCAAGCGTACGTTCCGAGGCCTTGCGCAAGCGTCCGTAACTCCGTGACGAAGTTCGAAAGTTCGGCTTGCGGTGCATGCGCGATGACGCGCGCGAAGCCGCGCTTTTCCGCAGGCTCGAATGCCAGCACGTGCCCGCGGCGAGCGGAGAGTCCGCCTACAACGGCCGACGCGCTTTCCTCGGGGACGAGTGCTTCGACGTACGCGATCGGTTCGAGCAGGATGGGCTTGCACTTGGGCAAGCCGTCGCGAATCGCCATGGACGCTGCGGTCTTGAAGGCCTGTTCGCTCGAGTCGACGGCATGATACGTTCCGTCGATGAGCGTCACGTGCAAGTCGACGACGGGATAGCGCGCGAGCGGTCCGCGCGCGAGCGCTTCGCGCACGCCCTTCTCCACCGCTGAGTGGAACTGGCGTGGGACGACGCCGCCGACGATCGTTTCCGAGAACGTGACACCGTGACCGCGTTCGCGCGGCTCGATGCGGATCACGACGTCGGCGAATTGACCGTGGCCGCCCGTCTGGTGCTTGTAACGGGAGTGCACGTCGGTTGCGTCACCGATCGTTTCGCGGTACGCGACCGAAGGCTCGTGCGTCTCGAGTGCCAGATGGAACTTGCGCGCGAGGCGCGCGACGGCGGTGGTCACGTGCACGTCACCCGTTCCGAGCAACTGCAACTCGCCGGTAAACTCGGCTCGCGCGACACGCAGCGAGGGATCCTCTTCGATCAGCCGCGCTAGCGCTTGTGAGACTTTCGCCTCGTCGAGGCGATCTTTCGGCTTGATCGCGACGGCATACAGCGGCTCGGCGATTTCCGGTGCTGGACGCGCGGCCGTGCGAGCCTCGGTGACGAGCGTATCGCCCGTGCGCACGCCTTCAAGCCGCGCGACGGCGACGATGTCACCGGCGACGGCGGACGTTACCGCTTCTTGTTTTTTCCCTTGCAGCCGATACAGGCCGGCAGCGCGCAAAGTGACGCCGTTGCCGAGCGACCCGTCGACGAGCGACGCGTCGGCTGCAAGGGTCCCCTCCCACACGCGCACGACGGACAGTTTGCCCGACTGCGGGTGCACGAGGGTCTTGCACACTTGTGCGACGAGCGGCGCAGCGGGATCTCCGGAGGGCGCCGGAAATTGGCGTTCGATCACTTCGAGTAGGGCGGTCGCAGTGACGCCGATGTCGACGATCCCGGCGCCCACGAGCACCGGAATGATCTGCTTTCCGCAGGTCTCGTCATGCAGATCGCGCCGCACCTCATCGAGCGGCGGTTCGATTCCTTCCAACAACTCTTCGAGCAGATGATCGTCGAAATCGCCGAGCGCTTCGAGTAATTGCGTGCGCGCTTCGTCAACGGGCGAGGCGAGTTCGCGGTCGATGGGTATCTCGCGCGGCGTACCGTTTTCGGCGACGTACGCGTGACGCTCGGCGAGGTCGATATAGCCGCGAAATTCGTTTGCGCCGCCGAGCGGAATCTGTTCGGCGACGACTCGGCGGCCGTAGGTCTCCACCAACGCCGTCAGCGTCGCGCGAAAATCGCTGCTGGGCTTATCGAGTTTATTCACGAAAAACGCATACGGCGTGTTGTGAGCGTCGAGGTGCTCGACGAGTTGGCGCGTCTGCTTGACTCGCGCGGGGTCGGCATCGATCACGATAACGGCGGCGTCGGCGGCCAGCAGCGCAAGTTTGGTTTCTTCAAAGAAGTCGATGAAGCCGGGACAATCGATCAGCGTCAGTTCGAGCACCGGCGTCTCGGCATGCGCGAATCCAACGGTCGTCGATTGCCCTCGCTCGACGCACTCGGGCTCGTAGTCGGTCGTGGCCGTCCCGTCGTCGACGGAACCTCGCCGCGGGATCGCGCCGCACGCAGCCAGCAGGGCTTCGACGAGCGTCGTCTTGCCCGAATGGTGCGGGCCGACGAGCGCGACGTTGCGGCGGCGGGCGAGATCCCTCATGGCGGAGGCCTCCTTCGTACGGAGAATCGGATGGGGCCGCTTCTCCGCGCAGGCCGAATTCCCGCCATGATCACACGTTCGCTTGCATCCGCAGGAACGTTATAGGGAGCGCGGGGAGTGTCGCTGCGATGAACTTCAGGAACCTGACGGCCTTCGGCACGTTTTGCGCGCTGGTCGCATGCAGCGGAGGCGGCAGCGACCCTACGGCCGCTTCGTCGTCGCAAGATCCGATCACGCGATCCGGCGTTTCAGTCACCGGTCCGTCACCGTCACCCTCGCCGTCCGCGAAGCCGTCTACAAGTCCCAGCGCCGTGCCCTCGCCGGCGAATCCCGCGATCGTCGCGCCGCCGCGGTTTACGGTGAGCGTCGTCGCCAACGTCGGCAGCGCGCGCGAACTGGCCTTCGTTCCGAACGGCGATCTGATCGTCGGTACCGGCGGCGGGACGGTCGCAATCGTGCCGAGCGCCGACGCAGCGGGTGTTGCGGGCGCGGCCGGCACTTTCGCAAACGTCGGCGATGATCCGGCAGCGGGCGTCGCGTACGGAAACGGCTACGTCTACGTCAGCACGCAACATGCGCTGTGGCGCACGCCGTATCACAACGGCGATCGCGCGGCGTCCGCGCTGGCGAAAGTCGCATCGTATCGCCAGGGGCCGATCGCTCCCAACAGCGACGGTGACGTGCACACTTCCGCGTCGGTTACGCTTACGAGTTCGAATGCATACATCGGCATCGGTTCGTCGTGCAACGCGTGCACCGAGGTCGATCCGACGCGCGCAAGCGTGCAGCGCGCCGCGCTCGACGGCAGCGGCATGAGTACGTACGCGACGCGTTTCCGCAATGCGATCGCGCTTGCGACCAATCCGGCGACGGGAGCGGTGTGGGCGGGAGGCGCGGGACAGGATGCATTACCGGCGGGCCATCCTTACGAGTTCATCGATGCCCTCACCACGCATCCCGCCGTGGCCGACTACGGCTGGCCTGCGTGCGAAGAGAACCAGCATGCGTACACGGCCGGCGTAAATTGTTCGAATACCGTGATCCCGCGCGTCGAGTTCCCGGCTTACTCGACGTTGATCGGTGCGGCGTTCTATCCGGCTCGCAGAGCGGACCTTACGCTTTTCCGAGTGCATATCGCGGCGGACTTTTCGTTGCCGCACACGGCAGTTGGCACGTGATCAACGGTCATCACATCGCGCCGCACGTCGCGTTCGTCCCGATGAACGGCGACGTGCCGGTGACGCCGGTCAATTGGAACGACCCGACCGCGCAGTGGCACGATTTTCTGACCGGGTTCCAAAACAACGCGAACAACGACATTCGCATCGGACGCCCCACCGGCATCGCCGTCGGGCCGAACGGCAGCCTGTTCGTCGCCGACGATCAGTCCGGCAGCATCTATCGTATTCGTCCTACCGGCAGCTGATAAGAGTTCTGAGGACGCCGGACGCGAATGAGCGCGCGTGCCGATCGTTCCACCGCCCCCACCGCCGCCACCGATAGTGTCGCCCGCTCCGTTCGCCTCCGTATCGCCCGCAACACCATTACCTCTGGTCACGCCGACACCCGTAGCGACGACACCAGGGAGCGTGATGCCGTCGCCGGGCGCGTCCGTGCAACCGTCTCCGGTTGCGGGCCGGTTCGCGCTCGGAAAGGCACGCCTGCAGTTGAATGTCGGGGCATCAAGCGCCCCGATTCCGATCGTCGGCGGTGTATCACCGCTGCGCGCGACGCTTTCGGCGCCGATCGCGGACGTGCAACTCGATCCTGGAAGCAACACGCTCGTCCTGCGGGGATTGACGAACGGTACCGCGATGCTGACCGTCAGCGATGCGCGTGGGGCGATGGCGACGGCAAGCGTTCTCGTCGGTCCAAATGCGGGTTTCGCGCCGAATGATGTGACCGTAGCGCTGACGGGAGATCCAACGGCTGATTTCGCCGCGACGCAAATTCATGCGGCACTGCTTCGCGCGGTGCAGCCGCTGCCCGGCGCAGCGCTCGTCCCAGGCGGCGTGCAACTTCCCACGTCGCTCGGTCCAGGGGAGAGCATCGATGCACCGTTGCGCTTTCACGTCGACGGTAAGAACCGCTACGTCGACGTCGATGGTGTCGCGAACGTCCACGTCAGCGTTGCCGCGCCGACGCCGATCCCGCCGACGGTCCTGTTCTACAGCGATGACCCCGAAGAGCTCACGCAGGACGGCGTGTTGTTTCGCGGCATGCTGACGCACGAGCAGCCGGTGCGCCTCTACTACTATCACCAAACAAAAGTGCCGAACGAATCGGTCGTCATCGTACTCGATACGCCGACGGGTACGGCGCGCGTCAACGTGATCGGCCGTGGCGCAGGCCCCAACCCGGCAATCTTTTACGTCGGACAAAGCGCCACGTACCGCTTTCTCGACGATCACGCCCGCAACGCCGGCGTCAGGCTCGATGTGCCCGCCGGCGCGCCGCTCACGATCTTTACCAGCGATACCGCGATGAAAGCGGGCGATCTCGTGGCGGGCTCGCTCGATATCGCGCTCACCGATGGTAATCCCGTACGCGTCAGCGTGCTTGCGCTTTCACCCGCTGCTGACCTCGCCACCCTCTTGGGCACGGGCGAACTCCTTTCTGACGGAAAGCAACGGCGCGGCGCATACGACATCGCGCAGCCGTTCTCACTCGCGCTCGCGTACGCAGTGGGAGGTCCTGAACCGACGCCGGTCACCGTCGGTGCCGGCGACCCGCCGATTCCAAACTTGCGCGCCGGCGGCCGCCCACTCGCGGGCGACTACGGCATCGTTCGCAATGTGAACCTCACGCTATCCAATCCGACGCAAGCGCCCGCGATCGTATATCTCTACGAAAAGCCGATCGGTTATCCGGTCACCACCACGATCAACTTCACGGGGGATCCTGCGCCGCTGCGCTTGCAGTGCGCAAAGCAGCCCGAGCGGTATCTCGTACGCGCTTTCAACGTCCCGGTAAACGGAAATGCCACGATCACCGGAACCTACATGACCGACGGCGGCTCGACGTATCCTCTTGATTTCGGCCTAACCTCGACTCTGCCGTCACCCCTTCCGGCCTCAATGATCGCCGCCGACGGCTGTTTCCCGAAACCGGCCGCCGCGTCGCCGTCACCGGACGAGTTTCCGTCGCCCTCGGCGTCGCCGTCTCAGAAGCAAGCGCCGTCGCCCCTAGCGTCGCCGTCACAACATAGATGACGACGTTCTTTGCAACAGTCAGAATCGGACGCCTCGCCTATGCCGGACTGAAAACGGCAGTGACAGACCGCGCGAACCACAATGAGCAGCATGAGCCGAACGACATCGCAACCCGTTCGCCTCGAACGGGCGCGCGACTACGTGAAGCCGGCGCGGCGAACCGAAGAGTGCCGACAAATGGAGCCCTTCGGATCAGGCTCGGCTACGTGATTCGAGATCGCGCTTCACAATAACGGTTGCTAGTGGCGGCAACGTCATGTTCAACGAGTACGGCTTGTCGTTTAGGCTAAACTCTTCGGCGGTCACCCGGCCGTTACGGACGCCGCTGCCGCCATAGCGCGGATCGTCCGTGTTGAGCACTTCGACGTATTCACCGCCGGCTGGAACTCCGACCCGGTAATTGTGGCGCACGACCGGCGTGAAATTCGAGATTGCGATCACGAAATCGCCGGCAGTTCGCGCGCGACGCAGAAACGCAACGACGCAGGCGCCGCGGTCGGAAAGAATCCACTCGAATCCGCCGGGTTCGGAGTCCAGTTCGTGCAATGGAGGCAACGAGCGATATGCGCGGTTAAGGTCGCCGACAAGGTTGTGGATACCCTGGTGGCGCGCATCGTCGAGCAGGTACCAGTCGAGGCTGCGATCGTGGTTCCACTCGCGTTCCTGCGCGAATTCACCGCCCATGAAGAGCAACTTCTTGCCGGGGTGGGCATACATGAAGCCGTAGTAGGCGCGCAAGTTCGCGAAGCGCTGCCAATCGTCGCCGGGCATCTTGCCGAGCAACGAGCCTTTGCCGTGGACGACTTCGTCGTGTGAGAGCGGTAGCACGAAGTTCTCGTTGAACGCGTACGTGAAACCGAACGTCAACCGGTCTTGATGGAATCCGCGATGCAGTGGGTCCTCGCGCATGTACGCAAGCGTATCGTGCATCCAACCCATGTTCCACTTGTAACCGAAGCCGAGTCCGCCGTCGTACGTCGGCGCTGAAACCTTGGGCCAGGCGGTCGATTCCTCGGCGACGGTGACGGCGCTCGTCTCACCGTAAACGGCTTCATTCGTCCGCCGCAAGAACGCGGTCGCTGCCAAGTTTTCACGGCCGCCGAAACGGTTGGGAATCCATTCGCCGGGATTGCGGCTGTAGTCGAGATACAACATCGAAGCGACCGCGTCGACGCGCAAGCCGTCGACGTGATAGCGGTCGAGCCAGAAGAGCGCGTTAGCGATCAGGAAATTTACCACTTCGGTGCGCCCGAAGTTGTAGATCAATGTGTTCCAGTCGGGCTGAAACCCTTGGCGTCGATCGGCGTGCTCGTAGAGGTGGGTGCCGTCGAAAAGAGCGAGGCCGTGTGCGTCGCTTGGGAAATGCCCGGGCACCCAATCGAGCAGGAGCCCGAGTCCCGCGTCGTGCACGCGGTCGACGAAGGCGGCGAAGTCAGCGGGTGAACCGAAGCGGCTCGTCGGCGCAAATAGGCCGATCGGCTGATATCCCCACGAACCGTCGAACGGGTATTCGGCGACGGGCATCAATTCGATGTGCGTGAAGCCCAGTGCCGCGACGTATGGAACGAGGTCCGCCGCGAGTTCGCGGTAAGTGAGATAACGGTTCCCTTCGGCGCGTTTCCAAGAACCGAGGTGCACTTCATAAATGGCGATCGGCGCGTCGCGTCGCCCGGCGGCGTCCCGCGCGGCAATCCACTCTGCGTCGGTCCACGAGTACTCCGGCGCGGCGGCCACGATCGATGCCGTCGCCGGCGGCCGTTCGGCTGCGAACCCGACGGGATCGGCTTTGAGCGGCAGCAGTGTCCCGTCGCGGTCGAGCAGTTCATACTTGTACGTGCTTCCGGGGCTCACGCTCGGTAAGAAGAGTTCCCACATGCCGGTGCCATGGCGAAAGCGCATCGGATGTCGCCGGCCGTCCCAGTCGTTGAAGTCGCCGACGACGGAGACGCGTTTGGCATTGGGCGCCCACACGGCGAACGTCGTCCCCCAAACATCGTCGAGCGTCGCTTGGTGCGCACCGAGCTTCTCGTATAGCCGTACGTGGCGTCCTTCGGCGAGCAGATAGTCGTCGAGTTCACCGAGCACCGGTCCGAAACGGTACGGGTCGTCGATCTCCCAAGCATCGTCGCCGACGGTCAAGCGCAAACGGTACGCAAAGCGCTCACGCCGCCCCGCTACTTTCGCCGCAAAGAACCCGCCGGGTTCGATGAGGTCGAGTTCGGCGACGACGGCGCCGCCGATGTCGAGCACTTCAACTCGCGCCGCTTGCGGTAAGAAGACGCGCACCGATATGACGTCGTCCGCGTCGTGCATGCCGAGCACGGAAAAGGGATCTCCGTGCTCGCCCCGCGCGATCGAGGCAACGTCTTCAGCGCGCAGCATGCGGCGATTCCAGAATTCCGCGTATGCCTTCCAGTGGAATGCGCACCCACGCGGGCCGGTTTGCGAGCTCGTAGGACATTTCGTAAAAGGCCTTCTCGAGCACGAAGACTTCGAGCAGGCGTGCCGCGGCGGCAGGATCGCTCGGATAGGAAGCGCTGCCTGCGATCGTCTCGCGGTATCCGCGCAGGAAAGCATCCACGCTCCGGCGCTCCCAGTCGAGCGCGTAGGGTTCGAGCGCCGCCGTGTCGCCGGCGCGGTCGGCGACGACGCCGCGCATGGCCGCGACGGCAGCATAGTTCAAGGACCGAAGTATTCCTGCGACATCGCGCAGTGGTGACGACTTGCGGCGCCGGTCGGCGAGCGGCCGGCTCGGTTCGCCCTCGAAATCGACGATCGTGAAATCATCGGCGACGACGAGCACCTGGCCGAGGTGGAAATCGCCGTGGTAGCGCGTCTTCACGAGACCCTTCTTCGCGAACGGTTCGAACTGTGTGCGCGCCAACAAGTCCTCGCGCCCGGCGAGCAAATCCGAGGCAAAATCGCGCAGATCCGCGGGGACGCGCTCGAGATTTCGCGCGAGCGAACCGAGCGCGGCTTCCGCACTCGCGCGCGCCTCGACGCTCCATGCCCGCAAGTCGTCCGCGGTAACGGGCTCGGGTTCGAAGGCCGCCTCACCAAGCGAGGTCGCAAAGGCACGATGCAGCTCCGCGGTGCGGACTCCCAGGCGGTGCATGCGCGTGACGTAAAGCTGGTGCTCGTCGAGTTCGAAACGCTCGTCCTCCGATACGTTCTCCGGGGAAGTTCCCGCATCGAGCGCCCGGCGGCGATCGAAGAAGCGGTCGAGGTACGCGAGCGTCGTCGCCCAACCATCGCCCTGGTTCTCGACGAACGCTTGCAGGATGCACAGCGCCGTCGAGTCGCCGCCGGCGGTCGTATGCTCGACGAAACCGTAAAGCGTCGGCGTATTGGGGTACCCGACGGCATCGAGAAAGCGTGCGATCTCAAGCTCGGGCTGCGGCCCCGCATCGATCCGACGATAGCCCTTGAGAAGCAGACGGTCATCGATGACGACCGACGTGTTGCTCTGCTCGACATCGATGCGTCCGACGCGCGGGTTCTTCGAGAGCGTCAGGGTCTGGAGTGCCGGCGCCGGGAATCCGGCAAACGTTCCGCCGCGCGTCGACGTGTGACGGCTTGCGCTGCGCACCATGTCCAGCACGGCAAAAGGAAACGATTCAACGGCGAATGCGTCGCACAGCAACCCGCCGCGCGAGCCGGTACGGGTCCGCGCGAGCGTGGCGCGCGCGGACGGCATGTCGCGGCCGCCGTCTTCGTCGACGATCGCTAGCGGCACGAAATAGCGCCGCAGCGCGTCAACGACGGTCAGTGAAACCGTTACGCCGTCCGACCTGACACGCACCGTGTCGACGACGGCCGCGCTTTCGACGGCGGCGTCCTTGTCGGCAAACCAGCGTTGCTTTGGCAGATATCCCGGCAAGACGTCGCGTTCGAACGTCGCGAGCGCTTTACCGCCGAGCGCGGTTCCGGAACCGTCGTTCGGCAGGACGAGCGTGTGGAGTTCGGGCAGTTGACCCGCTGCTTCGGTGTCCCACGTTGGCGCTTGCGCCACATCCGAGAGCAAAAACCAGTAGAATCCGTGACCGGGCAAGGTGAGGACGTAGCGTTCCTCACCGATCGTGGCAAAGGCACTCCAGCCGACCATCTCGACCGGCACGCGGCCTTGGAAATCCGCGAGGTCGAGGGCGACTTGTTGCGCGGAACGCGCGAGGTTTGCGACGCACAGCACGTGCTCGTCTTCGTACTCGCGCACGTATGCGATGATCTTCCGATTGGAAGGCGCAAGAAAACGTAAGCTGCCACGACCGAAGACCCGATAACTCTGGCGCACGGAGATCAGCTTACGAAGCCAGTTGAGCTTCGAAGACGGGCTGCGCGCTTGCGACTCGACGTTGACGGTTTGGTAGCCGTAGACCGGGTCGGCGATCGGCGGCAAAAAGAGGCGGGCCGGATCGGCGCGCGAGAAGCCGCCGTTACGGTCGATCGACCACTGCATCGGCGTACGCACGCCGTCGCGGTCGCTCAGATAGATATTGTCGCCCATCCCGATCTCATCGCCGTAGTAGACGATCGGCGTGCCCGGCATCGAGAGCAGCAGTCCGGTGAGCAGCTCCATGCGCCGGAGGTCGTTTTCCATCAGCGGCGCGAGCCGGCGCCGAATTCCGACGTTGATGCGCGAGCCCGGTTCGCTTGCGTAGATGCGGTACATGTTGTCGCGCTCGCGCTCGGTCACCATCTCGAGCGTCATCTCATCGTGATTGCGCAGAAAGATCGCCCACTGACAACCCTCGGGGATGTCGGGGGTCTGGCGCATGATATCGATGATCGGATAGCGGTCCTCTTCGGCGATCGCCATGAACATGCGCGGCATGAGCGGAAAGTGAAAGGCCATGTGACACTCGTCGCCGTCGCCGAAATACGGGCGCACGTCCTCGGGCCACTGGTTCGCTTCGGCCAGGAAAACGCGGTCGGGATATTCGGCGTCGAGCACCGCGCGCAGAATCTTGAGCACGCCGTGTGTCTCCGGCAAATTCTCACAGCTCGTGCCCTCCCGCTCGCACAAATACGGCACGGCGTCCAGCCGAAGGCCGTCGACGCCGGTCGCGAGCCAGAAGCGCATCACGTTGAGAATGGCTTCGACGACGCGCATGTTCGCGAAGTTGAGGTCGGGCTGGTGCGAGAAGAAGCGGTGCCAGTAGTACTGTCCCGCGACCGGATCCCACGTCCAGTTCGACGTTTCGGTATCGCTAAAGATGATGCGGCAGTCGACAAACTTCTTGTCCGAATCGCTCCACACGTAGAAATCGCGCCAGGCCGAACCCGGCTTCGCGCGGCGCGCGCGTTGGAACCACGCGTGCTGATCGGAGGTGTGGTTGACGACGAGCTCGATCAAAACGCGAATGCCACGGTCATGCGCGGCGTTAACGAAGCGGCGGAAGTCTTGCGTCGTGCCGAAAGCGGGATTGATTGCCCGGTACTCGGCGATGTCGTAGCCGTCGTCGCGCATCGGCGAAGGAAAGAACGGCAAGAGCCAAACGCACGTCGCGCCGAGCGACTTGATGTAGTCGAGCTTCTCCGTGAGTCCGCGAAAATCGCCGATGCCGTCGTCGTTCGCATCGAAGAACGCCTTGACGTGCAGCTGGTAGATGATCGCGTCTTTGTACCAGTACTTGTCGTTAACGGGCAAGCGGAAGCCTCAAGCGGTAGATCGCTGCCGGGTTGCGAGCGGGATCGAGGCGCACGCCGTGGGGTGAGCCGCGGCGCTGGGCCGCTCCGGCCCCGCTCAAGAGTTCTTCGAGCTCATACTCGTCGCCGTCGGCGAGCCCGAGGTCGCCCGTCGGGAACCATAGCGTCGTCTCGCGTACCGTGAAGGGGTCGAGGTTGACGGCAACGAGCACGATGTTGTCGCCGTGACGTTTGCCGTAAAAGACGACGGCGTCGTCGTCGGCGCGATAGAACCGTACGTTGCGCCAGTCGTGTAACGACGGATTCTCGCGCCGAATGCGATTGATGCGCGTAATGGTATCGATGATGTTCCCCGGAGCGTTCCAGTCGCGCACGCGGATCTCGTATTTTTCAGAATCGGCATACTCTTCCCGCCCGTCAAGGGCAGCGTGTTCGCACAGTTCGAATCCGCTGTAGATGCCGTAAAGACTCGAGAGCGTAGCCGCCAGCACAAGCCGGACGACGAATGCCGGGCGGCCGCCGGTCTGCAGGAAGCGCGGCAGAATATCGGGCGTGTTGGCGAAGAAATTCGGCCGGTAGTATTCCGCCATCTCGGTACCCGCAAGCTCTTCGATGTACGCGGTTAGCTCCGCTTTGGTGTTGCGCCACGTAAAGTAGGTATAGGACTGCGTAAAACCGAGCTTCGCAAGCTCCTTCATCACCTTCGGTCGCGTGAATGCTTCGGCAAGAAAAATTGTGTCGGGCCGGCGCGACTGCACGTCGGCGATCATCCAGGACCAGAATGCAAAAGGCTTGGTGTGGGGATTGTCGACGCGAAAGATCGTAACGCCTCGGGCGATCCAAAACAAGATGACGTCGCGCAGCTCATTCCAAAGTTCGGCAGCGTGCGGCCCGTGCCACTTGAAGTTGACGATGTCCTCATACTTTTTCGGCGGATTCTCAGCATGCTTGATCGAGCCGTCGGTGCGGATTTCAAACCACTCGGGATGCGTCGCGACGTACGGATGGTCGGGCGAGCATTGCAGCGCGTAATCGAGCGCGATCTCGAGGTTGTTCGCACGCGCGGCGGCGACGAAGCGATCGAAGTCATCGAGCGTCCCGAGTTCGGGCGCGACGGCGGTGTGGCCGCCGTGCCGGTTGCCTATTGCCCAGGGACTTCCCGGATCGTTTGGTTCGGCTTGCGGCGCATTGTTACGGCCCTTGCGGAAGGCCCGGCCGATCGGGTGGATCGGCGCGAGGTACACCACGTCGAAACCCATGGCGCGAATGGCCGGCAAGCGCAGTGCGGCATCGGCGAAGGTCCCCGCAACACCGTGCATCGTTCCCTGCGACCGCACGAAAAGTTCGTACCAGGCGCCGAACTGCGCCGCGCGGCGGTCGCAGACGGCTTCGAGCACCGGGACGTACCGCGTTGCGAGGGTTCGGTCGGGCACGAGCCGGACCGCGGCTGCAGCGTCTTCGCCGAGCAGTAAGTCGGCGTACGCGACTTCGTTGCGCACGGCATCGAGTTCGCTCGAGAGTTTGTCGATGCGGTTCCGCTCGTCGCCGGCGGCGCGGACGCGCGCGGCGTCGACGAGGGCGCGACCTTCGGCGAGATCGAGCGCGATGGCTTGCGCCGCGGCGCGTTTCTTGCGAACGTCGCTCTGCCACGAACCGAAGACGTCCGGCCATGCTTCGAGCGTATACTCATAGCGCGTATTGCGCCCGACGGGAAAGCTGCCGGTCCAAGCGTCATCGTCGACGAAACGGAACGGTGCTTCCCACCATGTCTGCGCCCCGCGTTCGCGGTAGAGCAGCGCGGCAGCGAGAGCATCGTGGCCGTCGCGAAAGACGTCGGCCGTTACGTCGACGCGGTCACCGATCACGCGTTTGATCGGATGACGGCCGCCGTCGAGTTGTGGCCGCACGTTCTCGATGACGGCAGGCGTTGCGCTCGCGCGGGCTCCGGGCCGCGTGCGCCGCGATGTTCGCGGCGTGAGCCGAGGCTGCGCCGAAGTGGCGTCGGCAGCGAAGACCCGGATAGTGAGCGGGGCGAGGGTGAGGCGCTCGTAGGCATCGACGGCATGCGGTGCTTCATCACCTGGAGTAATCTCACGCGCGGCATGGCCAAGCGCACGCACGATGTCCGCTCCATCGATACCGGCCGTCGCGCGCGCGCCCGCGTTGACGGCGTCGGCATTGATTAAAGAAAGCGTCGCGCCGCCGGATGCGCCGCCGTCACGCACGAGGCCGATCGGTGCACCTGGCCCGAAACGCACGAGACGCTGGGGGCCTTCCTCGCCGAGGCCCGGAACCGACGCTTTCATGGCGTTGGTAGCCGCAATAAAGCCGGTCAAATCGAAGCGCGGCTGTTCCCAATCTTCGGGCCTGGTTCGCACGACGTCCAAAGGCTTCCCAAAGCCGTATTCATAGCCCATCGGCATCATCACACCACTCGAAAAGATGGCCGCGAAAAGATACCGGAAGCGGTACGCCGCTTCTACCTCAGCGGTGCCGAGCGTTGAAAGCTCCGCAATCAAACGCGGGGTATCGTGACTCTCCGGGAAGGCGATCGACGGGGCGATGTGGCGAAAGGCTTCGTACTGATCGAGGAGCCAAGCAGATTGAAAATCCCACCATTTCGAACTGTTGAAAAGCGCGTCGAAACCGGCCCCGCGCAGCTGCGCGACCGCTTGCGGGGTGCAACCGAGCGTTTCAGCCGCGAAGAATGCATCGGGTCGCACGCTGCGCACCCCGGAGATGATCTCCGACCACACGGCGCCCGGCACCTGATAGGCCGCATCGCAGCGGAATCCGCGCACTCCCAGGTCCGCGTAGTGACGCGCGATCTGCGTGAAGTAGCCGACTAATTCCGCCCGCGCGGGCCGTTCGCCGTAATCGAGTTCCGCCAGATCGCCCCACACCGACACCTTCGAGGGATCATCGGGATCGACGGCTGAGGGTGACACGATCTTGCCGGTCGCATCGTGCCGGTACCACTGCGGATGCTGCTGCACGAGCGCTGCGTCGTTGGCGGTATGGTTGATGACGAGGTCCATCATGACCGCTAGGCCGCGTTCGTGCGCCGCATCGAAAAAGTTGCGCAGTAGCTCGTCGTCTTGCGCATCGGCGGCACCGCGCAGGAGGGGGTTCAGTTGCCGGTAATCGGCAACGGCGTAGAGGCTTCCCGAGCCGCCGGTACGGTGGAACGGATTGACGTACACCCAGTCGAAGCACATGGCGGAAATGCGCTCGAGATGGTCGGTCCAACGTGCAACCGGTCCCGCGAGCGTGGGAAACAAGTTGTAGATCCGCGGGCCCATTCGTTGACCTCTTAACCCGGGATGCCGTAAAGCCCCGCCGCTCAAGGAGGCTCCGATTTACCGCATGGCGTCGTCGCTACGGGCCTCATGGGCTCAAGCCCACTTCGGCCCTAAGCTCCTAGCCACGCGATAAATCAGAGCCTCCTTGAAGTAGCGCCGCGCCGTACGGCAAGCGGCTAAACCAGCCGTTACCGTATGGCGAAGAAAGAACACAATCATATGGCGCTTGCCGAACCCGACAAATCCGGCTCGACGGTCGAACTTACCGAGGACGAAGAACGCGAGGTCGAAGACCGTAGCCCACCCCGTGCCGTCGTCGTCTTTGAAACGGTGCGCCGGGAGGGTGAGCTCGAGCTCGGGCGGCCGGTGTTCTCGCTCGCTGCTTCGGGCTACGCCGCCGGTCTTTCGATGGGCGTGTCGCTGGTGGGCGAAGGGCTGATCCGCGCCATGCTGCCCGACGTTAAATGGCGTCCCCTCGTCGACAGCATCGGATACTCACTCGGCTTTTTGTTCGTGATTTTGGGCCGCCAACAACTGTTCACCGAGAATACGCTGACGGCCATCCTGCCGTTGCTGGACAACCCCGACAAGCTCCAAACGCTTTGGCGGGTGGCGCGCTTGTGGATGATCGTGCTGCTTGCCAACCTCATCGGGGCGGCTTGCTTCGCGGCGGCAGTCGCACATCTGCCCTTTTTCTCCGATGCCGTGCGCGCCACGTTCCTCCAGATCGGGCAGGAAGCCGCGGCTCCGGACTTCGGGACCATCGTCGTACGCGGCATCGCCGCGGGCTACCTGATCGCACTGATGGTCTGGCTGCTGCCGTTCGCCGACGTCATGCGGCCCTTCGTCATCATCCTCGTCACCTACGTCGTCGGCCTGGGGTCGTTCTCGCACATTATCGCCGGTTCGGTCGAAGTGATGTTCGTCGTCGCGACGGGCCATCTGTCGATTGCGGCATACCTGGGGAGCTATCTTCTCCCGGTCTTCATCGGCAACGTGATCGGGGGCACCTCGCTCGTCGCGCTCTTGAACTACGGCCAAATCGTGGCCGAAGGCAACGATTTGAAGCAAACGTGAGGCCGAAGGAGGCGTGCGTAGCGCAATGCTCGTGGGTAACATCGGGACATGCACAACGAAGATATCGAACGTCCCGTCGCCGGTGACGACGATGCACACGACGCCGTCGTGGCCGCCGACGACACCGGCATGATCTCCCAACAGGAGATTCTGACCCAGTCGGAACTCGGGGAAGGCCTGCCCGACGATGCCGAGGCGGGCGGCCCATGAACCCCTCGGACATACAGCGGCACATCGAGGAACTCGTAGCTGAAGAGCACCGGCTTCTCGATGCTGGGGGAGCCGGCGCACATGATGAAACCGCAGGGCGTCGGCTCGACGAGGTCAATGTCGAACTCGACCGCTACTACGATCTGTTGCGCCAACGGCGCGCGCGCGAAGAGTTCGACCAAAATCCGCAAGAAGCGCACTTGCGCTCCGGCGACACCGTCGAGAAGTATTTGCAGTAGCGCCGCCGCTGCGCGGCGAAGCGTGAACACCAATGAAGCTACTGCGCGTCATCGGCGTGGTCGCGCTGCTTGGGGTTGCCGCCTATATCGGTTATCGGGTGTTCGCTCGCCCGGCTGCGAACGTGGGCGAAAGCGTGGCGGTGTATTACACGAAGACCGACGGAACGACGCTCGCGAAATGGAACGTGTCGCTCGATCCGGCGCAAGACCGTCCGAGCGCGGCGTTCTACGGGGCGGTTCAAGCGGTTGCGGGTCCTGCGCCGGAGGTTCCGGCAGTGCGGTTCCCGGCGGGAACCGTCGTCCGCTCGGTCGACGTTAAGGGTTCGACTGCTTCGGTCGATCTCGATGGTAGCATCACGACCGCGCCGAGCGGCAGTCTCGCCGAAAGCGGCGAGTTCAAAGCGCTCGTCTGGACGCTGACGGCATTGCCCGGCATCGATGCCGTGCAAGTGCGCGTCGACGGCGCGCGCGTTTCCACGTTGCCCGGAGGTCATCTTGAACTCGATGAACCGCTCACGCGTCAAAGTTGGTAAAGTTTCGTTTGTCTTCGTTCTCGCCGCCCTGATCGCGGGTCTCGGCGCGCACCCTCGGCCAGCGCGCGCCGACGATGCGACGACCGATTACTGGTTCGCCGGTACGCGCTTGATCTTCGAGCAACCGCAAGTCAAGGGCGGGACGCTTGGAATTTCGACAACCGATGGGGGGCTCGTTCGTTTCCTGGGAGCGCTCGGTGCGACGCTCGCCTATCAACCCGGGCAGAAGTACGTCGTGGTCACGAGCGCCGACCGCCGCACGATCGCCTTCGTCGTCGGCTCCACGCGGTACACCGTCGGCGGCATCGTGCAGAGCGCGGCATTCGCGCCGTACGTGAGCGGAAACGCTGTGTACCTTCCGTTTCTCGACGTTGCAAAAGCACTCTACGTCGATGCCGTGGTCGACGGCGATACCTCCGTCCTGCAGCCTGAGATCGGGTCACTCGACGTACGCAGCGAAAAACGCGCCACGGTGCTCACCTTGCGCGGCGCGACGGCGCTCCATTTCAAACGGCTCACGGGCCCGCGAGACGCCCACGTCGCTCTGTCGTTTTCCGGAGTCGGCTCGACGCTCGAGCGCGAGCGGAGCGTGGGAGGGCCGGCGCTGACCGGCGTCGTGATCGCAAGCGCCGGCACGCCGAAGAACCCGACGACCGTCGTCGATTTCAACGCCGCGCCGGGAAGCGTCCACGCACTTCTACCGAGCGACTCCCCCAATGCGCTGACGCTTGAATTCGCCCCGGCCGGCGTCGCGCTGGGTGGCGCGCCGCTGCCCGCGCAAGGCGCGACGTTGGTTGCGAGCGCGCCGGTTGGACGCGAGCCGGCGTTCCCGTCGCGATCGGCACCGATACCATCGCCTGCGCCGCCCCCTCTCACGTCGCCGTCAGCGATACTTGCCACGCCGGCAGCGTCGCAAGCGCCGGTTCAGATCACCGCCATCACGAGCGCAGCGACCAGCGACGACGGCTTCGACATGCACCTTACACTATCGGGTAACGTCGGTTACGAATGGCATCGTCTACCGGACGATCGCTGGTACGTCGATCTCAAGCCTGCGGTGCTTGCGACGGCCGCCCAGGACGAGTCATTGCAGGACGATACCGTCAAATCGCTGCGAGTAAAAGGCTTCATCGGACCGCGCGATCACGTGCCGACGGTGCGCGTCGCTTTCACGCTATCGTCGCCGCGAGTCGTCAACCTAATCGCCAATCCCGGCGGTGCGACGATCGCAATCGATCCGGTCGACGATGCAAGCCCGCAGCGCGTGGGCTACGGTCAGATTACCGACGGCCGCCTCGTTGCGTCCGCCGCCACCGCCCCACCGCTGCCGCCGAGCAACGAAGAACCGGTTCCCGTTCCGACCGGAACGTGGAAATTCGCGCCCCCGCCCAGTTACGGTTCGCGCGTGATCGTGATCGACCCGGGTCACGGGGGAAGCGACGTGGGCGCACTGCATAACGGTCTCGTCGAGAAAGATCTCAACCTCGACATGTCGCGACGGTTGCGCGATCTGCTGGTTTCGCGCGGGTGGGTCGTCAAAATGACCCGCGACTCCGACATCGACGTCTACCAACCGAACGATTCAGGTCGCGATGAGTTGCAAGCGCGCGACGGCATCGCGAACAACGCGCATGCGCGGCTCCTCATCAGCGTGCACAGCAACGCTTTTCCCAACAGCGGCAGCGTGAGCGGAACGACGACGTACTACTACAAGCCGGACTCGTACGAATTCGCGCGCGCCGTCCACGCGCGACTCGTTGCCGACCTTCCGACCAAAGACGACGGCATCATCAAGGACAAGTTCTACGTGATCGCCCACACGACGATGCCCTCCATCTTGATCGAATCGGCATTTCTCACGAGCCCGCGAGATGCCGCTTTGCTACGTGACCCGTCGTTCTTGCAGAAAGTCGCGCTCGCAATTGCCGAGGGCGTCGGTGCCTACGCCTCAGCGCCGTCGCCCGTCTCGCAAGTTCCGCCCGACGGGGGCGGTCGCTGACATTCTCGGCATCTTCGACTCCGGCTTAGGCGGGCTAACGGTCCTGCGCGCGGTGCGCGCGCTGCTGCCGGGCGAGGACATCGTGTACTACGCCGATCAGGCGCACGTCCCGTACGGCGATCGAACGCCTGACGAACTCGTGCAACTGCTCGCGCACAACGTCGCATACCTGGAAGCGCGCGGCGTCGACGCAATCGTGATGGGCTGCAACACGTCGTGCGCAATCGCCGCCTCGCGCGGGTGGCCCGCGACGCGTGTGCCGATTCTGGACCTGATCGCCGCCGCTGCCGACGACGTCGCGAATTCCGGCGCACGCCGCGTCGGCGTCGTCGGTACGCTTGCAACCGTCGCTTCGGGCGCGTATGGCCGCGCGATTCACGAACGCAACCCTGCCGTCGCAGTGCAGGAAATCGCCGCTCCTACGCTCGTTCCGCTTGTGGAAAGCGGCCTGCTGAGCGGCGCTATCGCCCGCGACGCAGTGGCGGCGGCGTGCGCGAAATTCACCGCACCGCTGGACGCGCTGGTGTTCGGTTGCACCCACTATCCGCTGCTCGACGTGCATTTCGCAGCCGTCCTCGGCGATGTTCCGCGCATCGATCCCGCGCGAGCCCAAGCCCGCCGCGCCGCGGCATTTGCGCGACTCCCCCGCACGCCCGCAGGGCATATCCAGTATGTAACCACGGGCGAATTGGAACCGTATCGCCGCGCAGTCGAAGCAATGATCGAGCCGACGAGCGATCGCGCCGACTTCGCAACCGCTCCGGCGCTGCGGCTCGAAAGCGGGGACGCCGCGGCACTTCCTTGCCGGTGACGTCGAAGTATCGTCGAATCTGAGAAGTCTAAGCGCCGTGGGCTCGACAAACGTGAGGTTGAAATCATCGCCGCTTACGCGGTACCGGATCCGACGGCGCTTCTAGTACGAGAGTATCGTCGGCTGTCCCGGGCAGTCGCGTGCTTCCCGCGGCGGTCGCGTGTCACGGCTATCGATTGTCCAGCAATCGTTCACGATCGAACAGTAGCAGATCGTAAGCTCGAACCGATCTACGGATCCCGGACCGACGTGCAGCAACGGCGATTGCACGCGAGCGAGCATCAGACTAGCGCCGGGCCGGATTACGGTCCCAGTTCCGATTGCGCTAAAATCTTCGTTAGCCGTACTATGTTTCGGCACATGCGAGTGGCTCCGGGGAAACAGGTCAAGCGCGGCATCGCGTAGCCGGTTCACTGCGCGCCCGTCGGCGCTCAGATGCACCGTTCGGACGACTGCTGGTCCGAGCCCGTCGTTGTCGATCGCGACCTGGATTGATCGCGGTGAGAACGTCGTATCGACAGCGAGATACGGCCAGACCGACGCACTGAGTTCCCGCCCGATCGTGCGTGTCTGAACGATGGAAGCGATGCTCGCGGCTGCACTTGCCAAGAGCGCAAGCGTAGCGATGACCAACTCGATACGGATCGTTTTCACGGCTGTCTCCGACTCGCCATCGCGCCGGCCCATCAAATCAACCCAAAGAGTCGCAAGAAGAGCAGCACGGAACCGGCGCCCAAGAACGTTCCCGCTACGACCTGCAGCGGCGTATGCGCGTGCAAGCGGATGCGCGACCAGCCGACGAGCGGGATCAGGATGAGGAACGGTAGGGACTGCGTTCCGTACAGATACACGAGGACGACGAGCGGCGCGGTGATGCCGAGGGCGTGGGTCGATATCTTCCAATACCGCGTGATGTACTGAACGATGAGCGATGCTCCGGTGTAGCCCGCCAGCGTGGCGGTCATCAGCCGCGGCGCGTGGAGCAGATAAAGCACGCACGTTCCGAGCGCGTAGAAAATAACGAAGGCGCTGAACACGTTCTCGCGTTCGGCGCGCACCGACATGTCGAGGTCGGTGATGCGGTCGGTGCTGTACAACCACAGCACGTAGAGCATCGGACCGATCGACGTGAACGCCGTGCTCGTGAAGAAGAGCGGCCAAAAGGCGTTGGTTCCCGTTGCCGTCTCGTGTGCGATGAAAACGAACAGGGCGAGGGAGGTGACGAAGGGATTGCAGATCGTCGAAAAGATGCGCGCGACGTCGTCGAGCACACGCCGCCGCCGGCTGGGACGCAGCGGCGTCGGCGGTCTGGCGGCGAAGGCGGTCTCCACGCGGGCGATGTGCACCAGGGGCCAAGCGTGCTCCTTTTGTCTGAGACGGCCGGACTTAGCGCGGCGAAGCGTGTAAAAGACAGTCCGATGGTGAAAGATAGTCCAATGGTGCTTGACCGCATAAACTCGCCCCGCGACCTCGATGCCCTGTCGCGTTCCGAGATTGACCTTTTAGCGGGTGAAATCCGCGAGCAACTGGTTCAAGCGTGTTCGAAGAACGGCGGCCATCTGGGCCCGAATCTCGGCGTCGTCGAGTTGACGCTTGCACTGCATCGAGTCTTCGATGCGCCCAAAGACAAGATCGTCTGGGACGTCAGTCATCAGGTGTACGTGCACAAGATGCTGACCGGTCGCGCTAAGCGAATCGGTACGATCCGTAAGGGCGGCGGCTTGAGCGGCTTTGCAATGCGTTCGGAATCGGAGTACGACGCGTTCGGCGCGGGTCATGCATCGACGTCGATTTCCGCGGCGCTCGGCATGGCTCAAGCTCGGGATCTCATGGGGGGCGACGAGACCGTTGTTGCCATCATCGGTGACGGTGCGCTGACGGGCGGGCTCGCCTACGAAGCAATCAACAACGCCGGTCACCTCAAAACGAACTTCATCGTCGTTCTCAACGACAACGAGATGTCGATTGCACCCAATGTCGGCGCGATGGACCGCTACCTCGGCACGTTGCGTTCGAAGCCGCTTTTCAATGCGGCGCGGGAGACGCTCAAGGACGTGCTCGCTCACGTTCCGTTCGGCGGCGCGGCGCGCAAGGCGCTTTCAACCGCCGAAGAGGCCGGCATGCGGTTCGTCTCAAGCGAGCCGAAGGCGGCCGTCATCTTCGAGGAGATGGGCTTCCGCTATGTGGGGCCGATCGACGGGCACGATTACGACACGCTGTGCAACGTACTCGCCGACGCCGCCAAAATACAGGGGCCCGTGTTGCTCCATGTGCGGACGGTCAAGGGCAAAGGCTTCGAACCGGCCGAACTCGATAAGCGGAGCTTCCATGGTGTCGGGCCCTTCGAACTCGAGAACGGTAAGATCGAGTTTAAGTCGAGCGCTCGTGCGACGTTCTCCGAAGCGTTCGCGGATGCGGTGACGGTAGCGGCGGATAAGGATCGGCGGGTCATCGCCATCACGGCAGCCATGCCCGACGGCACCCAACTCAAACGTTACGCCAAGCGGCATCCCGAACGATATTTCGATGTCGGCATCGCCGAGGCGCACGCCGTCTGCTTCGCCGCCGGTGCCGCCACTGCGGGCATGAAACCCGTCGTCGCCATCTACTCGACCTTTTTGCAGCGCGCGTACGATCAGATCGTGCACGACGTCGTCATTCAGAATCTGCCCGTGGTCTTTTGCATGGATCGTGCCGGCGTGGCCGGTGACGACGGACCGACGCACATGGGCCTTTACGACATCGCTTACCTGCGCACGCTGCCGAACATGACGATCATGGCGCCGCGCATCGAAGCGGAAGTCGCGCCGATGCTCGACCACGCGCTGACGCTCGGGTCGCCGGTCGCGATCCGCTATCCGCGCGGCAACTCCGCGGGCAATCACCTCGAGGCGCCGGCACCGCTCGTGCACGGTCGAGCCGAGGTGCTGCGCGAGGGCCACAGCGTCGCGTTGCTCGCGCTCGGCAATACGTGCGACGTCGCGCTCGATGCGTACGACCTCGTCGAGGACGAAACCCTAAAGCCGACGGTTGTGAACATGCGTTTCGTGCGGCCGCTCGACGAAGCGCTGCTGTTCGAACTCGCACGGACGCACCGCAAGTTCATCACCCTCGAAGAGCATGCGCTCGCCGGTGGCTTCGGCTCCGCCGTCGCCGAGTTTGCCTCCGATCGCGGCCTTGCCGTCACGATCGAGCGTATCGGCGTTCCGCACGTGCTCATCCAGCACGATAAGCAGCCCTCGCAGCGCGCCAGCTTCGGTCTGTCGGGCGAAAACCTCGCAACCCGCGTAAGAACGGCTTCGTCAGAACACGAACGGGCTCGCCGGCTCTGAACGCGCTGTAGCGCAGTGGAGGCGCTGCTTGGCGGGGGTTTTACCCCCGCCAAGCTAAGAAGAGCGCGATGATTTCCCTCGTAACCCTGCTTGCGGCCGCGACGCCCGTGCCGTTTGGAGCGGTCACCGCCGCACCGGCACCGCGCGGCGCGCCGAATGCCTCAGCAACGCTCTCGCCGCAGGTTTATCAGCAACTGCAGAATCTCGGCGCGACGCACAAGACGGCGATGGCCGCCAATCTTCCGTGGCTCACGCACACCTTCGCGACGCTGTTCGTGATCCTGGCGGTCGGACTCGTGTTTCTCTTGGCCGTCCAAACGACGAAACAGGAGGGACTCTCCGGTACCATCGGCGGTCGCGTGGAGTCGGCGTACCGGCCGCGACTGGGCTTCGACCAGCAGCTTTCGCGCTTGACCAGTTATGTCGCAATCGGATTTGTTTTCTTCGCCGTCGCTTTGAGCATCACCGGAATCTAAGCCGCCTTGTCGCTGCTCGAGATCAAGAACCTCGCCGTCGGTTTCAAGACCGACGATGGTTTCGTCAGTGCCATCAACGGGCTTTCGTATTCGGTCGAAAGCGGCTCGACCTTGGGCATCGTCGGCGAATCGGGTTCGGGCAAGTCGGTCAGCGCGCTCACGATCATGCGGCTCGTTCCGATGCCGCCCGGGCGCATCGACGGCGGCTCGATCGTTTTTCGCGGGCAGAACCTGCTTTCGAAATCGGAAGCCGAAATGCGTAAGATTCGCGGTAAGGACATCGCGATGATCTTCCAAGATCCGATGACCTCGCTCAATCCGGTGCTGACGGTCGGCTCGCAAATTTCCGAAGCGGTCCGGCTGCATTTGGGGCTGGGTAAACGCGACGCCCTCGCCAAGACGATCGACATGCTGCGCTTGGTTCGCATGCCGCTTCCGGAGAAGCGCGTACGTGAGTATCCGCACCAGCTCTCGGGCGGCATGCGGCAGCGGGTGATGATCGCGATGGCGCTCTCCTGCGATCCGGACGTTCTGATCGCCGACGAACCGACGACGGCCCTCGACGTCACGATCCAAGCGCAGATAATCCAGCTGATGAACGAGATGCAGGAACGCCTGGGTTCGGCGATCGTGCTGATCACTCACGATCTCGGGGTCGTCGCCGAAACGTGCCGCAACGTGCTCGTGATGTATGCTGGCAACCTCGTCGAGTACGGGACGGCCGATCAAATATTCTCATCCCCGAAGCATCCGTACACGATGGGGCTGCTGGAGTCGTTGCCGCGCCTCGACGACCGCGAGCATTCGCGGCTCGTTCCGATCGAAGGCCAGCCCCCGAATTTGCTGCGCTTGCCGCAGGGCTGCTCATTTGCGCCACGCTGCAAATACCGCATGCCGATTTGCGACACGCCGACGCCGCTCTACGACTTCTCGAACGGGCACATCGCGCGCTGCTTCCTGTACGATGAGCGCACGGCCGGCGAGCGCCGTCTTCCGGCCGACTCCGCACCCGAAATTCCGGGCACGGCGACCGGCGCGACAACGGCGCCGAGCGAGCCCGCGGTAGCGGTATGAACGGTCGCGCCGACATCCTCGAAGTCCGCGACCTCTACAAGTATTTTCCGATCAGCGCGGGCGTTTTCTCGCGGCACGTCGGCGACGTGAAGGCCGTCGACGGCATCGACTTTGCGATCCGCCAGGGCGAGACGCTCGGTCTCGTCGGGGAATCGGGGTCAGGGAAAACCACGGCCGGACGCGTCGTGCTGCGGTTGCTGCCGGCGACCAAAGGCCAGGTGATCTTCGACGGCCGCGACGTGCACGCGCTCGGCCACAACGACCTGCGCCGCTTGCGTCGCGAGATGCAGATCATCTTCCAAGACCCCTACGCTTCGCTCAATCCGCGCATGTCGGTCGGCGCCATCATCGGCGAGCCGCTGCGCATTCACGGTCTGGCCCGCGGCAAAGACGTTGACGTGCGCGTGCAGGATCTGCTGCGGCGCGTCGGGCTGCAGCCGTACCATGCGAACCGCTTTCCGCACGAATTCTCCGGCGGTCAGCGCCAGCGCATCGGCATTGCGCGCGCGCTCGCCGTCGACCCCAAATTCATCGTCGCCGACGAACCCGTCTCCGCCCTGGATGTCTCGATTCAAGCGCAGGTCATCAACCTGATGCAGGATCTGCAGGCCCAGTTCGGGCTGACGTATCTGTTCATCGCGCACGACCTGTCGGTCGTACGGCATATCTCGACGCGCGTGGCGGTCATGTACGTCGGCAAGATCGTCGAGATCGCCGATCGTGACGATCTGTACGATAATCCGTTGCACCCGTATACGCAAGCGCTGCTCTCGGCCATCCCGATCCCCGATCGCGCCGTCGAGGTGCGCCGCAAGCGCATCATCCTAACCGGCGACATCCCCTCACCCGTCAATCCGCCCTCGGGCTGCCGCTTTCACACGCGCTGTCCCGTTGCATTCGACCGCTGCAAGGTTGAGGTACCGCCGCTGAAAACATACGCGCCCGGGCACGTTGCTGCGTGCCACTGGGTCGAAGAACACGGCGGCAACGCGCCGGATTTAACCGCCGGCGCGGCCGTTCTGGCTTAGGAACGCGCGTCCGAAAAGGAAAGAGGCGACCGGTGTTTCCGGTCGCCTCTTGTGTGAGCTACGATGCCTTTTTGCGGCGAGTCGTTTTCTTAGCCGTTGACTTCTTGCGTCCGTTGGAGGCTTTGCGGCCGCCGGTTTTCTTGCGGGTGCCGGTGCCACGCTTCGCGGTGGTCTTTTTGCGGCCGGCCGTCGACTTCTTGCGCCCGGCAGTGGTCGACTTCTTACGCCCCCCGGTCGTCTTTTTGCGTCCGACGGTCGACTTACGCGTTGTCTTCTTGGCCGTCGATTTCTTACGGCCGCCGGTCGATTTCTTGGCCGACGTTTTGCGAGCGCCGGTCGCTTTCTTGCGTCCGTTGGTCGCCTTACGAGCGCCCGTCGCACTCGACGTTTTCCGGGTCCCGGTACTCCGGCGGCGGCGCGGAGCGGCGGTCGACATGGCGTCGTCGCTGCCGTTCATGTCGCGGTCATCCATGGTATTACCGTCCAATTTGTCCTCCTCGTCCGTCATGCGGACGATCATTGCGTAGGGACGCCGACGGTTCGTTCGTCAACGTCTTTGGTTGCATCTTATACTGCGTTCGGCCAATATGCAAGATTTTTGAAGCGCTTGCACTTGACGGCGGCGCTATACTAATGGCGTTTTAGCCACGCATCGGGTCCGTGGACCCAAACGAGGGATGTTTGAATAAGCCGCTGATCATCGTCGAATCACCGACGAAGGCGCGCACCATCAAGAAATTCTTGCCTCCTCGTTACGTTGTAAAGGCCTCGGTCGGACACGTTCGCGATCTTCCGAAAAGCACGCTCGGCGTCGATGTCGAGCACGATTTCGCCCCACGCTACCTGACGATCAAAGGCAAGGGCGACGTCATCAAGGAGCTGCGCAGCGCCGCCAAAGCAGCGACGGACGTGTACCTGGCGACCGACCCCGATCGCGAAGGCGAGGCGATTGCGTGGCATCTCGCCGAGCTGCTCAAACTCGAACACCCCAAGCGCATCGAGCTCCATGAGATCACGAAGGAAGCGGCGCTCGGGGCGCTCGAGTCGGCCCACGAGATCGACATGGATCGCGTCAACGCCCAGCAGGCGCGGCGCATTCTGGACCGGCTCGTCGGCTATAAAATATCGCCGCTGCTGTGGGCCAAAGTGCGTGGCGGCCTGTCCGCCGGCCGCGTGCAGTCGGTGGCGGTCAAAATCATCGTCGACCGTGAGCGGGAGATCAGCGCTTTCGTTCCGCGTGAGTACTGGTCGATCACCGCACTGCTGCGCAAGCACACCACCGAACATGTCTTTTCAGCTGCCTTGGTTGAGGTCGACGGTCACAAAGCCGAGATCGGCAACGGCGGCCGTGCCGATCAGATCATGGCGGACCTCGTGGACGCCTCGTTTGCGGTCAGCGCGGTCAAAGAGCGCGACGTGCGGCGCAACGCAGCGCCGCCGTTTACGACTTCGACCTTGCAGCAAGAAGCTTCGCGCAAGCTGAAATTTCGCGTGCGCAAGACGATGCAGACGGCGCAGGCTCTTTACGAAGGCGTCGATCTCGGCGCCGAAGGCACCCAGGGTCTCATCACGTACATGCGCACCGATTCGACCCGCATCAGCGATGGCGCGCGCGAGGCGGCGAAAGTCTACGTTGAAGGGACGTACGGACGCGAGTTTCATGGCGGCGCTCGTCAATTCAAGGTACGCGAAGGGGCGCAGGATGCGCACGAAGCGATCCGTCCCACGTCGGTGACGCGCACGCCCGCGTCGCTTGCCGGCGTCCTCAAACGCGACGAACTGCGCTTGTATGCGCTCATTTGGGAGCGCTTCGTCGCCTCACAGATGGCGGCGGCCCTCTACGCGCAGACCTCGGCCGACATCGCGGCAAAGCCGGTGCGCGGCACGGCGCGCTACCTCTTCCGCGCGACGGGCAGCGTGCTCAAGTTTGCCGGTTATACCGCGGTCTACGAAGAGGGCCGCGACGATGAATCGGCCGCCGACACGGGCCCTGCGGCAAAGGATGGCAAGCCGGGACGCGTGCTGCTGCCGGCGCTCGAACGCGACGAAGCCCTCGAACGCCGCGGGCTCGAACCCAAGCAGCATTTTACCGAACCGCCGCCGCGCTTCACCGAAGCGACGCTCGTCAAAGCGCTCGAAGATAACGGCATCGGCCGCCCGTCGACCTACAGTTCGATCGTCGAGACGATTCAAGCGCGCCGCTACGTCGAGCAGATCGAGCGCCGCTTCCGGCCGACGGAGATCGGCATGGCGGTCAACGACCTGCTCGCCGAGCACTTTCCCGACATCATGGACCTCGCCTACACGGCGAAGATGGAAAGCGAGCTCGACCACGTCGAGGACAACGCGGAGAATTGGGTCGACGTCTTGCGTCGTTTTTACGGCCCGTTCGAGCACGAACTCGAGGAGGCGGAGAAGAAGCTGCCCAAGGCCGAACTGCGCGACGAGCCGACCGACGAGATCTGTCCGAATTGCGAACGGCCGATGGTCATCAAGACCGGTCGCTTCGGGCGCTTCATCTCGTGTACCGGCTATCCCGACTGTAAGACGACCAAGCCGATTCTCATTGATACGGGCGCCCTCTGTCCCAAGGACGGCGGCAAGATCGTCGAGCGCAAATCGCGCCGCGGTCGCACGTTTTACGGCTGCGCGAATTATCCGGCCTGCGACTTCGTATCGTGGGATCGGGTCGTGCCCGAACCGTGCCCCGTCTGCGGAGCATACGTCGTCACCAAGACCAAGCGCGGCGTGACCACCTTCGAGTGCAGCCGCGATAAGACGCACGACACCAGTTCGATCGCGGCCGCCGAACACGCCGAAGCCGAGCCGGTCGAAGCCTAGTGCGTTGCGCTTCGCGCAACTTGCATTCGAGCGAGCCGCCCGCGGGTCCCAGCGTGTTGCGGGTCGTCGGTGCGGGATTGGCGGGCTGCGAAGCGGCATGGCAGGCGGCGCAGCGCGGTCTCGACGTTGAGCTCTATGAGATGCGGCCGCACGTGCGCGGTCCGGCCCACAAGACGGACCGCTTCGCGGAACTCGTGTGCAGCAATTCGCTGCGCGGTGCATCGCTCGAAAACGCGGTCGGGCTGCTCAAGGAAGAACTCGTACGTCTGGATTCGTTGGTCGTATCGAGCGCGCGCGAAGCAGCCGTACCGGCCGGTGGTGCGCTCGCCGTCGACCGCGAGCGTTTTGCGGAACTTGTGGAAGAACGCCTGACCGCCCATCCGCGCGTGCGCGTCGTGCGCGAGGAGGTGTGCGCGATCGATCCCGCGGTGGCCACGATCGTGGCGTGCGGACCGCTGCCGTCACAGCCGCTAGCCGACGCGATCGACGCGCTACTGGCGGCCGCTGCACCGCATCCGTCGGAGGGCCGCCCACGCTTGCACTACTACGATGCCGCCTCGCCGATCGTTGCCGCCGACTCGCTTGACCGCGCGCAGGTCTACGCGAAGTCGCGTTACGATAAGGGCGACGGTGCCGACTACCTCAACATTGCGCTCGACCGCGAACAGTACGCGTCGTTCGTTCGCGATTTACGTGAGCTGCCGAAGCATGAACCCAAAGAGTTTGAAGCCGACGCAGCGGGCGGTAAGGTTCCGTACTTCGAAGGTTGTCTTCCGATCGAGGAGATGGCGGCGCGCGGCGAGGATGCGCTGCGGTACGGGCCGCTCAAGCCCGTCGGTCTACGGGATCCGCGCACCGGTAAAACGCCGCATGCCGTCGTGCAGCTCCGTCAGGACAACGCTGCCGGATCGGCTTACAACCTGGTGGGCTTTCAGACGCGGCTGACGTGGCCTGCGCAAAAAGAGGCGTTCGGTAAACTCCCGGGCCTGGCGCGGGCGGAGTGGCTGCGTCTGGGCGTCATGCACCGCAACTCGTTCGTGGACGCGCCGCGACTTTTGCTGCCCGATCTGCGCTTGCGCGGCAGCACACGGACGTGGTTTGCCGGTCAAATCACGGGCGCCGAGGGCTATGTCGAAGCTGCCGCGTGCGGTGTCATCGCAGCGATGTCCGCCGTTCGAGCGCTGGGCGGTCTCGAACCGCTTAGCGTGCCGCCCGATACGGCGCTCGGAGCGGTGATCGCACACCTGCAAAACGCGCAGACGCGCGACTTTCAACCGGCAAACGTTACGTGGGCCTACTTTTCAGAGCTGCCGGGGCCTCCCGTACGCGATAAGCGGGAGCGGCGGCGCCTTCTCGCGGAGCGCGCGCTTGAGCACGTGGAGGAGTGGCGCGAGGAGTTGCTCGGTTCAGTTGCGCGCGCGACGTAAGCGCCAACTTGCGGAAAATGCTCGTCAAGTGCTTCTCGACGGTCTTTTCGGCGATCTCGAGTCTGCTCGCAATTCCATAGTTGGTGTAGCCCAAACTGACGCCGTCTGCGATCTCGCGTTCCCGATCCGAAAGCATCGACACGTCCAGGGGGGATAGGTGGCTCCCGAAGCCGGAGACGGAGTTCATGCCCTCAATGATACGAGGTCTCGCGGTCCGTGCGTATGGGGGTAAACCCTACTTTTTGGCCGCTCACGAACCGTTAAGGCTATTCTGCTTTACGGCCAGAGCTCTCGTAGCGGTCTCTTCGGAGACGATGAAGAGCAAGAGCTGGGCGCGCGATCTGACCCCAAGTTTGTGAAATATCTTGGTCAGATGTTTTTCAACGGTCTTCTCGGTGATTTCGAGCGTCCCGGCTATGCCGCTGTTCGTGTAGCCCATGGCAACGCAGCTCGCAATCTGACATTCACGGTCGGAAAGCAGCGACCAACTCGAACCGGCCGACGGAACGCTCCAGTCACCGACGATGCCCATGCACCCATCATACGGGCTTTAGCCACTCCCGCGTATGGGGGTAAACCCTAATAGAGTAGGGTTTACCCCCATACTTTTCGCTTCCTGAGGCGCGTACGTTACTTTCGAATAGCCGCTTCCGGTATTCAGAAAGTGAAATCACTATGCGTTCCTTGAAATCCGTCGTCTCACCGGCGATAGCGGTTCTCGCCGTGTCGGTCGCCGCGTGCGGCGGCGGCGGTGTGACCCTGACGCCACAGTCGGCGCACAGTTTACCGCCGACCAAGCCCACTATGATCGCCTCGCTACCTGCCTCAATGGTGCCCAGTACGTCGCCTGCACCGAGCATGTCGCCCGCACCGAGCATGTCGCCTGCGCCCAGCATGTCCCCGGCGCCCAGCATGTCCCCGGCGCCCAGCATGTCCCCGTCGGCATCGCCCAGTCCAGGCAGTGCCATCGTACTCAACCCCACTAGTGTTGCCGTGCTACCCCCCGGTACGGCATGCAATGGCGGCGCGGGAATCTCGGAAAACTTTACCGCAAGCGAAGCTAACTTCACGGGCAACTTCACGGCGGTAAGCAACAATACAGCAATCGCAACTGTGTCGCCGATGAGCTCGACAGGGACGTTTACCGTGAGCGCCGCGAGCACGGCTAGCACCGGCGGCGGACAACAGACGACGATCACCGTGAGCGATGGCACAAACACCGCCGCAGAAACAGTCGACACGTCGCAATGTGTGCCGTAGTCACTGGAGCGCAAGCTGATGCCTGGCGATAACCGCGTTTCTAAGGATTGATTCTCTCGCAAGTCTGCGTTGCGGCCCGAGGCCGTAGCCGTTTCTCCCGGGTATGATGAAGAGCAGGAGTTGGGCGCGCGACCTCAGCCCCAACTTGTGAAATAACAGGCCGACGGAACGTTCCGGTCACCGATGACCCACGCATCAATCAAATGCCTTTCAGCCGTCCCTGCGTACGGGGGAAAACCCGAATAGAGTAGGGTTTTCCCCCATACTTGAGGGTTCTCCAGAGGCGTACGCTACTTTCGAATAGCCGCTCCGGCATTCAGAAAGTGAAGTCGTTTATGCGCTTCCCCCTAAAAACCGTCGTCTTGCCGGCGATAGCGGTTCTCGCCGTCTCGGTCGCCGCATGCAGCGGCGGTAGTGTGACCCTCACGCCGCAGCCGTCACACAGCTTCCCACCGACGAGCAAACCCAGTATGGTCGCCTCGATGGCGCCTAGTACCTCGCCCGCGCCCAGCGCCTCCCCCTCAACCGTGCCAAGTACGTCGCCGGCGCCAAGCCCATCAGCCAGCGTATCGCCGGCGCCCAGCATGAGTCCCTCGGCCATCACGCTGACTCCGACGTCGCTTTCCTTCCCGAGCATCACCGGCGATGTCCCCGCCTGCTACACACAGAACTTCACCGCGAGCGAAACCGGATACAGCGGTACGTTTACCGCGGTCAGCAGTGATCCGACCCACTACACCGTAACACCGGCGAGTAGCACCGGCGCGTTCACTGTGAACGACGTGATGCCCGCCGCTAACAGTGATTCAATCACCGTAACCGACAGCAACAATAATATGGCCGTCCTACCGGTCGGCGGCGGACCAAATATTGTCTGCTTGTAGTCTCGATTTTCGGTCTGCCGGGCGGCGCGACAGGGAAGCGTCATCGTCACCTCCATATCGCATCTCATGCGTATCCGTTCCACCACCATCCTCGCCGTTCGCCGTGACGGCAAGCTCGCACTCGCGGGTGACGGCCAGGTCACCTTCGACAAGACGATCATGAAGCACGGGGCGCACAAGGTGCGCCGCATCGCCGGCGGCGGCGTCCTTGCGGGTTTCGCGGGTGGCGCCGCCGACGGCATAACGTTGCTCGAAAAGTTCGAGAACAAACTCTCCGAGTACAAAAACAACATCGTGCGTGCGGCGGTCGAACTGGCCAAGGACTGGCGGCAGGACCGCGCGCTGCGGCGGCTTGAGGCGCTGCTCGTCGTCGGCAACTCGGAGCATCTCTTTGTGCTCAGCGGGACCGGCGATGTGCTGGAGCCCGACGAAGGCATCGCGGCCGTCGGCAGCGGAGGACCGTACGCGCAAGCTGCGGCGATGGCGCTGCTCCGGCACAGTTCGCTCGACGCCGAACAGATCGCGCGCGCATCGCTGGAAGTCGCCGGCCGCATCGACATTTACACCAACGCGGACATCATAGTCGAAGTGGTCTGAAAGGCGGCACAGGAGGCAGGCCGTAGGGTTTTCCCCCATACGCTACAGCCGTCAGGCCGTGTAGCATCGATACATGCTGAATTCTACACTGCCGCTCCGACTGCACAAGATTTGCCGGTCGAGCATCGCTGCAAGCGTCGCCGCTCTGGCCTGTGCCGCTGTCCCGGCGGTGGCACAGGCGGCTCATGCAAGGACACTTCCGCCGCATGCCGCGCCGAGCGGCTTGCGTTCGACCGACGTCGCGAGCGGGGGCCGGGTTATGGTTGGTTCTCTGCGCGGCGTCGACTCGACGCAGAACGCCTTCGTCGGCGGACTGCACCGTCTGCGCGGGTACTTCGACGGTCGGACCCACATGTTGGGCGCGGTCCGTAGCGCCGACGGAGCGATCACCATTGGTGCGTTCGACGCGACGTTGCGCGGAATGCCCGTGCGCGGCATCGCGATCACCGCATTCGAACCTCGGGGCGGATCGCGCGTTGGGATAATTTTCGATTACTCCGACCGCATCGCGCGTTCGATCAACCCGCTCTTGGGGCGCGTGCGCGGAATGATGGTTCCGTCGTCCGCGCCGGGGGTCAGTGCTGCGGCGGCCAAACCGCTTCACGCAATCGAAGCGCCGGACGGCACGGTCGACGCGCGCATTCCGGCCGGCTGGCGCACGACCGTGTTCGGCGAGGGCGTCTTCGCAGCGATGGGACCGGACGGTTCCGAAGTCGACCAGGAGGTCAGCGTGAACTTCGTGGACCCGCGCAGCTCGCTCCGTATGCCCGGGTACGCCGTAGCTTCGTACACCACCAAGCCCGCGGAAGCGTTGGCGGACGCGACACAGTATCTCGTGCAGCGCGGTGCACCCGATCCGCAGCTTCACATCGAGCACGAAACTCGGCAGACGGCGCAGCCGGGAGGTGGCAGCGCCGCCGAGCTGACCGGGACGTTGACGTTGCGCGGCGGTCGGCCGGGACGCTTCGACGGCGTCGCGCTGGTCTCGCCTCTGGGCCAGTACGGCGGGTGGTTTTTATCGCTCAAGATGATTTCCGCACCGGCGGAGACGTACGGGCGCGAGTTACCGACGCTCCTTGCGATCTTCAATAGCTATCACGTCAATCAAGGACAGCGCACCGAGCAGGTGCGGGAGAACGTTGCGGCCGGTTGGCGCCAGACGCAAGCCATTCTGCAGGCGAACGCGCAGGTTCAGCAACGAAACACCGCCGTCTTCAACGCGTCGATGGCGAGCGCGCGCAACGTCCAGGACAGCATCGATCGTTCGACTTCAGGCTTCGTCCACTACTTGAACGACACGACGGTGCTCCAGCACATTCCGAGCGGAAATACCGGCACGGCCAATCGGAACTTTGCGACGGGACTCGTCCATGCGGACCCGCAGCATTTCCGCGAAGTTCCGGTGAGCGAATATCAAAAGGGCGTCGACTACTGATGGCGTGCATGCGGGTACTCCCCGAGCGGGTCGCGCGTTGCCGCCCTTCGCCGATGATGAAGGCAGCGATCTGGCGCGCGAGCGGATGCCGAGTCCGGATCGCACCTAACATACGGCCGCCAGAGGGGCCGCTTACGAAGATCCCTTTGCATGCTGGAAGCACATTAAGCCGAAACCCATTGCCGGTAGACCTTCCGCCACACGCTATCGTCACAGGGAAACGATGCGCATAACGCTGTGGAGACTTGTGAAGTCCTCGGCGTTTCGGGTGTAAAGTGGAATACCTCGCGATAAGGCCGTTGCTGCGATGAGCAGATCGACGACGCGAGCGCCTCGCGGTTTACGGCCGTCGGCGACCACCGCGGCGTAAACGCGCGCGTACGCGCGAGCGGCCCCCGCGTCAAACGGTAGCGCCGTGAATTCGGACTCTGCCCATTGCAGACGCGCTTGTCGGCGCGACCGCTCTTGGATGTCGGTGACGGCGTGTGGCCCTGCTGCGAGCTCCGCAAGCGTGACGGAGGTGATCGCTGCCAGCGCCGGCAGCCTTTCGACGGGAAGCTGCTCGTAGTCCAGCACCACCGACGTGTCAAGAACGCCGCGTTCGACTCTAAGTACGCGGCGTGGGATTTTGATCGATGAAGGCATCGACATTTTCGCGGAAGCGGTTCGCGTCGATAGGAGGCAGATGGGCCGCCGATTCCATCAACTTCTCCGCGCGCACAAACTGCGGTTTACCGACCGGCCGAAGTTCGCCGACCGGGACACCACTTCGGGTGATGATAAACGACTCACCCTCATCGAGTGCTCGCATGATGCTTCCGCTATCGTTCCGCAATTCACGTTGGCTGATCTCGCGTTCCATTTCACTAAACTGTAGCACACATGCTACAGCTTCGTAAATATGAGGGCCGCAAAATCGGCACGGTCGGCCCGCGTCGCTCGCGGTGTTGAGTACGGAGCATGGCTGGCACATGGCATGTTCGGCGAGGACGGCGCGCAGTCGGGCGATCCAAGGACCGCTGGAATCTCGCGCGCGCGCAATTTGAGCGCGGTCTACAACGCTCGGCCGCCAAAATCGAGCTCGTTGACGGTGCGGTGTATGCCTTTGCAGGCGGTACTCATGCCCATGAATTGCTTCCCCGGCGCATCGTGCGGTTCTTTGAAGACCCGTTGCGCCCCCGTGTCATGCACATGGCTCGGACATGGCCGTGCAGCGCGCCGATAAGCCGATGCATTGCTTTCCCGATGCATCCGTGCCTTGTGAGTCGATCACGCTCGAGACGGAGAAGCTGATCGCGCCGAAACTGCTCGTCGAGGTCATCTCGCCGAAAAGCGTCATGCGGGATCATGTCACGAAGAAGTATGCGTACCAAGCAATCCCGTCCCTTGAAGAGTATGTCCTGGTCGATTCGCGCCGAGTTTGGGTAGCGCTCTATCGACGATTTGCTGATAAGCGTTCGTGGAACGAGCACGTCTTTGGCGCTGGTGACACCGGGCTATTGGCGAGCATCGAGCGTGAAATCGTCGTCGATGATCTCTACGTCGGTCTTAGCGAACTGCTCAAGTAGTCACGGAAAACGGATGCCGGCGCTCGGAGCCGCGGGCGCGGCGAATCACACGCCGCTCTTCGCCGGCGATGAAGGCGGCGATTTGCGCGCGCGAGCAAATGCCGAGCTTGACGAAGATCGAGGCGAGATGCTTCTCGACCGCGATCGTTCACATGCCTCCGCTAAAATCCGCCGCGTTTCCAGCGATGGCGGTGCTCGACGGTCACGGCGTGCTGCCGCGCTACAGAGCAACGGTTTCGTGCTTTTCAGGCAGCGCGGATCGCACCGAACACACGGACACCAGACGGCCGGCGTACGCAGATTCCTATGCACGCCGGCTAGCCGACGTCCCTGTTCGCGAATCGCCGCATTCCGAAGCTCAATCTCGCGAGCTTCCGCGAGTTTGCGAAGGTACTCCGATATCCCCCAGCGGCGCCCTTCTGGACCGTGACACCAGCTCCGCTCTAGAGGCTGAAAACGTGGGCAGCAGCGCTTCTTCGATGCGCGACCGCACCACTGTAAGCGATCGGCCCTACTTGCCGCGAACATGCTACCGTGGTAGCATGGCGGCCATGGCCATCGCCAAATACTCAGTCACTCTCGACGATGAGCTCGTCGCTGCAGCGCGAAAACGGATGGGTCCGGCCGGCCTGTCAGGGTACCTCAACGACGCGCTGGCATGGAAGCTCCAGAATGAAACCCTCATGGAGTGGCTCTCGGAGATGCGTGCAGTTCATGGAGTAACGCCGGAAAGCGTTCGGAAGGAGGTAGACGAGCTCTGGGAATCCATCGGCTCCTCCTCGACAGCGGTGGCCTCTCCGCCGTCGCAAGCGGCGACCTCCGGGCGCTCGCGATCTTCGAAAAAGTCGTCGCGCAAGGCATCCCGATCGCGGTTCCGGTCGTCGTCATAGCGGAGTCGACGCGCGGAACCGCACGCGACGCTGGAACGAACCGGTTATTGAAGGCGATAGGCCGTGCTCGGAAGGCCATCATCCCTTTGAGCGAGTCCACCGCGCGGACGGCAGGGCGTTTGCTTCACGCCGCGCGCTCTTCCGAAACGATCGACGCGATCGTGGTCGCAGAAGCGTCCAATGAAGGGGGGTCCGCGATCCTGACGTCTGATACGAGCGATCTCGGGCGACTCGCGACGGGTCTTAACGTGACGATTATCGCGGCCTGAGCCGCCAGGGCGTGGTGAGTGAGTGCGCCCGGTTTGTCCGCGGGTCGGTCTCGCTTGGCGCACTCGGCCACTGCACTTTTAGTCTTTCATGAAGCGGCTCTCTAGGTTGTCACGCGCGTTGGCGCTGTTCGCGGGTGATGAACGCAGCGATCTGCGCGCGCGAGCGGATGCCGAGCTTGACGAAGATCGAGGAGAGATGCTTTTCGACCGTCTTGGGATTGAGCGAGAGCCGTTCCGCGATTTCGGTATTCGTTAGTCCGAGCGTTACGAAGTCGGCGATCGTGCTCTCGCGTGGTGACAGCGACCCTTTGTCTAGGCTCGGTGTCCGGCCCGCAGGCGCTGGCGGCGCGAGGCGCCGCACGTCCGCAATTGCGCCGCAGCCGTCATAGAGCGTGAGCGCTTCGGCGCTCCGCCCTGCCACTTCCAGCGCCTGAGCCTGGAACATCGGCCAACCGAGCGCCGCATACATTTGCGCTGCCGCGCTTGCGAGCCGTTCGGCCTCGGGAGCGTTGTCGCGCCGTTGCGCGATGATCGCGGCAACGAGTGAAGCAGTGGCGCGACCGACAGCGTCATCGGGGTGGAGTTTCGACGGGTCGTTCAACTCGGTAACGCGGGTAAGATCGTGCTCTTCCAAATAGCGCGCACAACTGACGAGAAGCGTCGTACAAAATGGCGCGGCCGCCCTGATCGTATTCAAGCCCAACCGTAGATCGCGACGCGCTTCGGCGAGCCGCCCTCGGCTTGCCAGCCATGTGCCACGGGCGCCGCACAGCCGCGCAGCATCCCAGTCGCCGCAATCGAACGCCTTCGCCACGTCGTCCGTCAAACTGCGCGTTACCAGCGTGTCATCATCGAGCGCGAGCGCAAGCAACGGTGCTATACATGCCGCAACGAGACGAGCGACGTAGGGTTCGCCTGCAGTCAACACCTCCTCAACGCATCGGCGCGCCGCAACAAATTCGCCGCGCGACCATAGATAGACGGCACGTACGCTCGTGCCGAAGACGACGGCAGCCGGGGAGCCGCACCGGGCGGCAAGCCGGTCTCCGTCCCCGAGAGCGCGCCGAGTCTCCGCATGTGCCCCAACGTGCGTGCCGGCCTGCGCGATCGTATAAAATCCAATAAGACGCATAAACTCCAGCACCGTATCAGCGAAGCCGTAGAAATCAGCCACGGACTGCTTCCAAGCTACAACATCGCCCCGGTATATATGGCGGTTTACTTGCGTCAAGATATAATTTTGTCGCTGGCTCGACGGAAGCTCTGAAGGCGAGACATCGGACATGAGCTGTTCGACCGGCGCGAAATCATGTCTGACGCTCAGCATCTTCGCCATGTAGACCCCGAGCTTGTTGCGCTCGTTCGCACTTAGACGGTCGCGGAATTCCGCAAGAAAGCGCTGGCCGCGAGCGAGTCCGGTCGCATCCCCGAGGTTGATGCCGTCCCCGACAATCCAACCGATGAGGGTGGCTGCTTGATCATAGTCATTGCGGTCCAAGCGCAGTACGAGCGCCTCTTCGAAGAACGCGATTGCGTCACTGAACCGCGCTTCGCGCTCTGCGACGGCGCCACAGCGTGCGAGCAAGCGTGCGCGGTCACCCGCGTCGCTCGCCGCTTTGAGTGCACGCTCGAAGTTCGTGGCGGCTTCCGGTAGTGCGCTAAGCGCAAGGGCCGCCTCGCCTGCGCGTTCGTTGTATGCGAGGCTGCGCGCCGCTTTCGCTTCCCACGCATGGTAGGCCAGTTCGTCGATGTGCTTGGGCGCGTCGCCAAGTGTCTCTAGGGTGGAGAGAATCTGCTCGTGCATTCGCCGAGCGTCGATGACTAGCATATCCTCGTAGATGGTGCGGCGTGTCAAGGCATGTCGGAATCGGCATAACGCTCGGTCTCCGCGCTCTTCGATGATGATCTGCAGATCTCGCGCTCGCCGTAATGTCGGAAGCAACGCGTCGATGTCTCGCAGCATCACGACGGTGAGTAGCGCAGGGTCGAAGCGGTATCCCAGTACCGCGGCATGCGCCAGCACGCGACGCTCATCGTCGGTAAAGGCGGACAAACGCTCCATGATCGTCGCTCGGATCGACAAGGGCAGCGGAGTCTCCCCAGACGAGGCGGGACGTGCGACCACGCTTTTCAGCAACTCCTCGGCGAAAAACGGATTGCCGTCGCAACGCTCAGCGATCTCCCGCTTCAATTTCACAGGAAGCTCCAGATCGCCTAAAGCCCCGCTGATCAGTGCGCGCACGTCGCCGGGCGACAACGGGTCCAGAACGATATGGTGAACGTGCGCTTCACGCAGCAGGCGCGCCAGCGCCTTCGTGAGCGGAGCGTTGCCTTCGACGTGATCGGACCGGTACGTCGCGATCAACATGAGCCTCGTGGTCGCGATCTGCGGAAGTAAAAAAGTCAGAAAATCGAGCGTCGACGCGTCCGCCCACTGGATGTCTTCGATGGCCGCGATCGTCGCTCGTTTGTCGGCGACGAGTTTGAAGAAAGAGGCAAGCGCGTGAAACAACTGCGCCTTTTCGAGTGCGGTAATCGTCTTCGCACCGGCAGCTTCATGAGTCGCCGCGCTCGATCCCAGCTGACGTTGGGCCATGCGCACGTCTGCGGGTAGGTCCGCGTCGCTTGCCGCCTTCTCGAACGTTTGTAAGAAGGTTCGGATGGGACCGAATGGCTGCTGCGCGCGTTCGAGGCACTCAGCTGACGCGAGATTGCGCGAGCGGCCTTCGGCCGCGGAGCGCATGAACTGCGCAATCAACCGGGTCTTGCCGATCCCGGCTTCTCCGCCGACGAGCACCATGGAACCCTGGCTCTGGGCGAGCGCGCGACGCGCATCATTAAGAACGGCAAGCTCTTCCTGCCGCCCTACGAGCACTGGAGACGTTATGGAGCGTCCGATCACGAGAGCCTCGCCACGGCGGAGCCCGCCTCAACACTAAGGCAGGCGGCGAGCAGTCGCTTCCGCCGGCGCCCCACAACGTCCCGCCGTCGTCGCCGCTGTTCGGGCTGGATTGCATCGAAAGCCCCACTCCGAAATTCACCAATCGTCCCCAAAGCGGCGCGAGCAATCAACGCGAACCGCCTAACATGGCGCCCGTGCCGCCGTCGTATCCCTTCGCCGGGACATCCCGGCGCTAAGGTCCGCCACTCGAAAAGCGATGATGCGTCCGGAGGCCGTCGAAGCAGGCTGCATGATCGAAACGGATGCTACGATCGGCTTCGTTCGCACCAACCGCGAGCGCTATCTGGAAGAACTCAAGGCTTGGATTATGTGCCAGTCCGTCTCCGCTGACCCGGCAAGGCATCACGAGGTACGGCGTTCGGCCGAGGCCGCCGTCGCGCGCATGCGGACGGCGGGGCTGGTGGACGCGGTGGTGCTGGAGACCGACGGTCTCCCGATTGCGTACGGTGAATGGCTCGGCGCACCCGGAGCGCCGACCGTTCTCATCTACGGGCATCACGACGTGCAACCCGAAGACCCACGTGAACTCTGGAAGTCGCCGCCGTTCGAGGGAAGCGTGCGCGACGGGAAACTCTACGGGCGCGGGGCGGTCGACGACAAAGGTCAAGTCCTGATGCATCTGGCCGCTCTCGAAGCGCACCTACGCACGCGCGGCAAGCTGCCGCTCAACGTGAAGGTGCTCGTTGAAGGCGAAGAAGAGATCGGCTCCCCGAACTTCGAGGCCTTTTTGGCGCGCGAGAAGGATCGGCTGGCTTGCGACGTCGTCGTCGTCTCCGACACCGCGGTTTTCGCCGAAGACGTTCCCTCGCTGACCGTCTCCCTACGCGGGCTCGTGCACTGGGAAGTGACCATCCATGGCCCGGGATCTGATTTACACTCAGGCTACTTCGGCGGCCTCGTGGTCAATCCGATCGAAGCACTCGCACGGGTCATAGCGACGTTGCGCGAGCCGAGCGGCACCGTCGCCGTTGCCGGTTTTTATGACGGCGTAACCGAGCCGACCGACGCCGAGCGCGCCGAGTTAGCGGCGTTGCCCTACGATGAAGAACGTGAAGCGCGCGCGCTCGACGTCGACTTATTGTGCGGCGGCGAACATGGACGCTTGGCGCTCGAACGGAGCTGGCTGCGACCGACGCTTGAACTCAACGGCATCTCCGGCGGCTATCAGGGACCCGGCGCAAAAACGATCGTCCCGAGTTGGGCGCGTGCCAAGCTCTCCGCTCGGCTTGTTGCGGGCCAAGATCCGACGCACGTTAGGCGCGTCGTGCGCGAACATCTCGAAAACGTGACGCCGCCCGGCGTCCGCCTCGAGATCAGCGATGCCGGAGACACCCGCGCGGTGTCGACGTCGCGCGATCATCCTGCCGTTCTGGCCGCGGCGCGCGCCATGGAACGCGGCTTCGGCAAAGTCCCGGTCTTCATCGGAACCGGCGGCACGATCGGACCCGTGTCGAGCTTCGATCGCATCCTACACCTGCCGCAGGTGCTGATCGGCGTCGGCTTACCCGACGATGCCATCCACGCGCCGAACGAAAAGTTCGATCTCCGTCAGTTTTATGGCGGCATCGAAACGATGACGTATCTCTACGACGAACTGGCGCAGGCTTTGGGCGGCGCAGATTCGTGATGGCGCGGGACTTTCGGTTGGCCGGAGAGCGCAGGCGGTTCTATCTCGAACGCGGTAAGCGCAAGCCCCATCGGCTCGGGCAGTGATCTCCGCCACCTCATGGGACTTCTGCGAACAGCTCATTGTGAAACCAGAAGAGATTTTCGGGGACCTCCCGGTCCTTGTGATCGACGGAGTCGCTACGTGCTTACGCACCCGAACGGCACACCAAAGACATCGATGTCTTGGTAGAACATGTCGCGCGGAGACGGCAGTACACGCAACTCGGGCGCTGGGGTGGGAAACGCAGCGGCAACGTCCCGACGATGTCGCTCCTTGAAAGCCGCCCTTCAGTTCGGTTCAGAGACTCAAAAGCATTGCGGGCGAAACACGCCGCCGCGCCGCGCTGGCTAAACGCGGTACGGAGGCGTGTTGGAATCTTAGTCTAGCAGCGTGTCGGGCTTTGACCGACTGGCCTCGCGCATTGATTCGGCGTAGCTACATCGTGCACGTATTCGGCGCAACTCGATACGCGAAGCGCTTAAAAAGAACAGTTGCTGATAGCATTACTCCAGAGCGGTTGGACGGCGAGGGAATACCCATGGAAATTGTCGTTCTGGAAGACGTAGTTGCATTTATCGCCGTTTTCGTAACCTTGCACGTCGAACCAAGCGCTCGCACCCGGATCGGTGATGGCTTCTCCTACCTCGTGGCCTAAGGTAATGGTCACGCCGTCATCGGCTCCGTCGACGGTGTCGGCGTAGCAAGCTTTGCCAACCTCAGCAACATACGGAAAAACGGTATAGGGCTGGTAACTTGCGGTCGTGCCGTAGTTTGTATGGTAGGCGCAATACTGGCCTGATGAAAAACCTGAGGGATCATGGTGATACCCGAGGGCAACCACATAGTTGAAGTTCCGATTATTACTAAGCTTGAGGTACGCTTGCACCGCCTGCGCTTGTTTTGCAACTTGAGAGCCCGTGGGATGTGCCGGGGCGGGATTGTTGTCGATGATGTAACTATACAGCGTGTTTGCCGGATTAGTGACGTAGGTTAGCGACTTTCCGACCTTCTCGTAGTACTGCGTGGTCGAGTTGAAGTAAGGTGCGCCGCCACCTTCCTTGAGAAGCGTGTAGAGATAAGGTACGGTCCCGTAGGGGTCGTTGCTGCACGTGTTCTTGCACGTGCCGAAGCCCCACAGGATCAACACTTGCTTGGGTGAGTGCTGGATAGATCCGCCATGATAGAGCAGCGGCTTGCCATTATAAGGATTGTTGAATGGATACCCCGGCCGGCATCACTGCCGGTTGTGCGCCGCCCCGCGTCGGCATAATATGGGCAACGGAACCGTCAAAATCGATGATTTGATTCAGTCCGCCTACCGGTACCTCGCGGGCGGTGAACGTACGCTGAGGAACAAAAGCGACTTGGCGAACTTCCTGACGATACGTGGGATACACTTGCGTGAACGAGTTGAGCGGTGTGGCCGGCACGGTTTGTGCCAACGCTGCCGCCGGCAATGCTCCCAGCGCGAGCACTGCCCCAAATGTCTTGGTCAACGACGTCGCCGCTGCGGAAACGGACCTTTGAAAGATCGGGATTGCCATGTTCAAACCTCTTCTGAAAGGGTGGCGTGCATAGAATGCAACCTCGCCTCGGTAGTGCGGCTCTCCGAACGGAGCCGTCATATCGATCGTAGTGCACGGGCGCACATTTGCGTATGGGGGAAACCCTACGTCAGCCGTTTGTGGCAAGAAGATTCCCGGCCGCATGCTTACGGCGCCGTTGATCTTCGCGTTTTGGTCGATTCTAGGATCGCAGCGCCATCGGGCGGGCGAAACTCGACAGCCGCCGGCTCACATTGGGCCGTCTATCGCGGCAACGGGAGCGCACGTCTTGCGTCGAAGACCATCGACGATGCCTGCCGCCGCCGAACTCACCCCTCGCCAAATCGTCGCCGAACTCGACCGCTATATCGTCGGCCAAGCCAAGGCCAAGCGCGCGGTCGCGATCGCAATGCGAAATCGCTATCGACGCGAGCGGCTCGAAGGCGAGATGCGCGGCGAGATCATCCCGAAAAATATTCTGATGATCGGGCCGACCGGCGTCGGGAAAACGGAAATCGCACGGCGGCTTGCGACCTTGGCCGGCGCTCCCTTTGTAAAAGTCGAGGCGACCAAGTATACCGAGGTCGGTTACGTCGGACGCGACGTCGAGTCGATGGTTCGCGATCTCGTCGAATCGGCGATTCGCATGGTTCAAGACGAACGCCGCGGCGACGTTGCCGAAGCGGCCGACGCGGCGGCGGTGGAACGCGTCGTCGATCTGCTGTTCCCCGAAACGAAGCCGCCGGCTGCCGCGGCGCCGATGAACGCATTCGCGCAGTCGCTGGGTTCGATCTTCGGCAACACCTTCGGACAGCAGGCCGCGCAAGCCCAAGCTCAAGCGCAAGCGCCGCCGACGGCGACGGCAACAGCACCCCCGGAACAAGCGAAGTCCATTCGTGAACAAGCGCGGACCGACGTGTTGCGTGGGTTCTACGACGTTCGCCTCGTGGACATCGAAATCGAAGAGTCGGCGCAACTCCCGATCGGCATGATCGGCGGCGGAGATCCGTCGATGGGCGGCGGCGCCGACATGAGCGAGATGCTCGGCGGCCTGCTTCCGAAGAAGAAGGTTCGCAAGCGCGTGACCGTCGCCGAGGCCCGACGCATCTTCACGCAAGAAGAAGCGGCCAAACTGGTCGATGCAGACGCCGTCAAACGCGAAGCCCTCCGCCGAGCGGGCGAGAACGGCATCATTTTCATCGATGAGATCGACAAGGTCGCCGGTCGCGAAGGCAACCGTGGTCCGGATGTCTCACGCGAAGGCGTTCAGCGCGATATCTTACCGATCGTCGAAGGCAGCACCGTCACGACCAAACATGGCGCAGTAAAAACCGACCATGTCCTGTTCATCGCGGCCGGTGCGTTTCACATGAGCAAGCCCTCCGACCTCATTCCCGAGTTGCAGGGCCGCTTTCCGATTCGCGTCGAGCTCGATTCCCTCTCGGTCGACGACTTTAAGACGATCTTGACGCAGCCGAAAAACGCGCTGACCGAACAGTACGTCCAGCTCTTGGGCGTCGAGGGCGTCGGCTTGCGCTTTGCGCCCGACGGCATCGAACAACTCGCCGTCTACGCGATGCGGGTCAACGAACAGACTGAAAACATCGGAGCGCGCCGCTTGCACACCGTGCTCGAGCGCCTTCTCGAAGACGTTTCGTTCGAAGCACCCGAAGTAGCCGGCACCGTGGAGGTCGATGCCGAGTACGTGCGGACGCGGCTTTCAAAAATCGTCGAAAGCGCCGACCTGAGCACCTACATCCTGTGACTTTGACCCATAGCCGTTTCGGGTTATAATTGCCGACGTGCCCTACATCCGCGAGATCATCATCGACGGTCATCCGACTTTGCGTAAGGTCGCGAAGAAAGTCCAGCCTCACGAACTGAGCGAGCCGCTCTTCCAACAGCTGATCGACGACATGTTCGAGACGATGTACCATGCGCCCGGCATCGGCCTCGCCGCGCCGCAGATCAACGTGTCAAAGCGCCTTTTCGTCGTTCACCTACAGGACGACGAGAAGCACGGTCCCTTCGTCGTCGTCAATCCCAAGTTTACGCTCATCGAAGGCGAGATCGAGTCGATCGAAGGCTGTCTTTCGGTGCCGGGCATGGTCGGCGATCTGCCGCGGCACGAGCATGTCGTCTGCGTAGGCTTGGACCGCAACGGAAAGAGAATCGAACTGAGCGGTACCGGGCTCTTCGGCCGTTGTCTGCAGCACGAGATGGATCACCTCGACGGCGTCTTGTACCTCGATAAGGCCAAGAACGTGCGCCCGGCGGTCACCGATGAAGAGAAGGCCGCGGTTGCTGAGGTCCAAGGCGACGGGTCGGCACACGATCATGATGCGGCCGACGCAGCAGCCGCCGCATCTCCTGCGTAGGAGCTTGTCGGGCACCCGGCTGCGCGGAGTGTTTTTCGGCACGAGCGCGTTTGCCGTGCCGGCGCTCCACGCATTTGTTACGGAAGTCGACTGCGCGTTCGTCGTCACGCAGCCCGACCGGCCTGCGGGGCGGGGTCAGCGTCTGCACGCGACCCCCGTGAAGATCGCGGCGCAAGAACTCGGCATCACGACGCTCGAACCGGAGAAGCCCATTACGTTGTTGGCTACGTTGGGCAACGCGGAGCCGGACTTGTTCGCGCTCGCATCCTACGGCAAGATCGTGCCGCGCGCGCTGCTGGACCTGCCGCGCATCGGCGCGCTCAACGTGCACCCGAGTCTGCTGCCGCTGTACCGCGGCGCGACGCCGCTGCAAACGCAAATATTTCAGGGCGTCGCTGAAAGCGGCGTAACGATCATCGCCATGGACGCCGGAATCGACACGGGCGACATCGTGCGCCAGGAGCCCGCGCGTATCGGCCCGCACGAAACCTACGGCGAGCTGCACGACCGTTTCGCGCGCCTCGGCGCGCAGATGCTCGCGCAGGTTTGTGCCCGGGCGACGAATGGGACGTTCACGCGCACACCGCAACCGGTGGCGGGTCTTGATGAAGCGATCGCGCGGACGATGACGCGTCCGCTTCGCAAGGTGGACCTCAACGTCGATTGGAGGTGGTCCGCGCGCCGCGTCGTCGATAAGGTGCGGTCGTTGTCGCCGAGTCCGCTCGCACGGGCCGTTCTCGGTGATGAGATGTGTAAATTGATCGCCGTTCACGAGTCCTCTCACGACGGTGCGGCCGTTCCGGGACGCATCATCGAAGCGCGGGACCTGGAAGTCGGCTGCGGGGATGGCGGCTCCATCATCGTCGATCGCCTGATTGCACCCAATCGCGGCGAGACGAGCGGAGCCGCCCATGCAGCGCGACGCGCCCACATCCTACGGACGGTTCTACCGTGAGCGGCGAGGCGCGCCGCGAGCCGAGCGCGCGCGACGTTGCCTTTGCCGTCGTGCGCGACGTTTTTGGCCCCGACGCCCGTACGGCTCAAGGGGCATTCGATGTGCGTTCCCGTCGCGCGAAACTTGACGTACGCGGCCGGGCCTTTGCAGCCGAACTCGCATACGGTTCGATCAAGCAGCGGCGTTTGATCGATTGGCTGCTCGCACCGTACATCGGCTCTCGCGCAAAACCACCGGCACCGCCGCTTGCCGACATCCTGCGCCTAGGCGTCTACCAATTGCGCTTCATGTCCGGTGTCGAGGATCATGCGGCGATCTTCGAGACCGTCAATCTTGCGTGGCGGCATGGGCACAAGGGAACGGCGGGTTTAGTGAACGCGGTGCTGCGGCGCATGCAAGCGGAAGGACCGCGTGAGCCGCAGCGCGCCGATTCGAAAAGCGACGCGGATTACCTCGGTACCTTGCGTTCGGTTCCGACGTGGATTGCCCAGCAATTTTTGAACACGTTGAACGGAATGAGCGATGCGGCTTTGGCGGCGGTCAATGCAGCGCCTCGCACGGCTCTGCGCGTGAATACGTTGCGCGCAGATGTCGCGGAGGTGAGCGCGCTCCTCGCGCAGCGTGGCCTGACGGCGCAACCGTCAGCGTACGTTGCGGAAACGCTCCTGTTGAACGGCGGAAGCGTTGCCGACGATGACGCTGGCCGCTGGTCACTTCAAAGTGAATCCGCCGCAATCCCGGTCGATCTTCTCGCACCGCAACCCGGCGAAGAGGTTCTCGATCTGTGCAGTGGGCGCGGCAACAAGACGCTGCAGATCGCCGCACGTTTGCACGATCAGGGACGAATCGTCTGCATCGAACGCGACGCGAAAAAGATGGCGATTCTCTCCGCTGCGCTCGAGCGCGCCGATGTCGCGAGCGTCGCGCCCGTGATCGGCGATGCGCGGAGCGTCGCGTCCGACGTGCGGGCCGATGCCGTGTTGCTCGATGCACCATGTTCGGGTGTCGGGGTGATCGGTCGGCATCCCGAAGCGCGCTGGCGCAAGCTCCCAAGCGACGGCGAGCGACTCTCCGTTATGCAGACGGCGCTGCTGCGCTCGGCGGCGGAACGAACCAAGCGCGGCGGGCGGCTAGTGTACAGCGTCTGCTCGATCGATCCGCGTGAAGGTCGCGCCGTCATCGATGCGTTTCTGGCGGATGAGGCCGAATTCGTGCGTGCGGCGGTGCCAGAGCGCTATGCCGCTTTCATGCGCGACGGCGATCTCATCGTACCCCCCGGCATCGAAGGCCGCGACGGGTTCTACATCGCTTCGCTGCAGCGCTCGGCGTGAGCGCGAATCCGTTCGCACGTTTAGAAGCCGCGTGCGCAAATGTCGTCGAGCGCACGTTCGCGTTCGCATTTCCGAGCGCCGTGGAACCCGTGCAGATTGCGCGAAAACTCGTCGCGAGTTTCGAAGGCGCAGCTTTGGATGAGCGGCGCGGACGGTCTTTCAGCGTGCAGCTGCACCCGAGCGACTACGCGCGCTTTGAACCGGAACTGCCGTACCTCGAGCGGCAGTGGACCGGAATGCTCACGCGGCTCGCCGAGCGGTCGAGACGACCGCAGCGCGCGCCCGAGGTGCACGCGCAAAGCGACTCGAGCGTCGCGGCCGGCACGGTCAGCGTCATGATCCAGACTCGCCCCGAACCCGAACGTCTCGTGCTCCGCGTGCGCAAAGGGATTGCGCCGCGCCGTGAATTTGCGCTCGACCGGACGCTCGTCGTCGGGCGGGAGCCCGCCTGCGACGTGTTCGTCGCCGACGCGCGTGTCTCGCGTCGCCATTGTATCGTCGACGTTGCCGCGGGCGTGCCGCATGTGCGCGACCTCAATTCATCCAACGGAACCGTCTTGAACGGTACGCGCGTCAGCGAAAGCCCGCTCGGTTGCGGAGACGTGCTGGCACTCGGCGATACCGAACTCGTCGTCGACGCGGCATCCGACGGCTCCCGTTCTGTCTGACCCGCGTCAGGCGAGCTTGGCGGTCGTGGGTGCGGCTGCGCTCTTTCTGCTCGCGGCTTTGCCGCGCCGGCGGCGGCGTAGCCGCGACGACGAACTCGACGCGATGCAGGCGGTCGTACTGCGCGTGGAGGAAGAGGGACGGACGCGCACGGTCCGCGCGTCGCTTCCGATCACCATCGGCCGCGCGCCGACCGCGACGCTCGTCATCTCCGATGCGCAGGTGAGTCGTCTGCACGCACGTATCGATCTCTCCGATGGTCTTCCCACCCTCCGCGACCTCGACAGTCGAAACGGAACGCTGCTCAATGCGCGGCCGATCGACGGTTTGCGGACTCTGCGAGATGGGGATGAAATCGACGTCGGCTTGACGCGCATCGTTTATTGCGGAGTAGCCCCGTGGAAGTAGCCGCTCGAACCGAACCCGGACTGCAGCAGAGACAGCACAGCGACGCGCATCTCGCCGAATCGATCGCGCCCAATGTCGTGTTGCTTGCCGTAGCCGACGGGTTCGGGCGAGTCAGCCGTGGGCCGACGGCACAGTCGGCGCTCGCGTCCCTGCGCGACTATCTGCGACGCCGCCATCGCGTCGGTTTCTACGCGCGCAACGCCTCGCCGAGCAGTCTGCGGACGTTGATGCTCGCCGCCCTCGATCACGCCAACCGGCGGCTGTTCGATGAAAGCGGCAGCCACGAAGACTTTGTCGGAAGCGGCACGTCGCTTACCGCGGCGCTCGTGGTCGGCGAGCATGCGCTCGTCGGGCATGTCGGGGACGCTCGCGCGTATTTGTTGCGTCTGGGGAACGTCGAGCCGCTGACGGTCGACGACGCGATGTTCGCCGATGCGACCGTGGCCAGCGCCAAGAGTAGCCGTTCCGCGCAGCCGCGGCCGTGCGGCGTGCTGTGGCGAACGCTCGGAACGCAGTCCAAGCTGGAAGCGTCGATCGCGCACGTCGAACTGTTCCCCGATGATCAAGTGCTTTTATGCACGGACGGCGTCCACCGCGCGCTCGACGACGACGAGCTCGGCGATGCGCTCGTGCACGGGGACACGGCTTCGGACGTGGTGGCACGGGTCTTGGCGCTTGCGCGTGGCCGCGGCACCTTCGACGACCTAACGCTCGTCGTCGGGCGCGATCCGCTGGGCCCGACTCCGCTGATCAACGCCGGAGCACCGCGCGCGGGCATTCGCGTGTTCGTCGCCCTGGGAATGTTGATCATCGCGTTGCTCTCGTTCGGCTCGTACGCGTTGCAGCATCCGTTCGCGGACCAGACTCAGAACGTTAGCAGCGCGCATACTCGTTAGCCGAATTCTGCCGATGGCAGTGGCTCTTGGCGTGGGAGGCTTCGCACTTTCGCTCGCGCCGCGCGGGGCGCTCGGGCCGCCGTGGGTTCTGGTGGCGTTAGCTGCCGGGGCGTTCGTCTGGGTACTGTATTCGCCGCTCGACGCGAAACGCGATGATCTCCTGCCCGCTCTCGCGGTGCTCGTGTCCGCGCTTGGCCTCGCGACCATCGCGCGCGTGTCGAGCGATCTCGCGCACAAACAAGAGGTGTGGCTTGCGATCTCGCTTGCGCTCGTGATCGTGGCGAGTCCCGCGTTCACGGCCTTCCGGCGCTTTGCGGCCTACAAGTATATTTGGGTCCTCGGTTCGATTGTGCTGTTTCTGCTGGTCGCGCTCTTCGGACAAGAGGTCAACGGCGCCAAGCTGTGGATCCGCATCGGTCCGGTGCAATATGAGCCCGTCGAACTCATCAAGCTCTTCATCGTGCTGTTCATGGCAGGCTATCTCGCGGAGACCTCCGACGTCATCGCCGCTGCGCGGCCGTGGTCAGTCCGTGCCAACCTCAAGTACCTGGGCCCGCTGTTTCTGGGCTGGGCTACCTCGATGGCGATCCTCGTGTTCGAACGCGATATCGGCATGGCGTCGCTGCTGCTCGCGACTTTCGCAGCGATGCTGTACATTGCGACGCGGCGCATCGACTTGATCGTAGGCGGTGCGGCGCTTTTTGGGGTCGCCGTGTGGTTTGCGGTGAAACATTATCCGTACGTGATTGCGCGCTTTGCCGTCTGGCACGATCCCTTTGCCGATCCGCTCGGGCGCGGCTATCAGGCGCTGCAGGGGCTCTTCTCGCTCGCCGCCGGCGGCTTGTTCGGAACGGGCTACGGGCTCGGCCATCCCGGTTACATCCCGGCCGTCGGAACCGACTACATCTTTGCCGCTTGGAGTGAAGAGTTCGGCGCCCTCGGCGGCATCGTGCTCGTCGGTGCTTTTCTACTCGTGCTCGTGCGTGCGCTCCACGTCGCTCAAGCGCAACCCGACCTGTATGCAAAACTGCTCGGGACCGGGCTGGCCGCGACGCTCGGCTTTCAGGTGTTCATCATCGTCGGCGGCGTGCTCGGCCTCTTTCCGCTCACCGGCATCACCCTGCCGTTCTTTTCCTACGGCGGAAGTTCGCTCGTCGCGAACTTTCTACTCGTTGCGCTGGTGTGGGCGATCGGCAGCGAACGTGCGCCGACCAAACGAATTCGCGCAGCCGATCTGTCGGAAGGGTTGGGCTCAGCCCAGTCCGTGATCGACTCCGCTTCGGAGAATCGTGCCGGCGGTGGCACTCCGGCGCCCGGCAAACGCGACGGATTCGGTGAACCCAGATCCTCTAGAGCGTGAGGATATGCAGAGCGGGATGGCGCGCGGCGCGGGCGAGCGCGGCCATGCCGACGCGGTCGGTCGTCAAGAGAGCAGCCGATGGCTCTCGAGCCGCGATGGCGACCGTCAGGGCGTCGAGCGGCATCGTCAAGCGTGCGCGTGCGATGAGTTCGCCGGCCTTGCGCGCGACGTCGGCATCGATCGGCGCGATCGTGCCGACGGCTTCGGCAATCGGGCTTAGCTTTGCGTCCAAAAGCGCCGTAGCGGGAATCAAAACGCGCGCGCGCCCTCCGATGGCCCGAGCAAGATGGGCGCGCGCGCGCACGCTTCCTCGCGCAAGGTCCGCGAGGATCGTGGGATCGAGTACGAGTGCGGCCACGGCCGGCGTCTGCTCGGCAAGGGCTCCCGGCGTCAGCGGTCCATACGCCTCGGACAAGGTCGCTAGATAGGTTACCGCGTTCGAAGCGGTGTTCGGTTGCTGCGATGCGTTGGCATCGGGCTGGCGCCGATGTTTGATGAAATCGATGACGCTGCCGAGCAGCCGTGACTCGATGTCATAGGTCACGTCGATGCGGCCGTGAGCGGCGCCCGCGAACGGCGATCCTAGCCGAGGCCAAGCCATGGTCTTGCGACTTCGGCTATTCCGTAGCGTGTTCATGCGCGAGCACGCTCGTGAACAGATCGTGTACGAAGCCATACATCGCGGGATCCGCAGAGTGCAGCCGCTCGCGCGTCGCTTTGGGCCACGGGGAATGCGGATCGTTCACTTCGACGTAGGCGCGCAACGATTCGGCGAAATACTCGTCGAGACCGGTTGCGGCATAGGGCGTGACGAACGAGCGCGTGCGCGCGAATGCGCTGCGGATCGCGGTGTCGTAGCCACTACGATACACGCCCTCGCCCAGCGCGCAATCGAGGCCGTGCGCAAACTCGTGCGCGACCGTCATGGGTGTCGGCGACCGAAGGTAGATGGTCTTTTCTTCAACGACGAAAAGGCCGGCCGGCGGCACGGGCCACGCATCGACGTCGGCGCCCAGGCGACGCAGTGCCACCGAAGCATCGCGATAGCGCTGGCATTTCGAGAGCGGTATGATGCGGATGCCCCTCGCGTGGGCGAAGGCGAGCGCACCTTCGCCGAAGCGCGCCAGCGCTTCGGACGATATCCCGAGCCACGGAGGCCGAGCCGCCCGCGACGAGCGCGCTCGCGGGAGAAACGAGAGAACACATGGCCCCGATCATGGCGCGGAGCTATGATCGGCGTATGTCTAAAACGTGAAACTTTAAAGACGGAGCGCTTCCGCTTCGCTACAGCGCGAACGAGGTTGAACCCGTTTCGCCTTCGCTGCGCTACGGCGACGGGTCCCGTGTGGGTCGCCTAACGTGAGGGCGTGATGCGGTAGATGACGCCGGCCATGTCGTCGCCAACGAAAAGGCTGCCTTGCGGACCGATCGCGACGCCGGTCGGACGACCCGTGCGCGCGCCATCGGAGCTCTGAAAGCCGCTCAAGAACTCCGTCCACTGGGTGTTCGGATCACTCCAGTTCACCGCTTTTGCCGGATCGTCGCCGCGCAGCGCAACGAAGACGACGCGTGGCGGGACGAGCGGCTTGTGCCACGAGCCGTGCAGCGCGACGAAAGCGCCGCCCCGGTAAGAAGCCGGAAACGTGTGAGCGGTTGCATTGCGGGGATAGATCGCGACCCCGATCGGGGTTTCGTACGCTGGAAAGACGACCCGTGAGACCGTCATCCGTGAACAATCTGCCCCCGAGTGCGCCGCGCGGTGATCCTCGTAGCAGTCGGGCCAGCCGTAATCGGCCGTGCCCGAATGCAGGCTCACGGGATCGAAGACTTCGTACGGATGACCGTGCTCGAGTTCGTCCTGTCCGGCTACGCCGGCCCACACGCTGCTGCTGACGGGGCTCGTGCCGAGCGCGATGGCGTTGCGAATATGGATCGCTTTGGGATGCAAGTCGCTGCCGTCGGGCTTCATCTCGAGAACCGTCGCGCGCGTCGGATCGCTCTCCGCGCACGCATTGCACGACGAGCCGACGCTGGCATACAGCCGGCCGTTCGCGAACGCGAGGCTGGTCGTGACGTGGCCGCGTCCTCGCGCCGTGCGCACGTCGGCGATCTTTTTCGGGGCAGCCTCGGGACGCCGGTCGCCGTCGTGAAACGGTAGCCGCCAGACGCCGTGCTCGGAGCCGATGTAGAGGGAGTCGCCGCCGCGAGCGATGCCGGCGGCCGGCGCGTCATCGACGCGCGCGAAGACGCGGGGAGTTTTGGCGCTCCCTTCCGCATCGTCGACTGCATAGACTGCGTCCGTCAAGGTGGCAACCATCAACTCGCCGGTCGACGTGACAAACATTTCACGTGGCTCGTCGATGTGCGCAATCACGCGCACGTCGAAACCGCGCGCCACCTTTGGTTGCGGATCCGAGCCCTGAGCGCGCACGCGAGCGGCGCCGGTGCCCACGAAAAGCGTTGCAGCGCATGCCAGCGCGAGAGTGGTAACGGTCGTACGACGAGCCATAACACTTCCTTCCCCAGCGCCCGCTACTTTCCGCGGCGGGATGTACGCAGGCCTGGCGGGTAACGGAGGGCGTGGCTCCCCGCATTGAAGACTACGCGCTCATCGGCGATTTACACACCGCCGCACTCGTCGGCCGCGACGGCTCTATCGACTGGTTATGTTTGCCTCGGTTCGATAGCCCGGCGTGCTTCGCCGCACTCGTAGGCGAACGCGACAACGGATGTTGGTCGATCGCGCCGGCTCAAGTCGCGGACTCGGTTTCGCGCCGCTACCGGGGTGATTCGCTCGTCTTGGAAACGACGTTCGTCTGTCACGGCGGCACGGTGGTTCTGACGGACGCGATGCTGCTCGAAGGGGGTCCGCGCGTAGTGCGCAGGGTAACGGGAGTCGACGGTACCGTTGCAATGCGCATGGAGTACGTCGTGCGCTTCGATTACGGGTCAATCGTTCCGTGGGTGCGCAGCACCGAAAACGGTCTGCTCGCAGTCGCCGGTCCCGATGCGCTGCTGCTCGGGTCCGATGTGGAACCGCACGCGGAAGGCATGCGCACCGTGGCTGATTTCGACGTACGCGCGGGTGAGATCGTCGACTTCGAATTGTCGTACTTCGCCTCACACGAGCCGACGCCGAGAGCCCGCACGCCGGGCGATCCGCTTGCGGCGACCGAGCAGGCATGGCAAACGTGGAGCGGGGCCTGCCGGTATAACGGGGATCACCGTGACGTTGTCGTGCGCTCGCTCATCACGTTGCGCGCGCTGACCTACCGTCCGACGGGGGGTATCGTAGCCGCGCCGACGACCTCGCTACCCGAGAAGATCGGTGGCGTGCGCAACTGGGATTACCGCTATTGTTGGTTACGCGACGCGACCTTCACGCTGTATGCGCTGCTTGGCGCCGGGCATACCGAGAGCGCCGTGGAGTGGCGAAATTGGCTTTTGCGCGCAGTTGCTGGCGATCCCGCGGATTTACAGATCGTCTATAGCGTGCGCGGCGGTCGTCGCATTCCCGAGACCGAGTTGCCGTGGCTTGCCGGCTACGAAGCATCGCAACCCGTGCGCGTCGGGAACGGCGCCCACGGACAATTTCAACTCGACGTATACGGCGAAGTAGTCGACCTGCTTGCCGCTGCGCACCGCTACGGCATCGAAACGCTCCAAGACGAATGGGCGCTGTCCCGCGCGATCGTGAACGAAGTTGAACGGCGCTGGCGGCAGCCCGATCGCGGACTATGGGAAGTGCGCGGCGAGCCGCAACACTTTACCCATTCGAAGGTAATGGCTTGGGTCGCGCTCGACCGAGGTGTCACGGCGGTTGAACAGCAAGGCTTCGACGGAGCAGCCGAGCGATGGCGCGAAGTCCGTGACGAAATCCATGCGGAGGTCTGCGCGAAAGCCTTCGATTCCGGGCGTAACACGTTCACGCAATACTATGGTTCGAAAGCACTCGACGCGAGCACGTTACTCATTCCCGCGGTCGGATTTCTGCCGGCCGAGGATCCGCGCGTCGCGGGTACGATACGCGCGATCGAACGCGAACTGCTGCGCGACGGGTTCGTGATGCGCTACTCGCAGGCCGACCGGCAAGGGCCCGATCCACTGCCGCCCGGCGAGGGTGCGTTTCTCGCGTGCAGCTTTTGGCTCGTCGACGCGTACGTGCTAGCGGGTCGCGATGCAGATGCGCGTAGGCTTTTCGAGCGGCTGCTCGGCCTCGCCAACGACGTCGGCCTACTGGCCGAAGAGTACGATCCGCAGTTACGGCGGCAAGTCGGCAATTTTCCCCAGGCGTTCTCGCACGTAGGCCTCATCAACAGCGCCTTCAATCTGACACATCGCATGCGCCCCTCTGAAGACCGCGCGGCCGCGACGGGCAATTAGCTGCCTATCGGTCGCGTCGACAAAGCGACGTCCGGGGCTCTGAAGGCCGAACGGGAGCATTGCGCGTAGCGCAATGCTCCATGCTGCTTCAGCACCAAAACTATCGGCGTACGGCCTGGAAAAACGGCCGCGGCATGACCGACGACATCGCGGCCGACGAGCGGCCCGCGCCGCGCTGGCGGCTGTCCCTTGCGACGATCGAACGTACCGCGCCGTTTTCAGACTTCCCGGGCTACGACCGCACCTTCGTCGTTGCCGGCGGAGCCGGCGTCGTTCTGCGCCCCCAGGGCGGCACGCCGGTCGCGCTCGACCGGCCGGGGGCGCTCTACGCGTTCCCGGGGGAACGTCCCGTCGTCTGCGTGCCGCGCAAGGGCGTGACCCATGCGCTCAATGTATTCGCGCTTCGTGACAGCGTTGCAGCGGACGTGATGCTGTGTAATGTTGAGTGCCATGCGACATGGTCGCCGCCCGTGGGGACGTCCTACGTCTTCGTCATTGCCGGAACGCTCGAAGCTGCTCAAGGCTTGGTGCGCCGCCACGACACGCTCGCCGTTGCTGTCGATGCAACGGCGCTGCGGGCGCTCGAACCCGTCATGCTTGCCGCGGTCAGCATGCGCGACGGCGCTTCATCGTGAGTTCCACCGATATCCGCGCTACCGACGTTCTTGCGAACGAACGCACGCTGCTCGCATACTTGCGTACGTCGCTGGCGTTCGTCGCGTTCGGTTTCGTCGTCGCGCGCTTTGCGCTCTTCGCACGCGAACTGACGCTCGTCACGCACCTTGCCTTTCCGCATACGCGCGCATCGACGCCGTTCGGTATAGCGACCGCCTTGGCGGGAGCCGCTATCGGCGTGTACGGAGCACTCCGCTACATCAGCACCGATGCCGCGCTGCGGCGAGGCCGTACCAGCGCCATGCCGCAATGGGCTGCCGGGGTCGGAGGCATCGTGACCGCCGCGATCGGCGTCCTCGTTGCGATCGACTTATCGGCCTTTCGGTAGGGCCGTGATCGAACGCGAACTTCGCCGGCTGCGCGAAGGAAGCAATCGCGCCCGGGAAATAGTCAGCTAATGAGCGCTATGATTTGTCGCTTCTAGGTTCGAAGGCGAGCGACTCGAGAACCGCTTCCTCTTTCAGGCGCGTCAACGAGCATGGCCACCGAATCGCGATGTACGTGCACGCGCGGCACATCTGCACGCCCGCGAAGACTTCGTGCATGTCGCGCCGGTGACGACAGCGCTCGCACGGGGTCGGGTCTGCTCTAGCACGCTCCATTGTACATCGTTACCCTGATGAACGACGGCGCGGAACCGCATCGTCGTCCGCGAAAGCCTGCGTATGGTCGAGTCCGTTGATGCCGCCGAAGACCGCCGCCTCCCTCGCATCCGGCGCGGGGCCTTTCGAGCTTTCTTTGTCTACGACGTGGCCGACACGATAGACCTCGCTTCACTGCGAACGGTGCGAGGTGCCGGCGTCACCCGCGCGCCGCTCGTCTTGCGCCGCGAAGCGTCGAGCGACTTCATTCAGTATCCGAAGCCTCCGCTGATCGTACGGCTGCCCGATGTCGAGGAACCGAAGGCGACGGTTCGCGCCAAGCTCTTCGACTACGGCGTGATCTCAATTCGCTTGAGCGTTCCGTTCCAAGGGTCGTGGCTAGAGTTCGCGGCCGCGACGCGCCGGCTGCGCCGTGACCCGCGCATCGAAAACCGGGCGCGTGCCGCGCTTGCGGACGTTTGCGCGGAGATTGACCACGCCTTGGATGAGCCGCATGAGCCTTTGGTCGAGGATTACTTCATCTTTGAAGTGGAGGCGTTCGAGGAACCGGTTGCCTCACGTCGCCTGGTCGGCGAGTACGCCTCCGAGCTCGCGAGTTTGATCTTGAGCGAAGAGCCGCGTCTTACGCAAGCCGAAGTGCAGGAAGCCCTGCGCGTCAGCTTCTCGTATTTCGAGGACGATCTGGTTGTCGTGCAATGGGACGCCGCATTCGTGTACGAGCGCAACGAAGGCGCTGAAGCCGTCGAGGACATCCTTGAGTTCGCCAACACGCAGCTAGCCGAATTTCGAACATACGACGCGCGCCTGGACGCGGAGCTCGACGCGATTTACGCGCTCGAACCGGGGCGCTCGGAGCGCCGCTTCCTGCGACGGCGATCCGCGCAGTCCGCTGCGCATTTGCGGTATCTTTTGGTGGACGTGCTCGAGCTTACGGACCGAACGTCCAACGCGCTCAAGATCATCGGCGATGCGTACTACGCGCGTTTATACCGCGGCGCCGCCGGACGGTTGGGACTAGCTGACTGGCAGCGTCAGATCGACGCCAAGCTTCGAAGCGTAAGCGAGATGTACCGGGTATTCCAAGATCAGGCACAACGTGTACGCAGCGAATTCCTGGAGTACGTGATTATCGCACTGATCGCGTTGGAGGCTGTCATCGGTATCTTGGCGCTGCGGCATTAGGGAGTCGAGCGCCGCACGCGCGATGCCTGGACCAGCGCTTGCAGCCGCGGCAACGTGGATTTCCGTGGTAGCCCCAACGGGATTCGAATACTCCCTTGGCGGTCCCGGCATATACCGTCGGCTACCTTGAAGCCCCGTCCTGTAAGGGTTTTTCTGTTTCGAGAGCCCAAGCCATACCGGCTGTTCCGACCGTTTCCGCCGCCTCCGTTACATTTTTGTTACATCGGCGCATCTGACTGAGGCTCACGCCGGACCATTGCACGCTTCGTAGCGGCCTCCACTCCTTTTCAACGGAGCGCTATACAATAAAGAAGCAGACCGCCGAGAACTGGTCTTGACCCGCTCTCGTGGACACTTTCCGTTTTACGGAGAAGGAGTCCGCAATGGGCAAGCATCCTGGAAGCTACGCGCCGGAGTTCCGGCATAAGATCATGGAACTCGTCCGATCGGGACGCAGCACGAACGAAGTTTCTCGCGAGTTCGATCTTTCGCGACAGACGATCATCAACTGGCTCAAGCAGGACGATCTCAACGCCGGTCGCCGCGACGACGGCCTGACGACCATCGAGCGTGACGAACTGACACGTTTGCGTCGCGAAAATAAACGGCTGAAGATGGACACGGAGATCCTGTCAAAAGCCACGGCTTGGTTCGCTCGGGAGGCCGATATGATTCCGAAGAAGTCTTCGGATTCGTGAGAGCGCATCAAGCCAACTATCCCGTCACCGCGCTGTGCCGAAATCTCGCTGTCTCCGCGAGCGGCTACTATGCGTGGTGCAAGCGTGTGCCGTCGCAGCGCCGGCAAAGCGACGTGCTGCTTGGCGATCGCATCGAGTCGATTTACCTTCACTCGCGATCGACGTACGGACGCCCTCGCATCCATGCTGAACTCAAAGATAACGGTGTCGCCGTCTCGGGAAAGCGCATAGCGCGCTTGATGCGCGAACGTCGGTTCTGCGGGGCTTCGCGGCGTAAATTCGTCGTGACGACGGTGCGTGATAAGAACGCCCGGCCTGCGCCTGACCTGGTCGATCGAAACTTCACCGCCGATGCGCCGAACCGTCTTTGGGTCGCGGACATCACTTACATCCCGACGTGGTCGGGCTTCCTCTTCCTTGCGATCGTCCTCGACGTGTACAGCCGTCGCGTCGTCGGCTGGGCGATGGCAAATCACATGCGCAAGGAGCTTGTGCTCGACGCGCTCGACATGGCGATCTATCGACGCAAACCTCGCGGCGTCGTGCATCACTCCGACCAGGGCTCGCAGTACACGTCTATCGCGTTCGGCAAACGATGCAAGGAGGCCGGAGTCCTTACATCGATGGGATCAATCGGGGACTGCTTCGATAACGCGATGTGCGAAAGCTTCAACGCTACGCTCGAATGCGAGCTGCTCGCCAAGCGAAAGTTCAAGAACCAACGCGAAGCTTCACTTGCCGTCTTCGACTTCATCGAGGGCTGGTATAACCCGCATCGCCGACACTCGGCGCTTGGCTATCTCTCACCCAGCAACTACGAGAGGCGCATGGGGCGCGCCGCTTGATGTCCAACTACAACCTCTCCACCGAAGCGGGTCAACATCAGTCGTGACTGAGCGCCAGCTAGATGATCTCTACACAAGAGCAACAAAAGAGTCACTAAAACGGGCTAATTTCTGAGCTGGCCGCATCGATGGCGCAAGTAACTGTTACCCGCCTAAGAGGATACGGGCCAAACACAGCTTGACGCATCGGAGCGATGCTTGACCTTTTTGGTGAAGCGTTGACGAGAGTACGCCCTACACCACGCGAGTGCCATAAACGACCCCTTTCGATACGAGCGTAGGACCGAGAAGCCCCAAGTCCACGGCAGCGTAGTTTGCTAGATTGACGAAGCGTTATCATCACCGGTTGGCGAAGGCTTTGCGATGCAGCCGGTTGCGCCGCCCCCGTTTGTCAATGCGGCCCAATCCTGGGC
>JAABUO010000520.1_pt1 | contig 72780 bp, 63 predicted proteins | sample 5559291 | NCBI WGS metagenome assembly JAABUO01 (sample SAMN10711878, study PRJNA513372) | rock metagenome | isolation source: Antarctica rocks | place: Antarctica: Victoria Land, Finger Mt sud
TTAATTTAATTAATTTGTTTATAATATTATATAGTAATGCATTTAGATAATGCATTTGTACGTTATTTGTGCGTTATTATTTTTAAACTATTTTTAGTAATTCAAATAATGCGAATTTTTTTAAAATTAGAAAATCTTGGCATTTTGACGTCATTTTCGATTGCTTGACGAGTCGATCGAGTCGAGTCAAGAAATCGTTAACCTAAATCGATTCCAAGTTGAGTTAAGAGGTTGATATCAAGTATTTGGGTCGAGCTAGAATGTTAGTATCAAAACCTGACCTAGCGATTAGTCTAATTACAAGAGCTTAACATTAACGTGTTTGTTAGATTATTGATTGCTAACATTATAGTTAAGATATTTTTGTACGTTCTCGAGATTCTTTTTACTAGTATTTCGACGTTAACGAAAGTTAATTTTTCTATTTATTTTATACTCTTTATCGATATCTTTAATGCTTTTGTTGCGCTCTAATCTAGTTGTAAAAGTCTTAATATAACGTGCTTACGCAAATATATTATATAAATTGATTGCGTCAATTTAAGAAATCGAGTTCGATTTAAGAAATTAAATTGAATCTTAATAATTCGATTCGAATTAAATCGAAAGTCTTAATAATTCGATTTCTAAAGTTGAAATTAACAATTCGATTTAATTTTAAACTTAAAATCGAAAATTAAATCAAAAAATCGAATCAAATTGTTAAGACTACTATTTTTAGTAAACTTTGTTATTTTTAGTAACAATTAATTAATTATTTAATAGAAATAGTTAATCTATTTAAATTAATTAATAAATATATTAGAAATTTCTTTTTATAAATGCATTACTACTAAGTATTATCTAGTAATTAATAAAAAATCTAAATTTAAACTTAATTTATAGATCAGCAAAAGAACTACCTATACGTGATGCTAGCTACGAACCTATTAATATTGCGATATTCGATAGAGTCAAATGTTCTTAATATTGACAAGCAAGATCTTCGCAAACGTTCGATACAATCGTTACGACAAATCGATCTTTCAAATTCGAAGACAATAATTATTATTATTATTATCAATTTATTTTGAATCTTTCACGTATAATAAGATACGTATAATTAAGAACACGTAATATTATCTATAATTATTATTTTTTTTTTCTTGTACGCGTCGATTGTCGTTACGATACTCATTATATTACGATTACGAAAAACACATTTTAAAATATCGCAAGAAAGTCTCGAAGCGTTGTGCGTATAAGTTTAGAAGAGCTAGAAAAAAGTTATATATGCATATATTACACAAGCAAGAAGTTAGAGATTTTTGTTGCACATAAATTAATTACGTTAAGATTACGTATTTTAGTTGTCGCAATCGTCTTCTATCTTAATTATATACATATTTAATTGCGCATTCGAAGGCAATTGATAAAGAATTTTGTTTATCTTAATAAGCGACAACAAGAAGATTTAATTTTGTCAAGAGCAATGTCTTCGCTACGTGTCGAACTAAAAGTGCTACGTATATAAGTGTACAAAAAAGAGTTAACATTGAATTTGAACATTAAATCTATATAAACATTGATATATATAAACACTACGCATTAAGAAACAATCTTTACATAATCGCAATTTATAAGAGAACTTATATGTAAGTTCTTAAAGCTCTTGTTTTTGATGTGCACAAGTTTTGTGAATTTAAGATTGTCGAACAATATACGAAATTTTCTTTTTGTAAATAATAAATCAATACGATCTTTACATTTTAATAAAGAATTTCTTTGTATATAGATATTACGATATAGACGAAAGAAGCGCAATTGCGCAAAAAACGACAAGATCATTGAATTGATCAATCACGATTTAGGAGATAGACGTCAAACTGCTCGTCAAATCGTAATTGATTAGAATTTGACCAAAACATATAGTCTCGCATAGGTTCCCAAGGGTGTTGAATCGAGTATAAATTAAAAAAATAAAAATAAACTTAATTTATATTATTTTTAATTTTCTTAGCATTCTTAACAATTCGATTCGATTTCAACTTTTGAAACCAAAAATCGACTTGATTCGATTCGATTTCTAAAGTTGAATTGTTAGTTCGAATCGATTCTAGAAGTTGAAATCGAAAATCGAATTAATAATCAATCTAGTATTGTACTTCTTTCGCATGCGTTTTGAACAATACAATATCGTTAATAACGATTCTAATTGACGCTTTCTTGCTTGTTTTTTTTAGACGTTATAGAAGTCATAAATGCAATCAAATTAAATAATAATTAATAATAAAGATAATAAATAATTAAATTTGATAAGTGATAAGATTGATCGCCTAAAATTGAATGGAACATAACTTTTGCCAACATAGCGTAATCGTTAGATCGAGTTTCAATCCAATCGAATTGACTCGCTCAATCTTGATCCTAAGATTAGGCAAATTTTCTAGCTTAACAAAGTAAGACGAGCAAAGAATGCGCGTCAAGTGTTCAACTCGACTTACTCGATCACGTGACGTCACGTAACGCGCTAATTATATGCGATTAGCGTGAATCTTGCGCTAGCTCGATCGAGTTAGCGCATAGATAAGATAAGATAAGATAAGCGAATGCTAACGCGACGAAGTTAGCTTGAGTTCTTGGCATTGACCCGACGAAACTCGACTCTGGGGTCGGATTCGCGCCTTAACCTTGGCCCAACCCTACGGGGCCCAAAAGGGTGGGTCAGGTTGAGAAAAAAGTGTTCGACCCGACCCAACGGTCACACTATGCCGACACCTGGTGATGCTCAAAGTGTGTCGAGACAAAGCGTTGAAAATCGCAATTACGCATATAACTTCGATCGCAAGTTGATTTAAGTTCTTGAAAATCTACAGCAGTATTTGTAGATATATTAATTCTATATAAGAGCAGTTTTTGATCAAACAATAGCGTTGGTGTTGAGGAATTGGTGGTATTTGCAATTCGGGGCCAAGAAAAAAATCGATTTTCAAAAGTTGCTTGGGGGAAACCACGTTCTGAATATTGAGGTAAGGTAGAACGTCGACCCGCAGCTAGGTCAGATCCAGACTAGTTCCTCAGGAAACATTCTACCGAAACCCGGGGACTGAAGAGATGCAAACGATCATATATTGTACCTTTCTCATAATCAGAACAACACTGAAAGTGCCTGCACTAAATTTTGCTTGGTACTTGAAGTCTACCACCGTCAAGATCCGCGGGTATTCAATCTACACCGGACACAAGTCGGTCGAGATGATACTTTCGGACGAAAAGGCAGCCCAGCTGAAGATCTGGGTGGTGAAGAAGCTAGAAGACATGTATGTTCGCCCTCAACTTACTACAGCTTGAGGCTGCTCCGTCTCCGCTCAAGAACGCAATACTGACAAGGACCCACACCATCTCAGCTCCGACGCAGACTCCGACGTTCTAGCCGACTATGTCCTCGCCCTCATCCGCGCAGACTCGCCCGAGCTAGAATTGAGGAAAGGCGCTATCGAGAATCTGGAAGATTTTCTGAGGGAGAGTATGTGACCATACCCCATTGTTGAACAGATACCCCAGTCGAGTATTTGCTAACTGCTCCTTTGCGCAAACAGACACTGCTCCTTTCGTCGATGAGCTTTTCGCCGTCATGCATGCGAAATCCTATGTGCCCGGCTATGTACCTCCACAGTCATCACCACTTCCGTCGCCTATCTTCCAACCTATAACAGCAATAACCGGTGCCACATTTCCTGCGCCCAGCGCTGGGGTCTTCAATGGAAACTCCCAGCAGTCGCGCAAACGATCTTACAATGACAGCAACGGTGGTGGAAGTAGCGGTGATTATGGTTACGCCAGAGGAGACAGGCAGTTCAAGCAAATGCGAAGAGGCAGTGGAAGAGGCGGCAGGGAGGACGGATTCGGCGGACGAGGCGGCCGAGGAAACTATTACCCACCACCAACCTCCCACAGCGGACCTTCCCCCTCCCTTCCAGGCTTTCCCAATTTGCCGCTGCCACCACCCCCCGGCGCACCCTTCGACGATCCAATGGCTGCAATCTTGGCCATGCAGGCAATGGGCCTGCCACTCCCCGGAATGCCTCCCCATCCATTATCCACATCGTCTCCACCAGCTCCTCAATATGGTCAAAGCTCACCAAACCAGGCAGTCAAGAATCACATCAATTCTCGCTGCAGAGACTACGACACCAGAGGCTTCTGTACCCGCAGCGCCAGCTGCCCTTTCATACACGAAAACAGCGTCGTCATGCCCGATCAGGAATACGACCCCAAGAACGCCGTCATGACCGACGTCCAAATGTCTCCAACGACACCTAGAGGCCTTGACCTCCCACTCAGCGACCCACACGCCAACGGCTACACTCGCGGTTCAGGCCGTGGTAGAGGTCGAGGAGACCGCGGAGGCTTCGCTCCCGGCCGGCCTCGCAACCGCGCTGAGTTCTCTCACTCCGGCCCGAACTTCGATCGATCTATCACCACAATCGTCGTCGAGCAGATCCCCGAAGAACACTTCGACGAGCAATCCGTCCGCGCATTCTTCACTCAATTTGGGACCATCGAGTCCGTCGAGATGAGGCCATACAAGCGCCTCGCATTGGTGAAATACGCCGACAACGCGAGCGCCAACCGCGCGTACAATAGTCCAAAAGTCATCTTCGACAACCGCTTCGTCAAGGTCTTCTGGTACAAACCTCCTCCTGCCGACACCTCCGCCTCTCCCAACGGCAAACCTGCGCCGACGTCTACGAATGCTGCATCCGAGCCGGACTACGACAAAGAAAAATTTGCCCGTGACGCGGAGGCCGCACAGAAAAAACTCGACGAGAAGAAGGCGCTGATGAAGGACGCAGAGAGTAAGAGGCAGGCACTCGAGAAACAGCAGGAAGAGCTCGCCCGTCGGCAAGCGGAGGAGAAGCGCAAACTGCAGGAGAAACTCGCTGCCAAGGGCCAAGGCAGTCCTCCCGCTATCAAAACCGAAGAGCAGACGAACGGCACCGCCAACGGCGACAAGGACGTGAACGTCTCTGCCCAGACCAAGGCGCTGAGAGCACAAGTCGCGGCGCTGGAAGCCGAAGCTAAGAGTTTAGGGCTTGACCACGCGCTCAGTGAGGATCCATGGACGGCACAATCGCGGCGAAGGGGCAGGGGAAGAGGAAGAGGCAGCTATAGAGGCTGGGAAGGCTTTGCTACGGGCAGAGGGGGGTATACATCCAGAGGAAGAGGCGGTCATAGAGGCAGGGGCGGTGGCTCTACCGGCGCAGGATACGCTCTTGATCTGAGGCCGAGGAGGGTTGCGGTGGCGGGAGTGGAATGGACGGGGGAGAGGGATGAGGGATTGCGGCAGTATTTGCTGGTAAGCTGTCCGTTCATGATGATAGATAGACAAGTGGCTGACTTGGACGCTCAGGGCCTTGGCGAATACGAAGCCCTGCAGCCCTCCACCACCAACCCCTCGCAGCTGGTCATAACATTCAAGCAGCGCTTCGAAGCCGAGAACCTCTTCTTCGGCACGCGCGATATCCCTGGGGTGGGCAAGGTCGAGATGTCCTGGGTCGCTAACGACCCTGCCGCCTCTACTCCTACAAAAAAGGAAGACGACATCAAGATGGAGGGCATGGACGATGGGCAAGAGCGGAATGGGAATGGAGTCAGGGGTGGAGGTGGTGGGGAGAGGGAGAGGGAAGTAGATTTCGATGTCGCGGAGGAGGATGACTTTGATGTTGCTTCTTAGTGAAGTGAAGAGGGATAGGAGGGGGTGGGAGGGAGACGGGGGAGTAGATGGTGGTATTGCAGACTTGTCCTCTCCGAGGCTAATTCTTGTGGATAGTTGCATGATTTCTTGTGCATCGATATTTCCGCCGGCTGTAAGATTGGCCTGTTCCACCCTTGTCTTCCTTTCTCTATAGTCCATCTCGTTTCATCTCATTGCTCAAAACTTGGATATATCAATAGAGCTGTTACGGTCAACAGGGGCTAGGGCGGAGACTTTTGCGGAGGCACTGTACTTCTTCATGTTTGCATGGCTCGCGAATTACTCTTAGCAGTGGGCCTATCAATATCCCAAATCGGGCGTGCAAGGGCTTTCATGTAGGCAAGCTAAAGGCGGTTTGCATAATCGCCGCTCGGAAGAAGCTTCACAAACTCATTCACGTCCGCACCAAAGAACACTTTCAAATCATGATAATGATAATACTAATAGCTAGACGAAGCTACGTCATAATCTAGCTAGCAGCAACTCTCAGGATGCCGCGCCTCTGAGCGCCACGTGCGCTCCCATGCCAAATGCCCAAGCTGCGCGACAAACCGAATTGGTAAAGCTGTGCGGTTTCGCACGGGGGTATCAAGCTGCAAAAAGACAAAAAAGCTGTGGATTTAGTGGAATAAGGAAATGGGAAGTTGTAAGAGCGGACGAAGGGGGATGGGAAAGAAAACGCCAGTCTATGTGAAACGCCGGTTGCTATGTCCTTGTGAAGGGAAACGTGGGGCAGGTAGAGGGTAATCGGTGAGAGGGAAGCTGCGCATGGCAGACTCTCAGAGGGCAGCATGCTCAACGGAAGAGACTCCTCAACTCCTCCAGCCGCTGCTTCGCCGCCTCCGCCTTATCCAGCCTCCCTTTACTCATGCTCAGCTCCGCGAGATTCGTCTTCTTCAGCTGCAGCTTGAGCATATTTTCCTCAAAGCTATCTTCCATAATGAAGCGCGTGCACGTCACCTCGCGCTTCTGGCCCAGGCGGTGCACGCGATCCACGGCCTGCGCTTCGGCCGCGGGGTTGAACTGCGGCTCCATGACGTAAACCTTCGAGCCCGTGGTGAGGTTCAGGCCGAGGCCGCCGGCGGTCAGGGAGATGAGGAAGATGGTGGTGGCGGGGTCGTCGCGGAAGGCGTCGAGGGCGGCGTTGCGCTTTTGGCGGGACATGGTGCCGTCGAGGCGGACGTGCGTGAGGCCGGCGTCGGCGAGGGCGATCTGGATGAGGTCGAGGTGGGAGGTCCAGCCGGAGAAGACGACGGATTTGATGGGCGGTTCGCCTTGCTCTAGTAGTGCCTGGGACTCTTCCTTTGATTGGAGGAGGGCGGCAATGAGGGCTTTGGTCTTGGTGTGCGGCCCGCCGTAGCGGGCCATGATTTTCGAGCGACGGGGATCCTCGCGGGCAAGCGCTTTCGCTTCTTCGGCGGCGTCGATGCCGGACTGGGTAAGCTCAAACAGGGCGCCGCGCAGGTTTTGCTCGCAAAAGGGGCAAGTGAAGCGGCCGTCACCGTTGGCGGTTTGGTCGTCGATGACGGGCTTCACAGCTGTAATGCAGTCCCGACAGACGATTTGGAAACAGGGGAGCATGTAGCCTATGACACCTCCGGGCTCTTTTGGCGCAGGGGATCCGTCTTCGTCTCCGATCTTTCGCGCGCATTGAGCGCAGGTATCGCCGTCTGTCTCTCTGAAAAGCATGAGCATCTCATACACCTGACGGGGGTTCATGGCGGGAATATCCTTCTTCGTATTGTCGCCGTCGTTGTCATCATCATCGCTGAGATCGATGGCGTTTTTGGCCGTAAACCCCTCTGTCATTTTCAGGTCCTCTTCGCTCAAAAGCTCGCGACCATGAGCGCAGATGAGGCGTAGACGAAGAATGGCTCGTAGAATGTGCACGTATGTTCGACCTCCAAGGCTCTGTTTCTCTCCGCGGGTAATGGCCTTGACCTTCTGGTTAGAGTCCTTCATGAACCAGTCGTATAAAAGAGCCTCTTCTTCGCTGAACTTTAGACGGGCCATGACATCGTGACGTGGCGGAAGATCGATCTTGTCCTTGAGACGCCTCAAGGTGATACTGTCTACCAATAATCGAAGCTTGGGAAGAATTTCGGGATCGGCGTTCTTGAAAGGGCCAAGAATATGTAGCGTAAAGCCGTTCTTTTCGAAGGGCCTGATTCTCAAGAATTTAATCAATGCACCAAGGTCATCAAGCCGATTTTGGACGGGAGTGCCGGTCACTAAAGATTGTACATTAACGTGGGTCCAAAGAGTTATTGATGTAGGTTATATAGGATTTTCTTACCTGCCCAGCGTCTTTGAGCGGAGAGTTTGCAGACGGCCTGAGACTGCATCGTCGACTGCTCTCGTATCATGTGTGCCTCGTCAAGAACGATGCGAAAGAAGTTCAGCTGGAAAAGTGGACTGACAGCGCGTTTCTTGCTCCGCCGGCTGTACTCACTGGACACAGTGGCGTAGGTCGTGATGAGCATGTCATACCCCGAAAGGAGATCAAGGTCCGTGGAGCGGTTGCTTCCATGGTACACGTTGTAAGTAAGTGTTCCAGGCTTGATATGTGTGCGCATCTGCTCCTCCCAATTTGCTAGAGTACTCAAGGGCGCAATAAGTAGAGTAGTCTTAGCATTACGTTCAAGAGCTATGTCGCCGTCCTCCGGTCCAGGGGGCATTTTCTCCGCCCACGCAGGTGCTTGGTCAAGGCTACCAACGACCAAGGCCAAGATGCTCAAGGTCTTTCCAAGCCCCATCATATCTGCGAGTATGCCACCCAGGACCTCTGGAGGCTTCTGGTGTTCTTCTCTGCCGGTTATGACGTTGTAATACCGACGTTGGCCATCAGGTCGCAACTTCAAGCGCCAGAGCGAGCTGTTGTCCTCATCTTTATCACTGAAGACACGCTCTTGCTCCTTCTTCGTCATGAAATATAGACCTTGCTTCTGATGTTTCAGTAGAGGTGTCACGATGGACGCGTCTGGCTCCATTTCTGGCAGCGTGTCAGACTGCTCCAGTGTGTCGAACATACCCAGCACCTCGCTCCGAGTTTCCTCAACGGTACGATATACAGAGCCTGGCTCTCGAGAAATACTCGAGCTAGAGGCCGTAGTCGCTTTGAAACTGAGCGGCTCCTTCAAGTGAGGATTGCAGATCTCGATGCCCCCGTCTGAACTATATGGAGTTTTGAGCCAAAGGTTCCTTTGGCTGAGGTGAGTTCCAATCTGCTTGACACGACTCTTTGGACCATAGAGGTTGATGTGCATGTCGAAGTAGGAAGAACACGGTTGATAGGGAACTTCTTGCGGTGCCTTTGTTCGCATGTTGAGGCGAGCTTGGACCCTGAATCTAGGGGACCTAGCATCCATGATTCGCGCGAGACCCATTGATGTCTTGACATCGACGTTACCAAAATCCTTAGCAGTAGGATCCAAAACACGAATGATATTATCCTTACCGGGATATCTCGAGAGCTGCAATTTCATAGCCGGCCAGTGCGATCTACCGTGGTAGGATAATTTTGAATTAGGATTAGGGAGCATGTGAGCATTGACTTTCGCGATAAGCAAGCCGTAGCAGACTTCTTTATCCTGAATTTCGCTCACCACCACAACGTCGTCGTCATCTGCCATCGCGATTAGTCCAGATCATCACATAGGGGTAGCTGCCATACCGGCGGTTAGATCGACCACGGTGCCGTTAGGCCCGGACTCTGCTTGCGCTTCTTTGCGCTTTTCTCGCATGTATTCTCCAATCTCGCCACCCTTGCCGCCACCCGCGAATGTAGCCTTCCTCTGGTCGTCGTCATCCTCATCCGTTTTTGTCGTCTTCTGTCTCTTTTGGGGACGCCCGTCACGTTGGGTAATGCCGTGTATGCGCTCGATCAAGTTCCCCATACCTTGGGCTTCGGGCTCTTCGGAAGCTCGCTTATAAACTCCGTTCCTCGAGGGGCTTGAGCGAGAAAGTGAACCCGCATTTGGGCGAGGCTGACTGGAAGCAGCACCTTTAGGGTCGAGAAGTTGTAGCGGATTGAAGCCTTGCTGCGGCTGGCTCGCAGCTTGCGGCTTCGAGCTCTTCGAACCTCGACCGTGTCCTTCAAAGAAAGTGTGAGCATCATCCTTAGAGATAGATGAAGAGTCGCCAGGCATAATGGAATTAGATTGAGCAAACGTAAGAGGAGGCTCGCTGTTGTGGCGAGCACATTCTGAATCCATATTGCGACAAGTAGTGAACGAGGGGTTACCGTTGGACGAGGGGTTCTTATGTCCTCGAGGGTCCATTAGCATAGCTGACATACTCGGACCATCTTGTCTGGTCGACTTAGAGCCGCTTGATAGTTGTCCTGCGGCATGGGTCAAATACCCGTTGGTAATCGGGCGATTATCCATGTCTGATGTTGCTTCGACAGTGGATGTTGTGGAAGGAAAGTTGGAGGTGGTGGCCGGGTGGGGTATTTATAGGTTCAGATGCCATGTAGTGATGAGCATTCAGCGTTCGTAGTGAACGAAGTGAGGTTTAAAAAGATTTTGAAGCTTCACGAGTGAACATGACTCGAGGCGCGGCTCATTACTTAAAATACCTCGAAGTAAAGTATCCGAAGATCGGATGTTGTACATTGGCGGGCACTAAAAACGGGTAAGGCAAGAGATCCAGCCCACCCTAGCGCCTTCAGATTCTGTAACCTCGAACAGACCCTAGAGACCCAGGATTAGATGATTCTTAAAGGTGCAAAGAGAGTCATGTAATATATCTTCTCTGAACTTTACTATTGTATGTCGTGGAAGGACAAAACGTTCTAGCGTTGTTTGATTAGATCGCGGACTACCTTGCCGTCGTCGAGACTTTTTAATCTATATCAGGCTGAAACGCCAGAATCTTGGCATACTAGCAGTATTACTTGGCATGAAATAGATAAGAAAGCCTGATGCAATGTACAAGTAGCAAGGCAACGCCCGGCTGTGCTACTTTTAGTACAACTGTAGATGTTCCAGAAAGGGGCGCATTATCTAGCCTGCTTCGCTTCTGGCATCCGGACCGTCAACGATTTCGACTGCTCTAAGCTACGCTCATCAAATTGACAATCTCGTGCAGCGCCATGCTTTGAATTTAACACCATGTAAATACGGGGTTTTTGCTTTTGACAGTCTCCAGCCTTTCCACAATGACCTTTCGTTGATGCCCTTCCATACCTTCTGCCGCCGCATAACCCAGGTCTCCTTCCAGATCATCCACGTCGTCAAAGAAAGCTGAACTTCCCCACCTATGTGAATAAGAATACCGCCGGCGCGTACTTCCAGTACTCGGTTGTTTGCGATGTGTTTCGTAGCTGAATCGTGTCCTCAACCTGCCAGCTTCCGGTCGCTCAGATTTGGAGTGTGATCTTTGCAAGTCGTGATACTGGGCATCATGGTCCATTGGGACGCCTTGAACAGTGGCAGGCGATTCGGGCCCAAGTTGACCAAGATCTGAGGCGCTCTCGTTGTGTGCTAAGTCAAAGCGATTTGGGTTTGGCAGCTCCTTTGCAGGTGAAGACAAACCAAGCAAGTCATGTTGAGCCTTTGGTCCAGCATTGTTGACAGCACTGATATCCATCTCTTCTTCTTCTGCATCTGCACCAAACTCGGCATCCCTACGTCGCCGCACCTCTGCTGACGGCATCCTCATGGGTATCGCCACCGGAATGTCAACCAGGTCATCCCAGACGCAGACACGAGCGCGTCGTGTGAGCTCAAGAGGTCCATGATCCGGCATCTTTAGTGTCTCCACGACATTCCAGGCTTGGCCTTTCATGACAGCGATCTGCCTGGCAAACATCTTCTCTTTGAAGTCCGAGTCCTGGCTGAAGACCCGCCGAAGAGCCGTTTGCGTCTCACTCCACCACTGCTTCGAAGTCAACAGGGGTAGAAAATGCTCTCGAGTCTTCTGCGAGAACGGCTGCCCTATTAGAGAAACGGGGAGGAACAGCCAGCCGAACGGGAAGCTGCGCCACTGGTAACATATTAGCATCACCGTCGGCTAGGGAAATAGAATAAACCTACAGCGTCCGGATGCTTCCAGGGCCAAGACAAGCTGTTGTCAATGGCTCCTATAGAGATTGAAGCACCCTGGCCTGGGTCCGACGAGTTCGATGGCGTACCGGATCTGCTCTTGGTTGTCATAGATTCTTGACGCTTGTAGGGTTTCGCGTCCGTTGGTACTGGAAGAGGGTGAGGTTTGCTGATACCGTTCAGCCTCGGCGGCGCAGAAATGATGGTCACTTCTTGATTCAGGGAGTCCACCCTAACCATCCAATTATCTAACCCTCGATCCGTATTGCGCATAATATAATCTAGGACAACGAGCTTCTCCAGCTCCTCTTTGAATAATTGTTGCAGTGTCTCAGTCCACGTAAAAGGCCTGCTTTGCGCGTCCTCCACCCCAGTCGTAGATCTTGCTTCGTTCATGGTCTCTTCCTCGTAATCATCGTCTGACGTAGGTCCACTGGGACGGCAGGCCTCGCCCCAAGGTCTTTTCTTCCTCTTTGGCGCATCTTGGGGCCGGAAGCCAGAATTGGCTCGATCGGGCCATGGGTGGTCTCGTAAGAATAGATTTGCATCCTTGAATCCTTTCAAAAAGACTTGGAAGCTACCCACCTTTGCCGGCAAGGGCTTCCGTTTTCTGTAGTATGTCGTTCTGTCCCAGAAGTCGTAATAGAATGATTTGGACGAGAGGTAAACTATATCTGTGTATGGCACCAAATGGGTCCGCAGCCGCGTGTCTAGAACATAGGCTGCAGCTTCGGAAACGTAAGAGAGATTGGGTATCAAGCATTCCCTGCCAAAGAAACATGGAAAGAGATTGCGGTGTATCCACTTCGTCCATTTAGGATTTCTAGATGCATATGGTTCCTCGTCCTTGGGTTTGAAAACTCCAACCACCTTTCCCTCGCTGTTGCGGGCAAAGTAGCTCCCCGAGCTGCCCTGAGAGATCATCTTTGGGTGCACGCCAAGTTCGATCGCGACTTTGACGCTTTCCACCACATCGTCGAAGCCGAGCTTGGTCATTCGGTCCCCTTGCTCATCTGAGAAATCCGAGGCTAGTGTCTCTGCACTCGCTGGCCTCATTCCTTCAGGCGCCTGGAAGACTGAGTGCTGTATCTCTAAATGTTCTTCTTCAGCGGTCTTCCCTCTGACCCTGTTGATCTTGAATTTCGAAGCTATTTCTTCTGCCCATCGCTCAAGTCGCGCGTTAATCGCCTTTATGTCCACTCCAGACGACCTTCTTCGGATCCGCCTCTTCGACGTATTCGGTCTTTTGTTACTTCCATACGGACTGCTGGACCGACCAGCGTACATCTGTCCGTGGGGTTGGGGTTGAATAGGAGCATATTGGGATACAGAAGTCGAGATGGTTGGGAAGGGCCGGGCGGTATCTCCATCGGAATCGTCAACATAGCCATCTTCCTCATCTGCTTGGGCAATTCGGGCATATCCAGAGGTCGCGGGTCTATGTCGAGGCATGCTCCCTATATAATCTGGGCTTTCTGCAAACTGGGACACTTTGACGTAGACACGGTTTAAATTCGGCTGAACTATTTAGCGCTAAGGTAATGAGATTCCCCACACTACTCCACATGAAGATCCTCAAAAGCTTCTGCTCCTGTTCCTTCCATTATCCATCTCAATTCGAGGCATTGCTGTGTTCGTTTATACGTAAGTGATACTCAGTGGCCCTCATACCACCAAAATTTGCTAACAGATTAAGATATAAATCTTTTCAATTATGCGCGGACATCCAGCCACATCAACTCGGGAGCAGCAATGCAAGACCACAATTAGTGGCTTAAAGACTTGCGCAAAAGTCCTGCCGGACCCTATTTAACAATTCACAGTCCACAGATTGTAATCTTCGAACGCCTGGAAGCCCAGTCAACCATACCCCTTGCGCTCCTATATTGTCTGCCAGAAATAGTTTGCGTAGAAGAACCTAGAGAATTTAGGATCGATGTTCACCACATGGACATCCCCCTTCCGCTTGTTGCGGATCACGGCTTTATTGTAATTCCCTGCACTATCCGGGTCAATGTCAATACCAAGCGAGCGGTAGATCTTGAGTTTGAGTCTAGGAGGCCATCAGCATCTGCTCTCACTCTATAGTGCCTCGGATTCACTCACATTGTCGGGTCGTCTTGTTCCCTCCGCGCCTTTGCGCTTTCGCTACCTTCAACTCCTTGGATATCAAGGTCGTGCAAGCGACCCTTCAGCCCTTCCAGCTCTTGTTCAAGTCTTTCGCTATCTATCTCAAGGTCTGATGCGGCTTTGGCGGTACGGAACTTCTGCGTATCAAGCTCGACGATCTGAGATGCATGGTCTGCGGTGTTGTGCGCGAAGAGAGTCTCGTTATGCTGAGTTGTCATGGTTGCATGGTTTCGCGAGAGCTCTAGGGACCATGTTAGATGATTCTGTAAAGTATGTGGGAGTGGCATATTTCGGTACTCTTGAGGGCGCTCTCAGCTTCTCTAATGCGCATGTCGCGAGCTTGCTGTAGGGTGGAGAGGGATTCATTGATACGGCCGATTGCTGTCTTGTCTGGGTGTATATTGAAGTTGCTAATCGTAACAAGGATGAGCTATAGAATGCGATTAGCTATCAGAGTCAAGACTCTCAGGCATCGCTATTACTCACGGTCGCTGGGTCCTCATCGAGCAGCATTGCGCGCAGCGGAAACTTGCAGAGTAATGCGTTGCGTGGGTCTGAAATGCAGCGGACAGATTGAACGGAATACAGCTCTTAATTTCCTTTTACAGGGATTGCTACGATTCAAGGAGATCTAATGCTGTTCTTGCGCCAACCGGGTCTAAAGTAAACGGAGGTGTAAACAGAGCGACGGACTTAGCCCCATTATTTCCATACCCCTGCTCCTTGACCATGTTCCACAGAACATGTGCCCCCTCGGGAATGCTAGCATGTGACGCACGTTAACCAGTCTCACTTTACCTCCTCAGTGACACCTCTTTTGCCGAATATTTCAACGCTCGCTAGGTGTTACATTTGATGTTGCTTGGTTAGAAGGCACATCACTTCACCACTATGGGCTCCAGCCTACCCTGTAGGTGACCGTTCTTGTCCTTCTCTCGTATGACTGTTTCCTGGAACGAAGCAAGCTTGCTGATAATATGTCTTCGGGACTACCAGATGCAGCGGATGCTGACAGGTAGGCTACCTTAAGCTCCAGCGACATCAAAGTCTGATCTGGAATACCTTACAGTCCTCTGAAGCTAGATGAGCTCCAGGTTCTTCGGGCGCAGTACGAAAAGGAGGGAGAGTATGTGGGCGTTCAAACAAAATTCAATTACGCCTGGGTACGCTTCAGAAACCTGAAATCCTACAACCTGGACTAAGACTTCACCAAGGGTTTGATCAAATCATCGTCTCGCGGCGAGCAACAGGAGGGCGTTCGTCTACTGTCAGACATATTCCGCAACGCCCCTGAAAGACGACGCGAATGCCTCTATTACCTTGCGCTCGGCAACTACAAGCTAGGAAATTACGCGGAAGCCAAACGATACAATGAGCTGCTTCTTGATCACGAGCCGGCCAATCTACAAGCGAGCAGCCTGAGGAGCTTGATCGATGATAAGGTGGCGAAGGAAGGGCTCATGGGCGTTGCGATAGTGAGCGGCCTTGCTATCACGGCCGGAATAGTGGGTGGGATGCTTTTCAAGGGTGCCTCGAGAAGGAGATAAAGTAGGTGACCGAAACACTCTAGTTACTACGGATTTTGGAGTTGTCTGCCCTGAGGATCATTCTATTGTGCACTCTGTGAAGTAGTCGACTCGCATCATATTGCATTTGAAACATGAGTCGATACCAGTCCTCTATGACAGTTATGTATGAATCAGCTCGCTTACTGCCTATTGTGGTGAAGCCGTCGTCAGGCTGTGCCTGGTCTAGAAGTTCCTGGAATAAGCTAGAATCTGCATCCGTGTTTGCCAATCCTGAGACTGACGCACCCAAACAGTCTCTGTCTCTGGTACACAGAGTAGTGCTGAACACCTTAGCAACATGAGAACCAGCTCGACTCATTAAATAGGTGATCCCCAAGCCAAAACTAGCACTAGCAGATCCATTAGGCTAAGCTGGAAACGTCATCCCGCATAAGGCAGTCACATCAGCCCTACAGCTGTTCCGAATGCTCACGTTACCAAAACGAACAAGAAGCACGTTTCCGATTCTTTGAAGCACTGATCCTACTTGATCCTGCAGTTCTACCCCCTACAATTTCACTCCTTATCTCTGACATTCACTGCGTCTACTTCCTCTTAGCGTTGTCGCTGGGGCGATTCCTACCACAATTCATCGCGGCGCTTTGGATACCGCGCCACACTACATCCTCCTTTCATACTCGACTTCAACGATAAGCACTCTATGAGATCTTAACGGTCATCGATGGGCGTTCGCTGAAGTACTTACAACTGCCGCTTTCAAGGCTGAATCGAACAATAACAAGAAGTCCATATGGCAGACCGTGAGAATCGTGGAAGAGAGCTGGTGTTCTGCCATCAGTGTCAGAATGAGTGGAATCGAGATGAGCATGGTTTAGAATGCCCAGAATGTCATTCCGAGTTCGTTGAAGTGGTAAGTTCAATACACGAGCTCTCGATACTACTGGAACCAGCCGCCCGCCATCTGTCTTGTCATGACCTACTAACATGGTCTAGGTCGAGGAAGACCACGATCCCCGAGACACCCATGTCGAAGACCTAGAGGACGACGTTGCTGGTGATTTTAATCCTGATCGGTTACCTCATCACTCTATACACACGACCAATCCATTCCACAATCATAATCCCTGGGCAAACCAGCATCCACACGAAAACAATGGAGGCGGCGTTTCTCATGTGGAGTGGAGCCCAGGACCAGGCGTACACTTTTCGCGCACCTCATACCGATCAAGCTCGCCAAACGCTCGTCCTAGTCCGGGAATGAACGATCCCTTTGCTCCATTCTTTCAGACTTTCTCGACCATATTAGAAGGCGCCGGAGGAGCGGCACGACAAAATGGGGATCGTGGCTCCGCAACCATGCCCTTCCCGGCTGCTTTCCACCAACACTTCCAACAGACGATGCATCCTCATGGTGGATCGACGAGCCCGTTGCAGGAGGGCCAAGCTAGGCATGGTTTCGCCATGGGAGGCTCAATGCCGGCTACGCCACGTCTGACACCAAGGGATGCCGATAATCCACAACCGAACGCCTTCCCAGTCGACAACCTGCAAGGACTACTTGGGACACTGATTCGCGGCATGCAGGACATGCAGGGTAGCCCGGGTGCACACAACAACCAAGGAGCGCCTGGTTTCCCACCACTGCACTTCTTCACCCAGTTCCTAAATCCGGCGAACGCCCAGCACGGCGATGCGGTCTATACCGAAGAAGCTCTTGATCGTATTATCACCCAATTTATGGACGCACAAAATGGGCAGACCGCACCTGGTCCAGCTTCCGAGTCCGCAATTGCTGCGTTGCCCAAGAAGAAGGCAGATAAGTCAATATTGGGCGCAGAAGGTAAAGCTGAGTGCTCAGTCTGCATGGACAATGTGTCATTGGGAGACGAGGTGACTGTACTGCCTTGCAGCCATTGGTTCCATGGTGAATGCGTAGGTGCCTGGCTAAAGGAGCATGACACTTGTCCCCACTGCAGGCAAGGCATCATGGCCAAAGACGCCGGAGATCATCCAAATTCCACGAACATACCAAGACAACCAGGGCAGGAACCTAGGAACAGTCAAGCGCCTCTCAGTCCCCCGGATGGCAACAATGGCTTTCACTTCGCGTGGCATGCGGGTCCAGGCCCAGGCTCGCCGTCTTCGCGCAGTCCACACTCGCCATCGTCTTCTCGGAGTCGACGCAGGTCAGCTGCGAGGGATATGAGAAACAGTGGCGACGCGAGCAGCAGCGGCAGCGGAAATGGAACTGGGGGCTTCACGGGATGGGTCCGTTCGCATTTCGGCGGTGGTAGCAACAATCACGAGTGAATAGGTAAGGCTGGGAACTGCATGGTCGATTGGAAAGGCGGCCCTTGCTCACTTCTGCAGGCGATGTCCTGCGACTTTCTTGTACTTATTGTTGTCGATCGATCGCCTCTCATGAGCGATACGGATGCATTTTCAGGCGTTCGCCAAGGGCGGGCATAGAGACGAGCTGAGGAAGGGGACATCGGCCAGAGGGAGGGCTCGCGATATGCACGAGCCACGATAGATACTTGCTTGCGGTCAACAATCGTACCGCGCATACAAAAGCACCGGATTGTTCATCCCATTTCACATACAGCGGTGCATAAGTAATACCCCGAATGCGGAAATCTATTTTAGGGATGAAATGATCAAGGAGTCAGGACCAGGCCCGTCTACGATGATTTCACGTTTTTACGGATTGGAGAGAAAGCAATTCTACCCAGGATGAGGCTCGTGCAGCCAATCAGTAGACCGAGTGAACAGTCGCGCCTGCAGTAGTCTCCCTGTGCACAGCGTGCACGTTCTCGCCGCAAAGATAGTGTCGATAGTGGCCAAACAATCATTGAACGGACCGAGTACCTCAGAACACACTCGCTGCATCGTCCTCGAAACCTCATAGGGGCGCCTTCGACTCTTCGCCATCCCACCCCATGACCCCAGAGTACATTCGCTTAATCCTTCCGTATCTCGTTCGTCACGCTACGATCGCCTCCGGCCCTTTGTATTCACCTAAACCTTTCCTTCTCCACGTCGGCTCCCCCTTGTGCGTTCCCTTTGCCTCCCGTAATTTCCTCCGATTTCTCGCCACGTTCCGGATGCAGCTCGTCACCCAGTTCAATGCGAAGAAGATCCTCCTCCGATGAGGACGACTATACCGAAGCCTTTTCGGCGGAAGGAGCTCCGCCCACACCCAGCCACCAAAATGATAAGAGAAGGAGCTTTACGTCAGCCAAATTTGATGTAAAACGACATTCGGATACGCTGGATCGACGGAAAGTTGACAAGATACCATTGTCCACGCCTCCGGCCTGCAATGGCTGGAAGCCCGCAACTGGGCTACGAGACGGCCTCCCCAAAATCCCTTTGGCGCCAGACGCCCCCCCGACAGACAACATGTCCGGTTTCCGGAGCTGGAGGCGCTCGCGCGCCAGGAATCCATGGTCCTGCTCGCTGCTGACCTTGGCGGCCACAGCCCTGGCTGTTGTCACGCTCCTCTCCATTATCCATTCTTTCCTGACTCGGCAATTGGACCCAAAAGGGTGCGAGATGTACTGGTCCCGAGCTATGTTCATCAAGTTTGCCGACTTCGACACCGAACACACTCGATTCGCCAGCAAATATTCCCTACATATTTACAGAGAAGGCGGCTTCGACGAAGATCCCAAGGTAGGGCTACACTAGACTACGCTCAGCGCCTGAATCTCACGTTCTGCAGGTCAAGGGCGTCCCCGTACTCTTCATACCTGGGAATGCAGGAAGCTATAGACAAGCTAGGTCTTTAGGATCCGAGTCTGCTCAATACTACTACAACACCATTGCCCCGAATCCGAGTGCGCTAAAGGACGGCGCAACAAGCATCGATTTCTTCACCATCGACTTCAACGAAGACTTCACAGCTTTTCATGGCCAAACGCTTCTGGATCAAGCTGAATACCTCAATGATGCTGTCGCATACATTTTGTCACTCTACCATGATCCTCGACGCTCGCAGCGAGATGAGTCGCTACCAGATCCAAGCTCTGTCATTTTGATTGGCCATTCCATGGGTGGTATGGTCGCCCGCACCATGCTCATCATGCCCAACTATCAGTCAAATTCAGTAAACACAATCGTGACGATGTCGACCCCACATGCGCGGCCGCCAGTAGCCTTTGATGGAGACATCGTTCGGACATACAAACAGACCAACAAATACTGGAGGGAAGCCTACTCCCAAAAGTGGGCGAACGACAACCCCCTGTGGCACGTTACCCTCATTTCAATAGCGGGGGGTGGCTTGGATACCGTCGTTCCTTCAGATTACGCAAGTCTGTCTTCCCTAGTCCCATCTACGCATGGTTTCACTGTCTTCACTTCCTCGATGCCGAATGTATGGACTGGTGCAGATCATCTGGCTATGGTCTGGTGTGCTCAGCTGGTGAAGCCTATCATACGATCTATTTTCGATACGCTTGATGTACGTCGCCCGGGACAGACAAAGCCCAGAGCTGAACGGATGCGAGTCTTCAAGAGGTGGCTGTTGACCGGAATGGAAGAAGACGCCGAACGAACTTTGCCTCAGAAGGAACCATCCACATTACTGACGTTGGAGGACAACTCGAACTCTATACTACCAATGGGCCGGAGGCTCGTCCTAAGGAGCTTTGGTCAGACGAAGAAAACCAAAGCACATCTGTTGCCCATACCGCCGCAGGCCACTCCAGGAACTCAGAGATTCACTCTCATGTCTGATCAACCCATTGACCATCCGGAGTCGGGTGGGCTTCTAGAAGTCCTGTTCTGCAGCGTCTTTCCATTAGCAGCCGGCCATTCAGCAACCTTGTTCTCGATGAACATGGACCTATCGGATGGCACTTCCGGGTCGACAAGGTTAGCTTGCAAGAACGCAGCATCTGACACGATACACTTGCCAGCATCAAGGAGAAGCTCAGTCCATCCATATGATAAAGACCCTCCGTTCTCCTATCTTCAATATGTTTTGGACGATGTAGCCGAGCATCAATTTGTTGCTATGGTCGATAAAGCTTCGACGCCTAGCGATGGTTGGGTCATTGCTGAGTTCAGCGAGAACACCGCATCAAGTATTGATTCCAGCATTGGCCTGCAAAGTCTGCTGGTCTTTGGCGCACACTTCAAGCTTCCGTCAAGACGGCCATTGGTGACAACTATTCACGTTCCCACCTTGCAGTCGAGTTTGCTAGCCTTCAAGCTCAAGTTAGGGAAACAAGCATGCGGTGACCAAGCAGAGCTCTTTACGCCCCTCTTACGGCAGTATATGACGGAACCCCACGAGTCGAAATACTTTGTCAATGTCAAAGAGGTCAACATTAGTCTTCATGGGGTTGCTCCGTTCATGCCGCCACCCTTGCGTCACCAGGCATTGAGCAACGGCGTGTCGTTGCAGCTTTGGTCTGACCCGACATGCGATTCGTCGCTCGACGTCTCCCTCAAAGTAGATTTTCTCGGGACTCTAGGCAAGCTTGTAATGCGCTACAGGATGGTGTTGGCAGCCTTCCCTTTATTAGTCGTTGCGATGGTACTTCGGAAGCAGTTCAAGATATATGATGAAAGTGGTAAGTTTTGAGGCTCGACCAGCATTGACCAGGCTGACCTGCGCAGGCTTCTTCATGACTTTTACGGAGGCAATGGACCTCTGTCTTCGAACATCTCTCCCTCTACTCCTACTCGCTTTAATATTCCTGGCCATGTCCCTGGCCGTAGCGTCCTCCGCGCCCCCGAAACCCACCCTCTTTCATTGGAGAGGCAATGCCACGGAAGCAGCGATCGATTATACGAAGAACGATCTTCTGCTAGGCTCACAGGATCCTACCTTCTGGTTCATTGTACCCTTATCCGGTCTACTCAGTGCAGGCATTTGTGTGCTGGTCAACTATGCAGCATTGAGCTTGACCTACTTCATTTCGTTACTGTATACCTCGTTAATATCCAAGTTGCCCTGGAGTAAGACTGACGATGGCCGGTATGTATTCGACGAAGCTCGATCAACATAAAATCCACTGACTCGTGTACAGGAGGGGTACTGCGCCTGTTCTGAGTGCCAACTCCCCACGACGGCGAATAATCACCACCAGCATCTTACTTCTGCTGGTCTCAACTTTCATTCCCTACCAGTTCGCTTACTTGGTCGCCTGTCTGGTACAGCTAGCAACATGTGCAGGAGCGTTGCGACTGGCCAGAGAAACAGTAAGACCCCTGTCCGCTTGTCCCCTTTCTCTCCTTTTGATATTCCTAATGTTCCCTTTCGCGGACACTAATACCATGGCAGCGATCCGGCGCGCACTACGACTTCTACAATTACGCTCACTCCATTCTAATCCTCATGCTCTGGCTTCTACCAATCAACGGCCCGGTTCTGGTCGTCTGGGTACATAATCTCGCGGTGCATTGGCTGACACCGTTCTCCTCACACCATAATGTCTTATCGATAATGCCTTTCATCCTTCTCGTCGAAACATTGACGAGCGGGAAGATGATCCCGAGAGTGACTTCGAAGTATGCTTGCCCGTCTTCCTTCCTTACCCACCCCCTTCTCCCCCACCAATCAACGTTCATAAAACGCCACTGACACCCTCTTCCCCAGATTCCACTACCTAACATCCACCCTCTTCTTCTCGCTCGCCCTCTACGCCGCCATCTACGGCGTCACCTATGCCTACCTCCTGCACCACCTCGTCAACCTCGTCGCCGCCTGGCTCGTCGCTGTGCATTTCTCCTCCAGCAACTTCTCGCTCCAGGGCCTCAGCGCCCTTCTAGAAGTCGAGGGTGATGTTAAGAAACAACCTTGAACCGTCCTTATACCGAAGAAAGGACCGTGGATAATACGATGAGGGTTTGCGTTTTGCAGTTTTGTAGCTGTACATAGATTAGAACGGGTCGTTAATGGTTACAAAAAGAGCGTACCGAAGACGGAAATGTCGATAGAGGCTCAAAATTACATAGTCATTTGCATGCATCATCGAATATCCGCTGCTCTCCTATCTCATTCTCCTCCCTTTACTTAGCGGGTCTCAGCGGGCACAGCTGCGGAATACCTTTTTCGTTCCAGACATCCTCTACCAACAAAGGACGAGGAGGTGATTTCACAATCTTCTATCTCCTTCTTCCTCTCCTATGGTGAGGAGTTGGCCCCATGCCTGTTAGTTTCTTTCACACTTTCTACTCCGCTCCGCCGCCTCCCTTGCGCTTTTATTTGTGGCTCGCTTTCCAACCCCAACCCCAAATCCATTGGGCTCGATAGGAGGGGTGTGTTGGCGGGTCCTATCTACATCATTTAGCTGTCATTCCGTCTTTCTACTTACGTTATTCAGCTGGAGGAGAGAAAGTCGGTTGGCGGGGGTGAGGGAGGGGGGAGGGGGGAGGAGGGGGAAGGAAAGGGGGCAAAAAGGGAGGTGGAAAGGACGGTGAAGGGACGGGGAAAGTAGGAAGGGGAAAAGGGGGACAAGAGAGGGGATACAAAGGTGTAGGGATGGGCTTGGAATACCTCGCTCGTGCCCATTGCTTGTTCTGCTTTGGACTTTTGTTGAGAGTGGGGATGGGGGCGCGTGAGGTTGGGGATGGGGACGACAGGTGGGAAGGGGGGAAAGAGGGACCGGAGATGGCAGATGGGAGATGGGAGATGGGAGATGGGAGATGGGAGATGGGGGGTTGGTGACGAAGATGAGGATGTGTGGACCTTTCTCATTTGCTTCATATCGTGCGTTAGGGTCCAGGCCTTGGACATGGGAGTTAGGAGGGAGGAGATGGGAAGATTGGGAGGATGACAGTCAGTCGAGGAGATGGGTAGGGGATTGTCAGATTTGCCTGTTGGGCGTTTTGATATTATCGAGCGTTTTGATGCTTGGGAGGAGAGGGGAATACAGCATTGGATATCCAGTGATGGTACAAAAAAGGGGGGGGAATGTCTGGTGCTAACGAAACCCGATGAGAATGTGAAGCATTGAGCGGAGGCGAAGTACAAGACGGAAACTTGTTGTATGATCATGAGGGTCGAGGACGGGGGTAAGAGGAGGAAGCGATGGCTGAACATCATGAGGATGTGGAAGATTGGGCGGAGTGCGAGACGGGAACTTGTTATATCATCATGAGGGTCCAGGATTTGGGTTAGGGAAGGAAGCGATGGCTAGAAGTCATGAGAATGTGGAGATTTGAGGGTAGTGCAAGACAGGAAAATGTTGCACGATCATGTGGTATGAGGGTTGAGAATTTGGGTAGGGAAGGAAGCGATGATGGGCGAGAGGAGCGTCGCCGTTGGGATGCTGTGGCTTGAGGCAAGGCATGGGAGCTCATGGATCGGCGATGAGGTCGGTAGACCTCGAACGGTATGGTGGTAGTGATAGAGTCGGCTCGAGCAGCAGCTGGAGAGCGGAGGAGACGAATGTCGTGTGCTTTCCCGTGCAACGATGGAGGCGGCACCGTAATAGTCCATGGTCTGTGATGAGCCCAATTCAATTGCCATCTGGGAAAAATGCTTTATAGATGATTCTCCTATCCTTCTATTGACACGAATGCGTTGGTGCCTGAATTGAGTCGTCTAATCCTCATATAACGCAGGGAGTAGGAACAAGGCATGATGTAACATCGAGGCCCGGTCTGCGAGAGATCATATCTAGAACTCCAGCTTCCTGGCCAATTTCCACGCATGATTATTGATGGGCCCAACACCTACTCGTTCCCTCTCCCTCAACCTTTGCTCTTTTTCTTTCTGAAGATGCTTCCGCTGACCATCCCGTTTCTCATTTTCATACTTCTTAAGACGTCTCCTCGCCCCAAACTTGATTTTCGTGATCATATCCCCCGCTTTTCCTTTCGTGAGAGTTTCTGCGTTCAGTTGGTTATCCTGGTTTCGGAAATCGTTCAGGAACATGAGTTGGCCTTCGGACGCGGGGCTGGAGCGCCAGCTGGCGGACGCCAATACGGTTTTCCACACGAAGCGCTCTTGCGCAAATGTATCGGCTGCGCGCACAGCTTCGGAGAGGGTATTGGCGGTGGCAATCTCTTGCGGGCGCCCGTACGGGCTTCGAAAGCGTTTTGATTTATTGTTGATCTCGTTCGGAGATGGCTCCTCAGCTGTGTCTGGGGGTAGTTTCCGCGTGTAAAGGACTTGGAACAGTGACTGCTTGTCAGACGTTTTCACGATAGTGAGGTGACCCCTTTCGCGGGACGAAAGGATATAGCGATCCCCATCCACTTGAACCCACGCAAGGGGGCTCATGCCACGGATATGCCGCTCACCAGAAGTGTCGTTGATTAAGTCCCAGACGGAGTCGTAGTGGGTGAAGGTCAGTGTAGCGGGTGGTTGTGTGGACTCGGACGTCACATTTGTCTGTGTGTACGGCATACTGTCGTCCTGAAGCTTTGGCTCGTCTCGCAGTCTCTTCATTTCGTCAATGTCGGCTTCGTTGATGATGCATGCGGGATCAAGTCCGAACAGGGTAGGAGTAGTGACAATGCCCGCTTCGAGTGAGGCGACCATGTCGATAATGTGGCAGTTAGCCTTCCCAGGATGAAGGCGCATACCGCGGCCGATCATCTGGACGAGAAGATTGCGAGAACGGGTCGGGCGTGCAAGAAGAACACAGTCGATATTGGGGATATCAGTACCTTCGGTGAAGACACCACAGTTCAGGAGGATGGGATATTCGCCGTTTCGGAAGGCGTCTAGTCTCTGGCTGCGGGTCAATAAAGGAGTTTCTCCAGTGATAAGTCTGGCGTCAATGCCATGTTTCCGGAACTCATAAGTCAGTCCCTGTAGATGTGCAATGTCTACGCAGAAGACTAGGGTGGATTTTCTGTCGTTGCAGCGAGATAGCCAGGCCTGAACCGTAACATCGTTGGTTCTTGCGGTGTTGACTGCCTTAGAGAGATCTCCCACTTGGAAGTCTCCTGTGACTGTCTTCTTAATGCGAGTAATGTTTGCCTTGGATTGCACAGTCGTGAATACGACATCCGAAAGCCACTTTTCTTCGATCATATCGACATAGTCCCTTTCCCGTCAGCCTCTGCTTACCTATCAACGGCAGAACGCTCACTTGTGGTACACAATATGGTCAATGGCATCACTGAGCCTCAATCCATCGAATCTTGACAGTGTAGCTGACACTCCAACCAACGCTGGACTGTGCTTCTTCACATCAGTCTCTACGGTATTGAAATGCCGCAGTGTCTCCATATAACTGGGGGCGATGATATGGTGTGCCTCATCCACCAGTATCAGCTTGAAATTATCGGGATTGAATTTCATCATCCTATCCCCAGAGACAAGACTCCTGACCGACGCCACCGTGATGTCTGCGCCACCAGATGCATGCAGGTTTCCCATCTCAATATCGATGGACTTAGAAGGGTAGGCATTCGTGCAATGGCGAGCCGCTTGTTCCACCAATTCGCGGCGGTGGACAAGTATGAGGGCCTGCGTCGCATTGTTGGTAGGAGGCTTGACTCGGTCGATGAGCTGGGTGAAGATGACCTGCCAGTTGGGTCAGAACAGCTGAGTAGCGATCGTATTCGGCCTACTGTCTTGCCACTACCTGTAGCGAGTGATATGCCCAGTCTCTTATGTCCTTGCTCAAGAGAGGTAAGGATAGACTGTATGCATTCCTCTTGGTACTGGCGAAGACGTATGGCTGGTGTGGGTGCAGTTTCAAGGGCATTCGAGGAAACTGTTGCTAGCCATCGCTGTGGTTTACAAAGCCTAGTATAGGCCGCCCATCTGAGAGCATTGAAGGAGCTCCGCGCGTAGCGAATAATCTGTATCATCCCTCATGATGCGTCAACGGCAGCAGAAGCACATAATGGACAAGGATTGGGAGCGATAGATTGAAAGATGATGTCTTAATGAGGAGGTGGAGATAAGGCTGAGTAATTTCCGAGCCTGGCTTAAAATGGCAGCGCTACCTTAAGCTTAAGTACTCTGCCAGCTACACAAAATCCATCATAATTACCTTGCCTTGCCATCCTAGCACCTATTTATTGTTCTCCACACTTGATCTTTGCAAATACAAAAGTCTAGAAATCTTGGAGTACTCAATCGTATCTCAAGTGCAGTCAAGCTCAATTCGTAGCTCCATTTTCAGAAGCGCCGCTAAAGGCTATAAGACGGCATCTCTAAACCAGGTACCAAATTTCCAAAGGAAACAACGGGCGAAAGCCAGCTACACAGGCTTTAGGCACTGATCCCCTCGCTTTCACTTTCTGTCATCTCGTCGCCACAATCCTGCTCTTCATAATTCTCCAGCAAATTGGCTACATCTGCTGCGATTGCGTTTTCTAAGACCTCCGACTCCGAGTCCACGCCGCTAAAGAGACCCTCGCTGAAGTCACTCTCCTCAACATCATAGTCTCCGATGTACTTTGCCAGTGGCTTCAACGTACTTCTTCTGAAGTAAGATCCGTCACTAGGCCACATCTTGGACCCTGGAAATCTCTTTTTGATTTCATCTTTGTCCCCGTAATTCATCAGGCGGAGGATGCTGGTGACATAGTGCCAATACAAGTATCGAAGTCCCGGCCGCCCGTCTCCCTTGAACACCAATTCACTGTTGTCATAGTCCTTGAACGTTGTACCTGGAATTTCTGGAACTGGTTGATTGTGGAGCGTGGGATCGAGAATGACAACCCGAAGTCTCTGCGGTTTGCCTTCGGGAGTTTGGAGTGGCAAAATAGCCAATTGCCCTTTATTAAAATGTTCTTCGATATATTTCGACATGATCATGCCATTTTAAGGCTCCATATGTGGCTCCATCCAGCTGCGTAATCGCCCTTGTCTCCAAGCATCCAGGCGACGTTCTCAAAGCCCATAAAATGGGGAATAATATAAGCCGCTACCCGTTCTTTGGGATCACTGGACCAGCGCTGCAGAACGGGACACCATTTTTCCTTGATCTTGAGCGGTTCTTCGTCTTTGCCTTGAGGCTCAAATCGTATATGCATTGCCTTCTGGTACCGATCTAAATTTTTCTTCCAGTGATCGTGCGCCTTATTATCTCTTACTTGCATCTTGGTAATGTTGCTCATTCGAAAACTGTTGGCTATAGCAGCTTGGTAAGCCTCCCGCTGGTCTTGCTCTTTAGAGTTCAGCTTTTCTGCTAGTCCCTTTCTGTTTGCTACTAGATTCGTCATAGAAGTCGCAGCCTTCAGACGCTTTCGAGTCATCTCTTTGACCTTATCCTTCATTTCTTCTGCCGCAATAACATTATTCTCGAAAGATTCTCGCAAGGCGACAGCAGCTTCAGAATATAGCTGATATTTTGCCGTTTGGTACTCAATTGCACAATCAATATACGCGGTGCTTGATTGGGAGGCTGTGGACATCTGAGAGGCTTTCCTTTTAAGATTGATCTCGAGGTCGTCGATTTGACTCTTTCTGGTCGGGGCAAACAGCGAAGACGTGCGAGCAGGAATCTTCAGCGGCGAATCGTTCAATGTTGGATTGTAGCTTGAGGTTCGCTTGAGAGATCCGCAGTTCTGAGCACTTAAAGAATCTACACTGATTGATAGTACGATACACAGATAACTTTGAAGAAGTGACAGAAGAGAGCAATGTCAAGACACTGCAGCATGGATAATCTTTGCGAAACAGGAACAATATTTGTTGTATAAAGTTCTCAAGCCACCCGCTCAACATCCGCATCTAGAAATGTTTCTGTCGAGTAACTTCGAATGTCTGCAAAAGTTGGCAATTACGAAACATAGATTATATCTCTCAAGTTGAGCTAGAAGACAATAATGTATAATTTCCACATTTGATTTAGGGAATTGCAATACTCTGGAATTTTAGATATGTTGTTGTCGCACTACCCAGAACAAAGTGTAGACATAAATTGTCTCTATGTTTGAGTGCATCTTAGAGAAAGACTCTCTTTCGATAAAGAGCACTCCTACTTCCAGTTCATGCACTTTCTTTGGGAAGGTTACGTCTGTTTACATGTATAGACCTGTCAATAGCACCATATAACCAGAGGTTCCACAGATAAATACAGCTCTCTTCCATTACCGATATTAGAAGATATGCGATTTGATTGAAAAGGTTAGTTTGTGCTACTTTTCAGGCTCCATATGTGGTCCCAGCCAGCAAAATAGTCGCCATTGTCCCCAACCATGCAAGCAACATTCTCAGGGTCTATTAAATGATGAGCCGCTACCTGTTCATTGGCTTTAGCTGAAGAGGCAAACCGTTAAAGCATTCCTCTCACTCAACCAAAATACCTAGGGGCCAGGCTTGGAGAATTTTACGAACTCGTATTTCATATGAAGAATTCCTGAAAAGTGCACCGTGCCGCTTTGAGAGTCGCCTTCAATGGTAAGAAGGCTAGTGCAAGAGATAGACGATGTGGCGACTCTGCATGCAGCTGAGTAGCCTCTTAATGCCTAGCGGGGAGCGAGCCGGTCAAAGTCGTTGCCTCGTTTACCTACGTGTAAGGTGCTCGAACAATCTATACCCTGTTTGGTGGCATATGGTGGGAGAGGGCACGTATAGCTCAATGCTATGAGAGCCACTGTGCCGTGCACTCACAGTGCTTCAGAAGGATATACAAGTGATGCATAGGTTGTACTGTGATGAGCGGCCGCTGGCCTCGTACTTCTCTTCGGCAAGGCCACTGCGCAGGAATGACGCGGGTGTGCAATCACACTTGCGGATGGACCGTGATTGAGCAATTCTTGGTCCAATATCTTCCCTTTGCTATTCGGTGCGCGTAAGCTATTGCACTGTAGCGACAATGGATGCATTTCTTTTGTTATTCAGACGTTGGCAGCTGAATCACCAGTGGAGATTCGCCCCTCTCCATCCGCCAGAAATCGGAACTTCGAATCGTCTCAGCGTCAAGAATCCCACCCCATCTATCTGCAAAGTCCTGCGACACTTCCCAGCCCATTGAAGACCATGGCTGGCTTCCCCACACCGTTATCGAACCATTACTATGTAGATCCATACATAGCTGGTCTTCTTGTTCTTCACTCAGCGTAGCAATGAGTATGTTGTCACGCAAGAATGGAGAAGCGATAACATCCAGATACGGATGATGGTAAGTGCGCAACTGAAGATCCGTAGGATGTAAATGGTATGGAAGGCCTGCGGATGGCTCTGGGAAAGGGTTGTAGATGGTCCATGGAGAAACTGATTCGTCGTTGGCGAACAGCTCGAATGCCAGCCCCATCAGACTAGCGTTCTGGACGTATGCTCGAAACATGGAGTACTGGCTGAGACACATGAATCGATGCTCGTAGAGACCAGCGATTGTGGCGTTATATAAATGGGCGCTTAGGGATCCCTTGTCCGGAAATTGGCTAACATCACTGGTGGACGCGGCGGGGACCATGGAAGGGTCATTATTCCCCACATCAGGAATCGTTCCATCATGCCCCATGGATCTTCTGGCCGTATCGGCGGGCCGCACAATGCTTGAGCCGTCATTGATCGGCTCGGACATGCGAATCTCTTCCGTTTTTTGATGCCTGTCATTCTGGTCATGTACTTCGAGCGAAGTAGAAGCGAGATTCTGAGACGGATAAGGTGGCAGTTGTTGGCGGCTAGATATTTTGTCTGTCTTTAACCTTGCTCCTGGTGACCGTGAGTATTAGACTGAAGGATAGAACTCTTCAAATTTCTGTTGCTCATACTTCGTTTTCTTTGGGCAAGCCTATTTTGCACAGTCTTCCGAGCTGACTTATCCTCGATATTCTTCCAGTCCTCTGAATGCCGGAGTATGACTACTGAACTCATATCTGCTATAGCTGGGATGTCCACTGGCGGCTGGAGCCACTGTCGCTGTCTTGGAGATATGAAACCTGGTAGACTGTACTTTAGCCACTTCTGGCGCAATCACGGCCACATGGTTACATCTTTGGTTAGTCTCATGAATTCACGCTCATGTCCTAAAGATGGGGTCTGAAGCCACTAGACATAAAGCGGTTAACGTAGCTGAACCTCATCTAGCCCAATCCAGGTTTCCAATCCTCTTTGTCGAATATTAAGCGCAGGCCCATCCCGCAGAACCAAAATTTGTCCCAAAACCCCCCATCAAAACACAAAACCAGACAGTTAATCTTCACAGCTGAATCACTTCTGCACCTGGCGCCCGAATCGCAAAGCAAGTAGCTCAAATTATAGAGAAAAGGCAGCTCTATGGGTGTATAAGTTTTTTGGAGGGTTTGAAGGAGGATGTATGGTGTGGTGTGGTGGGGTGGGGTGTACGGCTTTAGAGGGTTTGTTTGGTGTAAGATTGAGATGGAATGATAAATGTGACTTTGAGCTGTAATTTGAGCTATTTGGTCTAGAATTAGAGGGTTGGATGCGGAAGCTATTCGACTGCGAAGTTTGAATAAAGATAGGGGATGCACTTTCCGGCCCCTGAGTCTGCACCTCTCCCCATCAAGTTCAGCCATTTTAGTGATCATTTTCGCCATTCTGATACAGCGATTACTGAAGGCAAGAGCTAAGATCGATGTAGGACCTGCATTCTATGCCGGGACCGGCTTCGACGGTGAATGACAGCTTCTTACCCCAGCTGGTGGTTCTTCATGGCAACTACGGGAGACACGCTGAGAGCGGGCTGTGAATCCAGCGTACAAGGGTGTAGATCCAGTCGAATTTGACAACATGTTTTGCAGGGGCGACAAAGCTAGTAGATCTGTGATATAGCTGAACCAAGCGGTGCAATTGCATAATCGATTCTGATGAGCTGATGCGACGAGACTTGTTTCTTGGATATCTGCCCTCTGCAGAATTGTCGATTGATCGCAAGGAATAAAAGTCTTGCGAAGCCAACGCCACTAAGCGCAGCCAACATTATAGCCCTACTAGAGAAAATTCCTAACATTGTACTAGATGCATCTATTTACGCACAAGCTATTACCTTCACGAGTTTCTAGACAAAGATCGTCGAAGCATAATAACTTGCATATGCCTCGTATATGCAGATCAAGACAGACTCTTTTAGAGGTTTGAGAGCATAATTTGTCGAAAATAGAGAGACTTTCGGCATATGCGAAGATTCTCTTCTAAGGTTTGGGATTTAGAACGTTGGATGCAGACAAGAGAGCCAATGCTAAACATGTGCAGACAACAGCAGGTAGAGAAACTGCATGTAAAAACAGTTTCTTCTAAGATTTTGAGGAAAGAATATAGAAGCACATGCGCAATTATTGACTTAGGAAGTCTCTATTCGTACCCTATGTACATTTACCAACCGGACTATAGCGTATTTTCTCAATCCTATGCCCTAGCAGGCTGCGCCTTTTAGGGATTTAGAGTCTATCGCGTAAATTTTCAGCATTTACATGGTTTATTGTGCAATCGTTTCTTTCGGATTTATTGCTCATACAAGTGGAATGCTTTGACGTTTTGCCTCTTCCGCTGTTGGTCCATTATTATCTCGTTGAATTATTGTATAGTGCACTATCTCTTGTCGAGGCGTGGGATAAGGTAGAGATACTCTGACTTGGTCCGGCTATTAAGGGTAGGGTACGAATGGAGGCTCCTATTACTTAGCTGGGATTACGAAATGATAGCCGTCGAAAGTGGAGTAAATGCACATGCTCTGCCCATACGAACTCGTTACTTCTTAAGTAGAGGAAGTAATCAGATACGAGTTGTCAAAGGATGAGAGAAGTCGATAGAGAGGAATTCCAGATGCTATGCATCAATTTGAAAGTCAGACAAAGTACGAATCGTGCATATACGATAATTTGCTCTTTCGAGGCTTGAAGAAGATGTTCTGATGAAAGCAAACCGATTTCCGCATGCATTTCCCTGCACATTTAAATGCAGGTGTTGCCATTCTAATTATTGTTCAGGATGATTCTCTGGTATAAATGCAGATGCTGTGCATACCTGTACAGACCAAGCCACTCTGCATGGACTCGCGGCATGATACTGCGACTCATAACCCCACCAAGATCACTCTTTCGGCAACAGCGCCGGTGAAAGATTGTGTTGGCACAGCGCCAAACAACGTCATCATACCTTGGGAGATAGTTGGATGCTCCGGCCCTGAGGGCGGCCAAGCGTGACAGCGCTGCGCTGTAAGTCTGGATGTCGATTACCGATATTCCCAAAGAGAAAGTATGGGTGATAACCTCCATGCAGGCACGTTGGCGAGCATTCAAGCTGTTTGGAAATTTTCGCTGCTTGTTTGATGCGTTTCTGTTAGATGGAAGAGGAAGGTCAAGGTCGTGTCGTTGCTGACGTTATTCGAATGCTGCTAACAGAAGAACGCAGGCCTACCCTGCTGGATATTATGGGCTAGCCTCGCGCTTACGATAAAAAAGCGTTTCGAGTATATGTCGATGAACGATTAGGTTCATCGAGTGTCGCTGTGGACTGAGTACTTTCGCTCAGATGGACTTGTTTTCGGTCAACAGATGGCGCTTGTGCTGGTCTTAAGTTTCAGCAAGGTGCTTGGGATCAAACATGCGCAAGCGGCAAGCTGTGCCAGTCGTCGCGCCAGTCACTACCTTCTTTACGGCGCTCCGGCCAGATCTTCCGGAAGATGACCTCTAAATCTCTTGCTAGGGACCTCCTATGCGTCCCCTCCCTTTCCTGTCGTCCTGGCTCTCGTACAAGTAGCTCGTCGGGACGATCATCTCTCGGATTACGCATCAGGAGCCATGAGCGGCCGATTTGTTCAAAAACATCCCGAATGGTAAATATACCCATGGTAAAGACGCCATGACCAGTCATCGAAAGCTTCAACTTTCTAAGTGGCAATGCACCACTCATTCTGGTGGAAGAGATGCTCTGAAAGATGGCACGAGCCAGGTTCTCATCCAAGGCGCGGTTAATGAAGGCAAGACGGATGTGCCCGTTGCAAAAATGGGAATGCGCGGAGCGGTGTTCAGAGAGCTGCCTGTCAAATTCATCGAATCCGTATTCATCATCTGAGTCATCAGTCAAAGCAGCTGAAAATTCGAAAGCGTCGAGTGTAAGGGATAGTTTCTGGACTCCGGATAAGGTACCGAGCGCTCTGTACACGGCGACCTCCGCGGCATCACCTCGAGAGCGCGGAATGGTAAGACTCAAGTCCTCGAGCTGCGGGCAGCTTTCTCGAATCTGTGCAATTTCCTGTGGCGTGATCGAAATTTGACTAAGCCTCCCAAAAGGAGACAAACACAGTTTACGAAGAGACGCGCCATGGTATCGCAAGATCGTTTCAAAGTCATTGCGACGCACCTCGTCCACTATTTTGAGCGTAATCAGGGATGGTAGGCTCCGAAGAAAACAACCCACATAATTGGAATCATCCATTGTCAATCCTTCAATTTGATTTTCCGGGTGATTATGGGTTGTTAGAACCAAAGAAAGCTTTTTTAGAGACGAAAAGCTGCACTTCCGGGCCAGAAAATCAAGCCCATCGGCCGCAATGCGGGTCTCCAACACCAGAGCATGTAGAATGGAGAAATCTGTGTGCATGCTCCATCCCATTACGGAAAGGCTGCTTATAGAGGGGCCACCCAAGTGTAGGGATCGTAAGGATGCGGGCGCGGAGACTAGCTTCTGGGTGTTTAGGGAGAACCCTCGCCATGGCTTCTTACACCTCCAAGAAAGAAGCCTAAGCTGATTGTCACTGCGGTGTTTTTCGGGACGTATTTTCGCCTCTTTCAGGTTCAGTGCCAAGCCTGCTGCAAGACGCAATACAGCTTCTTCGTGGTTTTCAGCTTGCAGCCAAGCATACTTGACCGAAATGCTGTGGAGACAAGGCGATGTTGCAAGGGCAAACTCGTGGGCATCCATATTGGTTACCTCAAGGCTGCGGAAGCCAAAAGACTTAATATGAAGCCTACACTGGGGTAGGTACTGATGCAAAGCCTGGAGAATACAAGGTGCAAGTTGATTCGAGCAGAGATAGATCAAATCTGAAAGTGCCGGTAGTTGCTCGATCATGCTCGCGAGAGGATTCCATGTATCGTCTCCGTCATAAACGACATTCGCGAGCCTTCTATCAGCTCTGAACCCATCATTGTTGAGCTCGTCGGCGGATTTGCCATCATCGAGGTCAATTGCACTTTCGGCCCTCCGTCGTCGCCGTTTGGTCTCGATTCTGCTTGACTCGACGTTTCTCACATCATATTGTTGGTCAAGCATGCTGCCTTCCACCATCAAGCGATGGACGTTTCCGAAGCTTTGTGTTCGCTCTAAGATATCGGTACATTCCTGGGTGTCATTTCTGAGCTTCTCACGATTGCGCACCTTGAGTCTAATCGTCTGAAACAGGATGACCACGGCAGCAGCATGGCACTGCTTGCTGGTGAGCGCCATCGCAGGTAAGCTTGCCCTATGTGTGTCCCCAACATAGTTACAGATGCTCAAGACGATCTCGAGTGGTAAACCTTCGAAGGATGGAGACATTGGTTGGAACCGCTTGTGAAGGCTGGATGGGAGGATGTGAGGACCAAACAATTTGAGTGTCGGATTAGAATAACTCATCAGGTTATTGTTTCTCGAACGTACTTCCAAACAATCAAATCGTGGAGACTGCTCTCCTCTTTGACAAGAAGGAGCGGCGGACGTCTATGAACCTGGGCTGAGGTGCTCGATCACAAGGTATCATTCTCGAAACACTCAGCTTCTGCACCTCCCTCTCCTGGAGCCATCCAGAGTTCTGTGATACAGAGAGCTGTGGTTGTGCATTCTTAAGTTATTTCATGAGGTTTAAGTACCCTTTAGGCACCGTAAGCTTCACCAGGATCCATAGGTCCAATTTCGGACTGCAAAGAGAGTTGATTGCTGATATTAGGTTCGAGTCCTAAAGGCGCTGGTCCAATGGTGGAGTGAGACATGCGCCAAGACCGGCCTAATCCACGCTAGAACTATTCAGACTAGTAGCTCCAAGCCTTTTTCTGACCTCGCAGAAGTGTCCCAATCCTTCCATTGTGTCAGACTTCCTGTACAATCATCGACAACGGATCTCGAACCAATACTCAAGGTCATGCAGTGTCAGAAAATCTGCAGTACTCAACTGGGTAGGTTTGGTCTAGGACATATAATGGCGCCCATTCCTCGCCCTTCTCTCCTTTGGTCTACACGTGTACCCACGCTCTTTTCCTCCGTCATTGCTCAAAAATCTCTTGAACTGTGCTGTTCCATCCCTCCTTCAAGAGTCCTCTTACAAAGATGACTGTCCCAAAATCAAAACAACCGGAATCGTCGGATATACCAGACCTCACCGGCTACGTGGCCATCGTTACAGGGGGTAATTGCTTTCCTTTTCTCCTATAATCGTCCCGCTGTCGCAGCAATTTTGCTCACTTTGCTCTCTTTAAAGGCAACTCTGGCATCGGATATGAGATTGCTTTCCAGCTTGCCCGCCATAATGCACGCGTCTACGTCGCAGGTCGCTCTGATAGCAGACTGCAACAAGCCATTACAAGCATGCGTGAATCTGTACCAAACGGCGGGGACCTACGTCTGGCTACGCTCATCATGGATTTGCAAAGCTTGCATAGTGTTAAGGCAGCAGTCGATGATCTCACCACAAGGGAGTCAAGACTTGACCTGCTGATCAATAATGCTGGTGTAGGTCAAGCTTCACGTTCTCCCCCCTTTCTTTCTTTCTCAAGCTAGCTCCGCTCTGCGGCCGGCTGAATCCATAATATACACGCATCTGGCGCCTTCACATCATCATGCGCTGCCGGACTGGACGTAGTTCGGCTTATCGATGTATTGACATTCCGGACATTCCTTCTGCTCAGTCGAATGGCATATCCCTTTGAAGTGAGTTCACTGTAGGGACTGACGAAATCAAGATAATGGCACCACCATTCAAGCTTACCGAGGACGGCTTTGAGACGCAATGGCAGACGAACTTCCTCGCCGGACACCTGCTGTTCATTTCACTCCTCCCACTCCTTCAGTCGAACGCAGCCAGCTCCACAAACAAAAGTCGTGTGAGGGTTGTCAACGTTTCCGGCGAGGCCGCATTCGTAATGGGGCCGAAGGAGTTTACGCCAAACGACCCCAACTTAGCGTCTTTGCAGGGAACTATGGCGCCATTGTAAGTCTGCTGACAAGTCTGCATTCTTTGGGGTTGTGATAACAGTCGGCCAGCAAACGCTACGGTCATTCTAAATTGGCCGGTATCGTGCATGCACAAGCCATTGATAGCCGGTACAGTGCTCAAGGCATATCGGCCTATTCAGTCCATCCTGGGATCGTCAACACAAACTTGCAGAAGGGTATCTCGACGCTCTTGGGCCCAGTGATTCGTGCTACCGTTAGACTTGGCATCATGCCAGGTTGCATCTCGGTATCCGAAGGAGCTCAGGCGGTCCTTTTCTGTGCCACCAGTCCAGATGCTCCCAAGGGTAGTGGCGGTTATTTTCTACCAAAGGGGGAGCAAAGTAAGAACGCCGACAAGTTCATTAAGGACAAAGCAGTAGTGGACGGTCTATGGGAGGCTGGTGAAGGTCAACTTAGAGGGTCCGGCTTTTGATTGTACAGTATCCTTGGCATGAAACAGTTCCCTAGAGCTCAGCCATTGTACTTTGTTGCGAGTAATATAAGGTATCTCGAGGATTCATACACTACAATTAGAATCTACGGCAGAAGACTTCCGTAGCCATCCCGCACAGAAAATGGACCACGATAGCCAACGGGCCAACGGAATCGCGTATTCCCTCGTCACCAACGTCATCAGAGAGGTAAGATACATTCATCGACTACCAATGGCCACCGAATCCAATGTACCTGTTTTGCCCTGTCACCCTTATTGGATGGATTGCACTCGCATCATTTATCACCGACAATGCTTTCGCCGCCCAATTCGATTGTGCAGCCGCCTACGCGTCCGCCTGGTGTGTACAATGTCGCCGCAACCGACGATTGATATAGGGTTCGATCAGGGTTCAATTGTTTGCAGGTCGTCGGTGCGATCCCAATCCTTCAGACGCTATGCCTGTGCACAACATTTGATCGCCACAGGATCTTTTACGAACATATCTCGTGTTTAACAAGGAGCTGTATGAACCTTTTGAAGATCGACCAAGGCTGTTACTACTAAACCCCTGTAGCATGGCAACACGGTAGCGCTTGGAATCTTTGAATTGATACTCACAATGCATTCCATGAGGAGCCCACCACTACCTTGCCTGCACTTTACCATGATCATGAGCAACAATTCCACAGCTCGGAATGTCAAAAGCAGAGTGCTCTCCTACTGTCGAGCGTAGTGACGGCGTCGTTGAAGGTGTTTACGTCTCCTCGTCCTCCTCGTACGACCGTTTAGATGGATCCCAGGATGCATCCGCACCTTCTTCTTCAGAGCGAGCGTCAAGTGGATATGAATCAGTCTCCAGGAAGCGCAAAAGTCGAAGCCAATCATCAGTGGCAACTAAAAGTCGCACCAAGCGATTGAGAGCGCTCTATACTGACCAGTATCGTCAACTCTACAACGAGACTGTTCTCGATGCTGCGAATTGCGGCAGCAAGGGGTCCTATGAGCAGAGACAGTTTGGCCTTACCACTTGGTCATCGTCCGAGAAAGTGGTATTCTTCCGAACGCTTGCCCTCAAGGGTCGAGATGATTTAGCCAGCATATCTTCAGCTATAGTCACCAAGAGCGAGCCAGAAGTCCGAGCGTACCTTTTGCTTCTCGACGAGGTCTCGGCGGAGCAGCAAATCTATGAGCCTTACAATTCGTTGCTTGACCATTTCGAAATCCCGGCAGCTCTTGAGGTCAGCCAAGAATGTGAGGTCGCACTGGAAGGTGCTGCTGGTGCTTTAGCGATCCTGCAGGAGAAAGAAGATGTCAAGGCAGAGAAGAGAAAGCATGGTGATCAATGGCGGCTGACATCCGTGATCGCGGGTAGAATCCACGAGCAGCTGCAGGAAGGCCCTAATGGTGAAGCTGCAGTAGACGAGACCGTACCAGCAGCCATACTTCTTGATCTGAAGGCTTTTCTGACGTTGACGAAACGTCTCTTCATGAATTCTCCTGATCCGGAACTCAATTATCGTACGTATGCTACTGCTAGGATCAAATCACTATCCATCCTTCACACGGCTTTCTCCGACTTTCACAATTTAGTGGTGCGTATCACTAGACGCCTCGTACAGTGCGCAATATTTCTCGCAATGTCACGGCTTCGAGCAATGGATGAGAAAAAGAGAGCGCCTCGAAGACTGGTCCGGGGACTTGATATGGTTGCTGCTCTCGAGATCTCAGGCATGAAGCCTAACGCCCACGACTACTGGGTCGGATTGGCTCGACGCTGCAAGCTGAACGTCTACAAGTCTGACGCTGATCTTGGGAAACCAATCGGTGAGCGACTAAACTACGAGACCGTTGAGAACATACTGGAGCAAGGCAGGGCACGTAGAGAGAAGACTGGATTCTACCAAAGGATCCCACTCGAGGTCTTCAGCCGGCCTGCAACACCTTCTCATGGGAGACAGAACTCCACAACCTCAACTGAGACAGCTTCAGAGTACCAAGATTCTGCATCTGATTCAGATGGAACCTTTAGCGTTTCTAGTAACCTACCACTCGACCACCGTTCATCAGACTCTCTGCAAGCTCAGGATAACTATGACCAGAAACAGGACGCCTATATCTCAGCTCTCGATCACCAAGCCAGTCTGCGCGAGGAAACCCGCCTATGGGCCATCCTAGGCAGAGAGCCTCCATCGCCAATCCAGCCAGAGGACGTCGATATACCACAGGAACCGGTCCCTGAACCCAAACCCTTGGAAGAGATAGCGGATTGGCGGGAATCAATTTCTTATGCTGCTGAATGGGAAATCCTGGAGACGCCGGTGCCTGAAGCAGAATTCCAGACAAGCAACCAGCGGTCCAGAAGGAACGGTGACGCATTACCCTATAGCTTGGATGGAGAGAACGAACGAGCCGTTTCGGCCGCGGACCAAATGTTTGAGGAGGGAGCCGGGGACATGGCCTCCAGCTCTGGCGGTGATCTGTACGGGGATATTCGTGAGGATAGGGGTGATAGCGAGGGTTCCTTTGACCGTGAGTCCGTTGAGAGAACCTCGCGGGGTGAATACAGTACAGGGCAACCCGGCAGCATGCAGATATCGGACAACGAGAGCGAGAACGAGACATCTTCTGAAGCATCACGTAGAAAATACGGTGCCGGCTCGGTAAGTCATATCCCTGCCACTGGCGGCGCTCAGAATGAGGAGGAAGAGCGCCTTGAAAGCCCGAGCGATGAGGAAGAAGGACTCTAGACTCGCTCCGCAAGGTATAGAATTGGCACCGTCACCGGGGATCAGACTTCCTCCTGCCTAAACACCAACTGACGCAACTGCTGAGCGACGAGGGAATCGAGTTTGGCAGAGCAGCTGCCTGAAACCACCGAATCACCAAGTTGTCAGCTCCTTTCAATCATCGTGAAAAGGTCTTCAAGTCATCAGCCGCGAGAACGCGCACTTGGAGAGTCATTAAGGTAACGCAGCTTTCATGCTGTTTGAGTTGACACAGCTCAGATGAATGGTGTCCACAAAACCGCTTTCTGGGTGTTCGTTATGAGAACTGGATAATGCATTTTGGTCTTCCACAGCTGCTGTTTAGGGGGCAATAAGATATCAGCACGATGGCTACCAATTTCAAGTAGTCGTGCAGGACGAAGGACGCTGAAGTAGATGGCCTAACTCACTGAAGCCATCCGAATGAGATTCTAAAAAATTGTGAAAATTCTTTGGTTTAGCTGATATCCTACAGTCCGATGTCCATCCTCTCTGCATCCTCTGATTCTAGGCTGAGCATCACAACTCAACGCTCACTCCTTTCATTACCCCCATAAACGCCATCCGTTCCCCCCTCCAAACCCTCCCACAAACCCTCCCCCATCCCTCTCCCCATCACATCTCAAACTTCCGCCACCCCCTCTCCCCCTCCCCACTCCCACTCCCCCCCACCTCCCCCCCTCTTCCACCATCCCCACCATCCCCCCTCTCAAACCCCAACCTCTCCCCCATCCCCACACCCTCCCCCCTCTTCCTCAACGCCACCCTCTCCAAAAACAGCTCCCGTCTCCCCCTCTCCAGCTCCCGCCTCTCCACCTGCAGCAGCGCCTCCATGGCCGCAAACTGCTTCATCTTCAGCTCCATCTTCTCGAGCGAGGCGTTCACGGCCGACGAGACGAGGCGCGTCATCTCGCGCTCTTCGTGGGAGGCGAGCGAGGAGGCGCGCGCGGCGGAGGCGGCGAGGGCGAGGGTGGGGAGGGGGGCGGGGGTGGGTGTGGGTGTGGGTGTTGGGGTGGGCTCGAGGGGAGGGGTGAGGGAGGAGGAGGGGTCGATGTCCATGGCTTCGGCGGTGGTGGTGGGGGCAGGGTCCGGTTTTGTGGGTTCAGGCGCTTTGCCTTTTTCTTCGGCTGTGGCTGGGGCGGAGGTGGTGGTCTTTTGGTCGTCCGCTGTGGCGGTCACAGAATTGGGATTCTTTATCTCGCTCTCGCTGCCGCCCATACCGCCCTCCAGCCTTCTCTGCAGGTTGCGTCGCGTCTCGTCGACCCATCGCCCGGCCGTCGCGGCCGCAACGCTCGGATCCGCCATCCCGGCCAGGAAGCTGACGACGGACATGACGGGGTTGTCGGCTTGGTTGAAGGGAATGCGTTGGTGGTCGAGGAGCCCGAAGGACTCGTAGATGGGCTCGACCTCGAGGTATTTGTCCTCGATCTCGAGCTGGAGGAACTTGACGACGCATTCTTCGCGCGTGCGCGTGCCGACGTAGTCGCTGATCTTGTCCCAGTTGTCGGTGTCTTCCTCGAGGGCTTCGAGCAGGAGGAGGAGCTCCTTGTCGGACCAGGGGGCGTCGCGGTCGGGGATGCGGCTGTAGTTTGGGTCTTCCTGTTTCACGTAGTCGATGATGTCGTGGTTTTGTGGCATGCGGTGGTTTTGGATGCAGGTGGGGCAGAGGTGGTATGCTACATATTTCGTTGGGGCGCCGGCAGTATTTGAGGGGTTGTTTTTCTTGTAGTGGTAGCGCATGCGGGTGCAGTCGATGCCGCAGGAATAGCAGAAGATGCTCTTTTTGGACTCCTTTTCATGGTCTTCGATCGTTTTGGTGGTGGCGTTCGCACCGTTGGTTTCGGAGGATTTGTCGGTGGGGATCTCTTTGGATTTTTGGTCGTAAATGTTGCGGCCGATTGAGAGGTTTAGACGCTTGTTTGAGGAAATTTCTTTGTCGTGGTAGATCTGCCCGGCGCGGTCGAGGTCGGGTTTGAAGGTCGGTTGGAATGGTTGCAGGGCGCGAGGAGTGTCGGCTTGAATGCGAAAATGGCCGGTAAAAGGGGGACCGATTGCGGAGGGGCGGGTCTCCGGGTCGATCTGAAAAGAAGTGTTAGATGACTGTCTGCTAGGGCGGTCTGGCGGGCTGGGTACCTGATAGTTGATTAAGCCCCACTGCTCGAGGAAGGCGTGAACGCGCATTATGGCGCAGACGTCGCCAGCTAGATTGCGCCTGCATGCTGTGACAGTGAGGTATTCAATGGGATTGAGTCGATAGGTGTTGATCATGAAATCTCGGTAGTCTTTGTAGACGGCAGGTGTCTTGCTCCTGTTGCGGCTGTTGAAGAATTCAGGGAGGGACTTCTTCTCCACAGGCGCAATCTGGTGCATGTCGAACCAGGTACTGTAGCTTGGAAGGATGATTGATTGTTTCCCTTGTGCTATCAGATGATCTCGTGCAGAGTTGGCGATTGATAATTCGGTCTGCGCTGGCTGTCCATCGATTGCAGCATTATTTTGTTGGGAGGAAGGCTGGTCCTCCTTTTCCGGGCTGCCGCTCGCTTTGGGCGCATCATCCATGCCCGCCATCTCTTCGTCTTCTCTGTCTTCCTCGACGTCGCCGGGCAGAGGTGCTGCTGGCGCATCCAATGGATTGTCTGATATTGTCGGGGTAGATTCTATTTTTGGGACTGTCGGAACTTGGAATGTTTTCAGTAATTGCAGAAACACGGCCGACGTGAAGATAGATAGGTTTTCGCGGTGAATGATCGATGCTGGGAGGCATAACAGGACTTACTCGTCAAATCATCCCCAGCGGCTCCCGATGCAGATGCCATTACAGCTGCTGTGGAGCCACTATCGGCAGGCACAACCGTGTCGCCAGTACTTAAGGTCTCTCCTTCCATGCCTGCCGACGCTGCTAATGCGTGAACTGGTGAGGACTAGCAACGTCCTTCTGCTACTTCGCTTCGGAAGGCCGGTAGGAGCTGTTGCGCAATGGTCCAATGGGTGCAATCCGCCAGGCGACAGTACAGGTTCAACAGGTGGCCATTTAATGATCAGATTGGTAGCTGAAGTCGGACTAGCTTGGTTGAGCAAGAAATTAGATGATTCAATGCTTGACCTCTTCGGTCCACAAAACACCAACCTTAGTGTGAGCATAGCGCTAGCGGAGCTTCGGCCCGGTCAGCTAGTGTAACTATGTTGCGTCGGCATTCTTCTAGCCGTTGTTGTCGACTAAGAGTTCATCCATCGAAGGCTGCTCGTCGAGGGTCGGATTGTGGTGCATCCGCCCATTTCCTGGCAAGGATGCTGTCCTGTGCTCAGCGGTCTGCCTTACGGCATATCAGAGCGCAACTGCACCCTTTACAGGCTCTCCGGCCACAGCAATCGGCCCTCGCTCGACTACTCAGCTCCCTTGCAATTTTGGAGCAAAGGGAAGGGAAATTGAGTCATGCCTCACTTAGTGCCGTTACCGCTGGCCAGAAGCTCGGCGGATCTGTTACGGGTCTCGTCGCGGGCAGTGGGGTCAAACCGGTGGCAGAGGAGGCGGCCAAGGTGAAGGGCATTGAGAGGATTATCATGATTGAGAACGGCTCACATGACAAGGCATACGGACTTCTAGCATATGTTCGTGAGGACATCAGGGTTGACAATTGGCTAGGGTCTTCCTGAGAACTACGCTCCCATGGTGGCCGAGAATATCAGAAAGGGAGGATACACACACGTCTTTGCTGGCCATTCGGCATTTGGCAAGAATCTTATGCCCAGAGTTGCAGCACTCTTAGATGTCCAACAGATCTCGGACATAACGAAGATCGAAAGCGATCACAGTACGCCTCTCGACTGCTCGCGCTAGACCTGCTCGCTAACCGCTCAGCTTTCGTAAGACCAATCTACGCAGGGAATGCAATTCTGACTGTCCAATCCACGGATGATCTTAAGATAGTCACGGTCCGAGCTACTGCGTTCCCAGCGGCAGCTGCCGAAGGTGGCTCGGCGGAGATCGTGGACGGCGTTGATCCAAAGGTCGAGATCACCACGGAATGGCTCTCTGAAGACCTTGCCAAATCAGATCGACCGGACCTTGCCACGGCGACCAAGGTAGTTTCTGGCGGCAGAGGTCTCAAGTCAAAGGAGCAGTTTGACAAGATCATCCCACCACTTGCAGACGCTCTGGGAGCAGCCATAGGGGCGTCAAGAGCGGCTGTTGACAGCGGATTTGCGGACAACAGCCTTCAAGTGGGGCAGACAGGGAAGAATGTGGCACCGCAGCTATATTTGTGCGCGGGCATCTCGGGAGCTATTCAGCATCTGGCGGGAATGAAGGACAGTAAGGTGATAGCTTGCATCAATAAAGATGGCGACGCTCCTATCTTCCAGGGTGAGTCAACATTGGCCTACTCAACTTGAACATTACTGACAAAGATGTGGCAGTGGCGGACGTCGGCCTTGTGGGAGATCTCTTCGACAAAGTACCCGAACTGACAGAGAAATTAAAGCAGTAGTGTAACCTGAGGTTTCGTGTACATATTCCAATCGCATATTGTGGTTTACTGGAAGGAACGGGCAGGCAAATATTTGGCGCTACGATAGAGAATAGAAGGGCCTCTGTACTTTTGTCATAGAGCGGATTACTCTTACTGCGCGCCATTCCTATATCAACAAATTGAAAGTGTTGCAATGGGCCTGGTCTACGGTAGTAATGTGCTAGGTACTTCCAGGGGTAGAGCCCAAAGATAGGACGGCAAACATTAGGGAGCAGCTTGCTATGAAGTCGTGACGGATCGTCATAAGGGTGGGTATGTGAACATGTCATGTGGGAGAGACTCAACGATTATGCGGCTCTACGTTGGCCATCTCGATCAACGCAAAGACGGCATCCGGAGCGGCGATACCATCATGCCGAAGCCACGACGCAAAAAGCATCCAGCTTATTTCCGTGTTCCTAATATCCCACTGACGCTGCCCGCCGCGTGCTTATGCGAAAATGGATCGCAAGGAACAGCTGGAAACCAATCATACCTCTGTCGACACCAATAGCTCGCCTCTGCCCGAGCCTATCTCGCCTACAGATTGCTCGGCCAAGAGAGCTCGCAAACGCAACAAGCCGAGCCTGAGCTGCGAGGCATGCACACTCAAAAAGACCAAGTGCGACCGTGGGAGGCCGACCTGTTTGGCCTGCTTGAAACGGAGATCTACATGCCACTATTCCCAACTCGCCGACGCCATAGAAGAATCGCACCGTGCGCTAGGCATCGAGAGCCCTAGGAAGAAGCCTAAGCAGAGTCATGCACCTCCACTGAGCGCGCTCCCGCACCGGCAGGATGCAAGACCCGTGGAGCGGAGGCCATCGCGGTCGTCGACTGTGTCGTCACCAATGCTCCTGTCCAACATGCCTTTCTGCCACCCCACCGCTTCGAGCCTCTTCAAAGCCGAGCACCCTTTCAGCAATTATTGGACTCTCTCTGGCGGACTGGCTGAGGTGGTACAGGTGCTACCATCCAAGGATCAGTCAGATATCCTGATTGGGAAGTACTTCGAAGTGGTGGACCCGATATATCCCATGATTGACCAGGCAGCTTTTCGACAGGACTATGACCATGTGTGGTCGCTTTCTCCTCTGGAACGCAGTCATGTCGACGGCTCCGTGATCGCTCTAATTTTCGTTATGCTGGCTATGGGCACGCAGTTTGTTGCTTTGCCGTCGCCAGCGCAGAAGGAGCAGACTGCCGAGTTCTACGTTTCTGCTTCTCATCAGGCACTGCGCATGTTCTCCTACCTTAGTCGGCCGTCCCTGCGATCCGTTCAGACTATGGTACTCATCACATATTTTCTAATGAACGACAACCACGGCTCTGATGCTTACGCCTTTGCTGGAATCCTCAATCGACAGGCCTACGCACTTGGCCTCAATCGAGATCCATCCATCGTCGTTCCCAATGCTTCCCCTTATGTGATGCAGCAACGGCGCAAGCTCTGGCAGGCCGTCTTTCTCCAGGACACATTTTTCACCATAATCCTAAAATTACCCCCTACGGCTACCCACACGGATGTGCGAGTCGAAGATCTGGACGAAAGGGATGAGGACCCAAACGTCAATGCTGGTGCAAACGATGTTTCTTACATTCGCTCATTCTGGAATCTCGCGAACTTATGCCAAACGGCGCTCTGTTCGCCTCGGTCTTTGTCGCTCCCCATCTCAGAGTCACCAGCAGCTCGATCTCGTCTTGTTGCTTCTTTCCATAGGCTATACACCTCGTTCCCCCTTCCCTTCCGCACCTTCAGCGAAGCCGCGATTTGTGAGCTTGCTAGGCACAGCACACGGTTGGCCCGGCAGACTCTGTTTCTGACCAGCAACTACTATCATTGTTTAATGCTGGTGCATGCCGACGAAAGCGAAGATTTATTGTTAGATCTAAAGGGAACTTTAGATGCGGCGCACGAGGCTATCAACAGCTTCTTCTTGCTTCACACTTTATTCGAAGGTGAGGCTAGGGTTTGGTTTCATTTCCAGCAAAGGGCGTTCTCTGAAGCGGTGAGTCTGCCACTAATTCTTTACTGCGTCTTTCAATTTCCATTTGTGTGGTGTTTTGCTTCATAGGCCGGTGCTAACTGTGGGCGTAGCTGGTAATTGCGGAGCTCATCAAGAACAAGCCCGAAGACCTCTCTGCTACCGATCCACTCTACATTAGAGCGAAAAACGATCTATCGGGGATGATCGGAATCTTACAACTAAGTAGCGAGATTGATATGGTGAGTAGAACCCGGGTAAGTTTGTTGAACAACTACCTCTGAGGCGCCACACCCCGTCTGAAAGCTCGAAAATATCCCATATCAGGGCACAAGGTGGCGAAAGACCGTTCAGCCAAAGTCCACATGCACTAATCTAGGGCTTTTGGCACACCTCATTCAACGTATTCACGGATTGACGTTGGATGGTTCGCCGAGTCGGGGCAATCGAAAACTAGTGGAACCCTCAATCATGTCCTCTAAGGTGCCGCCTTAGGACGGTTACCAAGGTACTAAAACAAGCGCTGACCAGGAGCTGGGCTACAAGCATGCAACGAGATCGGCAGTCCGTATGCAAGGAAGATGTAGCCAGGCTATCGTCTTGCAGACACAGCTGCTCGTTCTCAACCCCATTCATCAAAGGGACCATCAGCCCGTTCGTAAGTGTAAGAGCGGTTCAGGCTTTATGGGATCACGCCAATGTGTGGTGAAGCATCGTCTCAACTCTGCGTGTCTCCCAAAGAGGTCTAAAACAACCGCACAGGCTCAATCATTCTAGGGTATGGGGCCTTTGATAGTGCGCAGAGCCGGAGATAATCAATTCACGAAGCGCAACAGCGCACGTAGGAAATGGCTACAACTTGACGACTGAAGGAGGATCCTTGCGCCGTGGTTGTCGAGGTCTCTACCATACATATACGATATATTCCATCCGATGCGATGGTGCGCCTCCCCAACTTTCGTTGAGCTCTTTCTACTTTCCCAGATTTCTTCTGAATGTCATGTTACATGTCTCGACCAAGCTTTTACGGTCTGCCATTCTAGCAAGGGATCTTTATTGGGTAGTTAGCCCACAGTAGAGTCGTTTAAACGGTTTCGAAGGAACGTCAGGACATGGTGCACTATTTACTGCCACTGGATGGGATACATATATATAAGATTCCTCAGATCCGAAAGCTGCTATGAACCAAAAGTTCTTGCATCAAGCCAGCGTCGATCGATGTCCGGCGGATTGGGCCCATGAGACTACTATTCTCTCTAGGCCAACATTCACCTGGTACGGTGCCCGTTCATCGCAGAATCGGCGAAGTCGCATTTCGTCTAACAGAGCAGAATATTATCAAGCACCACCCTGTGGACGAGTTCTATCTTTTTCGCAGATTGGAGGCCAGAATGTCGTTATGTGGCTTTGCTTCGAGATGGTGTTTCACCAAGAACACGTTCTCGTCTTTTGACTCAGGATGTCTCTGTGGTTGAAGAAGTTTGCGGCTAATCGGCCGCCCCCCCACTCTCTACGGCAAGCGCATGAGCTGACCCTGATGCGCAATACTATCAATTCTTGTCCAAACGTTAAGATCAAAGCGTCGGAATATGGCTCGAGTGTAGCTTTTTGACTCTCTCGAATGAAAAACAAAATAACTTTGATCTGTCGTTGAGATATCTGCGAAGAGGCATTTGAGCCGGACTGGTCATTGAGCCGTGCCCCCTTCTCCTGCGCTTGCCGTAGGGGGGCGGACCGCCGATTATGTGCTAGTAGCATACGCTCCCGAAACATCACCTATGCGGACCCTAGGCGAGCGGCCCCTTCATTTTGGGACAACCTCGAGAAATATCCGAGAATAGCATGATGTCCGTGATCTATGCGCTTGTTACAATGGAAAGACCCCGAAGACCTTTCACGTTGGAGAGGATGCTTCTGTTTGATCCAATTTGCGAAATCTGTTCCCCGTCTAGCCCTCTTGCCATTTTTTAGCATTCCTCAGCAACGTTCCTTTGCTGTCTATCTTCTAGACTTACGCTCTTTACTATCCTCTTAGTCAACTTTTCGCTACTGTAAGCGATGTGGCGCTCTCTGGGAGTTTCTTTCTGCCTCTTGCCCATATTTGTCTGCCAGGCTGTTGCCCAATTCAATGATACAGTTCCTTTTGGGAATTCATCGTCCCCTTCGAGAAGTAATGGGACTGTGCCAGACCCACCTTTTTGGCTCGAAGAAATAAAGCATCAGGGCGTAGCGACTTTTCAAGCCGACTCTACCTACCAGGTCTTTCGCAACGTCAAAGATTTTGGTGCCAAAGGTCAGCACAAACAGCCCATCCTCGTGTTGATAGCTTACTCATATGTTCAAGGCGACGGAGTCAGTGATGACACTGCAGCGATCAATCTAGCCATTAGTAGTGGTCAACGATGTGGACCTGGCACCTGTCAAAGCTCAACTACGAGTCCTGCTATCGTGTACTTCCCGGCTGGAACTTACCGTATATCCGCGCCCATCATCGATTATTACCTCACCCAGATCATAGGCAATCCAAATAGTCTTCCTGTGATCAAGGCCGCATCAAATTTTACAGCCTTTGCTCTAATCGATGGCAATCAGTATCAGCCGGGTAGCGCAACTCATCCTGCAGGGATTCTTGGCTTCAAGGCCACCAATGTATTCTACAGGCAGATACGCAACCTTGTCCTTGACACGACTGCTGTTTCGCCGAATGTAAGTGTCAACGGGATCCATTGGCCAACGGCGCAGGCTACGAGTCTGCAGAACGTTGTATTTCGAATGAGCGCCGCGAACGGGACTCAGCACCAGGGGCTATTCATTGAAGAGGGTAAGTCACGATAGAGTTGCAGTCTGGCGGTGAATCCCTCACTAAGAGGTTATAGGATCTGGAGGCTTCATGGGAGATCTCGTCTTTCATGGAGGGATGATCGGCGCCACCCTGGGCAATCAGCAATTCACTTCACGAAACATGTCGTTCTACAATTGTCAGCAGGCCATCAATCAGGCGTTTGACTGGGGTAAGCAATCGACTTTTCTTCCAACTCTTTTACGTGCATTCCTTCATATAGGCTTTACGTCGCCAAACAACTCAATAAGCCGCTACGGCAAATACGCCTATCGTTCGGCTGATAGTCATATACTGACAACAAGTAGGCTGGACATACAAGTCCATCACAATCAGCAATTGCAAGGTCGGCTTGAACCTTACCTCTGGCGGCCCTTCGAACCAGGCCGTCGGTTCCGTAACATTCATCGACAGCAGCATTAAAGATACTCCGATCGGCATTCTCACCGCCTACAGCCGTAATCAGTCATCAATGTCCAATGGTAGTCTCATACTCGAGAATGTCAACCTCAAAAATGTAGGTATCGCCGTTCAAGGCGCCGGAAGCGTAACAGCTCTGGCCGGTACCACCGGCTCAATGACCATCGCAGCCTGGGGCCAAGGCCACATTTACGACGGCACAGGAAGCCACACTGCTTTTCAGGGGCCCATCCCTCCATTTTCTCGTCCAAGCGGTATACTGGATGGTCAAAAATACTACGAGCGCTCGAAACCCTCGTACGCGCATATCCCTGTCTCGCGATTCTTGAGCGCTCGAACCCATGGTGCTACAGGCAACGGTATAGTAGACGACACGAAAGCCCTCCAAAAGGCCATCAACGCCGCTGCCTCAGCCGGCAAGGTCCTCTTCATTGATGCAGGCACCTATAAAGTCACCAATACTCTGCACATACCTACCGGATCCAAGATCGTCGGCGAAAGCTACCCAGTTATTATGTCCAGTGGATCATACTTCGCTAATATGCACTCTCCCAAGCCTGTCATCCAAGTTGGAAGACCCGATAGTAGCGGCTGCGTGGAGTGGTCCGACATGGTTGTTGCGACGCAAGGCCATCAACCTGGCGCGATTCTCATCGAGTGGAATCTATCGACCTCAGGCACGCCCTCCGGCATGTGGGACGTCCATACCCGGATCGGCGGCTTTAAGGGATCAAAGCTCCAACTTGCGGACTGTCCTGCTACGCCTGCTTTGCCCAGTAACGGGACCAGCGGAGGTAATTCTAGCATGTCAACAGCACCTTTCAGCAATTCCACAACCACTGGCAGCGGAAGCCTAAACCCTGGTCCAAGTCCGTCCTATAATAATTCTACTGGCGGTGATAACACAACAGACACGTCATACATCAACAAAGCCTGCATCGCCGCCTTCATGTCCATGCACATCCACCCCTTCCGCAAAAGGCCTCTACATGGAGAACAACTGGTTCTGGACCGCGGACCACGATCTCGACGCTATTTTCACGAACATAACCGTGTACTCCGGGCGTGGTCTCTACATCGAAAGCGAGAGCGGCGATATATGGCTGTATGCCCTCCCCTCTCTCGCACTTCCCAATTTCACTTCTCCATCATCCACCTTCCTGCCTCCATCTTCTAAATCCCCTCATTCCCATAATTATCCCGTGCACGGCACTGACGTATTCGTATACGAACAGCGTAGCAACATCATCAGAGCACCACTCCCTCTACCAATTCCAATTCTCCCACACCCGCTCTATTCACGCCTCCCAGCTACAGACCGAAACCGCCTACTACCAGCCCCACCCCGATATCCGCGCACCCTTCCCCGCCGCCGCACACTACAACGACCCTACCGTCTCCGGACTCTGCAAGACGCAGGGGACGAATTGCGATGGGCTGGGACTGAGGATGCTGCAGACGAGGGACGTGGGTGTTTATGGTGCGGGGTTGTATAGTTTCTTTGATGACTACAATAATTGTGAGTCCCCCACCCTTTCTTTCCCCGGCCCCCCCCCCCACACCCCCCACCGCCGAAATCCCAAACACTAACACCCCCCAAGCATGCTCCTTCCCCCAATTTTCCAACTGCCAGCCTTCAACCTTCAGCATCGAAGGCCCCCAAACCTCCAACATAAACATCTACAACCTAAACACAGTCGGCGCATCGAGTATGGCTTCTAGGGATGGGAAGGAGCTTGCGAGCGCTGTGGAAAATACGGGGGTTTTCCCGGATGGGATCGCTGTGCTTAGGGTGGGCTGAGGGGGAGAGGGGGGCGGTGTGCTGAGGGTGGGTTGAGGGTGGTCCGGGAGGCTGGTCGGGGGAGGGGGAGGGGGAAGGGGGAAAGGGAGGGGGGCTAAGGGGGGGTGAAAGCGTTATGGGGTTTGAGGGTGAGATGTGCGGCTGGTCCTTGGTCATCGGTTCTCGTGGACGCTGGGAAAGCGAGCGGTTTATGAATGAGCATCGCGTTGTTCTAGTCGTCGGATAGCAGTCCCCCTTGTCGATTTCAGCCACTAGGTTTCTAGAACGACATTTCCACAAAGCACCCGCTCCGCACAGCTCCTTCAAGAGGGCTGGTCCTTCCTCGCTCTTAAGTCATCGCTTTCTATAGCCGTTTGTAACGCGAGCGGTGAGTGAATACGCTGCGCTGGGCGTTTATCAACACTCTTTGTCCGCTTCGATTCTCCAAGTTGGGGTATCGCAGCGGAATGCATGGTTCAATTACCTTTCACAGCCCAGGCGCACCAGCTACAGCGGTTGAAGAGGCTCGCTCCGCTCTGACACCTGATGGGGAAGTTGGCGTTATTGTGTAGGTAGGCCAGGAGAGAGGGCAGCTCTTCTTCTCACAAGCCGTCTGAGTTGTTGGTGTTGGGATCGGGGCAGAGAATGAGCGGGCTGTGGATTTGGAGGGGGGGTTGGGAGGGGAGGTGGATGGAGCGCGAAGGGCTGGGGAGGGGTGGATTGGGGAGTGGGGATTTAGGGGATGGGAGGGGGAATGGGGGGTGGGTTGAGTGGGATTGGGAGTGGATGGGTTGTTGTGTGAGGGTGATGGGTGTAAAGGGAGGAATGGAGAAGGCGAAGAACGGAAGGGCGGGATAGAGACATTGAAAGCGATTGACGGATGTGACTATGCAAAAAAGTGTGTCTTCGGGTTATGGGAAATGTAAAATGCAAGAACGTCAATGATCGGAACGGCAGACACAATAACATCCATTGGCCGACGTGGAAGAATGTGCAAGAAGTGTGTCTCCCTGACTGGTTTATGAGAAATGCAAAGACATCATCTGAGCGTTGATATAGCCATCTCAAAATCCTCTCATCAACTCCTCGAGCGTGATCGGCTTCCTCACCGCCGTGGACGATCCCTCATGGAAGCTCACCCACACCATCCCCTCCTCCTGCTGTCCGCTCCCTCTCTCCGCAGGGCGTCCGTCGCTAGAGTCAGGTCGGGTGTCTTCGATAATCCTACCGAAGAAGTCGCGTTTCACATTCGGAGCTTTTGCTTTCTTCCCCTCTTCGACCGCGGCCGGGGATTCGAGCTCTAAGCCAGAGTCCATGGCCCCGCCAGCACGATATCTGGCTTGTCGGGCGTCTGCGTTTTGGCGGATGGTGTACTTTTGGTATTCTTGATCTAGGGCTTGGCAGATTGCGTAGCGTGCTGGTGATGCGGTGGTTGGAGTACTTTGAGTGGCGGTCTCGAAGGTAGAAAGAGTGTCAAGAGGTCTGTCGTGATTTTAGTCACCTGAGATGCAAGGAAAGAGAAGGGACCTACGGCTCCAGGCGGTAAACATAGCTGCTCGTCCCCGCGTATCCGCCTTCAACTCTGCTGCGCTCAAACGTCACACCTACTCCATGCATAACACTTACCGCTCTTTCGAGCATAGCTCTCTCGGTTTCTTTTCGCACGCTGACTATGCCCTTCTGATCACCACTGCCGCCGACAACGATGGGTTTGACGTTGGGCTTCAGTATACTCATGAGATAGGGGAGGAATTCTGTTGAGATATCCTCAATTGATCGAAATTCGCGGAAAAGGGGTATGGACAGCGAGGATTGCATGGCCTGTAGGGTAGCCTTATTCTGCTTCAGCATCTCAGAAGCCTCATAGTCAGCCCTCGGCCCTGAGAACGGGAGTGGCTCTTCTTCCTTCTCATCGCCCCACCGCTTCTCGTCGTCGGCCCAAGAGTGCTTGGCCGGTGACGCGAAGAGGTCGTGGAAGCCCAACGTTGGTTGGGATAGGTAGGCTGCAAGCTCCCATTCTTGGCCGGAGTGGACTTTCGAGGATAGCGTGTCATGGAAATGTAACCATTCGTAGGCAGCGTTCGGTTTGGAGAGGTAGGTGTCGTCTTGGAAGGGCTGGGTAGGGTAAGTTGCCCAGCAATCGGTCATGATACGGTCAGTGTCGCCGCTTGCGTCGATGATCTCACGGAGGCGATCTACGGCTTTCCGCTTTCCAGCTTCTGCTACGCCGGTAGACCTACGGACGGTCAGATCGGACCGTGGTTGAATCGTTGGAGCGACGTCCGAGGCAGGTAAGCCTGCACCTTCTTGGAAGACACGCTGTACTGCTTCTTTAGCTCCTCCACAAGCGATGCCTCGCGCTGAACCGCCGCCATGCGAAAGGTTCTCCAGCATGTTCTTCTCGACCCAGCTTCGCGTCAATCTAGCACTCTTTGTGACCGAGGATATATCCGTGTTTCGCAATTTGGAGGCTACCCATTCACCAACAACAAGGATGCCACGCAGATCGCCTTCACCTGTATTGCTGGAATTCGCTCGAGCTCCCTGTCGATTGCTGATGCCCCAGGCTGCCTCACACAGACGTCGCACTCCATCGCCATCGCATGGCACGCATTCTTTCTCGAAGACGGTCTTTAGCCTCGCCACTACCTTCTCGAGTGGCGGTTTTCGAATGTGTATTATTTCCGCCATCGTTGAAGAGCGTAGAGGCCGTAAAGATGGATGGTAGACATCGTTACAGATAAGGATCATGGGTCTTAGCAAACGAAAGCGCTCTCCCTTCTTGGACTTCCTGCTACCTGAGCTGTTGCCGGACGTGGCTCCCAAGGGGTTTGAGTTCTTTTGATCTAGCGTCACCAAATCCATCAAGGCTTTGATGAATCCTCCTTCACCACTACCATGTCCACCACTTACGACTCCGTCAACTTCATCCACAACCACACATACCGGTCTGCCAGCTTTCCGGACAGTGCCACCGTCGCCCTTGGTATTCACACCTTTGACGTTTTCCGTCCCGACAATGTCTCGTATACGACCCTTGACAACGTTCCCACTCCTCTCGTCGCTTGCGTTGATCTCGACCACCTCGTATCCAGCTTGCCTGGCACACACATGCGCCAATGTGGTCTTGCCCAGGCCAGGAGGTCCCGCAAGTAGCAATACCTTGCGGTGTGGCCGCTCCTCAGCTGTTTCATCATAAGTCTTGTTCTTCGGCTTCGGCTTGTTCGCGCCCGGGAATACGATTGGATCCCAGCCTTTCAGCCAACGAAGGACGGTACGGTGCGTCCTTTCGTCGCCTACCAAGTCTGTGAATTTCTTGGCTCGGTATTTTTCTGTCCATAGCATAGATCTTGCGCGCTTTTTCCCCACCCCATGAGCCAGGACTTCGATCGAAGGTTGTATAATATTGGAGACCACCTTTCGAGACCGCAATTCCTGCCCATCTTTGACAGCTTGATCGAGCAGATGATGGATGTCGACGCCGTAGAAACTCTTCTGAGCTTTCCCAGGTTCAACGGTAGATCTGCCAGCAATCAACTTTTCATAGGAGATTGAAGCCTGAACGGCTTTGTGCTTGACATTGAAGTCCTTTCCAGACGCAGTTCTTATCCGAAGTTGGCCGTCGACTGAGTCTTCTCTGATTGGATCAGAGGAAGCTGCTTGCTGCTGGTTTGGCTTGTGGAAGATGGATCTTCCTAGGTTGGGAAAGGAAGCAGGGGGGGAATCTTTCTCCGTTTCAATGTTTGGAATATCAACAGAAGACACTTTAGGGTCTTCTATTGCCTCAGGGACACTGTCCTGGTTGTCAGATGAGGGCTCGGGGCTGGGATAGCTGGCAGTCTTTTCTCGGCGAGAACGCTGTCCGTCCTTTAACCATGAAGCCCCATCGAGTCTGCGGTTCACTCTTCGATGGCTTTGGTCAGGAATTGGCCGTTTCCTTGTCTCCGGAGCAGCAAGTGGAGAAGAGCTGGGCGGATATGCTACGGGAGACGAGACATGGGGCATGGCTGGGCAAATCGTAAGGTGAAATACTCTTATTCGAGCTCTAAGCAAGCAATGAGAGGTGGTGAGGGCGGCACGCGTCGTGAAAGACGCGCTTTCGGGGAAACGGCGGGCCGAGTAAGGCTAATGCAGCGGGTGATCTTCTAGTCCCAATTAGTGTGATTGCGACCAAGGTTCGACGCCGTTATCCCAGCCATCGAGTTCTCTTACTTATCTGGAGGAAGCAGTGGAATGCAATGAACCAGCTTTATAACATCTTTGGGCCGGCGCACATATTCTCCGATGGGTGACTACTCGCCACCTGAACACCTGCACTCGTACTACTACGATTTTGCTTACGAGAATAAAGGGCCGTTTCGAATGGCCAATGGTCGCATCAGTGACACGTCCGCCAAGTCGTTTGCCGAGTATGTTCTGGCCAATTTGACTGTCTTGCCCTGCTGCTGTACAGAGGGAGATCACTGACCCTTCGATTCCCACTCTAGGCTCTTATCTGGTCCTCTAATGGACATATATGTTGGCCAGGAGAAACGGCATTGGTCCCTTCACCATTACCTACTCTGCTACCACTCGGATTACTTCAAGAATCGCTTCAATGGTGATTCCAAGAAAAAGCTTGGCAAGGTGGAATTGCTTGACGATGACCCGAAAGCGTTCGAGGTCCTAATCAAGTGGCTATACCAAGGCACGATCGACGACGTGAACGATATGCCGATGGAAAGGAAGTGGGACTATGCGGAAACTTGCCAGAAGCTCTACGTTCTTTGCGATAGGATCAATCTCCCTGGTCTGAAGAATCAGGCCATTGATCAATTTCGGAGAGGCTGCTTTGACGCTGGATTGGTACCAGGTCCAGAGGAGATGAAACCGATTTACGATCACACACCGCCTTCTTCGCCTTTTCGCAAGCTAGTGAGCAAGATTGCTGCGCGGCAGATCATGGACCCCGAGAGCGAGAGTGATGCTGCAAAATACAAGATCTGCTTTGAGGCGAGTCCCGACTTCGCAATCGATGTCGTTAATGCGATCCGTGAAGGTGCGGGTGGTATGCTATTTGCAGATCCCACGGAAGGTGATGGATGCCTTTTCCATGAGCACGCGAATGGCCAGCATTGCAATAGTCCATGACAAGAAAGACATTTATTGAAATCTGGCGCGGTTGCCATATAGTCAAGACATTGCACGCATTGAATAAGGGTACGAATACGCTTGGGTGTGGGAGGAACTGATTGGCCGATCTCATGATCGAATACAGCGACAGCTCGATGGATCGAGACACAACACTGGAGATCTGAACTAGCCGCATTGATCGAGACGGGCCATCATACCAAGCCTAGCGTGGCTGATGGGCTCAAGATGTTTGACAACAGCCGTTTTGAAAATCGTGTCCGGACCCAGCAGCTAGACACCGCCATACTGCAACCCAGATGCCTCGCCGATGATTGCTATTGCAGTGGTCCACAAGAAAGGCGACGGGCATTGTTAAGCCTGAAGTTCGGCAAGACGGTGCGATCGACATTGCCCGAATGACGGTTCTCAAACAGACTGTATACGTGTCGTTTGACCAGTTTCCGCAGTCCCCACTTCCTAAATGCCCGTGCAGGCTGCGTCTCGAGGAGCCAGCGCGGGACGAAAACCAAACGCAGGTAGATAGGAGGAACGAAGATAGGGTATCCGGAGACTGAAGCTGCGCCGACTAGTGTCCTTGACAGTGTTACGGAGGGATGGCTTGGCCAAAGAGGGACCGTCGAACAGAAGAATCAAGCTCACGAGTATTATACCAGATCCCACATCGCTACAATGCATGAAGTTGCAAATCGACCATTCCTCCCCGCTGATGGTGGCACCGACTTCCTGGTTCACGCGATAGTGCATATGCAGGGTCATAAACTTGACGTAATTTTCACGACCTCAGGTGTCTGGATCTTAACGTTCTGTGACTCGACGATTCCTTCGTGGTGGCCGCACAGCCTTTTTTGGTTGCGTTTAGCCACCCCGTGGTCGACCAAAGTCTTGCTATTGTGCCTCGCTATTTGCCAGCAGCGTTGGGCGGTAACGCGATGAAGCACCGATATCCAGATGATGGATTACGTATGCGAATCGAAGCGATCAGACCGCTTGGCCCTTATGTTCCCCTTTACGGATTACAACCTTGTCAATGAGCTTCTCTACCTCGCAGGCTTGTTGCCTTAAAGGTATTTGCCTTCTTGGTTTGACTCTTGCATCAATAATTTCTTTATATTTCAAGTGCTTGCAGATGTCCCTCTTCCCCTCTTCTTATGGGAACTTCGTATATATGCAAGGGGGTTATCTTCACGTGTCCTGGCTACATGGAATCTTGGTATCAGGCAGATGCGTCTTCTGACCACCCATGGTATTGCACGTTTCAACGAACAGACGCGTAGTGATTCGAGGGGAGTGGGTTAATCTTAATTATCAATCCGTACCCTTCTGATCTTCTTTGCCGTGGTCGAGTGTTCAGATATATCGAAGTTTCAGATATACTTGCGTACAATGAGAGAGATGTAAAACTTGGGGGAGATGCCTCTCACCAAGAAATCTGTTCGTACTTCCTTGGCTCAACCTATCGAAACAAGCCAAAGAGAAACTCGAGGAGTTGGCCGCAAAACAAGATCTTCAACGCCAATATCGAGAACCAAAACACCCCCAAGCAAATCTACAACGCCCTTTATGCATATCCCACCCGATAGCCAGCTCTGACTGAGTCGAACTTATCGCAAAGGATGGTGTACTCACAAAGTATAATTAGTGTACAAGCAAAGCCCCATCGAACTCGCCCGCCATCCACCACTCCACCAAACCATGCCCATCCATAACTACGTTCGCTTGCACATATCAACAAACCACAAAATGCGTACCTTGCTACTAAAGGCGGGGGAGCTCGACGCCGTCAAGTAGCCGGATCCACTTACCCTTCCCAATTCCATCGTATCTCATAACTCCGAGAAAAGTCAAGCTGATGCACTGTCAACCTCTTGGCAGACTCAGAAATGAAAACGCTTCTGCATGGAACCTCGGCGTTGAGAGTCGTAGGGGGCGGCCTGCATTGCTCAGCAGCGGTCAGGGAACTTGGCAGTATTTTATACTCCGCCCATGGGTGGTGGAGGACTTGGTAATATCTGACGATATGTGTAAATTAGTATTATGCAATAATGTATAATGCTAGTTAATCTATCTGAACGATAAAAGCTCAGGAGATGATGACACAGAAACTTGAGCCAGTTCTGCTAAAAGATCAAGATCGACGCGCGCTGAAAGCTTAGAGTACATGTAGGTTGGCTGTGACAACGTCTCCCTTCTCCCTGTTCATGGTGTTGGATCTGGGACATGGATCCTGGAAAGGTTGATCTCCTCGAAGTCTAGCCAAGTGGTCTTGAAAATGGGTGATGTTCTAGTGGGCACGAGTGTTTGCTGCTCCAAGTATTTCACGAAACCAATCAGGAAATAGAAAAAGCTCTCCTCTCCACTGGCGGCCATCGAAGAGAATCACAATACCTAGGTAAACTAGAGTATTATTACATCGATCAATATCCAGCGACAAAGGAATGCACAGTAGACTAAACATAATAAACTTTGCCAAGCCTCGATATCAAATCGTCAACACATACCCACCAGCCTCCCAACTCCACAATTCAATAAACCACAGACCCCACAAACCCCAAAAAGAGGAGACTCACCTGATACTACAGGGGAGCTCGACGTCGAAGTCCGAATAACCAATGCCGGTGCGCTCGATGCGGCCGGGGTCCCCATATCCGTACTCCAAGGCCTTTGGGAGTGAAATGCTTGTCGGCGGGTTCGAACCCTGGCCTGCCCTAGACCAGGGCGACACAGGGTCTGAACCAAACGGTTGTACTACGGAGACGGTTAGTGAGAAGGTCTTGCTTGATGGGACATATATTGGAAGTGTTGAGTGTTGAACGGCTTGCTTTTGGTTTTGATTGGCTAGGCGTTCTTGTTATCAAGTCTTATATATCTGATGCGCTGGCAGGGTGGTAGGACTCGGTGGTGAAGGGACGATGGGCGGAATGGCTCTTGGTGATCCAATGTCGGAACGGCGAAGCGTTGAACCGTGATAGCGACGTTGTTGAAGAACTAGGGGGAAACAGCAGAAGGAGGGATTCCCATAGCGGTTACCAAGGAGACGTAGCACGTACCGGACCCAATACACGGGATAGCCTGTCAACGCATTGCCGTTGTCGCACTGATCATATCGGCCAATGGGCTTAAAAATAGAATTTTATCAGGCAACACTCTGAAATCTCTTGCCGTCAATACCTACAAGCCAGGCTCGCACCATTCATATGTCGCACCATTCATATTCCTAAAGACTGCTGCATCGTCATCACTTTAACTCCTTTCTTCCTCTTACCTTCGTCCCCTAATCAAATGTCCTCTGCACATCTCTCACTTCAGCTTCTCCTCAATCCGATCAAAGACCCTCTTCCGCCACCTATAACCCTCATCTCCTTCCACCCTCTCAATTGTATTACTATTGGGCGCATACCCCTCCAGATGGACAAACTCCTCCAACGTCATAGACCCCTCCGCCAACACTTTTGTGTCGCCCTTTGGGAAGAAGCTTGGCCCACGGGCTAGGGCAGTGTCTTACGTAGAGCGAAAAGGCTGTATAGCGGCTTCCTCGACGCCCATGACCCAGAGATTGACACCTTCCTTTGGCAAGGCCCTCCTCGGAAACAGTGGTGCCGAGGTCGATCATAGTACTGGAGGCGGACAGCTTGATATTGGAGCTGCGGATTTGGACGGTCGACTTTTGCTTCGTCCTGGATGCCGTACAGTAGAAGGCTATGCGATCTGAAGGGTATGCGGTATTGTAGAAGCGAACTCTTGAGTCCTCGAGGACAAATTTTGTATCTACGGAGACGTCTTCAATGTTCGCAAGCCTGCACCTCATGGTAAGCTTCCTCTAATCTGCACGTGGTCAAGGGAGGCCATGGTAGGTGAAGATATCCGTCGGTGGATATTATCAATTCCAACATGTTTTCTTATCTGCCTCCCTCGGCGATTTTCCGACTTAAGACATATCTTTCACATGCTCAAATCGCGCGCAGAAAGAGCGCTTAGTCTGTATTTAAGAGATGTACATTTATGTCTCAAAAAGACTGCTTGTAGAATCTCCAGTAGATCTTCTATCAACATCTTCTCGTCCACTTTATTGACGATCTTCTCGCTTATCGACAACGGTTGGGTAATAGTACCGCAGATCTGATCGCCTCAAAGATAACCAGATTTCCTATCTCAAGATGGTGGCTATGGGCTGTACATAATGGTTTGACCCAAATGACAAGAGATGCCGATTGACCGTCAAGTATCGATACGTCCGTACCGTTGGAAATTGCAATCCGGAAACTAAATCTTCCGAATCCTCCTCGGTGGCAGTTTCAAACGTATTCCGCTTCATAAGGCTTCGTTTGTGAGGACCTGCTTCGTGGTAGCGAAACCACGTCCCAAACCCCGCTGCGGACAACCCGCCGGAAGATCCTTTGACGAAAAGAACGTTTCACAACCATATTCTCAATCTCATGAGCGATCTCCGGAGGAAAGACGTCCTCAAATATTTGTAAAGGCCTTACCCAGCCCACCGCGTTCGCAGGCAGTCTATCGTGGGCTAGTAGTTGTGTCACGAAGAGTCGTGCTGTTTCAGCCCAAGGTACCAGTGCTGCCGGATCGTGATCTCGCAGCTCTTGCTTCTGTTGGAGGCGAGCGAGAAAGCGTTCCCAAACAGATTCATCCCCAACATTTTCGATGGGATCGGCACCCTGCTTTAAGAGAAAGTCTAGGACGTCGAAACATGGCTCGGCTTCGTCAACATAGATACCCAAGCCTACTCGACCGGATTCGTTCTTGGTTGGACTTAACGCACAATCCATCAAGGGGCCGCTGCATATCTTCTTTGAGTTACCATCTTGGGCAATTTTCTCCAAAACGTAAAGTGAAAGGCGCGCTCCCAGGGCAAGGGTCAGGAAAGTGTTACTTCTTCGTGCTCTGTCGGTATGTTTCTTGTCACGGGGATAGAGTGGCTGTTCAGTCCAGTGAAAACTTGGCCTTACAGATTTTTGCGGATACGCTCTTTCATATAGTATTGAGCCGGTCATGTCCACGGCGTCGAGTACGGCAGTAAGGGCTTTCCCGTTTTGCTGTTCGAATGCTCGCGCGTGAATCAGAAGACCTATCAAGAGTTCGATGATCCGTTCGGATACCATCTCCAAATAATTTGGACCGGTACCATTAAGGGTATGAAGTGTCGTTTGCAGGTTTGTTCCCTTAATTTGAGCAAGGTATGCATTGCATATCATGGCGTTTGGGTCCAATAATAGGTTGCTGTGTTCATCAAAAACACGCTGCATGGCCGATGATCTCATGAAATCACGAACTGTTCTGTGTAAAAAGTCAACTGTAGCATTAGGCAATGTCGAAGCAAAATGCTCCCAGGTCCTCGAGACGGTAGGAATGTAAGATTCAAGTAGCCCTTTGCATCGACTATTCAACCGCCGCCTCGTGGGTTCATATCTTTCGGAGACCTCGTGTTTGGTGAGTGGCTTGGTTTCTACGTTGAAGGCGTAGTCCGGATCATCCTCCAACATATATGAATATGTCAAGAGGCCCAATTGTTTCTGAGCGTTTAGAGCTACCTGGAAGAGTTGCAGTGCTTGCACAAAATAGAATGGCTCGAGTGTGCCCAACATCTGTTCATAATCGTCTTCGAGATCGGCGGGAATTTGATCCAATCTTCGATGTAAGTCTCTCATGCCATCCTCATTGCGAAGGCCTACGAGAAGCGACCGTACGACGAGGAAAACCCAGAGAAACACTCCTTTAGCTTTATCAGTAATTCCTAATATCAATCTGGAACCACCTTCTTCATCTTTCTGTTTGATTCTTCTGAAGTTCGACTGTTCTTCGAGTTTCCCCTGAACATATTTCGTGATGTCGTTATATGTGAGATCCTGAAGAAGTAGTGACGGCCGACCGCGGAATGCATCCTCAAAGACGAGCCACGGACGGCTTGAGAGACAGACTTTGATATGTTCATACTCGGCTATACCCTTGAAGATATCAACGACCTCTTCTCTAGCTGCTTCGTCCCCCTCAAATTCATCGAGTCCGTCTATGAAGAAGCATATCCTTGTAGAACCTTCACTTGCGACCACATACCGCTGGAATGTGTCGAGTAGCTCTCTTCTACTCCACGGGGGAAGACTGCGCGCACCTAATTCACACGATTGCCAGCGCCATGGCGACGATGCTTGAATCAAGTCGGGGCTTTTCGCTAGAAGCGTATGGAGCACACTATGAAGGAGACCACTGAAAGACTTCTGCATTGTTGATCCTGCATTCCAGAAGAAGCAACTGGCAATGATGAGCTTAGAGGCATTTGCCCATTGTTGTAGCAAGTCCTGAGTCCGAGGATCGTCGTAAATGTATCTCATCAATGTCGACTTTCCAGATCCTGCTTTGCCTGTGACCCAATAGATATGGTCATCACTATTTTCACTCTGTAACCACTGGGCAAAATTTGCCCATGGTACATCTTGCTTTGCGGTGGCGTCGAAGACCCAGTTGAATGTCTTCGCGTGTGCTAAAGGAATGGCGGCATGGCGTTCCTCCAGCTGTGGAAAGTATAGGCTGTGAAGCAATGAAGTTTTCACACGTTCATGTTTGTCGTGTCTTGCCGCTTCCGACAGATCTTCTGAGACATCAGCTAAAAGATTCTAGTTGTTCCTCTGCCACACGTTCATCACGGTCCGCAGCTGTGCTTCCGAGGACTTCTGCATTGTAGCGGAAAACGCTGCAAAGTCTTGCCCAAGACTGGCAGCAGACTTCTGTATAGCGTTGAGAATCGCAGTCTCTATTTCCTTAGAGCCATACAGCAGCCTCGTAGTATCTGATTCCTGCTGTTGCCTTTGAAAAGATAATTCAGTATGCAATACATCAACGAACCTGGTAGGTAGCTCACTTCATTACAACTAGAAGATGGACAATCAGATCTTCGCGTGCCAGGCGAAGTCTTCGCAGTGTAGCTTCGATTTCTTCCTTCTTCCACTGAGACTTCAACGCTTGGCGAAAGCTCTTCCATTTGGTACGCTTCCCAGTCATTTTCAAACGTTAAACAGCAGTACTTAGCTAATTGGCGATCTTTTGACACTCCATCGCAACTGCCTTCAGGGCTTCGTTCTCCTTCGATTTCTTCTTCCTCGTGGCTGAAGGGAACGTCTTCTCTTTTGAGGTAACCAAACCTTTGCTCAGTTGATCTAGGCTATCGGCAATAGCCTGAAGCTCAACATTCTCATCAAGAACTCCATCAATACTTTTTTTGGTACTGGTAGCCCTTTGAGATAATCTTTGTAGCGAAATCGACGAATTGAGCGATAGAACTTGGAAGGCCTACGGCTGCTAGAGCCTCCATAATAGTGGTCAATGCAAAAGCACGAGAGGCAAAAGATATCACAATATGTATGAAAATGTATAGGAAAATAGTATATCTCTATGATAGGCCCCAGAGACTGTAGCGAAACAGTACCCGACCACCACGATGGTGCGGCTTCGTGAGACCCTGTCCGCTGCGCACACAAGGCTTGAAGCTTGTTCTCTATCATAGATGTCGTCAAGCAAGCGAATAGCAGATTGCAGTATCAGGCTATAGGCACTGTTGAAAAAGACACAAGCTTTGAAAGCGTCAGTCGGTGGTAGTAATATTTTCTTAGTAGTAGCACAGCCTTTCTCGAATCAAGCCGGTGAATACGCTAGCCGCACCTGGAATTCTGTCCAACCTGAAGATTCCAGGTCAATTATCACTAGTCTCGGCTCAGCCTCTTCTGCGCCACACATCCTTTCCATTCGGAAGGAAATGCTTCCAATTGTCGTGGCGCAGATTCCAGCTGACTAGTGATGTGATTGGAGTCAGAGCCGATTGAGACTGGTACGAGATCTAACACAGATATTACTGTAAGAGTCTGGGTAAAGTAGAAAGGAGCGTGGTTGTCAGAATGTGAGCTGTTAGCGCGCGTCTATTGCAACCAATCAGTAGGACTGGCTCAATCCCGTAATCACTGCTGAGCTCCTAAAGTAAGATTATGTCATGTGTTGTTCTGATCATTTGATCAGCATTATAAAGTTGTTAATCGCACTAACAGATCAATGATTCATGAGTGGCTTATGAGATGCTGACAAAGTTGCTTCTGATGCTGAATAATGCAGACGACCCATCTGTCTTCCGACACCCAGCGCCAAGTACGATGGCCGATACCCTGCTTAAGGTCAAAATAGAAAATTTTCGAAAAACCGAAAATCGAAAATCGAACATTGAAATTTTGTAACCAGACTTTGCGCCCGACGCATACAATTACTTATAGCAAGATGCAACATTGCACAACTAATCACTACATCATTTAGCATTGATTTCTCAAATGCATTTCATTATATTAATCTATAACAATTACGTTAAAAGACAATTAACACACATTCGTTATGTCGTAAACTCTTAACACAAAATTGTTTCAATTAATACATCACATTATCGTTTGATTTTCTTTCGATTATAAGTACTTTTGCGAAGACTAGACGCATTATCTTATATATTCTTTAATTTTATTGTAATATTGTTTTTACGCTTAAAACGATTCGTACTTTGTAATTTTTTCTTTTGTTGTGTCTTCTTATGACTCGCTCTTTTGTAACTTGTTTTTTTGCGATTCTTAATACTTAAGATTAAACTCTTTGTATTCTTCTTTGTAGATACTTTATTAAGTGACGAAAATTTATCAAATTTTGTATTATGATTCGAATTAATATTTGTAAATCTTAAGTCAATTTTGAAGTTAAAGTTTAGTTTAAAATTAAATTTATATATTAATAAAGCAATGCGCAATTAAAAACGATGCGTCAATGACAAATGTTTAAAGATATTAAAATTGTATAGATTTAATAAGTCTTAAAAAAGTTTAATATTAAAAACGAAATATTCTCTTTTATAACTAATAGAAGAGATCGATTGCGCAAATAATTATTGTAACGATACAATTAACAAAGATGATCGCAAAATAATTTTCTCTATTAATATAAATATTTTCTTGTGTTTAATTCGAGAAAATTGCACATTTGTAATTTGTTGTGTTAAAGATTATGCAATACTAGAATTATTACTAGTATTTAATGATTTTTGCTTAATACTTTTTGTTTTAAACTTAATATGTGCAATTTTAATGCTTAATTATACAAACTTGAACTTATTTGTATTAAATATCTTCTTTAAATTTGTAACATTTTTTATAATTTTTTTACATTTAATTATCAAAAAAATTATGTCGCATTTCTTCTCTTTATACTCTAGAATCTTTAGAAGCTTCTATGTATTTTGCGCGTAATTTATGTTATATTTAAACACTTTTACAATATTTACTTTGTTGTTTAAGGCATTCAAAACTAAATACAATTTACTATTGTATTGTTTAATGTAATCTTTTTATTTATTTAATTAAACAATTATATTGTTATTAATAAAGTTCTTCGAACTACTAATTAAACGATTTAACACAATAATATATATTGTTTCTACAAATTATATTAGTGTTTATACAACTATATTAAAGATGTACACAAATTAAAAGAGATAATTACAATATCTACAAATTCTTAATTATCATTGTGTATATGTTACTTAATTTTGATCAAAACAAATTGTATATAAACTCTAAGAGTTTTAAGTTTTTTGTTATTTTTAAAACGTTTAAACTTTTGCTTGAATTTGCGAGAATATTTTTGCATTAAACTTGTTCGCGTTTGTTTCGCTAAAATATTATAAAATTAAAATGAAATGTGTTGCACATAAATTATTTAAGATTGTGCAACATTAAATTAACTTAATGCTACAACAATGTTTGTCAATATAAAATAATAAAAAATAATGTTCTTTAGCGAAGAATTAAACGAAGTAAGACGCGATGTATGATTAAAAGAATAAAATTTATGCGAATTCTTGCGATTATATAACGATAATATATTATTAAAAATAAGCAACACTTCGCTCTTTTACAAGATTAAATTAATATAAATTGTTAAGATTTGTATAATAATATACAAAGTAAAGATTTAATGTTTAACATTTTAGATAATGTGTATTTGTGCATTTATAATTATGCGAAACTTTAATAATTAAACAAAACGAATCTTATACAAAACTAGAAGAAATCATAATTAAGAGTAATAGATTTGTAGTATTTAATCGCAATGTAAATACAATAATTCGCGAAAAAAATAAAAGATTTACAAAATCTATACAAAATTTGTGTAAAGAAAGACGAACAAAATATAAAAAAAGTGCGAAATTGTATAAAGTTTATATTAATATCGCACAAAAAATTGAAAATGTGTTTTGTTAAAAATAGTTTGTCTTAGCGTTGTACATGTTGTCTACTTTATTACTTGCTAAATTTATCTCTAATATGTTTTTATCTATAGATGATTTTTAATTATGCGTCTCGTTTGATTTGTTACATAAGCTTAGAATTAATTTTGCATTATCTTAAATGTGTTAATATATTCTTTGTCTTAATTCGATATAAATTATACGATATAAATTGCTTTGCTTCTTCTTAGAAATTAATGAAAAATTATTAAAATCGAATTGCATTAACTAAAGTTGTTTTATACATTATTACATGATAAGTAATAAAAGAAAGTTATCTTTGTTTATTATTAATTAGTACATTTTTACTTTATATAATGTAAAGAATTTACTTTATTTTGCAACATTTTGTTGCAAAGATACAAGCTTCTTTGTTAAACATAATACATTATAATTAAAGATATAATCTTTTAAATAAACATAAAGCATATAAAGTATATTAACAATTATATTTAATCGCTTCTTTTGCATTCGTATAGAATAATTGTTTTAAAACTTAATATGTGTCTTAATCTCTCTATGAATTATTGATATATAAATAGCGTATAAATTAATTTAATCTAATAACATCTTTTTATTAAAAAAATTCTTTTTAGTTAAGATTTTGAAATAAATTTGTATTTGTAATTAACAAATAAGCACAAAATAATATAAGACATTTACAATTTATCGCTCTTTATAGTAGCTAGTTAATTGTTTTTATTAACTCTTAATGCGTATATTTGTTATACTTGTGCCAAACATATAGTAGTTTGTTAATGAGATATTTAATACAATCTCTTAATATAATTAATAATGAGCTTTAATTATTAATATAGTTTTTATATTTTAATCGATTCGTATAAAGCAAGAATGTTGTTCTAAAAACTTAACATTATCTAAATATTGTCGCAAAACATTAACAACTATGCGCGAAATATAATTAATATATATTTACAATATATAGCGAGAGTAGACATCGATTGCGACGTAAATTTCGATATTATACTTCTTAAGTTTATTGTATTTGTTAAGAGACTATACAAAATTTAATTTAAATGTAATGTATTTTTCTCTTTTGCGTTCGAGACTCTTGCGTCGTTGTTTAACTCGTTTCAATACTAGCAATTAATATTGACTAAAGAGAAAGTCTCTATAAAAATATCAATGTAAGTTGCACAATTATTGTGCAAAGAGTGTGTATAATTGTTATATAAAGAGTGTGTACAATTGTCGTATAGATAGTATGCATAAATTATATTACATTATACAAAAAATACACATCTTGTTATAAGTATTTCTTTGCTTCGAAAGTAATTATACGATTAATTTTTTTCGTAGTTTTATATAACGCTCTTTTCTAATTCTTAAGTTATCAATGTTTATATGTGCTTATTTAGCAAAATACGCACACTATTGTATGTTTTTGTTCTCTCTTTACGAGAAGTTGTAGTTCGACAATATAGTTTTAATTTGTGTCGCAAATGTGCCAAGTCTATAGAATTAATTTAATATTCTTTAATTTGAAGTATTCGTAGTAGCTCTTTATTATTTAGACGAAGTTGAAAAAACAATACAACAAAACGTGTTCGTAAAATATTAAAATCGTTCGTATAAATTCGTTTATGTATATTTTAACTCTTTAATCATTAATGCAAAATTAATAAAGCAATAATATAATTGTATTTTCGTTTAAGCTTTTTCACAATTTCTTGACGAATATAGTTGTTGTTATATTATTTAAGTATTATATCTTTGTAAATGTCAAGATTTTTAATCTTGCGATCAACAATAAAGAAAGACATACTAATTCGTTGTTGCAATTCTAAAATAATTGTGTACAAATTAATTTAAGATCGCAACAATATTTAAAATAATGTTTAACAAAAATTTAAATAATGTTTTGTCAAAAAATAAATAGCGAAAGATTTGTTATGTTTGTAATAATTTTTGAAAAAAAATGTTGCTATTACAATACGCTAAGTTATTATTAATTAATATTAAATATAAGCAAAGCTTAACTTTAATAAAATTGAATCATAATTTATTAAGTTGTAAGACTTTTATTTAGATTAACACAACTTTAATTAAGTTATATTTTTCAAATATATAATATTTAAAATGTAAAAACAACTATATAGTTTTTTACTTACTTTTTGTATAGACATTCGCAAGTCTCTTTTGATACAACTTTTATCTTTGTCTTTTTCTTTGCATTTATCTTCTTTATATAGTTTTGCGCTATTATTTTTGTAAATTCGCACACAAATCTACTTGTTATATTTATTTTGTCTTAATTTATCTTAACTTTTAGAATCTTTGCACTAAATGTAGAATTATATATATAATTATATTGAATGTAGTTTTAGAATTTATAACTTAATATAGTTTTGTACGAAATCTTTTAAAGCTTTATTAATAGACTAAAGAATGCAATTCTTGTTACAATTATTTACGTTTTATATTATATATTTAAATATAATCTATTACGAAGTTATTATTAATTAAAATATTTACAAAGCGTTTGCACAATTGTTGTTTTATTTTTCTTAAATTTTTTAACTCTTAATCTATTTATAAAGTTTTACAACGCTTAATTAATATAAACTCTAACACAAAGCAAGTCTTCTTTAAGTTTAAACTAACTATATTAAAGATATTCTAATTCGCAATTATTTTTGCAAAATTTTAGAAAATTCTAGTTACAAAGCGCAAATAATAGTTTAAAAAGTTTGCTATTTTAAAGAAAGTCAAAGAATTTTATATTAAAAAGAAAAAAATAACAATAATAAACTTGTGAAACGTATTAGTTTATTACATTCTATTGCGTAATAAGCGTACATATTAATATAACAAAACGTATACTTTCGTAAAAAACAAAAAAAGCATAAAGTAATTAATGTAATAGTGCAACTTTATATTTATTTTTGTACAATTATATCTAGATACGCATTAATAATATATAGAAATCTTATTATTTTATTAACAATTACATTACTTAGTCGTAAGAATATATAAATTTTTCGATAACTCTAATTAAATAACAAAAAGTAGCATAAGTTTATACAAATATATGCAAGCTATGCATTAAGACAAGTATTAAATTACAATATTAAAAAACTTTCTACATAGTAATAATTGCATATAATAGATAAATACTATAATATTTATATATAAACAATAATTGTATATTAAAACATTTAGTTTTGTACAAAATTTTATTCTCGAAATACTTTAAGAAGAAATAAATAAAAACATAAATTTTATAACTTAATATCTTTAGATTTTACAACTATTTCTAGTAAGTGCTATTTTAAATGTATTAAGTTGTTCAACTTTTTCGTATTAATTTGTACAACACTATTGTACATTCGCTCTATTAAATTGTTAAATATAGTATAGATACAATATTAAGTATTAATATAATGTACGATATAATCTCGTACTATGTTATTTTATACGCGTTTGTACTACTAATATTAAACATGTCTAATTTGTCTCTTTTATGTAACGTTTCAAACTATTGTTTTGCACTTTTACAACTTTGTTGCTATTGCTTATTTTTTATAAACATATCTTGTATTTGTTTAAGTAAAATTAACTAGCTCTATTACAAATGTATATTAATTTATTAATTAATATAGCATTAATAAATGTTATTACATTGCTATCGTTTATTTACTTTGACTTTAACATGCAATATTCGACGAATAACAAAAAATTCAAATTCGATATTACTCGCATTGTTTAATTCGAAGTAGTATTTACTTCTTGCGAAATAAGACGTTTTTCTATTAATTTTTTTTCTTATTTTAACTCTTAATTTAATTTAATTTGCATTAGAATTAACGACGAAGAGCTTAAGTTTAATAGCAATAATGCAAAGCGTATAAAGATTCATATTAAAGTAATGCAAAAGAAGCATAAAAATAATACAAGTTAATACACATTATAATCTTTTTCGAAACAATAATGTACTAAATTTTCATAAATAAGATCAAGATAAACAACAAAAAAAGAAAGACGTTAACATCGTTTATAAGTTCGAGTTGTGCAATATAACTTTTAACTCTTGCGCATTGTTATTAATGTGTACAACTTCTATTAAGGCGTTCAAGTTAATTACAAATATTGAGCTCAATCTTGCGCATATTGCAACAATTATGCTTTTAAAAAATAATAATACTTATAATGCGAAATTAATTACAATCACGTTTTTTGTTGCTAACTTGTACAACTTTAGTCGAAATTAATTTTTACAATGTGTTCGACATAAAGTCGTTACACAAACAATAAATCGTTCGAACTCTAATTATTTATTATACGCAAATGAATTATTTGTACAAGAGTTTTGCATTTTATTTTACGAACATTGCGAAACTTTATAACGAGTTGTTCGAAACGATATAAAGTGTTAAGATTGCGCAAAATAAATTAAAGAAAAACTAAATAATAAATAATAAATTGCTAAGTAAATAAACATATAAGCAATTTAATTATAAAGATCGTTTTAAATTGTATAATTTAATATCGTTCTATGTATTTTTGATTAACTTCGAGAGCTTTCGATGTAATACGCTCACAAATTCGTAGAAGCTAGCAAGAGTTTAATAAACTTGTACAATATTTATCTTATTAATTTCTTTTCTTTGATTGATAAAGTTTAAGAAAAATTAGTATAAAAATTATAAATAGTTTTATTGTTTTTTATATGAAGTTGAGTCTTTATTTTTAATATTAATATTAACGATTGATGCAATTCGTTTCATTGTGTTCTTAACATTAATTGTATTATATTAACAATTAATTACAATCAATCGTAAAGCTTTATATATACATGACACAAACGAGCAATTTTTATTGCTCTCTTCTAATAAATAGTAATTGACACACATGTTTATACAATGCTTTGATATTAAACGACAAATCTATAATTAATCATTGTTATTAACACAATAAGTACACGAGTTGTCTTTATAAGTTTTGATCGCACAAGATTGCATAAGAATGTCTTCGACTACATAAGAGCGATTTTAATTTTACAAATTTTATTAACTTATTGTATTAGAATAAAGAATCTCGTATATATTAATGTTCTAAGTCTTGCTTTTTTACGCGAAACAACATTATATAAATACGACATTTGTGCAATTGTATTTGTTATCGCAAATACATGTTTATTGTTCTTTACTTGTTTTTTAACTTTGAGCAAAAAAATATGTTTTTGTTCGAAGATTTTAAGAAATTTACTTAGAATTTTAAAATCTTAAGAATAATTTAAGAAAGCAATGTTTTTAATTTCGCACTTCGACAATTTTTGTTCGTTTGTATTCGTAACACTTTTTAAATAATTTGTAATCATATTGTACAACGTATTGCGAAAAAGATTAATAAAAATTAGTAAAATAATGATTAAATGCATTAAGTGATGTAATTTAGAATCTCGCAATACAAAACAAATATAAAGATTTCTAAATTCTATAGCTCAATATCTTATTTTGCTAGTTTTATAAATTTTTTATTTTTAGAAATTGTATTTTAGATAATAATATTATATATATAGTATATTGTTTATCTTTGTATATTTTATATATTATTAAAAGATATAATTAACAATATCATTTAATAAATATTTTATTTATTAAAAAATATATAAGATATAGAATATAAAGATTACAAATTTATTGTTATTTTTAAATAAGTTTTAATTAAATTTAACTTATTTAACTTAGTTAAGTCTAATCTAAACTAGTTTGCTAAACAAATAAATTACAATTATATAAATAATTATATAATTTACTTATTTAAGATTATTTTCGTATATAAATTTTAAAGATATAAGATATTGTTGTTATAATGTATAATATATATTTAAATTAATAATTAGTATTTCTGTTCAATTAAATAATAAATTAAAATTAAAATAGTTTTTATTAATTAAATTAAAAATTAATAAAATAGAATAATAGAATAATAAAATAATAAAATACTAAACACTCAAATATAAAATTAAAGTTATTATTATTGATTTTTCGAAAATTAACTATTTATGTTAATAGTAATTTTTAGTAAGATTTGTTTAATTTATTTAATTTATTAAATCTATTATTTAGACTTTAATTTAATAAAATATTATTTATAATATTAATTATATA